>Ga0315295_10004063_pt1 | contig 12439 bp, 10 predicted proteins | sample YL17G14_0_MG_FD_204453 | JGI IMG/M metagenome (GOLD analysis project Ga0315295, IMG submission 204453) | Sediment microbial communities from Yellowstone Lake, YNP, Wyoming, USA - YL17G14_0 | ecosystem: Environmental > Aquatic > Freshwater > Lake > Sediment | place: USA: Wyoming | collected... | reverse complement strand
GGTTTCAAACTTATCCAGGGGTTGGGCCCCGACCCGCTGGGTGGGGGAATCAGGCGTGGCCAGGCCGAAGGCTTCCTCCAGCCGCGTGAGTTCGGCCATGAGGCGGTCGAACTCGGCATCGGAGACCACCGGATCATCCAGCACATAGTAGCGGTAATTGTGGTAATTGAGCCGTTCCCGGAGTTCAGCCACCCGGGAGACCACTTGAGGGGGAAGGTTATTTTCTGCCATGGCCGGTGCACCGATCCAGGGGGATTGGCTGGGACAGCCTGCCCCCCGTTATGGCTAGGGAGGGCAGCAGGTTGCCGGAATCAGCCTCATCGCCCGGTGGCTTTAAGGGGATTGGCCCTTCTCTACATCCGCACCCACCCAAAAAACCTGGGCCACTGATCCCTTGATCATCATGATAGGGGGTTTTGGCAGGATTGGCAAGGCCCAAAGGCCGCCGGGCCGGAAGCCGGGGTCTTAACGGGAGGGGAATAACCGAAGGCTGCGGCGTGGATGCTTACTTATAGCATTCGCCATTAATTCATTCCACTTGCTGATTTTTAAATCCCCCTAAATCCCCCTTTTCCAAAGGGGGACTTTAAAAGCAATTCCTTGTAGTTCCCCCCTTTGACAAAGGGGGGTTAGGGGGGATTTTGGTTCTTAGAGCATGTGCCATAACGGAAAGAACTTTTGGCATTCGCTATATACCAGTCAAGACCTCTGAAAAAGTATTGTGCGGGGAGGGCCGGCCATCAAGACAGCGGGGCCCGGGGCGGTTCCAGGGGTTTCCTCTCGCGTTCGGCGGCCTCCTGGGCCATCCGGCGAATTTCCCCGATAATCTCCATCACCTTCTCCAATTGCTGGCTGATCAACTGAACTTCCTGGAACATCTTGTCTTGCTCATCCAACTCCAAGAGCATAAGGTCAATGAGCCCGGTGACCGTGGACAGGGGCTGGGCCAGGTCATGTAAGAAATGCCGTAGGTTATCGTAGTAAGGCGAAAATTGCGCCTCTCGCTCTTGCATGCCAACTTCCCAACCCGTAACTCAGTACTTTATGGGGGAAAGAGCAAGAAGCGGGCCAATTTTGCCCCAAGACGCGGGCCAATCCCCGCCAGAGGACCGGAAGAGAGAATTCCTGATCGCCTCCGCCGGGATAATCGCTAATCCCGAGGGACGGCCAGCATGCGCTCCACCGCCAGCAAGGCCGGCTTGCGGACCTCCTCCGGCACCGTAATCTGGTGGCGGTTGTCCTTTAGGGCATTGATGACGTCTGCCAGGATGATGCGCTTCATATCCGGGCACACGAGGCGGGGGGAGGGGGAGTAAAACCGCTTCTCCGGGTTTTCGGTCCGCAAAGTGTGGAGAATGCCCATCTCCGTGCCGATGATGAATTCTCGGGCGGAGGACTGGCGCACGTACTGGAGCATGCCGCTGGTGCTGCGGATCACCTGGGCCAGGTCCAGGACTTCGGGGCGGCACTCGGGATGGGCGATGAAGACCGCCTGGGGATGGGCCGCCTGGCACGCCTGGACCTCGGCGGGGCTCAGGCCGTCGTGAACGTTGCAGCAGCCCTCCCAATAGAGGACCTCTTTGGAGGTGCGCCGGGCGGTGTAGAGGGCCAGATTGCGGTCCGGGACCATCAAGACCCGGGAGGATGTCAAAGAATTGACAACCTGGATGGCGTTGGCGGACGTGCAGCAGATGTCGCTCTCGGCCTTGACCGCGGCGGTGGAATTGACGTAGGTGACCACCGGCACCCCGGGGAGTTCGGCTTTCCGGGCCCTCAGCTGCTCCGAAGTGATGGTGGCGGCCAGGTAACAGCCCACATCTTCCCGGGGCAGGAGGACGGTCTTGTCCGGGCACAGGATGGCGGCGGTTTCCGCCATGAAATGGACCCCGCAAAACACGATGACTTCGGCCGGGGTCTTGGCCGCGGTCATGGATAGGGCCAGGGAGTCGCCCAAAAAATCGGCCACATCCTGAATTTCTCCCGGCTGGTAATTGTGGGCCAGGAGAATCCCCCGGCGCCGTTCCAGCCAGCGCCGCACCTCTTTTTGCGGCTCGGTAAATTCCATGGTTTGGTTTTGAAGTCTAGACTTCGCTGATTAAAGTTAGACTCAAGGCCAGGTCAGGGGGCAATTCATCGCGGCCTCAAGATCATGATCAAAAAACGCTTACCCTTTAATAATTAACCGGAGCGCCTGGTGGAAAATCCCCCTAAATCCCCCTTTTTCAAAGGGGGACTTAGCTTGCCAAACTTTTTTCCCCCTTTGCAAAAGGGGGGTAGGGGGGATTTATGTATTTTACCAGGTTCCCTTTGAGGGCTTATTCAATGCACTGATTAATATTTCTTATCATTTCATCAAGGCTTAGATCCCGGGGTCTCCCGGACCACCTGGACTCCCGGCGGTGGCGTAAAAGTGAAGAAATCGCGCCCCAGGGGCACTTCCAGCTTCACCTGAGTAAAGGTAAAGCGGCTCTCCTCGCCCAGGGCATTGGTGAATTCCAGCTGCTCCACCAGGTAGGTGCCGGGGTTGATGGTCAGGGTGAGGCTCTTGAGCTCCGGTTGGTCCTTTTTGGGAAACAGGTCGATGACAAAACTGGCGCCCTCCTGGGGCGGCCGTTGCCAGGAGATGGTGAAATCCTTCTGGAACTGGCCCATCCCCGAGAAAAACCGCATCACCAGGTCCGAGCGCAGCACCTGGTCCAGCTTATAGACCATAACCAACCCGTCGGCGGGCATGTACATCCACACCAGCCGGCCGTCGGAGACGATCTCCTTTTTCTGTTCCGGCGGGGTCTCATACTGCCAGCGCATGCGGCTGGGTTTCTTGAAATACATCCACCCCACGGCCGAATCCGAAGCGCCGGCCGCCTTCATACGGGATTCCTGGCGAAAGCGGGCCTGGAAACCCCCGGCTTTGTCATATTGGGCCTGAACCCGGGTCATCACGGCTTCCGGAGTGACTTCCCCAGCGGCCGCCAGCGGCCAGAGGCAGGCCAGCAACGCCATGGTCGTCAACAAAATTTTGCGGGTCATGGTAGGTGTCGGTCCTTGCACGAAAAAATGCCTGGGTTAAACTTATCAAATGCGCCTCCCGCCGTCAATTGCACCATTTCCCCGGCGGCGTCCATGACCTCAGGCGGCGCAACGACAGACCCGGCCTTCGGGATCAATTCCAGGTGCCCCTGACATGCCCCGAATCGAGAATTACGATTACTTCCTGCCGCCGGAACTGGTGGCCCAGTACCCTCTGGGGGAACGTGATGCCTCCCGGCTGTTGGTGCTCCGGCGGGACGGGGGCGAGATTCGCCATGCCGGCTTCCGGGACCTTCCCTCCTGGCTGGACGAGAACGACGTCCTGGTGGTCAACGACACCCGGGTCTTTCCGGCCCGCCTTAAGGGCCGCAAGGACAGCGGCGGCAAAGTGGAACTGCTGCTCCACCACCTGCCGGTGGCCGAGGAAAACGGTGCCGTCCCCCACGCCGCCCGGGCCCGGGCCACGCACCGGGGCCATCTGAGGATCGGCCAAATCCTGAATTTCGGGGCCGAATTGACCGCGGCGGTCCTGGCCCTGCCCCAGCCGGGGGTGGCGGAGGTGCGCTTCACCACCCCCGGCGGCGACGCGGTGCGAGCGGTCCTGGCGGCGGGAGAACTTCCCCTGCCGCCCTATATCCACCGTCCGGCCGCCGCGGCGGACCGGGAGACCTATCAAACGGTCTTTGCCGCCCCCGCCGGGGCCGTGGCCTGCCCCACCGCCGGGCTCCACTTCACCGGGAAGGTGTTGCAAGACCTGGGCCGCCGGGGGGTCGAGATCGTCCGCCTCACCCTGCACGTGGGGCCGGGGACGTTTATGCCGGTGCGTCACGCCGACTATGCCCGCCACCGGATGCTGCCGGAATATTTCGCATTGTCCGAGGCCGCGGCAGCCCGCCTCAACGCGACCAAAGCGGCAGGCAAGCGCCTGGTGGCGGTGGGCACCACCAGCGTCCGGGTGCTGGAGTCCTGCGCCTCGCCCCAGGGCTTTACGGCGCAGCGGGGCTGGTGCGACCTCTATCTCTATCCCGGGTATCAATTCAAGGCGGTGGACCGCTTGCTCACCAACTTTCATCTGCCCAAGTCCACCCTGCTGCTGTTGGTGAGCGCCTTCGCGGGGGGGGACCTGATCTTGCAGGCGTACGCAGAGGCCGTGAAAGAAGGTTATCGCTTTTACAGCTATGGCGATTGCATGTTGATTTTATAAACTTACGGGCTTGGGGGAGGGGGTAAGGGTCACTTACGAAAAAGTACGAAAAATCCCTTAGCCTCCTCCCCAAAAAATCTCAAATTATGTTTGCATTCCACCTGAAAAAATCCGCCGGCCCGGCCGGGCCCCGGCTGGGGGAGATCACCACGGCCCGGGGGGTAATCGAAACCCCGGTGTTCATGCCCGTGGGCACCTATGCCACCGTTAAGACCCTGACCCCGGAGGACTTGCAAGAGATCGGCGCCGGCATCATCTTAAGCAATACCTACCACCTCTATCTGCGGCCTGGGGTTTCAACCATCGCGGCCCTGGGGGGGCTGCACCGCTTCATGCATTGGGACGGCCCCATCCTCACCGACTCCGGCGGCTACCAGATCTTCAGCCTGGCGCCCTTTCGCACCATCACGGACGAAGGGGTGACCTTCCGGTCGCATCTGGACGGCTCCAGCCATTTCCTCACCCCGGAGACCGTGGTGGGCCTCCAGGAGGCGTTGGGGGTGGACATCATGATCTGCCTGGATGAGTGTCCGGGTTACCCGGCGCCGGAGGCCGAAGTGCGAAGCGCCGCGGACCTGACCCTGAGGTGGGCGGCGCGCTCCCTGGCGGCCCGGACCCGGCCCCAATCGGCCCTCTTTCCCGTGGTCCAGGGGGGCATGCTCCCCGAGCTGCGCCGGGAACAGGCCCAGGCCATGGCGGCCCTGGGTTTCGACGGCTACGCCATCGGCGGCCTCAGCGTCGGCGAGCCCAAGGAGCTCATGCTGGCCATGGTGGAGGCCACCACCCCGGCGCTGCCGGAGGATAAGCCCCGGTACCTCATGGGCGTGGGAACCCCGGAAGACCTGGTGGAGGCGGTGGCCCGGGGGGTGGACATGTTCGACTGCGTGCTCCCTACGCGGAACGCCCGGAACGGCATGGCCTTCACCAGCACCGGCAAGGTGGTAATCAAAAACACGGTGCACGGCTCTGACGCCGGGCCGCTGGATGAGGCTTGCGGCTGCTACACCTGCCGCCACTACTCCCGGGCCTATCTCAGGCATCTGTATGTGGCCAGAGAAATTCTGGCCTATCGCCTTTTAACTTTGCATAATTTGAATTACTATTTAAAGTTAATGGTCAGCCTGCGGCAGGCCGTGGCCGAAGATCGTTTCGCCGCGTTTCGCCGAGACTTCTATCAAAATCGTCATGAGGGAGGTAGTACAGGTGGTTAATATGGCATATGCCCAGGGTGCGGCAGCCGCCCCCGAGGCCAGCTCGATGATGAGTTTTGTGGTTCCCATGATCTTTATGGTCGTGATTTTTTACTTTCTCCTGATCCGGCCCCAACAGAAGAAGTCCAAAGAACATAAGGCGCTCTTGGACAACCTGAAAAAGGGCGATCGGATCATCACCAGCGGCGGCATTATCGGCACCATCGTCAATATCGACGACCAGCTCGTCAACGTGGAAATCGCCGACAAGGTCCGCATCGAAATGGGCCGTCCCTACATCGCCGGGTTCGCTCCCAAGAAGAGTGGTTGAGTCGGCCCGGATGCACCTCACCCGCATCGCCCAGAGACCTTGACATGGCGGAGCCTCAAGCCCATCAGGCCTTGATGGAGGAGATCGCCCGTCTTGAGGACTTGGCCCGGGAGTGGACCGGTCTTTTTCCCCAGGCCGCGGTCCAGGGCCAGCACTGGCAGAAGGTGTTGTCCCAGGTCCAGGCCCATGCGGCGGAGGACACTTGCCGCCTGGCGGTGGTGGGAGCGGTGAAATCCGGCAAGAGCACCATGATCAACGCCCTGGTGGGCCAGGACCTTTTACGCCGGGGCGCCGGGATCCTCACGGCCATGGTCACCCGGGTCCAACCCGGCCCGGAATCCCGGGCGGTGCTCCGGTTCAAGGGCTGGGACGAAATCAACGGGGAAATCCGCCGGGCCCTCGGGCTCCTGCCCAATCCCCGCTTGGTGGACCGGGCCGCGCCCCTGGACCTGAAGGAGGCCCCGGACCGGGAGATCCTGGCCCAGGTCCTGGCCGAGGCGAAGGAATCCGACCTCTGGACCGGCGGCAGCCTGGATCAGAACTACCTGCTGCTCAAAGCCTACCTGGAAGGCTACGATCTGCTCCAGGGGTTCATGCCCGCCACCGGGGTGCTGCCCCTAACCGGTCCGGACCTGGCCCGCCACCGGGAGCTGGTCACCCGAGAGGCCACCGCGGTCTACCTCAAGGATGTCCTGCTCACCATCCCCTTTCCCTGGCCGGCCACGGGCGTGGAGCTGGGAGACTGCCAGGGGAGCGACTCGCCCTTCCCCCAACACCTGGCCCAGGTCCTGGCCTATCTCATCAAGAGCGACGCCGCCCTCTACGTCGTCAGCTCCCGGGTGGGGCTGCGCCAGGCGGATTTCCAGTTTCTGGCGGAGTTGAAAAGAATGGGGCTGATGCCCCATATCCTGGCCCTCCTCAACCTGGATTTGGGGGAGCACACCTCTTATGCGGAGGTGGTAAAGATCAGGGACCGGGTGGCCCAGGAGTTGGGCTCCTGGCAGCCGGACCCCCGGGTCTATGCCTTTTCCGCCCTGAAGCTGCTCCTGGACCACCGGCAGGCCCGGGGCGAGAGCCTGGACCCCCGGGAGGCCGGGATCCTCAAAGTGTGGGCCACCGACCCGGACTCCGCCGCCTTTTCCGATGCGGAAGCGGCCCGGTTTGAGCAAGACCTGAAAGCCACCCTCGGGGATCTGCGCACCCGCCGCCTGGCCGGCGGCAGCCTGGCTCAGGTGAAGATGGTGGCCCGGGGCCTCAGGGAGCAGCTGGAACTCACCGGCGACCTCCTGACCCGGGGGCTTGCCGCCATCAAGGACCTGGAAATGCGCCTTTCGGCCCGGCGTCAGCCTTTGCAGGCCACCATGGCCACCGTGAGCCAGACCCTGGAAGGCGCCGGCCACCGTCTGAAGAAGACCCTGCGCTCCCGGGTGGACCGCCTCCTGGACCGCCATTCCGGCCAGGTGGGCAAAGACCTCGACGCATTCATCCAGAACTTTACGCCCGACTGGGACCAACTGGCCCCGCCGTCGGTCACGCCGGCCTTCCGCCCGGTCCTCTATCAACTGTTTCAGGAATTCGCCAAGGCCTTGGCCCACCACGTCACCGCCGAGGTCAACATCGCCCTGGTAGAATTCATCCGGGCGCAGGAAGAGTGGCTGCGCCAAGAACTGGCCCGCCTGTGGCAGCCCCTGTTCCTGACCCTCCAGGAAGCCCTGACCCTCTATTACCGGGAGATCGCCGATCTGGGCCTCACGGCCGCGGCCCCCATCCTGGAAGCCACGGCCGTGGCCCGCCCCCAGAGCCTGGAACTGCCCCTCCTGAGCCTGGAGGTGGCCCCCGACTGGCGGTTTGCCCGGGAGGTGTGGGTGGCCTCCGGCATGGGGTTTTTAGGCCGGACTTGGGATGCCATCAAGCGCCGCCTGAAGCTGGCCGGGGAGAAAGACCCCCGCCGGCAACTCCTCCGGGACCTGGAGCGGGCCCTGGCCGCCCTCAAGGACTGGCTCATGGAAGAGATAACGGTCCAGCTCCTCAATTACCGGGAGGGCTTAAAATTCCAGTACATCTTCCCCCTGGTGGACCAGTGGCTGAAAGAGCAGGAAGCCGGCCTGGCGGATACCCTCGGGTCACTCCTGGGGAGCCTGAAGGGTGCGGCCGAGGCCATGCACCTGGCGGAGGCGGAGCGCGCCCATCGCCGCCGGCGCCTGGATCAGCTCATCCCCCTGGCCCGCCGCATCGAGGCGCGGCTGGACTCGGGAGAACCTCAGCACTAGTACTTGGTTGCGTTAATGAGCGCCATCTGCACCGGGGTTTTAAATTCCCCCCTTTTTTACAGGGGGGTCAGGGGGGCTTATAAATAATCCTTTGATAATCCCCCTAAATCCCCCCTTGGGCAAGGGGGACTTTCCTGCTTCGGCTCAATGAACTCTCCTGATGAAATCTAACGCTAATTTTGGCAGGTAAGCACTAGCTTTGGAGGCCTCGGCGTCTCACCGGTGCTTTGCCTACCAAAACCACCCCGCAGCTTCAGCCAAACCCCAGACCCCACCCTGAGGCAGTCTTATAATAAAAGCTCTGAGGCCCTGACCGGCAACGGTTAATTGTGATGGAAAGGGCGTATATATAACAGAGATCGATACCCTCGCCTGATTATTCCAACCCATCAGCTCTCCTTAAGGGTTGATTGCAGTAGATCGGCAGAATTTTTTGTAGATTTGAGGTATACTTATCTAAAGACTCGGGGCGGCAGTTGCCTTCAGCCCTCCCTAAGCCCCAACTCTTGTTGGGAAATGTGCATAGGAAAGAGCGCCGCAGGATTACGTTCAAGGCGCCGCTACCAACCATCCCAGGCTGTTATCTCACCCGGGCAATCCAAGGCAGCTTAAAGTCTTAAAGAACAATGCTTGCACAGCCGGTTGACTTCTTTGCGAAAATGGTGCAAGGCCGTAGGCAAGGGCGAAAGCTCCTGTTGCTGTTAGACTACGATGGCACCTTGGTGGAGATTGCCCCCCGCCCCGAGTTAGCCACCCCCACTCCTGGGCTCTTGCGGCTACTGGCCCACCTCATTAATCGGCTCGATTATGCAGTGGTGGTGGTCTCCGGCCGACCTCTGCAAAATTTACTTAAATTATTGCCAGTCCCTGGTCTTAATTATCTTGGCTCCCATGGAGGAGAAGGCCTGATTGCCGGAAGGCCCTTGCATTTAATCAACGGGGAACCTGCCTTATCAGAGATTTCTGAGTGGAAAAACCAGTTGGCCGGACTCTTGGAGCATTTTACCGGCTGGTGGATAGAAGACAAACCCCAGGGTTTTGTCCTCCATTACCGGCAAGTCTCTCCAGGACAGGAAGATCAACTCTTAAAGATTATAGAAACCTGGAAGGCACGTGTAGTTGAGTATGGGTCCTACCAGGTTCTTCCAGGGAAAAAGGTGATGGAGGTCCTGCCCTACGGAGTTAACAAGGGTGAGGCAATTCAGAAGATCTTGCTATCTTCTGATTTCATTGGATACTTTCCTTTGTATATAGGGGATGATACTACTGACGAAAGTGTCTTTGCAGTGATTCAGGAACAAGGTCTATTTTTCAAAGTGGGAGACGAAGAGCAGCCTACCAAGGCCACCCATTTTCTCAAGAACCCAGCGCAGGTGCGGGATTTTTTGGCCCTGCTCGCAACCCAGGGGGAGGAGAAACCGTGAAAATAAGTCCAGATCAGCCGGCTGAGAATCCCTTTTCGTTCCGGGAATGTTTCCTCATGCCCATGCCCATCGGGAAAAAGGCGCTTAATCTCAGGGAGTTGCTCCAGGCCCTCCGCGACCTTGACGAATCGGTCCTCTACTACCATATCTTTCAGTCCCGCCTAGACATCACCCAACCGGCAGAGGAATATCCCAACGAATTTGCCCGGTGGGCCGCCAACGCCTTGCAAGACACCAAGCTGGCCGAGAAGCTTAGCTCCTTTGACCCCTTTGACTATGAAAATTTAACCCAGGTGCGCCAGTCCGTTGTGGATATTCTGGAGGAGTATCTCTGGGATATCCAATATATCCCCTGGGCTCGCTCGGGGTTTGAGTTCCATTTCTGTGAGGCCTCCACCGTGGTGATGCGCTCCCATATCCGCGCCCATACCCTTCAGGTGTTCTGCGAGACCCTACGGAAAGTGGGTTTGGATTCTATATATTATCATTTTTTTGAAGCCCGCTGGCGTTTGGGGGTGCGCAATGTCGACGACTTTTCCTATTGGATCGAGACCAACTTCGGTCTGCCGGAGTTGGTCGCCGCCATCCGGGGCATAGATATTTACTTCTATAGCTTGAAAGAAATCCGGGACACCCTTTTAGGGCTGATTCATCAACATCTGGGAGAACTCTGTGATCGGACTCAATGATTATGCCCCCATCGTGGGCCAGGAAGTGATCGATCAGCTCCAGCGTTTGGCGGCGCGCCTGGGGCCCCGGCGATTTGTCCACATCAACTCCACCCGTACCGGGGGCGGGGTGGCAGAAATTCTAGACCGGGCCGTCCCCTTACTGGAACAGTTAGGGCTGGATGTCAAATGGGAAGTGATCCATGGAGATCAGGAGTTCTTTGAGATCACCAAGGCGATGCATAATGCCCTGCAAGGCTATAAGGTAGATCTCTCCCCCGACATGTTGGATCATTACCGGGAGATTAATCGGGAGAACGCCAGCAAGTTTACCTGGGAATCAGATTTTGTCCTGGTGCATGACCCTCAGCCCGCCTATCTGATCAATTTTCTCCGTCCCCAGGCCAAACACTGGATCTGGCGCTGCCACATCGATGCTTCCCGGCCAGAGCGCCGGGTCTGGAAATTCCTGCAGGAGATCGTCAGCCAATATGAGGCCTCGGTGTTCTCCATGTCCCAGTTCGCCCAGAATCTGCCCCACCCCCAGTATCTCATCCGCCCCTCCATCGACCCCTTGAGCGAAAAGAACCGGGACCTGAGCACCGCGGAAGTCCAGGAAGTTCTAACCCGCCTGGGCATCGAACGGGATAAGCCCATCATCCTGCAGGTTTCCCGCTTTGATTCCTTTAAGGATCCCGTGGGAGTAATCCAGGCCTTTCGCATGGTGCGGCACCATACCCCCTGTAAGCTGGTTCTGGCTGGCGGGGAAGCCATCGATGATCCAGAAGGGCCCCGCATTTTTGCCGAGGTCATGGAGGCCGCCAAAGATGAGCCGGATATCCAGATCCTTCTCTTGCCGCCGGACGCCCACCATGAAGTCAATGCCCTGCAGCGGGCCGCCGATATCATTGTCCAAAAGTCCACCCGGGAGGGCTTCGGCCTCACCGTCACCGAAGCCATGTGGAAGGGTAAACCGGTTATCGGCGGCGCGGTGGGCGGTATTGTGCTGCAGCTCCGGGATTATAATACCGGGTTTCTGGTCCATTCCCCGGAGGGCTGCGCCTTTCGTATCCGCTATCTCCTGCACCGGCCGGAAATGGCCCGGCGCATGGGCAAGATGGCCCGAGAATTCGTCCGCCATCATTTTCTCATCACCCGCAAGATCCGGGACTATCTTACCCTGATGATTTTACGGGAAAATCCGACCGAGAGGATTATGGAATTGTAACCTGTAGCGAGTCCCAAATTTGCCACCCAAAGGGAGGGGCAGATGATGTGGAACAAGGATAGTCTAAAGGACCTGGTTCAGAAAAAGTTTAGCGACTACCAGTTCATCCTGGTGTCCAACCGCGAACCCTATATGCATATCTACCGGGGCGGGGAGGTAGAGGTCATTATGCCCGCCAGTGGTATGGCCATCGCCCTGGATTCCTTGATGCAGACCACCGGCGGCACCTGGGTGGCCGCCGGTAGTGGCGAAGCCGACCAGGAGGCCGTGGTGGGGCAGGATGCCATCATGGTGCCCCCCAAAGACCCCAAATATAAGTTGCGGCGGCTCTGGCTGACCCGGGAGGAAGAAAAGGGCTATTATGATGGCTTCTCCAATGAGGCCCTCTGGCCCTTGTGCCACGTCTGCTATGCGCGCCCCCAATTTTCCCCCGCCCAATGGGAGATCTATCGCCAGGTCAACCGGAAGTTTGCCGACGTCATTCTGGACGAATTGGGGGACAGGCGGACCATTGTCTTCATCCAGGATTACCATTTCGCCTTGCTGCCCCAGATGCTCAAAGAAGCCAACCCCAACCTGATCGTCTGCCAGTTCTGGCATATCCCCTGGCCTAGTTTCGAGGTCTTCCGCATCTGCCCCTGGGGCACTGAAATCCTGGAAGGCCTGCTGGGCAACGACTTACTGGGGTTCCACTTGCAATATCACTGTAATAACTTTTTCGATACAGTGGAACGGCTCTTGGAGGCTCGGGTGGACTACGAAAAATACGCCATTTTCCGTCAGGGCAAAGAGACCCGGGTGCGACCTTTTCCCATCAGCATCGACTTTGAGCGCTTCGAGAATTTTGCCGCTTCCGAGGATACCCAGGCCCAGATTGCGCAGCTGCGCCACCGCTTCAACCTCAGCGGGCTGAAAGTAGGTCTAGGAGTCGACCGGCTCGACTACACCAAGGGCATCCCCGAACGCCTGGAAGCCGTCAATATCTTTTTCCAGAAGTATCCCCAGTACCAGGGGCGTTTCACCTTTATCCAGCTAGGGCCGGTATCTCGGTTGAATATCACGCAGTACAAGCAGCTCAACGCCCTGGTGGATTC
>Ga0315295_10004061_pt1 | contig 12440 bp, 21 predicted proteins | sample YL17G14_0_MG_FD_204453 | JGI IMG/M metagenome (GOLD analysis project Ga0315295, IMG submission 204453) | Sediment microbial communities from Yellowstone Lake, YNP, Wyoming, USA - YL17G14_0 | ecosystem: Environmental > Aquatic > Freshwater > Lake > Sediment | place: USA: Wyoming | collected... | reverse complement strand
AGCAATCCGTCAGATGATTATGACCGTTCCAACCATCAAGAAAATAGGGAAACTGCGACAGCAACTTACCTATGATGCTACCTCACGGATTCTTTCCGCACGATTGGACAAACGAATCGGAAATGGGGTTTTTGGATCGAGGAAGGCTACTTCCCGGGTTGACGGGTATATTGCGTCTCTCATTTCTGTAAACGGTACCCTGGTTCCGCATATCAGTTACATCTCAAATGATCAGGTGGAAGGGGAACAAAATAGCTACTCACGCATAGATGTCGCTTTAGATCCGTCAGAGAATTCCAATCTTGACGATAACGACGTGATCGATATCCAGCAGTAAATCTTTTTCAAAGGAGTGATGTTATGAAAAAACTTTATCTATTCCTTCCTATGCTACTCCTCGCTATATCTTGTGGCGTGGAGAATGCTGTGGTAACCCTACATTCCACTAACAGCACTGCTAGCGCATGCCGTGGATTCTCAATCAATTCCCTCCCGGTGGCAATTGGGATGGACACCAACCTATACTGTTTAGCTGAAAGGGTCTTCTGGTCCTACGATAACCAGAAACTGAAAATCTTGCATGCGCAGTTCGGGGCATACTGCTCAGCCAAACTGGCAATGACCGCAACAGCTGTTGGATCAATAATCACAGTATCTCATGCTGACACCAGTTCTGGTCCCAGAACTACCTGCATTTGTCCTTTCGACATGTACTGTGAAATTCAAGGCACCTTTTCTTCTACGGTGACCATGAAAGTCCTTGGGGCGTCAAAAGGGGACGTGTCGTTTTCCCTTGACCCCTCAAAGCAACAGGGGGTCTATGTCGTCAATGATACGCTACCCTGGATAACAGTGCTACCATAGATATACTGAGGATAAGTGTGGACTATCCCACACTTATCCTCTATCAAAGTTGCATAGCGAATCAAAAACCGTCATCATATGCATCTTTGCGACCGCAGTAGCTGGTATCTATGAATCTAATACAATAGCAATCATGATAGATAGCCCGAAGCGAATCATTACAAGAGATTATCGGAGCTTTACAACCGTTATAATAAACAGGAAACATCTGCTCGCATGCATGGTATTTAATTTCTTTCCTATTGCATACACATAGCACCAATAAAATCAACACTAAATTACTTTTTAGCATACCAACCCTCATCTTTGTTTGTCAATTGAAATACCACCACAATAGGGGACCTCTCATCCACCCATTCCTGAGATATTGGTTCGAAATACAGGAAATGCAATCGATAAATTTTCTCCGGAGGCGGATTATTCCCCCATTTCAGATAACTCAAGACTGCTACAACTACATGCTCTGAAACTTTATCAGCTCTTGACATTATAGTGTAATCAAAAGAACAAAGACTCTTCTCACTCATCGTAGACAACAAATTTACCGTATCTTTAGACATGACAAAAAATGGGAAAAGTTCCAAGGGAATGACATTGTAGATATATCGCGGGGAGACTGACCCAGTATAGGCACGTTGCTGCTTTTTATAGGCTTTCCCAATAGCCCCAAACAAATCTTGGTACTTCTGATCCAAACAAGATTGACCCAAACATGATCCGGCGAGCATTAGAGCGAGTATTAGACTTCGCATAATTGCCCCCTTAATATTGTTAAATTACTACCTACTACTATTCTATCGTTAAATCTAATAAATTACCATAAATCATTGACTTAATCCCTATCTAGGAAGGGGTTCTTCCTATTTTAGGTTGAGCTTTCATTTATAATAATGGGTGCAATGGAAAAGAATACTTCAATACGAGCCAGTCATCATGGTCACGAAAAAACAACAGGCTTCCAAGCCCGTTATCAGATTTCCAACCGCTCCCGAGCTATTGCATAAATATATCACTATTGGTCACAAATATGGTTATAGTCCAGTACATGAGATACTGAGCTATGATGCATTAACATTAAAATTTTATACTAAAATCATCAGCAATGAAGGTTTCGAGGACATTTTTGAAATAGATCAGCCAGTAGCCTGGAATCATATGGTTGAAAATATCTGGGAATGTGACTCAGGCCAGGTCTACCTTTATATATGGGATACTCAGGATTTTTCGGGGATCCTCACAGAAAAGATTAATAGGACTAACTATTGACATTGCCTGAAAAATTGTGTATATTATAGGCATGAGATACTCTAACATAGAACGCCGAGATTGGGAGGAATGCAAATCCTGATAGGGTATCCTATTGTGAAATTTCAAAGGCCCCCTGTCAGGATCAAACCGACAGGGGGCCTTTTTTGTTTTTGTGCCCGTGTCTTCTAACGGAAGGAAAAAAGATTTTCGATCTTGAAACCGGAGTTCAACTCTCCGCACGGGTACCACTTAAGCTTCTGTCGTCTAGTGGCTCGGTCATGAGACCGGGGTTCAACTCCCCGCTGAAGCAAAAGGAATTTTTATGAGTAGAGATATAGAATTCAAAGAGGAAAAAGATGGCCTCTATAAAGCCATCGTTCGGGACAATCATCTGACAAAGGATATTCCTCTTTTGTTTGAAAAGCATCAGCTACTTCAAATAAAAAAGAATCTTCAGGAACTTACTTTATCAGAGGATATCAGTTTTGAATATTTCTCAGCAATTATTGCTGGCTGTATAATAACAGAAATGAAACGGAGACCATCTTGAAAATCATGCGGCTATAGCTCAACTGGATGGAGTTTCTGACTACGAATCAGAAGGTTGTAGGTTCGAGCCCTACTAGCCGTACCATTTACAAATAGGGATTGTATCGCGCCCGTCGCGGGAGAAGCGTAATTGGTCACATGTGGGTTCAAGCCCCACCGATCCCACTGATTGTTTCCCTATATATGGGGATTGAATGAAATACAAAAAAATTGAATTCGCCCCTCAAATCTCTGTCGAGCAATTTGAGGATATAGCCGTCGACTTCTTCCCTAAGATATTTGACATGTCTTATTCAGATGTCCTTATCACAGATGAATCCAGCATCTATGATTTCGACTTTGAATTAACGGAAGAAGAGGTCAAACATGACACTCATCCAATCTTTAAGAAAATTAAGGATGTTTACAAAATAGATGTGTCAGATATTGAGGACTTGAATCTCTGCAAGATTTTTGAAAGGATAAGGATATTAGTGCTCCCTTAGTTCAGCAAAAGGTTTAAAAATGTTAAAGATGCAAGAAAATATTATTGAATTAATGAGAAAAGAAAGAACTGCGGGAAAAACTATATCAGAACTCACTAAAAAATTTGAGTGCTCAAGAGGCACTGTACATTTATATGTAAAAGATTGTCCTTATCTCAAAATAAAAGTACCAAGAAAAAAGAGAATACCAGAAACATTCCCTGTAAAAAGGCCAAATATTTCAAAAGGGGATTTGGGGGAAGCCGCTAGACAATCTATTATAGCTAAATTAATGTTAAATGAAATTTCAGTTTTCAGACCCCTATCTGAATGTACTCCAATAGATCTATTAGTGCTAAAAAAAGATGGTTCAGTCGTAAAATGCCAATGCAAATATATTTATCCCACAAAAAAGGGAAGTCATGAATTAAGAAATAGCAGCAATGGTAGGAAAGAATCAAGAAACAAACATAGGCACATTTATACAAAAGAAGATATAGATTTTTTAATAGGCTTTTGTTTAGATAATGAGGGAGTCTATATAATTCCAATAGAGGATATCAAAAACAGATATGTGCTTACCCTATGGATTAATAGAGAACCTATATCGCGATGCCTTAAAAAGCATTTTAATGGGAATCTGTATAAAAATAAATTTGATTTTTTAAAATAGAAGCGTCGCTAATTGGTAAGCACACGGTCTCCAAAACCGCCGATGGGAGTTCGAGTCTCCCCGCTTCTGCCATCCTAAGGGCTGTTCGTCCAGCGGTATAGGACGCGAGATTGTCAATCTCGTAACACGGGTTCGAGACCCGTACAGCCCGCCATCATAACCTTTTAATATAATACGGGGAGAAAAATCAGTCTTTCAACAAAGGAGACTTATGATACCTTTTCGGGCTAAACCTATGAATGTTTTATTTTTTTACGGGTATGTTAATTCATTTAATTCCGTAATAAATCAATGGAATAATGAAAAAGTGGCTCAAGATATGGTAAAATATGACATAATCGTTCTTGGAAATGGCGTAGCTGACCCAGCTCACCAAGACTATGCCAATGCTAAAATTGTTATTGAGCGCTTAAAGGCTATCCGTCCCGATATTCTCATTTTCGGGTATGTTTCTGTAAATCAGGCTTTAAATATTTTTAGAACAAAAGTAGATCAATGGGATGCCCTTGGTATTGGGGGTATTTTTTTAGATGAAGCCGGATATGATTATGGTAAAACCCGAGCAGATTTTAATGACCGAATTACATACGTGAAAAGCAGAACATCTGCTAAAAACTGCTTCGCTAATGCCTGGAACACTGATCATATCATAGGTACTAATAATGACCCTGCATTCCCTAATACCCTTTTTAACCCCAATGGCTTACAAGCCCTTTTAGATGTTGATGACTGGATTCTACTAGAGAGCTTTTCAGTTAATACCGTGGCATATCAAAATGGCTATGCTTCAAAAACAGACTGGTTTTCTAGAGGCCAAAAAGCTGTACAACACAGGATAAATCATGAGGTACGGGTGGTAGCTCTCAATGTAATCGAAGACACAAGCCCCAATGGACAAGCCCTCTTCAATTTTGCCTATAACTCAGCACTCATTTGGGATGTGGATGCTATAGGATCCTCCAGCGTAAATTATGGTGCATCTACCGCTCAAGTAAAATTCTGGAATAGACCTGATAAATTAATTGGTATAGCTAATACTAAAACAGGCCCTACCATCGTTCCTGATGGTCTAGACTCAAATCATTATATGCGGTACGGAAATTTTTCAAAAACAGTCATTATCTTTGGAACCGCTCCAACAAGCTCTATAGAGACCTGGTAGCTTTTGAATGCAAATAAAATAGCCTCAAATTATCTCAGGAAATCGGCTGCGGCAAAGCAGTCCAATCTCCTGGGATTAAAAAATGACTTCGCAAAAGCCGCCCAAAAAATCTACGACGAATGGGATGAGGATAAAACGGAAGAACTGGGTGGTGGGGGAATCTGCCAGGATATAGCGGACGCCATCGCAGATGTCCTGAACCATCATGGCATAGAAACCGGAACAGTTTCTCAATCTATTGGTGACCAGCATGTCTATGCTATTGCTAAAGTTGAAGAAGGAGTCTTGATGATCCCGCTAAATTCGATGAGCTATTAGAAAGCCGTTCCTAAAAAAGCATTCCCGCATTCTAAATTAATTTTTAGTTTCCTTTTAAATTTCGGTATAATTCATTATATGAAACGCTTTATCCTGGTATAGGACTCATGGTAGCAGGCCTTGTGCATATTAATCGAATGGGCGGAACGTTTTTATTCTTTATCGGTTTAATTTTGGCCGTCTTTATACAGTAAGGTACTGAAATGAATAGAGATGAATTCAAAGAGGCTGTCTTTAAAAGAGATGACTATAAATGTGTGATCTGCCGGCTCTTACCTTCCGAGGATGCCCATCACATAATCGACCGGTCCCTTTGGAATAAAGAATCCCTGGGATATCTAATCGACAACGGTGTAAGTCTTTGCTCTGCTCATCACCTGGAAGCCGAAAAAACTTTAATTTCCTGCGAACAACTTAGGAAAGCTGCCTGTATCACCAATATAGTAATGCCCGAGCATTTCTTTGAGGATGAAAAATATGACCATTGGGGAAATATCATTCTTCCTTCAGGGGCCCGAATCAAGGGAGAACTTTTTGGGGAAGAAAACGTTCAAAGGATCCTGAAACAAGCGGATGTTCTAAAAGACTTCCTGAAATATATCAAATATCCGCGGACCTATCATTGTTCGTGGTCCGAGAACCTGCAGAATGATGATAGAATGCATCAGGATATTTCATTCTTTGATGGCAAAGAAGTCATAGGATCGATAAAAATGGACGGGGAATCTACCAGCCTCTACTCCGATTATTTTCATGCTCGATCAATAGATTCAAGGCACCATGAATCTCGATCCTGGGTAAAACGTCTACATGGCCAGATTGCCCATGAGATTCCTGAAGGATATCGAATATGCGGAGAGAATATGTATGCCAAGCATTCCATTCATTACAAGCACCTTCTCAGCTATTTCTATGTCTACTCCGTATGGGATGAAAACAACACAGCTCTTTCTTGGGCTGAAACATTGGAATGGTGTAATTTATTAGATCTTCTCCCTGTTCCAGTATTCTATCAGGGACTATGGGACAAGGATAAAGTCCATGAGGCTTATCTGGAATACCAGAAACGATCACCGGACCCTGTAGAGGGTTATGTAGTTCGATTGGCTGGCAGAATAGCCTACAAGGACTATCGTAGATCCTACGCGAAATTCGTGCGTAAAAACCATGTTCAGACTTCAGAATTTTGGATGACTGAACCAGTTATCCCGAATATTTTAGGATGATATGATACAAAAAACTTACATAATGCAATGGGAATTAGGTTTACATGCAAGGCCGTCTGGTAAAATCATGGAAAAAATCACGGCCCTTAACTTGGACATAGCCAAATTAATTTATGATGGACTGGAATTTCGACTAAAAAGCATCATGGAGCTACTCACGTCATCAATCTCTCCCGGTGACCAATTTAATCTTCTACTTGACGGTCCCGATGAACAAGAAGCATTTGATTTTCTTAATAAAGCTTTTTCCTCTGAAACAGAAGAGGCCCTTTATGACTAAAAAGAAAATTGACAGTTTGCTGACCAAACTATGCATCTATACGATCGAGAAAGCTACTCTTCCTCAGGAAATCATAGATCGGTTATCCTCAAAAAAGTCTCTAACAAAAAAACAATTGGAACTGATAACCAAGAGGCATGCTGATATTCAAAAGAAAAGTGCGACAATAACCCAGTTAATCATGGGCAAAGAGATTCATTGGGAAGAAGAGTATGCAACTATCGTGAAACAACATCCATATACAGCATAGATCTACCTTATTCTTGTTGAAGAAAATACTTAAAATTGCTTAGGGGTCCTCGATGTCTAAAACTTCTGAGAGAAAGAAATACATAGAAAAACACGGACCTGGATGTGAAACCTGTGGCAGTAATCCAGTTAATTTTGGTCAAAGAGATTCATGTCATTGGGAAAATGAATATGTAACTGAGGAATATGAATACGGTAAGAAATGTCCTCAATATCGTGAAGCCTCCTCCATATATAGCATAGATATACATTATTCTTGTTGAAGGTTTTATGCGAACCGTTATCATGACACAAGGACTACCTGGCAGCGGAAAGAGCACCTGGACTAAAGAACAGCTCCAGAAACATCCCGGGAAATATAAAAGGATCAACAAAGATTCTCTTCGGGAACTTCTGGATAAAGGCCTTTTCACCCCTGAAAATGAAAGTTTTATCGAAGAAGTCCGGGATTTCATTACCATGAAAGCTCTCGTTAATGGCTTCGATGTGATCATTGATGACACCAATTTTGGAGACGCCCATTTCTTGGCCATTTGTGATGTGGCTAAAAGAATTGGCGATATTCGAGTCTACGAGAAATATTTTGATGTTACAATCAAAGAAGCCATAAAAAGGAATGCTAATCGGCCTAATGCCGTCCCGGAACACGTCATTGATAACATGTTTGAAAGGCACATTCTGGGAAAACATTTGGTTCAGAGAGACGTCTATTTTCCTCCTATTATTCAAATGGAACAGGAAAGGGATCCCAACAAGCCTAATGCCATAATCGTTGATCTGGATGGGACTTTGTCTTTAAGCACCGGCCGCGAACCTTTTGAATATGACAAAGTCTGTGAAGATAAAGTCAACAATCCCATAGCTGATTTAATCAAATTACTCAGCTATGACAGTCAGACCGTTGAAAAAACGGGGGGATCAAGTATTGATCGAGTTCTCATGGTCTCAGGTCGGGAAGAGACATATTACGGGGATAGTCTGGTCTGGCTTCAGATTAATTATATTCCCTGTGATAAATTATTCATGAGGAAAAAAGATGACCAAAGAAAGGATTTCATAATCAAAAAGGAAATCTATGAGGAGCACATAAAACCCTTTTACAATGTCCTGTATGTAATCGATGATCGACCTCAAGTCTCCAGGATGTTCAGGGCCTTAGGTCTGACAGTATTACAAGTTAACGATTTGGAGTTTTGATATGATATCTGAAAAATGCTGGCGTCATGTAGAGGTCCGATTGATCACCAGGGACCACCTCTATTATGCAGGTGGAACCCTCTGCGTCGATAATGTAGGAAAACCTGGGGGTATCGGACTTAATATCAATGGAAAGGGATTTGTCTATACCTGTCACCATCACCTCAAAAATGGCGTAGTCTATATGCCAAAGCATATAACAACTCTGGTACATGAAATCTATAATGAGACTCGAGGTGAAGCTCTCTTCCAGAAACGTCTACAAGAAGCCTGAAAGATTGAGAATGCCCACTTAAACTCAAAATAGCTCAATGAGGTTTTATGGACAAAGTTTTTTTGGTCACAACCGGAAGCTACTCAGACTATTATATAGTTGGCGCATGTTCTACTATGGAGAAAGCAGTGGAACTTAAAAAGTTAACCGCCGCTGATAATGATATAAACGAAATGATCCTTGATAAATTTCCGGATCATCCCATTGGTCACTACTGGTATCAGGTAACAATGGATGGCAGAGGCACTACAACGCGAATCCTTATTGAAGACTGCATCAGTAAAAATAATAAAACAAATTATGAAGAATGGTGGCCTTATGGTGGGGGATGCCGCTGTCCAATTTGTCGCCATCATCTTGACGCTCTTTCTTTGGATGAATCTATGATTTTCAATATGTGGGCAAAAGATGAAAATCATGCAATAAAAATAGCAAATGAAAGAAGAATTCGTTTAATCGAAACCAACTCTTGGGGATTCGATTGGGAAGATTGGAAAGAAAACCAAATCTAAAGGAAAAACCATGATCTACATTGAAGCCCCCAACCAGCCTATTCTCCTGGCAAATAAGAGAAAAAGCCTGTTCCTTGCCGGCACCATCCAAAATAGCACTGACTGGCAAGCACAAGTCATAGAAAAAATCCGGATCCTTGATATCATCCTTTTTAATCCCCGCCGAAAAGTTTATCCGGACAATGCAGCTATCCAGCAGATAACCTGGGAACATCAATATCTTAAAGCCGCGGATGCTATCTCTTTCTGGTTTGCTAAAACCAGTATAAACCCTATTACCCTCTTTGAACTCGGATCTTGGATCAAAACACCTAAACCTCTTATAATAGGTGTAGAACCCGGATATCCGCGGGAATTAGATGTTTTTACTCAGGTAGGTCTTGAACGGCGAGGTTTAAAAATTGTCCAGACTTTGGATGACTTAGCTAGCGGGATATATGAAGTCATGAATCAGCTATCTACATTTTAAGGAAAATAGAATGGCAAATATCTGGGAACCGTCAGATGTTCAAAAGACCGATTGGGAAAATTGGGTCAAAAGCCGACCTGATTGCGTTCGAAAAATTGCCGAAAATCTATACCCATGGAAATTATATAGGCTCAAAACTTCAGGTCATCGAGTAACAGTCTATTCAATAGATGAACCAAAGGATGATTCTAAACCAACTTTAAAAGTAAACGTTTCAGGACAATTTAATACAGTTCTATTTGAGCGAACGGTATTTGGTATTAAACCTGAAGATTTGGAAGAATGTGATTTACCTCATCAAGATGAACTAACCGGATCTTTAGAGATGCCCATTGATGTCGTAAAGGAAATGTTAAAATGAAGAGTAAAAAACTAATCGAACTATTACAGGCAGAAGATCCTACCGGTGAAACAGAGGTCTGCATAGGAAATCAGGATATTTTAGGTCTTGAATCTAAACCAGCCTACTGGGATGGCTGCCTCCAAATCCTCAAGCGTGACTGGGATAACCCCTATTACAATGTTACGGGTGCTATCTATACCTCAAAAGGCTCAAAAATAGAGATCCGATCGTTAGGAATTGACGATGCAATTTCAGAAAATCCGGATCTACCTGTAGAAGTTATAGACGAATTTGTGGAAAAACGAATGGCAGAAACCGTTGCAAAATGGCGGCAAGAAGCCAGAGAAATTGAGACGGATCTAAACAGTAAGATGATCGTGGAAGTATTGAATAAATATAAAGAAGGCTGGAAAGTCGCTCAAGCTATAGCTGAACCTATCACTCGATGCAATGTGCAATGGTGGTGGAAACCCGGGCATGATAAACAAATCGTTTTATGTCAGGGGCATTCACAGGCAATTGTTCAAAGTGGCTTTTTCAAACCCATAAATGATGGGAAAAAAATTCTTTGGGAGTTTAATTAGATAGAATGTCCCAGTGCCCTTATCTGACGAAAGAAGAACTTTGCAGCATATACGATCGAAGGCCAAAATGTTGCAGAAATTTTCCGAACAAAAATTTAACCTACTGTCCGGATGCCATAAGATGCAACCTGGACTGCAAAAACTGTATGGATAAATGTTGCAAGCATATTACACTGACAGTCCCCAATGATTTTCTTAAATCGTTGGATATCACCTGTGAGGACTGCAAACAGGTCTGGGACTAAATTATCTTTATTGGCATCTTAGTGATCCAACGAAAACCCATGAAGTTGAAGAATGGGACGATGCATTTGGTCCGGACCATTACAGGTTTGTTGGTGGTGCATATATTCGTAAAGATAAATGTAAAATCGTGAGAGTGCTTCAAGCTGATGTACCACAGGTAACTCGACAAGAATTTCACACAGGATATGGTGATGGTAATTATAATGGATTCGGAATATAGCTGTGCCTAAGCTATATTCGCAAAAATAAATGTATCATTAAAAAGACTGAAGGAGAAAATGAGTAAATCAAAACCATTGGACACGAATAAAAGTTTCGACAAGCTACTAAAAATTTCATCAGAAGCCAAGTACCGTAAAGACAAAGCTTCGGGAGCGTTACTTCAAGATAATGACATAATAGAGCCGGGAGTTGAAACTTTCTATAAAGAAGAATGGATCAAGTTACCTGAGAATTCTCTTGTTATGCACAAACCTGTTGCACTCGTAAAAATGATAGACCCTAATTCTATATATAGGTATCCTTTCACATTTCCTACGAAATATTCCACAAATGAATAGATTCCAGATTCTCTTAGACAAACCCATAGCGGAATGTCCTAATCCTGAAGATACCTTCAGAAATCTTATAAGATCACTCCTGAATCTTCCAGAATCCATCGTACTGGAACTCAAAAGAATTCCTCTAAGCCATGTGAAAATCCCCGGAGAAAACCAAATATCTTATACCCCAAACTTCACGAAAAATGCCTATGTCTATAGAGATGGGATCATCAAACTATCCGGAGTAGCTGATTTCTACCCCCTGAAAAAACAAACCCTCTATAATATGCGGGAAGCCCTCAAACTTCATACTATCCCATTCACTAAAATCATTCTTCTCCTTCTCGATGAGGAAGAAGAAAAAATGGTAGGACTTTGGATCCCACATGAATAAAATTGTTCTCTCAATAAAGTATTAATTCTTCATATATCTTAAAATAGCATAAAATTCCAATGGAGTAATTATTAATGAGTGTTCTCATCATTGGAGCGGGAGGTGTCGCTCATGTAGCCGCCCATAAATGTGCCCAAAATAATGACCAATTGGGAGACATTTATATAGCATCAAGAACACTCAGTAAATGCCAAGCCATCGTCGACAGCATAGAACGAAAACATTCTAAAAAAATTCCCTCCTATGATATCATATCCCGAGAAATAAATGCTCGAAATATTCCCGATGTCGTAAAACTTCTCACCAGAATTCGACCTGATATCGTCCTCAATCTTGGTTCACCTTTCCTCAACATGTCCGTACTCGATGCCTGCATAGAAACCGGAACACCCTATATAGATACGGCCATTCACGAAGAACCCGATCGGGTAGCCTCCATATGTGAACCCCCTCCTTGGTATGGCAATTATGAATGGAAACGCAAAAATCGCTGTTCCCAAAAAGGAATCACAGCTATTATAGGTATTGGCTTCGATCCGGGAGTTGTTAATGCCTATGCTGCTTATGCACAAAAAAAATTCAGATCAATAAAATCCATTGATATTCTGGATGTGAATGTAGGATGCCATGGAAAATACTTTGCCACCAATTTTGACCCCGAAATCAATTTTAGAGAATTCACAGGAATAGCTTATCAATGGATAGACCGAAAATGGGCCCCCATAAAACCTTTCACAGAAAAAATAGAATATGATTTCCCCGAAGTAGGTCTCCAAACCGTCTATATGACCGGTCATGATGAACTTCATTCCCTGTCACAAAATCTGGACGTTCCTACAATTAGAT
>Ga0315295_10004059_pt1 | contig 12446 bp, 12 predicted proteins | sample YL17G14_0_MG_FD_204453 | JGI IMG/M metagenome (GOLD analysis project Ga0315295, IMG submission 204453) | Sediment microbial communities from Yellowstone Lake, YNP, Wyoming, USA - YL17G14_0 | ecosystem: Environmental > Aquatic > Freshwater > Lake > Sediment | place: USA: Wyoming | collected... | reverse complement strand
TCACATTTTGCACAAGTTCTGCGATGTTGATTTTCTGTTCCTCAGCAAGGATGTGTTCAAGACGTGCTTGTGTCGATGGTTTTATTGGAACGGCAGCACATCCACCCGCTTTTGCAATCGATAAATCAAATGTTCCGATCTGTTTCGCAATTTTAATCGTATCTTCCTTATCGAACCCGATCAATGGTCTCAGAATCGGGATGCTGACCGCTTGTTCAACGACGCGAAGGTTCTGCAAGGTCTGTGAGGCGACCTGCCCAAGGGAATCACCCATGACAATTGCTTCTGCGTGTTCTTTTTGCGCGATTGCTTCTGCGTAGCGCAGCATCATCCGTTTACATACCACGCAGGTATATTTATTGTTACAGTGCATCTTGTAGGCTTCAAGGCTTTGTCCATGGGGAAGGAGCAGCGCGGTGAGTCTCGATGGAACCAGTGTTTTCAGATGTTTTGCTAGTGTGATGAATTTTTCTATTTCACGGTCATCGGTGAACGGGCGGTTATCTGCATGAAGCAGGATGAGTTCGTCTGCTTTTTTGGAAAGCAGGTAGGTCGCCACTGGGGAATCAATGCCACTGGACAGTAACGCAACAAATTTCATGCGGTCTCCGCTTCAATATAATCGAGATATTCTTTCAAACCACCAACAGGGGGAAACACGATGATTTCTGGGACTTCATAAGGATGAATGGAGCGGATTTTCTGTATTGTCTTTTGGACGTTTCGTTCAGAGGTTTTGGCTAGCAGGACGCATTCGTTTGCCTCCTCGATTTTCCCTTGCCAACGGTAGACCGATTCGATCTTTGGGATGATATGAACACAGGCGACAAGCTTTTCTTTTACAAGGGAACGGGCGATGGTTTTTGCAGTATCCAGAGTATCAGTTGTTGAGTAAATAACGGAAACCATGGTTGTACTCATAGAAAAGAAGATTTTAAGAGTTTGCTTATAGAAGATAGGTTTTCATATGAAGGTCATATGCTCTCTGCGATATTTCTTGAGAAGAACCATGGAATAAGTGACTTTCACAGGAGCAATCGCTACAACCAAATCCGGGAATATTTGTAAAATTTTTTTCGAACTCTTGAGCTATTGTGCATTCATCCCTTTGAGTATTTTCTTTATAAAATATGTCAACAAACTCTGTGAAAGGAAGAAGATAATCAATATGCCAATGGATCTTCTTTTGTTTCCGTAGATGCCGTTGAATCCGTTGATCAAGTCCATTTAACGCAGACCCAACATAGACATAGCATCCTTTTTGGAAATGAACGAAACCATGTTTTCCCACCAGAATCGAAGCATCTTTGCGAAGTGCCATGACAAGGAGGTAGGTGCCCTTCATCAGAAGGATATGAGCATAGGTTCTTATAAGACCGATTCTGTTTCCTCTTCAGATGGTACCGCATAACCCTCAGTTCATTTCCATTGAATCCCTTGCTGCTGCAAAAAAAGAAATCCAAAAGATAGGAAGCGACCCAAAAAGCCTTGACATCATGTCTCCTAAAGCGATTTTTAAAGTCATTAAACTTGAGCAAGTGATCTTACAAGATGCGATTATCATCAAACAGGATATGCTTTCCCTTGGAGGAGAGGTCGCAATCCCACGCGAAGCATTTGAGCTGAAGAAAAACCCTGCAGCTATTTTAATCATGGGGACCGTGACCCAACTGAGAGAACTCGTTGGGAAGCTACAACGTCATTACCCACGCATCCAAGCAATTTCAACTGAACTTTCTTTGTTATTGGAAAAAATCTCGTAAGCAAGCGCGGCCCAAAAAAGACATTAACTCATAGATGATTCTAGGTGAGAAGCCCTATGGAAAACCCTGTCTGTCCCCTTGATTTTCGCTATGGAAGAAAAGAGATAAAAGACGTCTTCGGCGAGACAAGTAAACTGCAATACCTTTTAGATGTCGAAGCTGCACTCTCCCGAGCTCATGCTGCTGTAGGTAACATTTCAAAGAAAGCTGCTGATGAGATTTCCAAAAAAGCCACAGGAAAATACGTCACGGTAAAACGAGTCAACGAAATCGAAAAAGAGACCAGGCACGACATCATGGCAGTCACCAAAGCATTAAGCGAAGTATGCAGCGGTGATGCAGGAAAATACGTTCATCTGGGCGCAACCAGCTACGACATCGTGGATACCGCGAACGCCTTACAATTTGCTGCAGCAACTGATCTTATCAAAGCACAAGTAAAAGAGCTGCGGGTGACCCTTGTTGGTCTTACGAAGGAATACAAAAACACAATCATGGCAGGACGAACTCATGGACAATTCTCCATCCCTATTACTTTTGGTTTGAAGATGGCGGTCTACGCGATGGAGGTCGACCGACATCTGGAACGACTCCATGAATGCAAATCACGCTTGCTGGTCGGCAAGATGTCTGGCGCGGTCGGCTCTGGAGCAGCAATGGGGAAACATGCGTTGAAAATCCAGGAGCTGGTCATGGCTGACCTCAAACTCGGAACAGAGGAAGCAGCAACCCAGATCGTCGGCCGTGACCGCTACATCGAGTTACTGTCCGTTTTAGCAAATATCGCAAGCAGCATGGAGAAGTTCGCAACAGAAATCCGCAATCTCCAGCGCAGTGAGATTGGCGAAGTCTCCGAAGCGTTCGATGCAAAAAAACAGGTTGGCTCATCAACAATGCCGCAGAAACGCAACCCGATCCTCTGCGAGCAAGTCTGTGGGATCGCCCGTGTCATCCGAAGCTTCATCATCCCAGCCTATGAGAACGCGATCCAGTGGCATGAACGAGACCTGTGTAACTCCTCATCAGAACGCTTTATCCTGCCGCACTCCCTGATTATGACGGATTGGATCGTGTTCCAGATGAACAAGGTGTTCCGGAACCTGCAGGTGAACCCGGAGCGGATGCGACAGAACCTAGAGAACTCAAAAGGACTGCCGATGGCAGAGGCAGTGATGACGAAACTTGTAGAGAAAGGCATGGGGCGCGGGGATGCCCATGAACTGGTCAGAACCTGCTCCCTGAAAGCAATCAGTGACAATAAACAGCTCCTTTCCGTGTTACTTGAGAACCCCAAAGTGACAAAACTCCTAAAGAAGAAAGAACTCGAAGAGGTCATGAACCCCCGGAATTACCTTGGTGTCTCCGATAAAATCGTTGATCAGGTGGTCAAGAAACTCACACGGTAGAACGAGAGGCATAGAACAATGGAAAAACTCGAAAGACTCATCGCAAACACTGAAGAAGTCATCACCATCGAAGAACTCAAAACAGTGCTCAATAAACCAAACCCGAAAGCATACATCGGGTTTGAACCCTCCGGAGTGGTGCATCTCGGCTGGAAGATATGCACAAACAAGATAAAGGATTTTCTCGCCTGCGGATTTGATTTCACGGTGCTGCTGGCGGATTGGCATGCGTACATCAATGATAAACTCGGGGGAGACCTTGAGAAAATCAAACTCTGCGGTAGATACATGGAGGATTGTTTCGCTGCGATGGGGGTCGACACCAGCAAGGTTCGGTTCGTGTACACAAGTAATTATGTGAACGATGCAAAATACTGGGAGCTGGTGCTGAAAACATCCAAAGCAACATCGGTCGCCCGAGTGAAACGCGCAATGGACATCATGGGACGCGGGGAGGAAGAAGCAGAGAAAGACTTGTCAAAATTGTTTTACCCGGCGATGCAAGTCTCCGATATTTTTTATCTACAGTTGGATGTCGCCTATGGAGGCACCGACCAACGTCATGCTCATATGCTCGCTCGTGACGTCGCAAAAAAGATAGGACGAACCGCCCCGGTAGCGATTCACACACCCTTGTTAACAAGCTTGCAGGCAGATGGCCGCATGAACCCCATCGAAGCGAAGATGAGCAAAAGCAAACCAGAGACCATGATCTCGATACACGACCTTCCAGATATGGTGAAAAAGAAACTGAGCAAGGCATACTGCCCGGAGAAGCAGATCGATGGAAACCCGGTTCTGGAGATCTGTAAGTTCGTCATCTTCCCAGACATCGAGGGAAAAACGTTCTTGATTGAGCGACCTGAAAAATTCGGTGGGAACCTCCAGTTCACCACCTACGAAGAGCTTGCAACCGCGTTCGCAGCAGGACTCCACCCGCTGGATCTGAAGAACGCGACCGCACAGCACATCAATATCATCCTTGCACCAGTGCATACGTTCTTTGAGACGCACCCAGAGAATCTCCAGAAAATGAGAACAGCAGGAATACTTCAATAACAATAGGTCTTTTTTAGAAGAAAAAAAATAACAAGAGAAGGGATACTTACCTTCCTTCGTTGCACGGTTCGTACAGGTTTAACGCCGGATCACCAAAGAGGATGTACTCCTGGAAGCTAACGTATTTTGCCTCTATCATCGGATTGAGGCCTTTCGATGAGGTCGTCGTGTATAAATCAGCATAGTTGTTCTGTGCCATCTCAAGGTCTAACAATGCATCCCCTGTGTATATATTGAGTGGTGGTGACCACCACAGCAGCCAGTCTGCATCTCCTTTCAAATAGCTGTTTTTCGAGTCTCGGAGCGCCATTCCTATACTACAGTTGAGTTTCCTCATGTTGGTGCAGAGGTCTTCATAGATTTTCTCCCCGAAGTGCGCATCCGGGAAGATGCCTCTCTTCCACTGACCCTTCGCCTTTATGTATTTCAGATAGGTTTGAATAGGGAAATCGTATTTTGTGTTCTTCGGCTCAAGATATCCCCCGCCAATGTTTGATCCCGTCGGTGAGGCAATAAGAGACGCGACACCTGCATGGAGCAATGATTGACCGATATTTGTTTTGGAATACTGTCCATCAAGTTTCCCACAGATGCAGCTTTCCAACCACATAAATGAAGGTCCCAGATTCATGTTTGATACTGTCCTCGTGGTATAATCACCTACCGCGCTTAAGTCTCCGCCGGGGCCTATGAATCCACCAGCTATCGGTACAAGAGTTAGCGTGAACAATTTTTTCATGAGTGGGCCACCAATTCCTGATGCCACGATATCGTTCCCCGCCACACCAAATTGAAACTGATTCCCATGACCATTGACAAACAAAAAGTTGCTGGACTCGAAGATATCCCCGCCTTTCACGTTCCCTTCACCAACGAGTCTTCGGACCTGCCATTTCTCAAAGAGAAGTCTGTTGACGAGGTTGTTGCTTTTAAGTTTGCTTAACGCGTCTTCACTCAGCCCTTTTGCTATCCCCTCTTCGTATAAAGCCCCTTGCAAGGTGAATCCTAAGGGGTCTACAACATCATAGGCAGCACGTTTGTAGGTCATCTCAGCGTACCCAGTGAAGGCTTTCATGGGTTCTCCCCGTTTAATCATCCCCAGTATATCACCAAAGATGAGATATCTGACTAAGGGTTTTTGGAAATCCTGTCCGCCCCCAACGACAAGACCAAAGTTGTCTTTCCATGTGTTCAACGTGCTCGTCAGCTCATTATAGAACACGCTTCTGAGGATCAATGCATCTGCATCCTGAGCATCCCAACCGGTGATACGGCCCACGATGTTTTCTATGTAGGGATATTTCTCCTCACTCTCGCTGTAAACATCATTAGCTATATTGTCCCAGTCATACCGTATCGGGTCGATATTCCCATAGAGCACATCACTGGGTGTTCCTCCACCAGCATAGTACGGGGTGTCATCGACGCCATCTCCATCAAGGTCTCCGACCGGCTCCACATGATTTTGATAAATGTAATTCGGAAGAACGGTCCCATCACCAACTAGCGCAATGTACATCCCGGAATTATTTTTGACATAATAGTCTCGTAATGTTTTGATATCTCGATCATCATTGAGGGTTATCCCTGCGAGGTACGCAAGGAGGCTATTCAACGGGTTATGGATCTCATCGAAAAAATGTTTATTAGAGATAGGTACGAGTTTTGGGTTCTTTCCACCCGTATAGACGCCAGGGCAGGTTTCTCCATCATCGGTTATCTTATCATCATCAGCGGTAAACGCAAACTCAGGTTTACCAAAAAGAATCCCTTTATGGTACGCAGTCAAATACGGTGCGACCGATGAAAGACCTTTCATCATTGGATAGACCGGGTCTTCGAGTTTTTCGACGACAACTCGAGCAGATACTGAACCTTCTTTTTTTAATAACCAGGCCCCGGTAACAACAATTTTATACTCAACTCCCCCTCGTCCATACAGGACTGTTTCAGAATAAATGACATCTTTGACGATGTTGCCACTTGCGTCTCTTTCAGCGATACCTCCTCCAGCGGTATTCCCTGGATAGACCTCAAATTTTTGGAGACTGGCAGGTTCATCCGGTAAATTCGGACCCATCACAAATGTGACCTTATCTCCCAGTTCGTCACAATTTTCAGCAGCATGGTTCACACCCTCGAATTTTATCAAGGCATACTTATAATCATCAGGGATAGTGAAACTCCAGGTGACGGAGCCTTTCCCACTCACCAGACCACGAGCTGTTGTTACCAGCTGGCTCATGGATCCTGTTTTTATTGTTGTAGGTCCAAAGGTGAACTCTTTACTGTCTAGGACCTTGGGTGGCCACGCATCCACTGGATTTGTAAGAGTGATATAATCGATATCCTGCTTGAGTTTTTCTTCAACGACTACAATTGATGCGTTGACAATCTCTTCGACGGAGTTGAATTTTAAAACAGAGCCGTATCCCTTAAGATTTTTCCCGCAGACAATGGTTTTTTCCACGCCAAGGTCCTTCAGGACTCTGGTCACATCGGCATCAATCTCTCCGGTGACAATCACAGGTATCCTCAGATAGGAAGCGATCGGTGTCGCTATGACACCCAAATCATATCCTGCTTCATCATATTCTATGATTAAAGCAGCTTCGCTATGCTCCCAGTAGTTTGCCGCAATCCGTAACGAGGCGTTTTTCGCGGATTCATCATCTTTAATCGTTTCGCCGTTTTTACTGCGAGCGAGTTGGTCTTGCAATCGTGTCACTGCCGTTGACGGGTTGTTAAAATTCATGACGTAGAGTGGGATAACCATCTGCGTTCCGGTTTCATCATAATTCACCGACAATGGTGTTGCGATCAGTGGATAAAAGGGATCGCTAGAAGAAACAGTGATAGAATCAGGTATGTCTTTTAAATCACCAGTAATGTCAATAAAATCGTTTGAATTCACCGACTGTGCTTCTACTTTTTGTGGAACCCAATAATAAACACCAATTGCAGCGAGAATAAGTACAGCAACTCCTGCAGCTACAATTAATTTATCATTTTTCATCATTTTTTAATCCCCCGGTAAGGATAATAATACGTGTCTTTGTATATTTACAACATTCTATATAATAGTTTCTATTATTTATGGGAGAGGGTTTTTGCATAAAAAACTTGTTGTGAATGAATACGTTTAAGAAGGAGACGATTATTACCACCCACAAAAGGAGAAAAGACAGCATGTCAGGTGAAGAATTATCTCCTCAACTGCAGGATCAAATTAACAGATTACAGCAAGCACGAGCGCAACTTCAGATGATTGCACAACAACGACAACAGGTGGAGATCCAACTGAAAGAGACCGAAGAAGCATTAAAGGAAATCGAAGCGGCGACTGAGAAAACACCGATTTACAAAAGTATTGGTGCCTTACTGATTAAAACCAAGGGAAAAAGTGACATAAAAAAAGAATTATCATCGACCAAAGAATCCCTAGAGTTGCGAAAAACCACCCTGGAAAAACAAGAGGGGCGAAGCAGGGAAAGACTCACCGAGTTACAAAGTAAAGTGGAAAGTTCCCTAAAATTAGCGGGTGGAACAGGGCCTCTCAATGGTTAAAAAACATCTTTTTTCAGCACATAACGATCTGAAGACAGGGTTCTTCTGTAAATTTTTTCTTTTTCTCGGATGTATTCTTCTCATCCTGTACGTTGTTGAAATAGTGGTTCATCCTTTAAACCTGAGTAGCGATGTGACCGGCAGTATTCTCGCATTTGTGATTCTTTTTATAGGTCTTGGGTTAATCTCCTATTTTTTTGCGTGTCAATTCGCAAAACTTTCAAACATTGCAGAAGAAGTCGAAAATGACGAATCGCTCATGGATACAGAAGAAACAGGGGTGGAACCATAAAACACTTTCATTTCCCGAACCGTCGTTTCCTCTGTTGATACGTCCGAATCGCCAGTAAGAAATCCCTTTTTTGAAGCGCAGGCCAATACACATCACAGAAGTAAAGTTCTGAGTACGCAAGCTGCCATAATAAAAAGTTTGAGATACGCTCCTCTCCCGAGGTTCTAAGGATGAGATCCGGGTCAGGTAACCCACTGGTATACAGATAGGAAGAGACGGTTTTTTCAGAGACATCCTTGATTTTGAGTTTCCCTTTTCTAATGTCGCCACCCATACGTTGGATGGCTTGAATGATTTCCTCCCGACCCCCGTACGCCAGCGCGATGTTCAAATGATAGGTTTTATAGGATTGAGTCAACTCCATGATAGACTGGGCTGACTGCTGAATGTCCTTTGGTAAGGAGTCAAGCCGACCAAGAATCCGTACACGTACTTTATTTTTATGAATACGTGAGTCTTCCTTCGCTAAATCCAACTCTTCCTTTAACAAGGACATTAATGTCTTGACTTCTTTTTCACTTCGTTTAAAATTCTCCGTAGAAAATGCATATACTGTCAGAACACGAATCCCAAGGTCAAAACACCAATCTAACACCTCTTCGATTTTTTCTTTCCCAAAGATATGTCCCGCTTCCCATGACAACCCAAGTTCTTTGGCAAATCGACGGTTTCCATCCATGATGATAGCAATATGTCTCGGGAGCGGATAGTGCGAAACTTCTTCAAGGAGCTTGACATCAAGAAATTCGTTGACCTTTATGGAAAAGAAATGATACACCGAAGAACGATAGAACGCTGCGAGTACCCTTTTTCCAGTCGAGCTTCGAATGATATACTTCTCCCAGTCATCAATCTTTTTGCCAGCAATGGCTCTCAGCGTTGGTTTTTGAGAACTGATAGGGTTCCCTCCAGATAAATCAATACCGTTCCCATTATATAGAGTTACTGATAATATTCTCCTCAATATAAAAATATAATAGATACGTATGGAAAGACTAAGCTTCTATAATTACTGTATTATCTGCTCTTACACATCAGCTTTTTTGGTGGCATCAGAAAGCTCTTTTTCGGTTTCTTCCATATCTTTTTCATACCCGTCCGGGTCCTCAAGAGCTCTGATGGTATCTTCAAGCTCATGTTTTTCGCTCCCGGTAATGCTCTTCATATCGAGAACCTGCCGAAGGAAAGAAATCGCATCGGTTCGTCCTTGTTTCACAAAATTATAGGTGAAATCCTCAACGCGAAACCATACTTTGTACCGCCAGGGTTTCCCAATATAATCCTTGGTGATTTTCACCATGAAATCATAGGAGTCTGGTCCGATAATCCCAGTTAACGCATCAACCAAATAGGAGTTATATTTTTTATTATCAAACGCCTCCTCAATATCCTCGATGAGGGGGTTAATAGATGGGTCTCCGATATCCTGCAGCGCAAACATCGCTTCTTCATTTGCCATCGAATCATCAGATTCTCGTTTTAAAAATTTGATAAGAGCGGGAACCGCCTGTGGATCTTTGGTTTCTCGAAAAATCGTTAAAGCAAAAAAACAACTCCAAGTAAATTCGGTCTGAAGCAGTTCAATGAGTTCCTGTGTCGCCTGATTCCCTAATTGAACGAGTTCTTGGACAGTACTCTGAGCATATCTGCGGACTTCATCTTCGTCTTTATTGTAAAACTCCTCGGTGTCAAGTGATTTTAAAAAATCGATTTGATGACGAGACATCTCAACCTGTTTCTCCACGGTACCCCTCAAGGAGGTAAACTGATTCACGTTACTTAAAGATTTGTTCCTTAGGGAAAAACACATTTTACGAGTTTTATGAAGACGCACTGGTTTGTTTTGTATTTTTCACAAAAACAAACAGGACGAGAGAACAGAGGCTTAATCCTAACGCAAAGAGAAAGGTTGCTTCTGGAGAGATCGCATCCCAAAGCGTCCCAGCGATAACCCCTGCTGGTAACGCGATCAACCCGGTCGCGGTATGGAACGTCCCCAGAGCAGTCCCTTTCAGATCGGCAGGCGCTAGATCAACAACAAAAGCGCGTTGAACGCCATCGATAAGCCCGAAGAAAATCCCATATACGATGAAAACAAAAACCAGCATCGAAAGTTGTGACGTAAAAAGCAGACAGACCGCGGTTGCCGCAAAGAGTACATACCCTAGCACAAGGACTGGCTTTCGCCCTATTTTATCTGAGAGCATCCCCGCAGGGATGGTACATATGGTATACACCACGTAAAATAACACATACAGCAGGAGTGCGACATTGTCAGAGAAACCAATATTCTTTGCTTTGAGGATGAGAAACGCGTACCCGAAGTTCGCTAACGCAAACAACGCCGAAACAAGAATGAATATCTGAAGATTCCGAGGCAGTCGTCTGATACTAACACGAAATGGTGTCGCTGAACGCTTCTGAGTAATCTGAAGTTCTCGTTTCTCTTTAATAAACAAAATAAACAAGACCCCGATGAGACCAGGAAAGAATGCGATGAGGAAGAGATCCCGATATCCAAATAATGGCAGGAGAATCACCGCGATAATCGCACCCGAAAACGATCCGATACCATCCATCGCCCGTTGAAACCCATACGCTTTTCCTCTGATCGAGGCATCCACGGATTCAGCGATGATCGCATCTCGTGGGGCGTCTCTGACTCCTTTTCCTACACGTTCGATCACCCGGAAAAAGAGAACGAACGGCCAGGTCTGTGCGAATGCGAAGAGTGGTTTTGTCAGAGATGATAGCCCGTACCCAGCAAAGACAAACGGTTTTCGTCGTTTTATTTTATCTGACCAATACCCAGAGAAGACCTTCAGCAAAGACGCAGTGGTCTCCGCGGCTCCTTCGACAAGACCTACGACCCAGGCGCTTGCACCAAGCGACAGTAAGAATAAGGGAACAACAGGGAATACCATCTGGCTGGACAAATCAGTAAAAAGGCTGACGAAACCGACAATAATAATATTTCGAGCGAACCCTTGGAAAAAGGTTTGTTTGTTCATTGGATACCTCATGTGAGAAATGAAGTTGATGTTAGTGTCCGAATGTGCTTTCTTCGTTTCAGGGTTTCGGTAGAACGAAGAGAATACCTTAAAAGGAAAAAAGAATTACGAGGAACCGAGAACATGCCAGCAGTTGAAGTGAAGAATTTAGTAAAGAAATATGGGTCCATGGATGCGGTGAAAGGTATCTCATTCTCAATCAATGAAGGTGAGATCTTTGGGCTTATCGGCCCGAATGGCGCTGGGAAGACCACCACCTTACGAGTCTTGTCTACCTTACTGTCCATCAACGGTGGATCAGTCATCATTTTAGGACATGATCTGAGTAAACACGCGGGAGAAATCAGAAAACTCATTAGCTATCTTCCTGAGGATGCAGGAGCGTATAAGAATCTGACTGGGAGAGCGTATCTTCAATTCATCGCGAACTTCTTTGATTCGAAAGAAGTACCCGCAATGGTGCAAAAAGGAATACAGATCACGGATCTCGGCACACGCATCGATGACCGTGTCGACACCTACAGCAAAGGGATGATGCGCCGACTGCTGGTTGGAAGGGCTTTAATGACCAATCCAAAGCTAGCTATCCTTGATGAACCGACCTCAGGCCTTGATGTCATCAACGCCCAGGAAATACGCAAACTCGTCAAGTCCACGGCACAGTCAGGTACGACCGTTCTGCTCTCATCTCATAACATGCTCGAGGTCGAGTACCTCTGCGACCGGATCGCCTTAATCTCTGAAGGAAAAATAGTGGAAGAAGGAAAACCAAAAACATTAATGGAAAAATACAAAGCTCGAAACATCGAGGAAGTCTTCATACGGACGGTGCATGAATGAGCGGACTTGGGAATATTACTAAAAAAGAAATCCGGGAGCTTCTTACTCCAGCCACATTTGTCCCTATTATCATTGTCGCCTTGATTTTCGCAACCATGGGAAATAGCATCCAAGGCATCCAAGAACAATCAACAGCCCCACCAACCATCGGGGTCATCACAGAGGATAACAGCACTTTAGGTGTCGTTGCATCCACGCTCCTGCATACCCAAGCCAAATCAGTGTACAACTCAACATCTGCTTCAGATCTTAAAACCGGATTGGAAACCGTTATACAACACAATGGTGTCGCCGTCATCATCATCCCAAAAAATTTCACAGAACGAATCACCCAGGAACAACAAGGAACGCTCCAGATCTATTGGATCATGAAAGGCGCAGGACTCATGGATACGATCTCATCAAGTGCCGTTGAATCGCTCATTGCCTACATTAACACGAATATATCGAAAGAGCTCATCAAACAGAATTCCTCGATAAATGCATCCTTTGTCCTTTCACCGACCCA
>Ga0315295_10004058_pt1 | contig 12450 bp, 10 predicted proteins | sample YL17G14_0_MG_FD_204453 | JGI IMG/M metagenome (GOLD analysis project Ga0315295, IMG submission 204453) | Sediment microbial communities from Yellowstone Lake, YNP, Wyoming, USA - YL17G14_0 | ecosystem: Environmental > Aquatic > Freshwater > Lake > Sediment | place: USA: Wyoming | collected... | reverse complement strand
ACCACCGGCGAGCCGCCTTGGGCCGGCCGCCCGGTGCGCGTACTGAAACGTACGCGGTATCGACCCCATCGCTAGCGGACGGCCGGCGGGGTCGATGACAGGAGGTTCGGGCCGTCGCGGTCCCGGTCCGGCCCCCCCCGCGACCGAACCGGCGTGGTGGCGCGCGGCTGGGCGCGAGCGGACGCCGGCTCCGGGCGCGAGAAGGCGTCAGCGCGACCCCCCAACGCCCGCGGCCGCCCGCCGATCCTGCCGGCTACTGCTGGGGCTGATACGACGACTGGCCGCCGCCACCCGCAGCCGCCGGGCCCGCTGCGCCCTACAGGTAGTGCGTCTTGCGCGCCTGCGCGGTCAGCTCGTCGCGGAAGTCCGGGTGGGCGATGGCGATCAGCTCCTGGGCTCGCTCCCGGATCGACTTGCCGTGCAGCTCGGCGACACCCCACTCGGTCACGACCGTACGGACGTGGGCCCGGGTGGTGACGACGCCCGAGCCCTCGGCAAGGAACGGCGTGATCCGCGAGACGCGGCCGCCCGCGGCCGTCGACGGGAGGGCGATGATCGCCCGGCCCTCGGGCGCGAGCGCCGCACCGCGGATGAAGTCCATCTGGCCGCCGGCCCCGCTGTAGAGGTGCCAGCCGATCGAGTCGGCGCAGACCTGGCCGGTCAGGTCGATGGAGATCGCCGAGTTGATCGCCGTCATCCGCCGGAAGCTGCGGATGACGTGCGTGTCGTTCGTGAAGTCGCAGGCCCGCATCTCGACCATGGGGTTGTCGTGGGCGAACCGGTAGAGGCGCTCCGTCCCCAACATGAAGGAGCAGACGATCTTGCCCCGGTTGCGCTCCTTGGCCATCCCGGTGACGACGCCCGCCTCGACGAGGTCGACGACGCAGTCGGTCAGCATCTCGGTGTGGACCCCGAGGTCCTTCTTGTCGCGGAGGAAGGACGCGACGGCGCTCGGGATCGCCCCGATCCCCATCTGGAACGTCGCGCCATCCGGGACGAGGTCGGCCACGAACTCGCCGATCCGGCGCTCCACCTCTCCGGTCTCGCCGCTGTGGTAGAGGTAGGGCGGGATCTCCACCTCGACCCCGTAGTCGATGTCGTCGACGTGGATGAAGCTCTCGCCGAGGGTGCGCGGCATCGCCGCGTTGACCTGGGCGATCACGATGCCGGCCGCGTGGATGGCGGCCTGCATCGCCTCCACGGACGTGCCCAGGGAGCAGTAGCCGTGCGCGTCCGGCGGGGAGACGTTGCAGAGGACCGCGTCGAGAGGGAGCAGCCCGCCGGAGAAGAGGCTCGGCACGTCCGAGAGGAAGACGGGAATGAACTCGGCCCGCCCCTCGTTGACCGCCGCGCGGGCGTTGGGTCCGATGAGAAGCGCGCGATGGCGGAAGTGGGGCGCCATCTCCGGCGCCAGGTGCGGGCCCGGGCCCTCGGTGTGGAGGTGCACCATGCTCACGTTGTGGAGCTCCGGGGCGCGAGCGACGAGCGCGTCGAGGAGCGCGGACGGCGTGGCCGCGGCGCACTGGACGTAGACCTGGTCGCCGGACCGGATGTCGGCGACCGCCTCTTCGGCGCTGACGATCTTCATGCCCGCAGTCTAGGAACGACCCGCGGCAGCACGGACCGGCCGTCCGGACCCCTCGCGGCCGCCGTTCGGCACCGAAGCGACCTGCCGGCCCGCCGCCGGGGGTTCCATCCGGCAGCGCGCTGACGTTCGGGCGGTACGCGGGATGGTCGCTCGGCGAGGTGGCGCGGCGCCGCCCGAGGAGCCGCGGGGCCTGATCCGGCAACGCTGAGGCCGAGCGGCGGGAGGGTCGCCGCCGAGGCTTACGTCCCGGAGCCGGGCAGCCGGTGCTTGGCGACGAATGCCGCGGCCTGGGCGCGGCGTTGGAGGTTCAGCTTCGAGAGGATGGAGCTGACGTAGTTCTTGACCGTCTTGTCGGAGAGGAAGACCTCCGAGGCGATCTCCTTGTTCGTCTTCCCCTCGGCGACGAGCTGGAGAATCTTCTGCTCCTGGGCGGTCAGCTGGGCCAGCTCGTCCGTGTAGGTCCCGGACGCGATCCGCCGTACGCGCTCCAGCACCTTCTCGGTGACGGCCGGGTCCAGGAGCGACTCTCCGCGGCCGACGGCCTCGAGGGCCGCGATGAGGTCCCGCGAGCGGATCTGCTTCAGGAGGTAGCCCGACGCGCCGGCGATGATCGCCGAGAGGACCGCTTCCTCGTCCGGGTAGCTCGTGAGCATGATGACCCGGGTTCCCGGGAGCTCGGAGCGGATCTCGCGGCAGGCCTCGATCCCGGATCCGTCCGGCAGGCGGACGTCCATCACCACGATATCCGGCCGGTGGCGGCGGGCTCCCTCGATCGCCTCCTCGACGGTGGCGGCCTCGGCGACCACCTGGAAGCGCTCCCGTCGCTCGAGGAGCGAGACCAGGCCCTGGCGAACGACTTCGTGATCGTCGACGACGAGCAGGCGGAGGGGACGCGTCTCGGGCTGCTCCGACATGTCGTGCTTTCTACCTCCGTGACCGCGCGCTGTTCAGGCGTCCGGCGGGCCGCCGGCGAGCTCGTCCTCGGCCGCGGTCCGGGCGCCGGGCACCCGGATGATGATACGCGTCCCGACCCCGGGATGGCTGTCGACCAGGAGCGTGGCGCCGATGGAGATCGCGCGCGTGCGCATGTTTCGGAGCCCCTGGTGTCCGATGCCGCGCGGCGCGGCCGGGTCGATCCCGGTGCCGTTGTCGGCGACGACGATCTCGACGCCGGCGATCTCGGGGTCCGGCTCGACGGTGATCTCGGCGCGCGTGGCCCGAGCGTGGCGGGCGATGTTGCTGAGCGCCTCGCGCGCGATCGCGAGCAGCTCGACCGTCCGGTCCGGCCCGATGATGGGGGTCGTCACGGTGGGCCCGGCGCGCAACTCCACGTCGATCATCGTGTTGACCCGGAACTCGTCGGCAAGGGCCGCGAGGCCCTCCACCACGTCGACGCCGTCGAGGAGCGCGGGCCGCAGGCCGAAGATGAAGTTGCGGATGTCGCGGATGGTCTGGTCCAGGCTGTCGATGGCGCGCTCCACCCGGCGCCGGGCCTCGTCCGGCTCGCCGTCCATCATGTCGGGCACGTCGTCGAGGGAGAGGCCCACGGCGTAGATCGCCTGGATCACGCCGTCGTGGAGATCCTTGCCGATCCGCTCGCGCTCCTCGACGATCGCCAGCCGCTGCACCTGCTCGTGGAGCCGGGCGTTCTCCATGGCGATTGCGACGTGGCGCGCGAACGTCTCGATCTCCCGCTGGTCCTCGTCGGTGAACCCGCCCTCCTTCTCCGTGAGGTAGAGGTTCCCGATGGTCCGCCCGCGGACGACGACCGGGACGCCCAGGAACGAGTGCATGTCGGGATGGTTCGGCGGGAAGCCCACGCGGCGCGGATCGGTCATCAGGTCGTCGAGCCGCATCGCCCGGTTCTCCCGGATGATCACCCCCAGGATCCCGTGGCCGCGCGGCGGCGCGCCGATCCGGGCGCGATCCGAGCGGTTGATCCCGCTCGTGATGAACTGCTCGATGGCGCCGGCCTGGTCATGGACGCCGAGCGCGGCGTACCGGGCGCCGGTCAGGACCCGGACCCGGTCGACGATCACCTGGAGGACGCGGTCCACGGCCAGGACGCCGGCCATGGCCCGGATCGCCTCGTCGAGCGCCGCGAGCCGGCGCTCGACGCGAGCGGCCTCCCCGCGGTCGCGGGCCCGCTCGACGGCCAGCTCGGCCAGGCGCACCGCATCCTGCACGTGACGTTCCGGGCCATCGAGCCAGAGGGTCCCCACGACATCCCGGGCCCGATCGGAGCTCGTCCCGCCCGCCGCGCCGTGGAGCGGCGCGGCGACGACCGAGCCGCGCCCGGTCCGGCCGGGACGCCGGGTCAGGGTCCCCCACCCGGCCGCGATCGACGCCGGCGGCTCAACGGCCGCCTCCAGGTGGGCGCCGGCCGCGCCGCAGGCGACCGCCAGCGCCTCGAGGCCCCGGACGAGGAGCCGCCGGGGGCGCGTCGGCTCCGCAGCCCACTCCTCGAGAGCCGCCATGGCGGTGATCAACCCCGCGAGATTAGCCTGCGGGCGGGACGCGACGGTCATCGGATCGAGCGTAGCAGGGGCGCCGTGCACGCGCACAGGCTCCGGAGCCGTCGTCGTCCCATGGCCACGTGCGTGCATCCGGCCCCTCGGCACCCCTGCAACAGGCCGAATGTCACGTCAGACTGTCGGAAGAGGCCGTACCATCCCAGCCATGGAATCGGCGACACCCCAAGGCACCCCTTCGCCGTCCCAGCAGGACCACGAGGCGGCCGAGCTCACGGGGCTCGACGCCTCGCTGACGCGCCGCGGCTTCCTGCGCGGTGCGGCCCTCGCCGGCACGGGCCTGGTGGCCGTGACCGTGGCCGCCTGCGCCCCCGCCGCCGTCCCCAGCTGGAACTACGCGACCTCGAAGCCCCTGCCGCTCCCGTCGACGCCGGCCGCGACCGCCGCGCCCAGCGAGATGCCCGGGATGACGGCCGCCCCCAGCGTCACGCCGGCCCCGTCCGCGCCCGCCGGCAACATCCCCGCGGGCTGGAGCGAGCACGACGTGGCCGCGCGGAACGTCGTCCGGCGGTACCTCGGGAACCTCGCCCCCGCGCTGAAGGACATCTACGGCGACGAGGTGTTCGGCCAGCTCGCCGACATCCTGGGGGCCGCCGACAACTACCCCGAGCTGTCCCAGCCGCCCGCGTTCGCCCAGGTGCCCCAGCTCGTCATCAACGACATCGTCTCGCCCCTCACGCCGAAGCTCGACGGCGACGTCAAGGTCTTCGAGCTGACGATCGACGAGATCAAGCACCAGGTCGACGAGAAGACGGCCCCGAAACCCCTGCTTGGCTACAACAAGCAGTGGCCGGGTCCCACGATCCGGGTCGGCGAGGGCGACAAGGTCCGGGCGATCTTCACGAACAACCTCAAGGAGACGACCGGGGTCCACTTCCACGGCGTCGAGTTCGACAACTTCTTCATGGACGGCGTCCCGTTCGTGACCCAGAAGCCGATCCCGCCCGGCGAGACGTTCACCTACGAGTTCGTGGCCAAGCCGCACGGCTCGATGATGTACCACTCGCACCACAACGCCACCGACCAGGTGGGCCGCGGGCTCCTGGGCGCCTTCATCATCGACCCGAAAGAGCCGACGGTGAAGTACGACCGGGAGTACATCTGGATCTCGAACGACACGGGGGGCACCGGGTTCACGATCAACGGCCACGGCTTCCCGGCGGTCGTGCCGGTCCTGGCCGCCGTCGGCGAGACGGTCCTCGTCCGCTACATGAACGAGGGAATCATGATGCACCCGTGGCACAGCCACGGGTACGCCCAGCGGGTGGTGGCGCGCGACGGGCGCCCCCTCGGCACTGCCGAGTTCGACTGCGACACCCTCGGCGTCAACCCGGGCGAGCGCTTCGACGTGATCATCACCGCGGATCGCCCGGGCGTCTGGGCCTTTCACTGCCACATCCTGCCCCACGTCGAGGGCCTCAACGGCATGTTCGGCATGGTCACGGCGCTCATCGTCGTGCCCGAGAAGAAGCACATCGACGCCATCTACAAGGCCCTCGGGATCGCGTAGGAAGGGAGTGTCCGGGCGTTCCGCGCCCGGGACCATCGCCATGGCGCGCATCGAGACCATCCTCCTCGCCACGGACGCCTCCACCGCGTCGCAGGCCGCCGAGAACGAGGCGATCGACCTCGCCGCGCGCCTCGGCGGACGGCTGATCGTGCTCTCCGTGGTTTCCGGCGCGCCGTCCGTGCGGACGTCGCGCGAGCTCGCCGTCGAGGCGATCGTGCAGCGTGCCCGCGCCGGTGGCGCGTCGGCCACCGGCCTCACCTGGGCCGGCGACGCCGGGGAGTCGATCGTGGAGGCCTCCGAGTCGGAGGCGGCCGACCTCATCGTGGTCGGCACGCACGAGCGGGGCACGGTCGGGCGGCTCTTCCTGGGGAGCGTCTCCGACCACGTCGTGCGCCACGCCCGCTGCCCGGTCATGGTGGTGCGCCCAACGCGGGTCGTCGCCCCGGCCTGACGCGGCACGCCGTCGGCGCGCCACCGCCCTACTTCGTGTACATGCCCTCGGGGTCGAGCTCGTCGCGGATCAGGCGCAGCTCGCCGGGCGTGGGCGCCGGGGTGACGGCGAGCGCCGGTGAGACCTTCGGATCCCAGCCGATCGTCGCCCGCACCTCCTCGAGGGTCGCGCCCGGGTGGAGAAAGTCGAGACGCATCTCGCCGTCCTCGTCGAAGTGCCAGATCCCGAGGTCGGTCACCACGACCGACGGCCCTCGCCCGAGCCAGCCCTGCTCGCGGCGGATCCGATCGGCCTTCTCGGCCCCGCCGAGGTTGCCGGGCGAGGTCCGGAAGTCGATCCGTTCCACGAACGAGCGGGCGGACTGGCGCATGATCACGAAGATGTGGCGCGCGTTGATCGCGATCTCGCAGGCGCCGCCGGACCCCGGCAGGCGCGTCTTCGGCGCCGCGTAGTCGCCGATCACGGTCGTGTTGATGTTCCCGAAGCGGTCGATCTGGGCCGCCCCCAGGAAGCCGACGTCGACGAGCCCACCCTGGAGGTAGTAGGCGAAGAGCTCCCACATGCTCACGACGGCGGTGGCGCCGGTAACGATGGTGGGGTCGCCGATGGAGAGCGGGAGGCGGGCCGGCTCGGCGCCGAAGACGCCGGCCTCGTAGACCAGCTCCATCTCGGGGGCGACCGTCCGCTTCGCCAGGTTGACCGCGATGTTCGGCAGGCCTACACCGACAAAGCAGACGCGCTGCCCGGCCAGCTCGCGGGCGGCGGCCACGATCATCATCTCGGACTTGGAGAACGGCGGGGCGCCCTCGGACGCCGCGTCCGCGCCGGGTGCGCCGGGCGCGCCGGGCGCGCCGGCCCGCGGCTCGGCCATCAGCGGTATTCCCCGTAGTCGACGACGCCGGACGGCGCCGGGCCGGACGGACGCAGGGACGCGAGCCGCTCGGCCCCGAGCTTCTCCGCGTACGCGGCCCGGCCGTCGAGATCGTGAACCCACGCGCGGAGCCAGGCGTCCGTGGCCTCCGCGTCGCGGCTGATGGGATCCCAGTCGCGGTAGAAGCGGTTGTCGCGGTCGTAGCGACCCTGGACGTAGGACGGGTGGGCGCCCCACGGCTCGACGACCACCGCGTCGACGACGATCCCCGGCACGATCGTCCGGTTGGGGTCGGCCCGGATCACCGCCTCGACGACGAGCTCCTCGACGACGACGATGACGCGCTCCGCCGCGAAGGCGGCCTCCTTCTGGCAGCCGAGCAGGCCCCAGACCTGGGTGTTGCCGGCGGCGTCGGCGCGCTGCGCGTGGATGATCGTGATGTCCGGTCGGAGCGGCGGGACCGCGTAGACGACCCCGTCGCCGTAGGGGCTCTCGATCGGCCGGATGAGCGGGTTCACTACCGGGAGGTCCGTCTCGAAGTACGAGCGCAGGGGCATGAAGGGAAGCTTCGCCGCCCCGGCCGCGTACCGCGCGACCATCCCGAAGTGGCTGTACTCCTCCAGCTCCAGGCTGGCGCCCGGGCCCTCCGTGACCCGCCGGATCGCGTTGAGGCCGCCGACCCCGGGGTTGCCGAGCCAGCTGAAGATGAGCTTGCGGGCCACCCCGGCCGCCACCATCTGGTCGTAGATGAGGTCCGGCGTCATGCGGGCCAGGACCAGGTCTCGCCGGCGCTGCCGGATGATCTCGTGCCCGGCCGCGAACGAGATGAGGTGCGTGAAGCCCTCGATCGCGACCGTGTCGCCGTCGCGGACGAGTTCGGCGATGGCGTCGCGCATCGTGGCGACCTTGGAGCTCACCCGCGCGCCCTCCCTGCGACCAGGATCCCGTCGCTCAGCCGACCCCGGGGCGGCCAGCAACGGCGGCGACCGACTCGCTGAAGATCCGGATGGCGGTCGCCATCTCCTCTGCGGTGACGACGAGCGGCGGCGACATCCGGATGCAGTCGTCGCCGGCCTCCAGGACGAGGAGCCCGCGCTGGAACGCCTCCGCCTGGACGGCGTCCGCCAGCTCCCCGGAAGCGAGCTGGATGCCGACCATGAGGCCCTTGCCCCGCACGTCGCGAACGAGGTCCGGGAAGCGCTCGAGGAGCGGCCGGAGGCCCTGCTGCGCCTGGTCGCCCCGTTCGGCGGCGTTCTCGATGAGCCCCTCCTCGAGGAGGGCCATCGTCTCCATCATCGCCGCGAGCGCCACCGGGTTGCCGCCGTAGGTGGAGCCGTGGGCGCCGGGGCCCCACGACATGATCTCCGCCTTCGCGATCATCGCCCCGATCGGCATCCCGGAGGCGATCCCCTTGGCGGTGAGGAGGATGTCGGGCTCCACGCCGAAGTGCTCGATCGCCCACATCTTCCCCGTCCGGCCGGCGCCGGACTGGACCTCGTCGACGATGAGGAGGATCCCGTGCCGGTCGCAGATCTCGCGGAGCCGGGGGAAGAACGCGGCGTCGGGGACGACGTAGCCGCCCTCGCCCTGGATCGGCTCCACGATGACCGCGGCGAACTCGTCGGCCGGCATGAGGCGCCGAAAGACGCGCTGCTCGAGCTCGTCGAGGCCGGCGCTGCCGAAGGGCACGTGGTAGATGCCCGGGAGAAGCGGGCCGAAGTGGGCGTGGTACTTCGCCTTGCTCGCCGTCAGGCTGACCGCGCCCATGGTGCGGCCGTGGAAGGCACCCAGGAAGGCCACGATGTTGGGCCGCCGGGTGTGGTACCGGGCCAGCTTGAGCCCGGCCTCCACGGCCTCCGCCCCGGAGTTGCCGATGAAGACGCGGGTGGGCCCCTGCATCGGCGCAGTCCGGGCGAGTCGCTCGGCGGCGTAGGCGTAGATGGGCAGGTAGAAGTCCGACGCGCTGAAGTGGATCAGCTCGGCTGCCTGCTTCGCGATCGCGGCGCTGACGCGCGGGTGCGCGTGGCCGGTGGAGTTGACGGCGATCCCGGCGGCGAAATCGAGGAATACGTTGCCGTCGATGTCCTCGACCGCGCACCCCTCGCCGCGCAGCGGGACGATCGGGTAGGCCCGTGGGAGGCTCGGACTGGTCCAGGCGTGGTCGAACTCGATGTGGGCGCGGGCCCGCGGGCCCGGCAGCTCCGTCACGATGCTCGGCACGGGACGAGCCTGGACCGTCGTGCTCACGCGGGGCCCTCCTGGTGATCGTGCTGGTGGTGGTGGGCGTCGCGTGGCGCAGGCGGCGCGGACGCATACAGTTTATGCAGAGTGGATAGCGTCCGAGTATAGCCGAACGGCCGTGAGCCCCGGGGCCAATCGGCAGGGTCCCGGGACGGCGGATGGGCGGCCGCCCCGGGGAGCCCTGAGCTCAGTCGACGATTGTGTGGCTCTGCTCGCGCAGGAACTGGGCCGGGTAGTACATCCCGAGGCCCGACGTGCCGGTGGAGCCGGAGCCCTTCCAGCCGCCGAACGGCTGGACGCCCGGCCAGGCGCCGGTGGTGGCGCCGGCGCGCCGGTTGACGTAGCGCACGCCGGACTGGATCTCGTCGAGGAAGCGCTCCACGTCGGCCGGATTCTCGCTGTAGATGCCGGCGCTGAGGCCGTAGATGCTGTCGTTCGCGAGCCGCAGGGCCTCGTCGAGGGAGTCGACCGCGTGGACCGCGGTGAACGGGACGAAGAGCTCGTGCTGGAGGAGGTCGTGGTCGGCCGGCAGGTATCCGACGACGGTCGGCTCGACGTAGAAGCCGCGGTCCATGCCGTTCTCCGTGAGCCGCTCGCCGCCGACCAGGACGCGACCGTCGCGGCGCGCCTCGGCGACGGCCGCCTGGTACCGCTCGACCGCGCGCCCGTCGATGATCGGGCCGAGCCAGCTCGTCCGGACGAGCGGGTCGCCGATCGTGATCGTCTCCGTCTTCTGGACCAGGAGCCGGACCAGCTCGTCGTGGACGGGGTGCTCCACGTAGACGCGGCTGTTGGCCGAGCACTTCTGGCCGCCGAAGCCGAACGCGCTGCGCATGATCCCCTCGGCCGCCTCTTCGAGGTCTGCCGACGCGGTCACGATCGCCGGGTTCTTGCCGCCCATCTCGACGATGCACGGCTTGGGCCAGCGCTTCGAGAAGGTCCGGAAGAGGCCCATCCCGACCTCGTACGAGCCCGTGAAGACGATGCCGTCGACCCCCGGGTTCTCCTGGATCTCCTGGCCGACCGTCTCGCCGGGTCCCATCACGAGGTTGAAGGCGCCGTCGGGCAGCCCGGCGTCGCGGTACGCCTCGGCGAGGAGGACGCCGCTCATCGCGCTCGCGGTGGCCGGCTTGAAGACGACCGTGTTGCCGGCCATCAGGGAGCCGGAGCTCGGGCCGGCGGCCAGCGCCATCGGGAAGTTGAAAGGGCTGATGACGGCGAACACGCCGTACGGGCGGAGGACGGACCGGGTGTGGACGGCCTCGTCGCCGAGGTTGTCCATCTCGTGCGCGTACCCGTCGTTCCGCTCGTAGACGTCGCAGTAGTAGCGAATGAGGTCGGCGGATTCCTCGACCTCGCCCAGGGCCTCGAGGCGGCTCTTGCCGACCTCCATCGCCATGAGCGCCCCGTACTCCATCTGCCGCTCGGAGATGAGCTCGGCGGCGCGGCGCAGCACGGCGAGACGCTCGCGCCAGGGCACGTTGCGCCAGGCCGGCTGGGCCGCGCGGGCCGCGGCGACGGCATCCTTCGCGTCCTGGCGGGTACCCCGCGCGAAGGTCCCGACGAGGATGTCGCGGTCGATCGGGGAACGGAGCTCGAAGGCGCCCTCGCCGTCGCGGCCGCTGCCGCCGACCCAGTTCTGGTGGTACGCGCCGAGGCGAGCACGGGCCTTCTCGATGCCCGCGTCGTAGAGCGCGTGGAGCTCCTCGTTGTCGTTGCGCAGGGTCGCGTACGTGATCTTGATCCGCTCGGCCATGGGGTGCCCCTCGCTTCGCTCGCTCCGCGCAGCCGGACGGACGACTGGGACGCGGGCGCCCGGGGGCACGACGCGCCGTCCCGCCCGGCTGCGATGCGGCGGCTGGCGGTCAGTCTAGCGCGGCGACGACGTCGCTCAGCTTCGCCGCGACGGCCCCGGGCACGGCGAGCCCGCGCAGGCCGGCGACCTGGTCCGCGGCCGTCCGCCCGGAGAGGACGAGGATCCCGCGCAGGCCGGATCGGCGCGCGCCGGCGATGTCCTGGGGCGCGTGGTCGCCGACCATGGCGACCTCGTCGCGGACGAGCCGCCGGCCGCCCGCCGCCGCGACGTCCGCGGCGAGGCCCGCGAACCCGGCCCGGAACATCGGGGGCGCGGGCTTCCCGGTGAGGCGGGCCCGGGTCGAGGTCGCGTACTCGAGCGCCGCGACGAAGGCGCCGGTGTCGATCGTCTCGCCCTTCGCCGTGTACCACCAGCCGTTGCGGTGCATGGCGATGAGCTCGGCCCCGCGCCGGATGAGCCGGAACGCGCGATTCAGGTTCTCGTAGCTCAGATCGTGGTCGCCGTCGCCAAGGACGACGGCCGCGGCGCGGGCATCGTCGGCGTCGGCCTCCTCCGCGCTCATCAAGGGGTGGTCGCCGAACTCGCGGAGGCCGTCGGGCCGGGTGATGACGAATACGGGCTGCCCCGGGTACGTGCGCCGCACGTGCTCCGCGGTGGCCGACAGGGCGGTCACGATCCGCTCCCCTGGCACCGCGAGTCCCATCCGCCCGAACCGGGCGGCCAGCGTCTCCCGGTGCATGGACGAGATGTTGGTCGCTACCCGGTACGGGATCCCGCGCTCCTGGAGGCGGGCCAGCGCCTCCGGCGCGCCGGGCAGGGCGGCGCCGCGCATGACGAGGACGCCGTCGGCGTCCAGGACCAGGGCTCGCACGCCGCCGAGAGCGGCGCGGAGTTCGGCGGGGGCGGAGACGGGTCGTGCCCGCGGGGTTGCGGCGGGCAGGCTCGCCACCTCGCCCGTGCCCGCTGCGCGGTCGGTCACGTGCTCGTCCATTCGCGAATCGTAACCCGGGCGCTGCGAACAGTCTCTGCTCCGCGCCGACGGCCGGGTCTGTAGGATGTCGCTCACGGTGCCGCGCGCGCGGCCCGAGGGAGGGTTCGATGGGGCTGCTCGACGGCAAGAATGCGCTGGTCTTCGGCGTGGCGAACGATCGCTCGATCGCCTGGGGGATCGCAAAGGCGCTGCACGAGCAGGGCGCGACCGTCGGCTTCAGCTCCGTCGAGAGCCTCATCGACAAGCGCGTCCGCCCCCTCGCGACGAGCATCGGCAGCACCTTCCTCGCGCCCTGCGACGTCCGCGACGACGCAACCGTGAAGGCCGTCTTCGACCGCTGGGGCGCCGAAGTCGGCGGCCTCGACATCCTGGTCCACGCCCTCGCCTTCGCCAACCGGGAGGACCTCGAGGGCGCCTTCGTCGAGACTTCCCGCGACGGCTTCGCCCTGGC
>Ga0315295_10004056_pt1 | contig 12454 bp, 11 predicted proteins | sample YL17G14_0_MG_FD_204453 | JGI IMG/M metagenome (GOLD analysis project Ga0315295, IMG submission 204453) | Sediment microbial communities from Yellowstone Lake, YNP, Wyoming, USA - YL17G14_0 | ecosystem: Environmental > Aquatic > Freshwater > Lake > Sediment | place: USA: Wyoming | collected... | reverse complement strand
CGGCACGATCCAGCGCGTGGGCCGGCCCGCCCCATTGTTGGCTTCCAGCTCGGAGGCCATGGAATCGGCGAAATGCTCGATCATGGCGTCGATGGTGGGGAACAGGCGCACGCCCAGGCGGGCGCCGTGCAGCAGTTCCTCGACCGGCATTTGCAGAAGCTGAGTCAGATTCATACAGCAACACTCTGATAGAACAGTACCCGGTTTCGCGATCTCTGGCGCAGTTTTCGCCCTTGCCCGCGCGTTTCCTTGGGCCTATAGTGTTCGCGGAAGAAAGGAGCCGGACATGAACAGGCGCGAGTTTCTGCGGAGAACGGCAGGCGCGGCGGCGTTTCCCTACGTGGCCCGCTCCACCGTGCTGGGCGCCAACGACCGCATCCGCATCGGGTTCATCGGCGTTGGCGGGCGCGCGCAGTGGCTGTTGAAGAACGAGGATTTCAGCGCCGTCGACATCACGGCTATCGCCGATTGCTGGCTGCCGCGCCTGGCGGAGGCGGCCAAGCTGCTTCCCAACGGCGAGACATGCGCCCGCTATCACGACTATCGGCAGATGCTGGAGAAGGAGAAGCTGGACGGAGTATTCGTGGAAACTCCGACTCACCCGCGCGCCCTCATTTGCATGCACGCCCTCCAGGCCGGCCTGGACGTCTACGCCGAAAAACCGCTGAGCCTGACGGTGGAGGAAGGCCGGATTCTGGCCCGGGCCGTGCGGCGCTACAAGCGCGTGCTGCAGACCGGCACCCAGCAGCGCTCCATGCCCATCGACATCTATGCCAGCAGGCTGGTGAGCAGCGGCAAGATCGGCAAAATTGAGAAGGTGATTGTCTGCAACTTCCTGGCTCCGGAACGCTGGAAGCCGCTGCCGGAGCAGCCCGTGCCCGAAGGCCTGGACTGGGACCAGTGGTGCAACCAAACCGAGCTGCGCCCCTATCACCAGCAGTTGCACCGCGGCTGGGCGCGCTGGTGGGATTACGATGGCGGCGGGCAAAGCTGGGGCGTCACCGGATGGGGAACCCACGCGCTGGACCAGGTGCAGGCCGCGCTGGGCGCTGACTCGACCGGCCCGGTCGAGATTGTCCCCGAGGAACCGGGCCCCACCAGCAAGGTGGCGCTGCGTTATGCCGGCGGCACCGTCGTAAGCCTGGAGCAGGAGATCATCAAGGACCACCAACAGCTCGGCGCGATCTTCGTCGGGACCAAGGGCCGCATCCAGATCCTGCGCGGCGATTTCGTCGCCGATCCGCCGGAGCTGAAGAACGACGCGCCCGAGGTCACCAAGGAAGGGCCGGGCGAGGATGCCTTCCACCTCCGCGACTTTTTCGATTGCATGCGCTCCCGGAAGCGTCCCAACGCCGACGTGGAAATCGGCCACCGCGCCACCACCGTCTGCCACCTGGTGAACATCGGCCGCGACCTGGGCCGCAAGCTGCGCTGGGATCCGAAAGCGGAGAAGTTCGTCGGCGACGACGAGGCCAACAAGCTGCTCTCCCGCCCCCGCCGCAAAGGCTACGACCTCCCGAGCGTTTAAATGGGACGCAGATACACGCAGATCTGCGTTCATCTGCGTTTATCTGCGTCCCATTATGCGAGGTCGATGGCGATGACTTCGTGATCGAGCACCGCGGGGACGGTCAAGTAAAGCGCGCCGCCGCGCTCTTCGGCCGCCGCCGTCGTCGCGGCAACCAGCAATTGCACCTTGCGCGGCTTGTTCCCTTCCGGCAGCCTTATCTTCACTTTCTGCGGTCCCACGGGGATCAACTCTCTCAGTGGTCCCTTCATCATCATGGAGTTGGTGAGGTTCACCAAATGGACGGTCATCGACCGCTTCTGCCGCCACACGGTCACGTCCAGCACGCCCGGCCCGGCGACCGTGACCGGGCGCTCCTCGTTTGCGGCCCACTCCACCGCGTTCGCCAGCAGGCGCAGGTGATCGACGTTCAAGATTTCCCAGAAGCTGCGGTCGATATCCCAGGGGAAATAGACGATGCGGCTGCTGCCGGACTGGCGCAGGTAAACCTGGCGGTCGCCCGTTTCGCCTGTCCGCGGGAATACCTTTTCCATGGGCAGGTCGGGATATGAAGGGATCAACGTCAGCGGCGAGTCAAACTGGAGAACGGGTTTGACCTGCACGCGCCAGATGCCGTTAATGATGCGCCCGGCGTCTTCCAGCCCGCGCAGGACCGGGTGGTGGCGGCCGCTCTTGGGGTCCGTGTGAAGGGCCAGGTAGGAGTTGTGCATCGGCCCTTCCACCGCTCCGGCCCAAGAAACGCCGAACAGGTCGGCCAGGCCGAAGTCTTTTCGCCGGCTGCCTGATTCGTCATAGAGCGAGGTTTCGAAGGTGGCCAGCAGGCTGCCGCCGCGCCGCACGTACTCCCGCAACTGCGCGCATTGGGCGTCGGAAAGAGCGGCAATGTTGGGCAGCACCAGCAGCTTGAAGCGGTCCACATGCGGGGCCTCCAGCAGGCCGTCGTGGGCCATTTCAAACGGGATGCGGGCCTCCACCAGCGCCTGGTAAATGCCCTGCTCGTGCTCCGCGAAGCGGCGCGGGCCGGAATCGTAATGCCGCTCCGTCTGCTCCGAAAAAACAACACCGACGCGCGCCAGCGGCGCCTCATTTCTCAGGTAGGGCTCGGCGCGATAGTGCCAGTCGTAGATCTTCTCCACCGTGGCCAGCCAGCGGCGGTCGTAAAGCGTGCCGGAGAACTTTGTGAACCAGGGGCGCATGCCGTTGGCGGCGCCGTCGGCCACCCAGATGCGCACTTCGGCTTCGCTCTGCACCGAATCCTTCCAGCGGTATTGCTCCTCCAGGCCCACGCTGAAAATGCCGCCGATGGGCTTGCGGCCGAGAACGGCGCGGTAGCGCTTCACGTGCCGGCCGTTCATCCAGGGCGGCGTGAGGCCCTGCCGGCCTTGCCGGTCGATGAACAGGATGTCGGCCATTTCGCCTGCGGTTTTCAGGTCCGGGTAGCCGTTGGGCACGAACCGGGCCTCCGGGTTGATGCCCCGGATCTCCCGGTCCCACAGGCGCGCCAGCTCGGCCAGCCGCGACCGCCGCCATTGCTCGTGCCGGCGCCAGGCCGGGGCGCGGCGCGACTCGCCGGCCGGCAGCTCCAGGCCCGTCGCTTCGCGGAAATTGCGCCGGCAGTGCTCGCAGTAGCACATGGCCTGCGGCGCCCAGCGGTTGGAGAAGATTCCATCCACGCGGTAGAGGGTCATGATCTCGCGGTGCACCGCGGTCATGAACTCAAAGTTGTAGGGGCCGAGCGCGCAGGTCACCCACATCTCGGGACTGGCCCAGTGGCGCCGCCGGCGCCCTTCGGCGTCCACCGCGATCCAGTCGGGATGCGCGTCGCACACATCCTGGTGGACGGCGTGCGGATCGGTGCGCGCCAGTACGCGCATGCCCAGCTTGCGGCACCCGGCCACAAGCTCCCCGAACGGGTCGCTGTCTTTCAGCCAGGCGCTGCGGTGGTGCAGCGGAATTTTTGTCGGGTAATAGGCAACGATGCCGCCGGCGCTGAGAGTGGCGGCGTCGCTGTGCGTGCGCTTGAAGAAGTCGAGCCAGAACTGCGGGTCGAACCGGCCCGGGTCGTTTTCCACCAGCGTGAGCTGCGCCCAGCGCATGGGCTTGTCGAACCAGCCTTCGCCGGCGCTTTCCCCCGGATCGGCGGCATCCAAACGAGCATGCGCCGCCAGGCCCGCGGCGCTGGCCATCTGCATCAACTGTCTTCTGGAAATCACGTCGCCCCCTGACGCCGGGCGCGATGTACGCCCCGGCGGGGGCTACGTTAGCACGATTTTGGGACGGCGAATCTAAGCTCGTTTCGAAACCGGGTGTCTTCCACCTGTGCCGCCTTTCGCGGCGGTCCAACCCGCCGCCAACGGAACTAAGCGCTCAGGCGCTCACCTTCTGCCGCGGCCCGCAGCCGAGCGTCATAGGTCAATAGAACCAGTTCTGGGAATTCACTCTGGAGGCTCTTGGCTGTCGCCAGATGCCACAGGTCTGCCCCGCGCAGGGACCACTTGTCTGCCAGCAAGGCCACCAGCTTCCAGTCGGGCGAGCTGTTGAGACGCCGCCATGGGCCTTGGTGCAGTGTTTCCAGCGCCGCCTGAATCAGAACATCGGCCAGAATCCGCTCTCTCTTGAGCCGGGATATCACGGCGCACGTCTCGGCGTAGGCGAGGCTTGAGAGCAAGTGGATGCCATCCCTGGCGGCCCACTTGAAAGCCCGTGCGCTCGAACGATCCTTGAACAAAACAGAGACGATGGCCGATGCGTCCCAGTAGACAACCGGCAGCTCACCGCTGGGCATCTTCTCTGTCCTCCTGCAGGAACTTGCCGGCCAATCCTCCGGGCAGCGGAATGGGGCGCGGGATGCCCCTCCGTTTGCGGGACTTCTGGCGTTCTATGACACCAAGATCCTCGAGCCTCTTAATCCGCTCGTGCAGGGGGAGGGATTCGACAGCCATGGGGACGAGTCTGCCGACGGGCCGGCCGCGCTGGGTCAGAATGACCTCGTGGTTTTCCTGGACCCTTCTCAGCAGCCTGCTCAGATTGATCTTGGCTTCACGAACCCCGACGCGCTCAGGATTAGCGTTCATCTGATCTCTCCGTAGTGGTCAATATAGTGCCATCGCCAATGTAACCATTATTGTCTCAACTCTGCCCTGAAAATTCCCGCGGCGGCGTCCCGCCGCAAGCACGTAGCGCCGGCGTCCCGCCGGTAATCGTCCTCCGGTCGCCGATCCGTTACCGGCGAGACGCCGGCGCTACATCCGGCGCGCGAGACGCGCGCTGGCCCTTTTCATTGTTTCTGGATAGTCGCCGCGGCGACCATGGGCGACTGCCCTGAAAATGTGGAGCGCCGCCGTCTCGGTGGCCCCGGGGCCGGCCGGAGGCCGGCGCTCCATAGGCCGCTTTTCATCGTTTCAGGGTCCCGGCACGCCGGGATGCGCGACTGTTGCTTCAACACTGCCGCAGGCCGCGGATTCACGCCGAAGGGCGGCCACGCAGGGCCGCCCCTACTTGGCGGCGCGGCGGTTGGCGCGCAGGCGGCTGAAATGCGCTTCCAAAAATTCCAGCCGCTTCCGCCGCTCGCTGTCCCACTGCCGCGCCTGGATCTTGTCGCCGAACTCCAGGTACTGCGGCTGCTTCAGATTCACCGCCGGCCAGGCGGGCAGGCCGCCGCCGTTGGGGTTGCCAGCCTTGGCGAACCGCACCCAGGCCGCCGACATGGCCTTGGCCAGCGAACGGTCTGTTGCCTCGAGCGGCTCGGGCAGCGATGGATCCGGCTTCATCTGAGAAAGGACACGATCGAGCGCGTTGAAAACGTAGGGAATCTCGGCCGCATGCACCACGCCCAGCCCGCGCTTGGCCAGCATGGGGCTGAGGCGCGTGAAGTAGTACTGGTAGCTCTTCAGGCCCCGGCGCGCCGCCGCGGTCAGCACCAGACGCGTCCCGTAGTGGAATGCGGTGTCGCCCATCACCCGCGCCGCGGCCGCCTCCACTTCGGAATCCGAGGCCACCGGATAGAGAGAGAACGCCTGCTCCACCGCTTCCTGAAACTGGCTCTTCAGGTAGTCGCGATACCCCGCCACGGTCCTGGTGGATCCCAGTTCTCGCGTGAAAGCGTTCCTGACGAAAGACGTGCCTTCGTCGGCGTTGCTCCCGGCCATGACCGGCACGCGATGGAAACGCCCGGACTCAAACAGCGCGCCCGGATCGTCAGGAACCACCCAGCCGTCCACGGCCCTGGTGTTTTCCCAGTTGTTCCACTTCTTCATCAGCTCTTCCGGGGAAGCAGCGCGGAGCTTGGAAATGTCGGCGCCCAGTTTTTCTCCGGCCTGCTCCAGCGGCGGCCGGCCATACCACGCTTCCCTGGTGTGCGGCAGGGCGGTAGCGATGGCCGCGCTTTCGGCGATGGCGCGATGGAACAAGCCCTTGGCCAGGGGCGAAACCAGCAGCAGGCAAACGCTGGTTCCCCCGGCCGACTCGCCGAAAATGGTCACGTTCTTGGGATTGCCGCCGAACGCCGCGATGTTGCGCGCGACCCAGCCCAGCGCCGCGATCTGGTCCAGCAGCGCGTAATTGCCCGACGAGCCCTGCGGGGATTCCTTGGCCAGCGCGGGGTGGGCGAAAAAGCCGAGAGCGCCCAGCCGGTAATTGATGGTGACCACCACCACACCCTGCCGCGCCAGCGCTTCGCCGTCATAGATGCTGCCGGCGCCGGTGACGAACGCGCCCCCGTGAATCCAGAACATGACCGGCAGCTTCGCTTTCCCATCTTTGGCCGGTGTCCAGATGTTCAGCGTGAGGCAGTCCTCGCTGAGCTTCGGAAGCTTCCCGGTCTGCATGCAGGCCGCGCCGAACTCGGTGGCCTGGCGCACGCCCGGCCAGGGCGCGGCGGGTTGCGGCGGCTTCCAGCGCAGCTCGCCGACCGGCGGCGCGGCATACGGGATGCCCTTGAACACCCGGATGTCGGCGCCCGTGCCGGCCACCAGCCCGCTTTCGGTGCGCACCGTGTTTTCCGCCGGAAACGTGGAAACCGCGAGGAAGCAGAGCAGAAGAAAGCAGCACAGGAAACGGCAGAAAAAGCGATCTATCAGCGTGCGCATGATTACACCTCCGGCGCAAACTGTACGCCAGGCAGGCTCGGAGTTCAACACTTGATGGGCGGGTTCAACGGTGGTTGCACCGCCGCCGATGGTTGCCGGGACAGCCGCTCCCGGCGGCAGTCTTCCGGGAGGCTAACGGCTCGGGCGCTCAGCCGCGGCGCGCTTTGGGCCGTCGCCTGCAAGCGCCCTGTCGGGCGACTGGGTTGCATGCATGTACATATTGATGTACATTAACGTCATGTCCCATAGGTACTCCATCGCTGAAGCCAGATCCAGCCTCTCCACCATCATTGACCAAGCGGAGGCCGGACTGGAAATCGAGCTGACCCGCCGCGGCAAGCCCGTCGCGGTCGTCGTCTCCTTTCGGGAATTCGAGCGCCTGCGGGCTGACCGGCCTCGCTTCGGTGACGTCTACAGGAGCTTCCTCAAGAAGCACTCGCTCGGCCAGGTCGGCCTGGAAGATGACTTCGCTGCGTCCGCTCGGGAGAAGGGCGTGGGACGCGAGGTTTCGCTGTGACGCTTCGGTATCTTCTGGACACGAGCATCGTATCCTCTCCGGCCTCCAAGACCCCCAATCCGGAGATCGTCAGGCGGCTCGACGAGCACGGCCATGAGTGCGCAATCGCGGCGCCGGTGTGGCACGAGCTCACCTACGGCTACCGTCGGCTGCCCAGAGGGAAGCGCCGAGCCGCTCTTGAAACCTATCTCCATGACGTCGTACAGGCATCATTTCCGATCCTTCCGTACGACGAGGTCGCGGCGGCGTGGCACGGTCGCGAGCGAGCACGTCTCGAGGCTCTTGGCCGACCCGCGCCATACGCGGATGGGCAGATCGCTGCCATCGCTCACGCCAACGGACTGGTACTCGTCACCGTCAACGCCAGGGATTTCACCCGGTTCAAAGGGCTCGAGGTAGAGAACTGGTCCAAGCGGGACCCTCGGAGTTGACGGACGCGAACGAAAGAACTCCTAAGGCGGGACCAAATCTGCCAAATCTGAGGCCGATCCTGCAAGAACCGATCTCATATGCCCCCTCGGGCCGTGTCGTGCAAGCCCCGGATGGCCCCTCCCTGCGGGCATTCCCGCTTGCCGGCATTCCCGCTTGCCGGCATTCCCGCCTGTGGGCATTCCCGGTCTCGCAGGGCGTTTATGAGATCGGCTCAAGTTTCAGAGACTTGCTTTGGCGGCGATGCCCGGCTGCTGGATGGGCGAGTTCAACGGTGGCTGCCCCCCGCCGATGGTTGTCGCGAATAGCCGTTCTTGGCGGTGATCGTTCAGGAGCTAACGGCGCCCATCACCCACGTAGTGTGGAGCGCAGCGCAGCGCAGCACCACGTCAGTGCCCATGGGCTGGTTGAAAGGCCTATTTGCGTCCGCCCAATACTTCACCAAACAACGAATCCTTGAGAGCCGCACCCTCTGGTACAGCAAACTGAAAAGTCTTGGCGTCCATTTCGGGAAACGAGATTTCCCTATGAACCTCCCTAGAAAGGCCCTTCAACTGGGCCGCCTTCAGCGCATCCCCTGAGGTCTTCATCATCTCTCTCATCTTCTGCTTACTCTCTTCCGTAACTTTCAGCCCCATACCCCTGATCGCTCCCTCAAGCTCCTCGTCAGTCATTTCACGCATTGCCACGCCTCCTTCTGGAGGTTCAAGAGAACGATAGTACTTCAGGATGAGATTCCTTGACTTTGAAATCCAGAAGGCTTCCTCCTTTGAGATCGATGAGGCCCCGCGAATAACATAGCAATCTTCTTCTCCGACTTTCTCGGTCTTCTCCATCTTGGGGTCTTTCAGCCTGGAGAACGGAACCGGCCGCCACTTGAATACCGACAGGAAGAGTGAGGGTATTGTGAAGGCAGCGCCATTGGAAATCCCTGTTGCACTGGCCAAGGCCAGTTCGTCACTGCCCATTTTGGAGTATGCATTCATCATTCCCATGTAAAGATATGGCTGCGTCCCGTCGCTCCACACGGCGCCAGAGCGAGCCATGCCCGGCATCGGCGTGTCCTTTTGAGTCCAGGAAATAAGGTACAGATTGGGTTTCTTGAGCAGGATTGAAAATGAGGTTTCCATGTTCATCTTCATTGCACCACTGTCGATGTCTGACGTGATGATTCCTTCTGCCTTGTAGGTCTGCATTGATTCGTACGTGGCCTTGACCTTTTCGAATATCTTGCTTGGGGTCAGATCCTCCGCAAAGACATTCGTTGTCATCACGACTATGCCGACAGCAACCGCAATCAGTCTTGCCCTCGTCATGACGGTCTCCGTTCTTGATGTCCAACAATAAGTAGAGTGACCCGCATAAGATGCGGGACTTCGATTTCCTGGCCGTATAACACGCCGTTGATTCACCTCATCGGGCCGCTACAAGCCCTCTAGCTCCAGCCGCTTCCATCCCATACAATGATTCATCATGGCGTCTTATGCGGATCGGCCTAGAAACCTCTGCGATGGCCCCATAATCCATCAACCGGGCTGCGAACTCCGGCCGGGCGGCGATGAGTGGTTCGTCTATGTGATGCCGCCCTTACTCGCCGGTCTTGGTGTTCTTCCACCGGTTTTCCTGAACCCGCTGCACCCTAAGAATGGATTCTTCCGGGATCTCCATTTTGGCCTCCCGGTTCCAGGCCACTATACACCCAATGGGTCTCAAAGGAATGCCGAAACGCGTGGGTGTCGAGCGACGATCCGCGGCGGAATTCTTCATGACGCCCCGCTCCGACAAACTTCTGGGGCTGAAGACCAAAAATACTCCAACCCGAACGCCCGGTCAAACCTGCGAGTCAACGGGGTGTAATCCGCGGAATCCGCGGATTCCCGGCCCCCGTTACTATCTGGGCACTTGACAGGCGTGGTATGATATATCTAAGGGGAATAGCAAACAGAATGTGTCAATAGCCAAAAGGTGAAATGGGCAGGGGGCGGCGCGGGGACGCCGTTCTCCATCTTTGACAATTTGAGGCTCCCGAACGCAGCAAGTGCTTTGTTTTCAACAGATGCTCCTGTTACTGACGGGGATCGCGAAGGCGGACCAATGTTTTCAGTGACTTGCGCCCGCTTCACCTGTTCTTCACCTGTTTTAGCAGGTGATCGCCAGCGCAAGGCACTCAGCGGACCACCAGGCGGGCGCGCCGCTCGGCGGCGCGGATGTGGGCGATGGAACCGGAGTTGAACTGCAGAAAATCGGCCTCGATCCCGTCGCTGAAAATCACCCCGCCGGTGGGCATCAGCGACTCCATGAGCAGCTCCACGCCCGGGTCCAGCATGCCGGCCACCAGGCCGGCTCTCGAATGCCTGCTGGCGAACGGCTCGCGCACCACGAAGACCAGGCGCGGATCTTCCCAGGCCAACTGGATGGCGGCCCCGCGGCGTCCGCCGGCCAGCTCCGCAACACCGCCGGCCATGTTGAACACCGAGGAAAGCCATCCCGTGGACCCGGCGCCGGTCGAGACCAGGACCCCGCTGGAGGACTGGGGCTCGGACTTCTCTCCCAGGCCGATGCGGTAGCGCGCCGAAACGTGGGACCGCACGCCGATGAACAGGTCGTTGAAGGCCAGCAGGCGCTGCCCGTCGTTCAGCAGCGCCTCGGCCATGGTGACTTCGCGCACCCGGGCCGCGCCTTCCAGCACCCGCTCGGCGGCCGCCCGGGTTTGTTCCGGGGAAAAGGGCAGCAGCACGCCGTCGAAGCGCTCCGGGTCGGGGTTCACGCCGATGACGGGCTGTCCGCCAACATATTTTGCGGTATTGGCCACCAGGCCGTCCTGGCCCAGCGTGAGGACCAGGTCCTTCTCGGTGAACAAGAAGGTGGCCAGGAACCCGCGATCCACGAACTGGACCTTCGGGCCCAGGTCGAGCGAGTGGCGCAGGGTGTCCAGCGAGCGGCGGTAGGCGGCGTCCTCGCGCGCGTAGTCGGAGAAATCGCCTCCCGCGTGCTCGACGTAGAACTTGGCCTGGGCGCGGGTGTTGAAGCGCGCCACCAGCTCTTCCAGCCGCGTCTTGCGGGTGACCACGACCAGCTTCTCGTACACGCCTTATTCTTCCTTCTTCCGCGGCAACAATGCCCGGAGCAGGTCGGGCGTGATGTTGAGTTCGCCGATCTTCTGGGCATTCTGCGCCAGTTCGTGAAAGGCCATGGACATCAGCACGCCGGGGTCGGCGGCGCCGGCGGAAACGGCCATGAGGGTACGCCAGTCCATGTCGCGCACCGGCTTGAGGGTGGCTTCCAGGGCGTGGGCGCGCGACTCGGCTTCCTTGCGGTCGTTTTCGATGCGCTGGTCGATGAGCGTGACGCGCTGTTTCTCGACCGCGATCTCGGCGGCCATCTGGGTCTCGCGGATCTGCCGCCGCTTCTCCTCCACCGCGATCTCGGTGTTCAGCTCGCTTTCCTTGATGCGGCGTTCCTGCTCGACGGCGGCGTTGCGGCGGGCGTAGATGGCCTCGTCGGCGCGGCCCTGCAGCGCTTCGCGCGCTTCCGCTTCCAGGGCCCGGGCCATCTCCGGCGTGGGCTTGATGGAGAGGATCCCGAAGCCCATAATCTCGACGCCCAGCATGGCCACCGAGTCGGAGGCCCGCAGGCCGGCCAGCACCTCCGGCACCATGGCATCGGAGCTGGTCAACACCTGGCGCAGCGGCGCCCGTTGCGTGAAGGTGCGGGTCAGGATCTGCGTGGCCTGCACCAGCCTCTGTTTCAGCACGTCGGGATCGTCGCAGATGAACTTCCCGCCGACGTCCACGGTGAAGTTCAGCAGCCCGGCCAGCCGCTTGGGATCGGTTACGCGGTAGGTGAGCTGCCCCTGGATGGTGACCTCCTGGTAGTCGGAGGTCAGTTCGTGGAAAACGAACGGCAGGTCGGCGCTGGCCGCCGGCAGCGCCACGATCGACGAGGTGGGCGCGTAGTAGAAAAACGAGAGGCCCGCGCCCTCCCGCTTGATCTTGCCGTTCTTGTAATGGAGAACGTAGGTGCTGGGTGGCACCTTCATGAATCGGATGCCGAGCATTGCCGGATAAACCTCCTTGCGTTTGAACCACAGGCCCCGGTTTCCGCGCAGTATACCATCCGCGGGCCGATGAACGCCGGGAATGGGACACAGATCAACACTGATGAACACGGATCATCCCGCAGGGCGGGACGGAACCGATCCACGGATTACGCGGATTTTCGCAGATTGATAGCCCGCGAACCTGAGGTTGGGAATCCGCGGGAATCCGCGGAATCCGCGGATTGGGTGCCGGCTCCGCGGGTCAGTGTTTATCCGTGGATCAGTTGCGGACCACAACCCTGGCGATGGCCATGTTGTCAACGCGGTCGTAGACGCGGACGGCAATGGTGTGCTCGCCGGAGCCCGCCTCGATCGGGAAGTCGTAGTCTTCCTCGAGCGAGTCCGACAGCCGCGTGGTGGTCAGCATGGGCTTCCAGTCGGCGCCATCCAGCGAGTACTCGGCGCGCTTGATGGGGGAAGCGGCATCGGCGGCGTGGAACACGATGCGCAGCCGGTATCCCTCGTTCACCGCTTTCAGCGCGGTGATCGCCGGCGGGGTGTTGTCCACCAGGAAAGGCCCGGCCTCGCGCTCGTCGGTGAGGGCTTCGGTTTCCACGTTGGAGGGCGCATCGGAGGCCACCACTTTCACGTAATAAACGCCGTCCGGGAAGGCGGTGGAATCCCAGGCGTGAAACTTGTCCGCCAGCTTGTCTTTCAGCAGCTTCCAGTTCTTTTCATCCCTGGCGCGGAAGTAAAGGGCATAGGCCAGCGTGTCGTCGTTGTCGTCGTGGGCGGCCCAGCGGACGCCCTGCCAGCCCTTTTGGGCCTGCAGGTTGGCCGACAGCTCGATGCGG
>Ga0315295_10004055_pt1 | contig 12456 bp, 14 predicted proteins | sample YL17G14_0_MG_FD_204453 | JGI IMG/M metagenome (GOLD analysis project Ga0315295, IMG submission 204453) | Sediment microbial communities from Yellowstone Lake, YNP, Wyoming, USA - YL17G14_0 | ecosystem: Environmental > Aquatic > Freshwater > Lake > Sediment | place: USA: Wyoming | collected... | reverse complement strand
AGGGGAAATCAAGAGTTATGGAAATATTCTATGCCTAAAAAATCGGTTTGGGAGACCTATCGAGATCTAGTATTAAAAAAAGAGATTGCCAGGTTGGATGAACTGGCTGGCCTCTATGACCAAGCCAGACAATTCCACCAACAAGGACAGTGGCAGGCGGTCCGTGAGGTTTTCGCACGCATCAAAACTGTTAAACCAGACTATCCTGATCCGGAGAAGTTAATGGCTTCCGCAGAAAAAGAAATCGCAGCTCAAGAAAAACAAGCAAAATTGGAAGCCATGTACACGAGTGCACAGGAGGCAATATTTAACGGACGATGGTTAGAAGCCCAGCGCCTCCTGCGGCAGGTGGAGAAAGGGGACCCACAATTCCATGATAACACTCAGCTCTTAGCCTATGTTGACGCTTCTGTCGAGGCAAAACGACAGGCAGCCCAGAAGAAGAGGGAGTCTAGATTGGCCGCGCAGCAGGTTGCTAAAACAGGCTCGACTGCGGAAGCAGAAGCGATTTCACCTATCCAGGAAGAAACTCGCCTTTTCCAGCAGTGGCTGGGGATAATCATCGGTCTGGGATTATTGGGGGTGTTAACCTGGATATTTTTCACCACTCTGCCTTATTGGTCGATTTACATCATGGCCACCGCAACACCCACCGCTACCAAAGCAGTGCCGGCTGCGATGGTGATCGCAAGTTCACCCAGCGCCACTTTAACTCCACAACCAAACACCAGCACACCTATTCCGCCGACACCCAACAGCACAGCCACTATCATACCTACCAATACTATAACAACCACCTTGGGGGTAGGCTCGATCCAGATCTCTCCCAAAGATGGCATGCAGATGGTCTATATCCCGGAGGGTAAGTTCCTGATGGGGTCCGAACAGCGTAAGATTTACCTGAACGCCTACTGGATTGACCGCACGGAAGTGACCAATGCCATGTTTGCACAGTGTGTCTTTGCTGGAGTCTGTAATTCACCTAAAAGCAAGGATTACGGTGTCTCCTTGTATGGGAATTATCCTGTCATATGGGTGAGTTGGTACCAGGCAGAGACTTACTGCCAGTGGGCCAGGCGGCGGTTACCAACAGAGGCAGAATGGGAAAAGGCTGCCCGGGGTGTTGATGGGCGTATATATCCTTGGGGTAATAACCCAATTGTGGGCAATCAGCTTAACTTCTGTGATAAAAATTGTAAACGCGAATGGAGAAGCAGTTCCATTGATGATGGCTATTCAGAGCTGGCACCGGTAGGTGGCTACCCTGCTGGCGCCAGTCCCTACGGGGCATTGGATATGGGCGGGAACGTTCTGGAATGGGTAGCAGATTGGTTTCAAAAGATCATTCCAGCAAACGCACCCATACGCAACCCCTTAGGGCCTCCCAGCGGCACAAAGCGCGCCCTTCGGGGAGGGTCTTTTAATAATACTGAATTCTTTGTACGTGTCTTTGCTCGGAGCGGCAATGAGCCAAATCTCACTTATGGAAATGTCGGCTTCCGCTGTGCTAAATCGCAATAATCATTCTACAAAGAGGTAACAAATGAGTCGGGTAAAAAAGGTCCAGATGTCCGCGCGTGAAAAACGCCGCATGCGTTCGCAGCAAATTATTTTCGCGTTGATTGCGCTGATGATGATCTTGGCAATGGTCATCTCGTTAATAAAACTTTAACTGTTGGCCTCACTTAACAACCCCACCCTCGGTGAGGCGGTGTAAATCAATAAAAGCCGCTTGACTATAGCTTAAATAAGACTCATCTATGCTAACCAGGCAATTTTCATCGCGGTGTTTAAGTTCCCCTGCTGCAGCCTTTTCCAGAGCGGTCTCTCTTACAGACCGCTGGGTTGCCAAGGCAACCTTAACCAATTGAGCTCCAGAGTTGTCCTCAGCCGTGGCGCGCTTGATGATCGCCATTTACCAGATAAAAGCCCGCCTGGGGCGCAGACCAGGGAAATTTTCCACAGCCCTTTGGGGTTGCGTTCCATATAAAATATTCGCTGGAACGCGTACTTCACCCAGGGAATAAAACTCTATGCGATAATTATTATTTTCACAAATTTTCATCTATACTCTAATATTTGCAATTCGCCATAAGTAACTTTACAAAAAGCGAGTATGCCAGAGGCGAATTGCTTGAGTAATCGGCTGTCTCCAAGTTTGATGTTTGTTAAATAATTTTCAGCCGATTACTATTTCTGCAATGGCTAATTACTTTGGTATCGCTGGCGGATATTCGGTACCAGGTATTCATCAAAGGCGCGTCTCAAATCATAATCTGGCCGCCAATCCCAATCCCGGCGTGCAGCGCTATCATCCAAGTCGGCGGGCCAGGAGTCGACGATATTTTGGCGTTTCAAATCTGGCTCAAAGGCAATTATTGCGTCGGGGAAGTGATGTATCACCTCATCACGAAACTCGGCTGCCGAAAGGCTGAAACTGGTAACGTTATATACACGCAGCTTCATATTTTCACATTGGGCGCGTGCAATATCCAGTAGCGCCTTGATGGCATCTGGCATGACCATGAAAGGAATGCGCACATCCTCCCGCACAAAGCAAGCATAAGGCTCACCTTTAGCTGCGGCATGCAGCATCTCTGGCCCATAATCACTCGTGCCTCCGCTGGGAACTGTATTTGCGCTGATCAATCCTGGAAAACGCACACAGCGGAAGTCAAGCCGGGTGGGTACTTCCATGGCTAACTGTCGAAAGCTTTCATTGAAGTAAGCTCCCAACATCTCACAATATAGCTTATTACAGCCATACATCGTGCGCGGGTAGTTCCATTCCCATTCGCGCACCCGATTGTATTTTGTCTTGGTCTCCATATCAGGCAACCCATAGGCAGCAATCGAACTGGGGAAAATAAACTTCACCGGTGCACCGCGCCACTCCGATTGCCCTGCTGCAAGTTCCAAAAGTCCCATGGTACCCCCAACATTGACGGTGTGAGCTGCATCCGGTGAGAATTCAGCCCGGGTAGATAATAACGCCGCCAGATGAAAAATCTCTTCAAACTCATACTCACTTACCAGGCGGTCTAACAAATCTTTATCTAAAACGCTGCCTTGAACATGGTAAACCAACGCGTGCAGCTCAGTCGGCAGGGGCTGTAAATCTAGGGTTATTACCTTATTGGGTTGTTGGGAAACCAGACTCTTAATCAGCGCCTGACCAACTTCACCGGAGGCGCCAGTAATCAAAATCGCTTTTTTCCGCATAGTTCTCTCCTAAACAAGATCTAACGACTAGCAACCACAGCCGGCAACCGAACAGGAAAAGTCGGTCCCTTATCTTTCTCACTAGTCACGGTAACATCACCACCCATCAACCTGCACAAGCGCAGGCTGATCGTCAGCCCAAGTCCTGTACCACCATAAACGCGCCGGATATGGCTGTCTGCCTGTTCAAAGGCCTAATAATAATTCGCTCCATCTGCTCTGGACTCATACCAGTGCCTGTATCTGCCACCCTGAAGTTAACCCAATCCACTCCATCAACCATTTCACGCCATGCAGTGAGCGTGATCTGGCCTTTCTCGGTGAACTTGGCAGCATTGCTGAACAAGTTCACCAGTACCTGCCGGGTTTTGGTGGCATCGGCGTGCATGCAACCGAGTCCCTCAGCCAATTGGACCGAGAGGGTATTGTGCTTCTTCGATATCTCGTTCATTTCGCGGAAAGGTTTTCACTAAGCTAGTGATGAAATCCCCCCTCTATAACACCTGCATACCATAGCTTATACCAAAAGAGTTTATTGGAAACAGAACTGATTTCAAGAGCGTAAGTGATCGACCACCAGGTCGCGGCGAGCATCATGATAGCAAACGCAGTTCCACCTGGAATATTGCGATGACGCCAGGCGTAAATCGTCAATGCTCCGGTAAACGCAGCTGATAGCAGTATCAGCATGATAGATATTATCATGCACTTCCCTTAACGGGCATCTTCCTGAACCTGAGGTAATTCAGCCTTGGGCATTTCCAAAGCATCTGGGCGCAGGAAAATCCACAAAACAACGATCGCAAAACCGATAGAACCGATGATTCCAACCGGCATTGGCCCTAATATTGGGTTGGGATTACCTTTCGCCATTAACACACCAATCCCTGCAATCCCATTTATGGCAGCATGACCGATCACCGCCGGCCAAACACTGCCACCGCGCAATGACGCCCACCCAAATAAAGTGCCAATTAAAAATGTAAACCATACCATTGCCAGCAACCCTAGCCAGGGAAAACCAGGGTAAGTTAGGCCATAATTATGGCCCATGGCGATCACCGGCCAATGCCACACTCCCCAGATGATGCCCATCAATATCATGGCCTTTCGCCCACCCAATGGCATCAGCCTGGGCTGCAGGTAGGCTCGCCAGCCAAATTCCTCACCGAATGTGAATATGCCATTAATAAACGGTGCAATCAACATCGCCTGGAATAACTGGATAATAATGATCGTCCAGGGAGTCATTTGCGGCAACGATTTGCCAGCCTGTTCTAACATCTGCCTCAACGAGCTTAAAGAGGGATCATAGTATTGAGGAAACAGGGCAAAGAAGACCATCAAACCTATGATGGTCAGGATACCTGGCGCCAACCAGCAAATCAACCAGTATTTCCAACCCCGGCGCAGCTTTGGCCTCAGATACACATTCTGCCAACCTTCGCGAGTTATAAGTCGCGTCAGGATATGCGCCATCGTCGGGGCACTCATATAGACCACTGCTAATAACACCAAAGCGAGCGTGATGTTTGGCGCAAGAAGCGGGCTGTTTTGCAACCCGCCGGTAAGGTAAATTACCAGAGCAGTCACCCAAGCTATGCCAAAGGCGAAAACAAGGTAAACAACGATTCGTTTTATATCTATATTCCTGGTCATGACAACCCTCTCTATTTTTTCCGAGCAACCATGCGGGTAAAGCCCAAATTACGCCCGGCATCCACTCGCACCATTTCAGCCTCTCTAGCACTCCCAGGATAACCATGCTGCGACAAGACCTCAAACCATTTGAGCCAATGTTCCCAACCCCTGGGGAGAAAATCTACCCATTCAACCTGAACCTTGCCGGTCTGCTCCCAATGGTTATGCCACCAGACCGGGCTGTGAAAACAACAGAACTCCCATTCCCAATACGGTTTAAGATGCTCCGGAATCCCTTTTGCGAGCTCCTCATTCAAACCCGGTATAATAATGCCGATTTGCCCCCCTAGTTTCACAAATTGGGTGAAATAGCCCAGGTAAAGATCATCACTACCAAAATAGTGAAAAGCGTCCATGCTGATAATAGCATCAAAAAAATCACCAGCAAAAGGTAGATTATGCGCCTCGGCATGGATCGGGAAGACCTGGCTTTCCATCCCTGCAGCGCATACCCTCTTCCAATTTTCACTGGCATCAATCCATAGGTCAGTAGCCCACACTTGTAGCCCAAACTCTTTTGCCAGGAAAATTGAGCTAACTACGCGTCCGCAGCCCATGTCAAGCACGCGCATGCCGGGTTGAAAGGTCATGACCTGACTCAGCGCTTCTGTCAACCATAAGACATTGGGGCCCATCTGGTTTTCAAGCACCCAATCGGGATCATAGGCCGCCGAGCGCGGGAACTGGTCTAACCTCAATATTTTCGCAAGTTCACCTTTGGAGTATTTCATCAGGCCTCTCAATTATATCAAGCCCTTCTTTTTTTACTACCTTTTTCACCGCGTAAAAACAAAACTTGTTCGCGGCTGTACAAACGCACTGTCACATAGATCAAAACCCCGGCTAACACCAGGGTCAAGATGATTGAGACCGCAATATTGAGTAAACTGACCGGCTCCCCACGCAGGAATTGCAGAATAAGCACCTGCTGTCCAAAGGCGGGGATACATATCGTCCATAGGTATGATTTGATGGGTAAAAAGGCCAGCGCCAAACCTGGCATTGCCGGCAAAACTGGCAGCCATGTGACATAAGTTTGCGCTTCCTTGAAGCTGCGTGCAAAAGTAGCAATAATCATCTGTAACGCCGAGGCTAGCAGAATGAGCGGCAGGCAGACCAGGAATATTCCACCTAAAGCAGACAGATCCACGCCCAGGCGAAAACCAATAAATTCCTCCACCGGCACCACATTAAAGACCACAGCTACCCCGAATAGAGAAATCAAAATCGTTACGATGGCAAAGGGCAGCGAGGCCAATAATTTACCAATTACAAACTCCCAACGTCTTACCGGATTGATTAACAATGGCTCCAGCGAGCCGCGCTCGCGTTCCCCCGCCGTAGTATCAATCACTACCGCTGTGCCTCCTAGAAAAACCGTCATTACCAGGAGGTAAGGAAGCATATTGAGGAAAAGAAGCGCCTGGCTCTGAGGGGTAGATACATCTAAGCGTTCAACCATCAAAACACTGACGATGGATGGACTGATGCCACGCGCCAGCAAGCGCAGTGAACCAATCTGTGCGCTATAGCTCTGTAGTAAATCACTCAGCCGTTCAACGGTAGGGATTGTGGATTGGCGTGAGCCATCCAACACCAATTGAACGTTAGCTGGATCACCGAGCCTGAAATCCTCACCATATTCCTCAGGGATAATCAAGACGACTTCTACATCACCGTTGCGTACCGCCTGCCGCGGGTCGGCAGGTGCGGGTTGGAGAGTGACATTGTTTTGCTCTAAAAACTGGACGAGAAAAGGGGCATGCTCACCTCCTTGAACCGGCACTTTTATAGGTTTATCGATTTCCTCGTTAAAGAGATTGCCGACCACCATCATCAATAGTAGGGTAAGAAAGGGACCTAATAATGCATACATCAATGTGCTGGTCACCGAGCGCCGGTCACGCAGGTTATCGATCACTTCTTTTTTAAAAATTATAGCAATGCGTTCGTTCATCGCTCTAATCCTTCCTCCGTGCCAATGATCGACACAAAGGCATCTTCAAGGTTTTGTTGGCCTGTTGCCTGGCGTAACTGGTTAGGAGTACCAAAATTCATGACTTTACCATGAGAGATAATGATTATATGATCACACAAAGCGGTTACCTCCTGCATGATATGGCTGGAGAAAAGCACGCACTTGCCTTCATCGCGCAGGCGGCGGATGACATCGCGCATGGCGCGCGTGCTCATCACATCCAAACCGCTGGTGGGCTCATCGAGTAGGACATTTTTCGGGTTATGTACCAGCGAACGCCCAATCGCCACTTTAAGCCTCTCACCGCTGGAAAATCCTTCCGTCCTGCGGTTAGCAATCTCCTCCATTTGCATAAGTTTAATCAGCATATCTATTTGCTCTTCCAAAGCATCTCCCCTAAGCCCATGCAAAAGACCGTAATATCGGATGTTCTCGCGGGTTGTCAGGCGCGGATACAAACCACGTGCATCTGGCAAAGCGCCGATGCACTTTTGAACCTCCAAGGGCTCGATACGGACATCATGCCCATCTATGGTAGCTGTGCCGTTATCCGGTTCAAGCAGGGTATAAAGAACGCGCAGGGTCGTAGTTTTACCGGCTCCATTTGGTCCCAATAAACCAGTGATCTGCCCATTGGAGGCAACGAAAGACACCCCCTGCAACGCCCTCACCTCACCAAAAGATTTGTGTAGCTCTTTGACCTCAATCATTCTAATATCTCCCTTAAATTATGGCAGGGGTCCAGTTACGCTGATAAAAAATGGCGGTGGTGTTATCTTATCCATACAGGCTGTATCCAATCCTTCGACCGAGGCTTTTTCGATAAAATCAGCAGCAATCCTGGGAATACAGCCTCGCATAATATTGCCATGCCCCATCCCCCGTAGGACGAGGTGCAAGCTGTTGGGCAGGGTCTGAGCAACCAGGTCAGCATAGACCGGTGGGGTGATTGGATCAGCCTCACCAGAAAGTAGCAAGACCGGAACATCTGAACTAACGGGCCGGTGGAAATCTGAGCTGATTTCAGCCTGAGGCCAGGCTGTACATACCTCACGCAGGTCTTTGCTCATATCCCCAAAATATGACCCCGGGCTGGCGCTTACGTGTTCTGCGGAGGTCATATAAGGTACATCTTCCGAACAGAGCACTGCATACAACAACCCCAGGTAGAGACCTGCATCGGAGGTAGCAGCCTGTGTCACCAGCGGGGCAAAATTACCCTCAGCGTAAGCCATTTGAATGGAAAGAGGCAGTAATGAGGAAACCTCAGGGGTGTAAAGCAGGGCAAACACCAGGATACTGAGCTTATCGCGAGTCATGGTGAATTCCAAGGGCTTACCGCTGACCGGATTAGGCATGCTCACATGAGCAGGTTGTTGCTCAACCCTTATCAGCAACTCCTCAAATTCTACCCGTAGATTAGGGAATGTCTTCCGACAGATAGGGTCAGCCTGACAGCGATCAAACAAAAGGTTGATGGCGCGAGTAGCATCGCGAGTGGTGTTGAAATATACAAGGAAGTCTGCGCTGGTGACACCATCCAGGATCATACTGCGCACACGAGTAGGAGATCTTCGCAAATAATCGAGGGCGACGCGAGTACCATAGGATGATCCATACAAATTGACCTGCGTATAACCCAGCGCGGTGCGCACCTGCTCCAAGTCCTGGATGGCAATGTCGGTGGTATACATACGCAAATTCGCGTTCAATTTGTAGGAGCATTGCTTTAACAAATCAATCTGCTCTTGATCTGAGAGTACTTCACCCTCCTCTCCCTCGGGTAGGTCACATTCCAGCGGGTTGGATTTGCCAGTACCACGCTGGTCAACCAGAACGATATCGCGATCATTGTGAACGCGTCCAAAACTTTGTGCGAGCGCCGGATAAACCTCAGTGGCAGATTGACCTGGCCCGCCAACCAGGATAAAAAGTGGATCTGGCTCTGGATTGCGGCTCACCGCAGGCACAACGGCAATGTTCAGGGTAATTTGCCGTCCGGCAGGATTGCTCCGGTTCTCTAAGACATTGAAGGATGTACACCTGGCCTTGACAGAATTCTCCAATCCTGGAGTGGCAAGCTGGCAATCTTCAAATTGGATTACCGGCTGGCTGGTTGGAGGTGTGGCTTGGGTACAACCAGTCAACAAGACTGACAATAGAACCAGCGATACGGAGAACAATGCAAACCTGGATAAACTATTTATCCTCACCATCGAAACTCTCCTTACCCATACGGGAGATAGTTTATATGTCATGTGCCTGAGTGATTACGTAATATCTGTTCAATGAAAACCATCATGCGCTCGTAGTGTGATCCTTTCCAGTAAATCTGATCACAATCCAGGCAGATACAGAATTCATCGTAATATATCTTAGTCATGGGTTCCAGCCGGTGGATGATATTTTCTTTGTCCACTGGCTGCAACATGCCATTACAATGCAGGCATCGTTTAAAAGGGATGATCCCCCCAAATAAACAATAACGCTGCAGCAATTCAACCAACTGCTGTCCAGGCTCTTTCTCCCGTATCCAATAACCAAAAACAATCACGCGGCGCATCAGCAGGTGGATATCGCGTGTAAGCAGAATCCGTTCTTCCTGGCTGGATATCTGGGCCAGTTCCTCATCTTGGTAATCATTGCGATACAGAGTATCAAAACCCACCATACGCAGATAAGCTGCCAGCTTGCCCAGGTGATTATCAAGCACAAAGCGTGGTGGGAGTATGCCATCAGGAGAGGCACAGGGATAGACATCTACCTGATCGCCATCCTGGACAATGTAAGAAAAATCCACAGGTTGGCCTGCGACCAGAATAGCACCCACTTCTGTATGGGGAACGCCTAGAGACTCAAACAAGTGCTTAACAGATTGTCTTCCTTTGAAGTTTGTGGAATAACTAGTGATTCCTTGGCCAGGGATGAAAAAATCGTTTAAACTACCATGAAAGTGAAATTTAGCCTGGTACATACCGAATTCCTAAGGTTGGGTAACCGTTTCCCCAAGGGTTACACTCAATTCCATTTTCTGTTCTGCACGTACCACCTCAATAGTGATTTTTTCACCAGATTGGTAACTGAACAACGCATTGACAAAGGACATATTCTCTCCCAGAGTTTTATCCCCGATGCGGGTAATAATATCCTTAGGCTGGATTCCACCCTGCCGAGCCGGGCTGTTGGCATACACCTGGGATACATAAGCTCCCCACTCCACTGGCAGGTTATACCGAAAAGCAATTGAAGGCGTGATTTCCTGCCATTGTACCCCCAGGTAGGGACGAGCAAAATAACCCTTTTTGATGATTTGCTCTGCAATAATCCTGACAGTATTAGATGGCACGGCAAATCCCAGCCCCTCAGCGATAGCGCTGCCATAACCCTGGCCGCGCACTACCAGGGTATTAATACCAACCACCTCTCCAGCCAGGTTAACCAATGGACCCCCAGAATTCCCTTGGTTGATGGCAGCATCGGTCTGGATCATATCCTCCATCTGGTAACCACTACCGGTATCGAGGGCGCGACCGGTAGCGCTGATCACACCTACCGTCACAGTATTTTTAAAATCCCCCAGCGGTGAGCCAATAGCAATGACGGTCTGGCCTGGTTTGAGTGTGTCCGAGTTACCCAGGGTTGCCACAGCAGGCATTTTCCCCTCGGCTTTAAGCACAGCCAGGTCAGCAAATAAATCCGTGTTAACGACTTTTGCCGATAGCTCAGTACCAACCGCCAGGATAATTGACAAATTGCTGGTATTTTCTACGACATGATTATTGGTCAGGATATAACCCTCTGGAGAAATGATTACTCCACTGCCACTTACTTCCTGGTCGGGTGTCGTCCCAAAAAACGACATCTGGCCAGGGACAACGCTTCTCACCGTTACAACTGTAGGGCCAACCTTTTCCACTGCGCTGGTAATGGCTGTTTCGATATCTGTACTGGATACCTGCAAAGACTGGTTATTAGTTTCAATTGGTTGAGCAAATGTGGGGATACTGGTTACAATAGTTACCGGGGTTTCCCCTTTCAAAGTTGAGTAAACCGCAAAACCGCCAACGAGGCCACCACCCAGGGCACTGGCTCCCGCTACCAGGATAATTACCATAACATAAATTACCTTTTTTCCATCCATACTTACCGATAATCTCCCTATTTTTTATTGTTAACACAAAAGGTATGTTACTGCTTAAATTATAATCCCTAATCGTCTATTGACTTTTACGTAGCCCCTTCCTATAATCTCATTAAGGTCGGATATTTCTATGCAAACCTCGAGTACGAAGAAACAGAATTTCCTGAAGCGGACCTGGAATTTCCTTGTTCGGGTTGATGTGGCCTCCGTGCTTATCGTGGCTTTATTGTTATTGGCTGTTATAGGCTCCTGTTTTCCACAACGTCCCCCAGAGGTGACAACTAACCCTGCGAACATGGTGCACTGGGAAGCTGGCATCCTTGACAAGTATGGTCCATTAGCAAAAACATTAACCTTGCTGGGGGTCTTCCGCTTTTCCGAGACGCCAGTTTTTATCGCCTGCCTGGCACTGTTAGGGATGATCACGCTGTTCTGCCTACTCGACCGCTGGCAAGCTATCTGGCGAAAGGCCTTCCAAAAAGAGGTGCAGCGCCCGGAGGTGGTTTTCCAGATTGCGCCCTTCACTGCCTGCTTGACCATACCCCCAGGGAACGACTTTTCAAAAACCCTGCAAGAAAACCTGGGACAGCGCGGCTTCAAGCTGAAATTTAAGCACACCAACGATACAACCCACTTCCGAGCCGACCGCTACCGCCTGTCAGTGTTGGCAACGCTGGTCTCTCACCTGGGACTGGTGCTACTACTAGCGGGTGCTATCATCAGCGGTGTCTTCAGTTGGCGCGAGGTAGTGACCCTGCCACCAGGTGAACCTGTTGCCATCGCTCACAGGCGCAATATCAGCCTGCAAAATGAAGGCTTCACAATCGAACACTACCCCAACGGCAGCGCATCTGGATATGGAGCAAAAATTCACCTTATAGATTCAAACCTGGAGGGGAGTCAGGGCAGGATACGCATAAATGAACCCCTGACTTATGCCGGCGTCAGTTTTTACTTGCAGGGTTTTACACGGACAGAAGCCGGCGATACCATCATCCTACTGGCTGAGCACGACCCTGGTTACACCCCGATCATCTTAGCGGGATTTTTGCTGCTCCTGGGTATATCGGTAACCTTCAACTTTCCATATAGCGTCATTTACGGGCGCATCGAGCATGGCAGTCAGCTGCGCCTTGCCGGAAGCGCTGAGCGCTGGGCAAGCGATTTTGAGACTGAGTTTGCTGCCCTGGTGGAGAGATTTCAACAGAGGTTAGGGCAGTCACCTGGTGGAGGCGAGCAGGCATGTTGATAATGCTAGCTTACCTGTTTTTATGGATTGCATTGCTATTCTACGTCGTTCAGGCGCGGCTTGGTAAACCCCCGGCAGGCTGGTTTGCCTCAGGTAGCCTGCTGGTAAACCTGGGCTTGCTGAGCGCAGGTCTTATCCAACGCGGCCTGGAAGCCGGTCACTGGC
>Ga0315295_10004053_pt1 | contig 12457 bp, 11 predicted proteins | sample YL17G14_0_MG_FD_204453 | JGI IMG/M metagenome (GOLD analysis project Ga0315295, IMG submission 204453) | Sediment microbial communities from Yellowstone Lake, YNP, Wyoming, USA - YL17G14_0 | ecosystem: Environmental > Aquatic > Freshwater > Lake > Sediment | place: USA: Wyoming | collected... | reverse complement strand
ATCACCGCCGTGGGCCTCTCGATTGCCGCCGGCCCCCAAATGTTGGCGGGCGAGCGGTTTGCGGCTCGCCGCCGGGTGGAGCGCGCCATCGACTCCCTGGACCAGACCATTCGTGACATCCGGAACTTCATCTTCGGCCTGCGGCCCGCGCTCCTCGACGGGGTCGACGTGGTGGAGGGTCTGGCGGCCCTTGCCGACGAGTTCCGGGTCAACACCATGATCGACGTGGAGCTGCGCGCCGGACCCACCGTCACGACCCCCGTCATCGGGCCGGACCGGACGGTCGAGCTCCTCTCGATCGCCAGGGAGGCCCTCACCAACGTCGCGCGCCACGCGCGAGCCACGCGCGCCGAGATCACCGTGGAGCCGGACCCCGAGATCGCCGGCGTCGAGATCGTCGTCGCCGACAACGGCACCGGGTTCGATCCGGCCGCGCCGCGCGGAATCGGGCACCAGGGGCTCCGGAACATGCGCACGCGCGCGATCTCCATCGGCGCCACGCTCCTCGTCGACAGCCATCCCGGGGCCGGGACGCGTATCATCGTCCGGGTGCCCGGCGCCCGGACCGCCGACGAGGACGAGCTCGCCGGCGGCCCGCCGGACGCCTGAACGGCAGCACGCGGGTTGGCCGGGGGGCTGCGCGCGGTCACGGAGGTAGCAAGCACGACATGTCGGAGCAGCCCGAGCAGCGTCCCCTCCGCCTGCTCGTCGTCGACGATCACGAAGTCGTTCGCCAGGGCCTGGTCTCGCTCCTCGAGCGACGAGAGCGCTTCCAGGTGGTTGCCGAGGCGGCCACCGTCGAGGAGGCGATCGACGGAGCCCGCCGCCACCAGCCCGATATCGTGGTAATGGATGTCCGCCTGCCGGACGGCTCCGGGATCGAGGCCTGCCGCGAAATCCGCTCCGAGCTCCCGGGAACCCGGGTCATCATGCTGACGAGCTACCCGGACGAAGAGGCAGTCCTCTCGGCGATCATCGCCGGTGCGTCGGGCTACCTCCTGAAGCAGATCCGCTCGCGGGACCTCATCGCGGCGCTCGAGGCCGTCGGCCGCGGGGAGTCGCTGCTGGACCCCGCCGTCACCGAGAAGGTGCTCGAACGCGTCCGGCGGATCGCGTCCGGGACCTACACGGACGAGCTGGCCCAGCTGACCGCCCAGGAGCAGAAGATCCTCCAGCTCGTCGCCGAGGGGAAGACGAACAAGGAGATCGCCCAGGACGTCTTCCTCTCCGACAAGACGGTCAAGAACTACGTCAGCTCCATCCTCTCGAAGCTGAACCTCCAGCGCCGCGCCCAGGCCGCGGCGTTCGTCGCCAAGCACCGGCTGCCCGGCTCCGGGACGTAGGCCGCGGCGGCCTCCGGGTCGCTTCGGTGCCGAACGGCGGCCACGAGGGGTCCGGACGGCCGGTCCCTGCCGTCGCCGGTCGTTCCTAGACTGCGGCATGAAGATGGTCAGCGCCGAAGAGGCGGTCGCCGACATCCGGTCCGGCGACCAGGTCTACGTCCAGTGCGCCGCGGCCGCGCCGTCAGCGCTCCTGGACGCCCTCGTTGCCCGCGCCCCGGACCTCCACAACGTGAGCATGGTGCACCTCCACACCGAGGGCCCGGGCCCGCACCTGGCACCGGAGATGGCACCCCACTTCCGCCATCGCGCCCTGTTCATCGGACCCAACGCCCGAGCGGCGGTCAACGAGGGTCGGGCGGAGTTCGTTCCCGTCTTCCTCTCCGACGTGCCGAGCCTCTTCTCCGGCGGGCTGCTCCCCCTCGACGCGGTCCTCTGCAACGTCTCACCGCCGGACGCCCACGGGTACTGCTCGCTGGGCACGTCCGTGGAGGCCATGCGGGCGGCGATCCACGCGGCCGGCCTCGTGATCGCCCAGGTCAACGCAGCGATGCCACGCACCCTCGGCGAGAGCTTCATCCACGTCGACGACATCGACTACGGCGTCGAGGTGGAGATCCCCCCCTACCTCTACCACGGCAGCGAGACCGGGGAGGTGGAGCGCCGGATCGGCGAGTTCGTGGCCGACCTCGTCCCGGATGGCGCGACGCTCCAGATGGGGATCGGGGCGATCCCGAGCGCCGTCGCGTCCTTCCTCCGCGACAAGAAGGACCTCGGGATCCATACCGAGATGCTGACCGAGTGCGTCGTCGACCTCGTGGAGGCGGGCGTGGTCACCGGGATGGCCAAGGAGCGCCACCGGGGCAAGATCGTCTGCACGTTCATGATGGGGACGGAGCGCCTCTACCGGTTCGCCGACGACAACCCCATGGTCGAGATGCAGGCCTGCGACTTCACGAACGACACGCACGTCATCCGCAGCTTCCGGCGGATGACGGCGATCAACTCGGCGATCGCCATCGACCTGACCGGCCAGGTCTGCGCCGACTCGATCGGCTGGCATCTCTACAGCGGCGTCGGCGGCCAGATGGACTTCATCCGGGGGGCGGCCCTGGCACCCGAAGGCCGGGCGATCATCGCCCTGCCGTCCACGGCCGCCGACGGCCGGGTCTCGCGGATCACGCCGTTTCTCGCCGAGGGCTCGGGCGTCGTGACGACCCGCGCCCACGTCCGCACGGTGGTCACGGAGTGGGGCGTGGCCGAGCTCCACGGGAAGTCGATCCGGGAGCGGGCCCAGGAGCTGATTGCCATCGCCCACCCGGACTTCCGCGACGAGCTGACAGCGCAGGCGCGCAAGACGCACTACCTGTAGGTCGGTGCCGCGCCGCGCTTGACCGCCGGTCGCCGGCTCACGGCCGGGTGGGCCAGCGGGCCCGAACGATCCCGCTCCCCGCCGCGCCGCCCGATCCGCGGGCCGCGGGCCGGGAAGACGCGTAGTGGTGGACGTCGCGCGTCCCCTGCGACGTCCACCACGGCCCGAAGTGTCGCCCGCGTTCACGACCGGTGGCAGGGCCGAATGGCCCTAGGTTTCGGGACGGAGCGGGGGTCCGATCAGAGGACGCGCGGGGGACTCTTGCACCATGTTCCGTCCGCGTTCCGACGTGGTGCGCCGCCTGCTCATCGTGAGCGACCACCTGGCCGCCAGCGATGCCCTCGCCGCGCACCTCGGCCGCCACGGCTTCGTCGTCGTCGGCGAGGTCCGCTCCGCGCGTTCCGCCGCCCTCGCGGCGCGCACCTGCGATCCCGACCTCGTCCTGGTGGACGGGGCTCTTCGGGGGGGCTGGCGGGCGGTCGCGGAGGCTCTCGACGGCGTCGTTCCCCGCAACCGGATCGTCGTCCTCGAGGCCTACCTCGGCGCCGACGAGGCCCGCCGCGCCCGCGACGCGGGGATCGGCGCCACCATCCTCAAGCACGTCGAAGGCGGCACGCTCGCGAGCCGCCTCCTTGCACTCGGAGGTCCCGCATGACCCTGCTCAAGCCGCCGGAGCGGCCCGTGGCCAACCCCGACGCCTCTCCTCGCCCCGCTGAGTCCGGGGGCCGACACCCGGAAGTCGCGTGCATGGACGGCAACGAGGCCGCCGCGCGCGTGGCCTACGCGCTGAGCGAGGTCATCTCGATCTTCCCGATCACGCCCGCCTCGCCGATGGCGGAGCACGCCGACGACTGGGCGGCCGCGGGGCGGCCGAATCTCTGGGGCGCCGTGCCGGACGTGGTCGAGATGCAGTCCGAGGGCGGGGCGGCCGGCGCGATGCACGGCGCGTTGCAGAAGGGCGCCCTGGCAACGACGTTCACCGCGTCGCAGGGCCTCCTCCTGATGATCCCCAACATGTTCAAGATCGCCGGCGAGCTGACGCCGGCCGTGATCCACGTGGCGGCCCGCACCATCGCCACGCACGCCCTTTCGATCTTCGGCGACCACAGCGACGTCATGCACGCGCGCGCGACGGGCTGGGCGATGCTGGCGGCCGCCTCGGTCCAGGAGGCGCATGACTTCGCGCTCGTGTCGCACGCCGCGACCCTCCGTGGGCGGGTCCCGTTCCTCCACTTCTTCGACGGCTTCCGGACCTCCCACGAGGTCAACAAGATCACAGTGCTCGACGAGGAGATCCTGCGGGCGCTCGTCCGCGACGACGACGTCCTGGCCTTCCGGGCGCGCGGCATGACGCCCGACGCACCGGTGGTTCGCGGCACCGCCCAGAACCCGGACGCCTTCTTCCAGGCCCGCGAGGCGGCCAACCCGTACTACCTCGCGGTGCCCGGCATCGTCGAGGAGGTGATGGACGAGCTGGCGGCCCGGACGGGCCGCCGGTACGGGCTCGTGGACTACCACGGCGCTCCCGACGCGGAGCGGGTCGTGGTCGTCATGGGCTCGGGCGCCGGCGCCGTCGCCGAGACGGTCGACACGCTCGTTGCTGCCGGCGAGCGTGTCGGGATGCTCCAGATCCGGCTCTTCCAGCCGTTCCCCAGCGACCAGGTCATGGCCGCCCTGCCCCGGACCGTGCGCGGCATCGCCGTCCTCGACCGGACCAAGGAGCCCGGCGCGGTCGGCGAGCCGCTCTACCAGGCGATGGTGACGGCCATCGCCGAGCGCATGGATACCGACGAGCCGCCCTTCGCGACGGCACCCCGAGTGATCGGCGGCCGCTACGGCCTCTCCTCCAAGGAGGTCACGCCGGGGATGATCAAGCCGGTCTTCGACGAGATCGCGAGCGAGCGGCCGAAGCGCCATTTCACGGTCGGGATCTACGACGACGTCACCCGCCTCAGTCTCCCGATCGACACCGAGTTCCGCCTCGCCCGCCCCGCGGGCGAGGTCGAGGCTCTCTTCTTCGGGCTCGGCTCGGACGGCACGGTGGGGGCGAACAAGGCCTCGGTCCTGATCATCGGCGAGGGGACGGACCTCTACGCCCAGGGCTACTTCGTCTACGATTCGAAGAAGTCCGGCGGCATCACGGTGTCGCACCTCCGCTTCGGGCCGGAGCCGATCCAGTCGTCCTACCTGATCGACCGTGCGGACTTCATCGCCTGCCACCAGTTCGGCCTCCTCGAGAAGGCGAGGATCCTCGAGTACGCCAAGCCGGGCGCGACCTTCCTGCTGAACTCGCCCTACGGCGCCGCCGAGGTCTGGGACCACCTGCCCGGCGACGTCCAGCAGCAGCTGATCGACAAGGCGATCGACCTGTGGGTGATCGACGCCTTCGCGGTTGCCACCGAGGTGGGGATGGGCAACCGGATCAACACGATCATGCAGCCCTGCTTCTTCCACCTCTCCGGCGTCCTGCCGGCCGACGACGCAATCGCCCGCATCAAGTCATTCGTGGAGAAGACCTACGCGAAGCGCGGCCAGTCGGTTGTCGACCGCAACTTCGCGGCGATCGACCAGTCGATCGCCCGCCTCTCGCGGGTGACCCTGGGAGCCGCCGCGACCGGCGCGGCGATCCCGGCCCTCGTGCCGGACGACGCGCCGGACTTCGTCAGGAACGTGACGGCGGTCCTGATGGCCGGCGGGGGAGACCAGCTGCCCGTCAGCGCGTTCCCCGTGGACGGGACGTTCCCGACCGGGACGACGAAGTACGAAAAGCGGGCGATCGCCCACGAGATCCCGATCTGGGACCCCTCCATCTGCATCGACTGCGGCAAGTGCGCCATGGTCTGCCCCCACGCGGCCATCCGCATGAAGGTCTTCCCGGCCGCCGCGGTCGACGGCGCGCCCGCCGGCTTCCAGAGCAAGGACTTCAAGTCGCGAGAGGTGCTCGAGCACCGCCTCACCATCCAGGTCGCGCCGGACGACTGCACCGGGTGCGGCATCTGCGTGGACGTCTGCCCGGCCAAGAGCAAGACCGAAGTCCGCCACAAGTCGATCAACATGGAGCCCGCCGCGGACCACCGCGACGTGGAGCGGCCGCGCTGGGAGTTCTTCCAGGCGATCCCACCGCTGGACCGCGGTCTCATCGCCCACGACACGGTCAAGGGCTCCCAGGTGCTGGAGCCGCTCTTCGAGTTCTCCCTTGCCTGCAGCGGCTGCGGCGAGACGCCCTACCTCAAGCTCGTCTCCCAGCTCTTCGGCGACCGGATGATCGTGGCGAATGCCACGGGCTGCTCGTCGATCTACGGCGCCAACCTGCCGACCACCCCGTGGACGGTGAACGGCGCCGGCCGGGGACCGGCCTGGAACAACTCGCTCTTCGAGGACAACGCGGAGTTCGGCCTCGGGATGCGTCTCGCCCTCGACGTGCAGACCGGGCACGCACGCCAGCTCCTCGAGCGCCTCGCGCCCGTGGTCGGCGACGACCTCGCCCGCGAGATCCTCGAAGCCGGCCAGGAGACCGAGGCGGAGATCGCGCTCCTGCGCGAGCGCGTCGAGCGCCTGCGCGAGCTCCTGGGCCGGGTCGATGGCGACCTGCAGTCCGAAGCGCGGCACCTCCTCGCCCTCGCCGGCGACCTCGTCAAGAAGGGCGTCTGGATCATCGGTGGCGACGGCTGGGCGTACGACATCGGCTACGGAGGCCTGGACCACGTCCTGAGCTCCGGGCGGAACGTCAACATCCTCGTCCTCGACACCGAGGTCTACTCGAACACCGGCGGCCAGGCGTCGAAGGCCACCCCGCGCGGCGCGGTGGCGAAGTTCGCCGCGGCCGGGAAGTCCCGGGGCAAGAAGGACCTCGGCGCCGTCGCCCGCGCCTACGGAGACGTCTACGTCGCGCAGGTGTCGATGGGCGCGAACGACGCGCAGACCGCCAAGGCGTTCCTCGAGGCCGATGCCTGGCCGGGACCGTCGCTCGTCATCGCCTACAGCACGTGCATCGCCCACGGCATCGACATGGAGAAGTCCATGTCGCACCAGAAGGACGCCGTCAAGAGCGGCTACTGGCCGCTCTACCGGTTCCATCCGAGCGACACGGAGAGCGGCCAGCCCTTCAAGCTCGACTCGTCCCGGCCGTCGATCCCGGTCAGCGAGTTCGTGGCCAGCGAGACCCGCTTCGCCGTCCTGGCCCGGACGCAGCCCGAGCGAGCCGCCGAGCTCGCCCAGCTCGCCCAGGCCGACGTCGACGAGCGCTGGCGCTACTACGAACAGCTGTCGGCGATGCACCGCAGCGTGCCCCACGTCCACCATGACCCAGACGCGCAACCCGAGGCCGGCGACGGTTCTCGGCCGCGCACCAACGACCAGGGAGACGAGGCGTGACCGTCGATCTCCGCACCCGCTACCTCGGCCTCGAGCTGCGCTCGCCGCTCGTCGCGTCGCCCTCGCCGCTGACCCGCGAGCTGGACTCCGTGCTCCAGCTCGTTGACGCGGGGGCGGCGGCCATCGTCCTGCCGTCGCTCTTCGAAGAGGAGATCCTCCACGAGGAGATGCAGCTCAACCGGTCCCTCGAGGCCGGCTCGGAGCAGTTCGCGGAGGCCCTCGCGTACTTCCCGACCATCGATTCGTTCGTCGGGGCCGGCGACCAGTACCTCGCCCGCCTGCGGCTCATCAAGGCCCGGGCGGGCGTCCCCGTGCTCGCGAGCCTCAACGCGACCACCGCGGGCGGCTGGGTCCGCTACGCGGGGCTCATGCAGGAGGCGGGCGCCGACGCGCTCGAGCTCAACCTCTACCACCTCGCGGCCGATCCCAGCAGGACCGCCGCCGACATGGAGGCGCTCGATCTCGAGCTCATCGCGGCGGTCCGCGAAGCGATCACGATCCCGCTGGCGGTCAAGCTCAGCCCGTACTACTCGGCCCTGGCGAGCTTCGCCCGCTCGGCCGTCGAATGCGGCGCGGACGGGCTGGTGCTGTTCAACCGCTTCTACCAGCCGGACCTCGACCTCGAGACGTTCGAGGTCGTGCCCCGGCTCGAGCTCAGCGGGCCGTCCGAGCTGCGCCTGCCCATGCGCTGGACGGCGATCCTCCGACCGCAGCTGGGCCCCGCCGTCGCGCTGGCGGCAAGCTCGGGGATTCACGGCGGCACGGACGCGGTGAAGGCGCTCATGGTGGGCGCGGACGTGGCGATGACGACCTCCGCGCTCCTGCACCACGGCCCGGAGCACCTCCGCACGATCGAGGCCGAGCTCGTCGCCTGGATGACCGAGCACGAGTACGAATCGGTGGACCAGCTGCGCGGCAGCGCCAGCCAGGCGACAGTCGAGGACCCCTCGGCGTTCGAGCGCGCGAACTACATGCGGACACTCCGCTCCTGGACGTCGACCCGCAACACCGCCGGGGCGACGCGGTCCTGACCGCCGCGCGACGCCCGACCCAGCCGCACGACGCCGGACCGGGCGCCCGGCGCCGCCCCCTTCCCGATCCCCCATACTCGCTTCTGATCAGCCCGCGCCCGAGGAGTCCCCCTGCCGATGCCCCCGATCCCTCCGATGTGCCGCAGCGTCTGGTGGGCGTTCGCCTTCGCCGGCGCCATCGCCCTGGTGGCCGCCGCCGCCGCCGCCCTCGAGGTTGCCTCGGCCCCGCTCATCGTGGGTGCCTGGCAGGTCGTGGCGGGGACGCTCCTCGTCATTGCGCTGGTCCGCGCACCGGTCGGCATCGCCCAGGCCATTCCGTTCATCGGGGTGGCTTTCGGCGGCTTCGTGCTCGGCGCCGTCGGCATCCTCCTTCCGTCGCTGGACCCCCGGATCAGCCTGATCGCCATCGGCATCTGGGCCGTCCTCGCGGGCGCCGGCTTCCTCGCGGTCGCCCGTCTCGCCGCCGCCCAGCGCGTCGTGGACGTCAGCCTGCTCAGGATCGCGTGGGCCACGATCGCCACCGGCGTCGTCGTCTCCACGTTCCCGGCCTTCGGGCTCGGCAACTCGCCGCTGGCCCCGGCCGCCGGGCTCGCGATCACCGGCGCGCTCACGATCGCGGCGTCGCTTCGGCTTCACGTCATGCCCGACGCGGCGCCCGCCGTCCTGTCTAGCCGCGAGGCGCGCCGGCGCGAGCGCGCCGATCCTCGCCCCTAGGCCTCCCCCAGGCCGCCTGCCGAGCGGAGCTCCGGCGGGTCAGGCCGGGATCGCGACGCGCTCGGGGCGCGGCCCACGGCTGCGCGCCCCCACGCGGTGCCCGACGTCGAACGCCGCCAGGTCGGCTGCCAGCACCTCCGGTCGCTTCGCGCCGACGATCTCCCGGATCGCGTTGCGGACGGAGGCCGCGCGGACGAGCTGGAGGCACCCGATGAGCGCGCCGAGCGCCACCACGCTGACGAGGGAGTCGTCGCCCGCATCCTTGGCCAGGCGCGTGCAGGGGATCCGCAGCTCGGTGATGTCGGTCCGCCCGGAGGTGTTGCCTACGAGCGTCTCGTTCACCACCAGCAGGCCGCCGGGGGCGACGTGCGAGGCGAACTTCGCGTGGGACGGTGGGTTGAGGACGACTGCCGCGTCGGCCTGATCGACGATCGGCGAGCCGATCGGCTCGCTCCCGACGATCACGGTGCAGGACGCGGTCCCGCCGCGCATCTCCGGCCCGTACGAGGGGATCCAGAAGACCTCGCGCTCCTCGTTCATCGCCGCCCGCGCGAGCACCTTGCCGGCGAACAGGATTCCCTGGCCGCCGAAGCCCGCGAAGATGATCGAGCGTTCCATCGTCACCGCTCCGCCACCAGCGTGGCGATCCCATCGGCGGGGGTCGCGCCGCCCGGGGCGCCGGACGCGCCAGGCTCCCTCGTCCGGTCGACGATCACGCCCGGCCGGTACTCCAGGGCGACGACCTCCTTCAGCCGCTCGATCGACTCCAGGGGGCTCATCCCCCAGCCGACCGGGCAGTTGCTGATCACCTCGACGATCGCGAACCCGCGCCCCTCGAGCTGGACCTCGCAGGCCCGCCGCAGGTACTGCTTCGTGCGCCCGATTGAGGCTGGGTCCGCCACCGACCCGCGCGCCGCGTAGGCGACGCCGGGCAGGACGGCGAGCATCTCGGTCATCGGGATGGGGTAGCCGTGGAACGCGGCGTCGCGGCCGCGCGGCGACGAGGTGCTCCGCTGGCCGAGGAGCGTCGTGGGGGCCATCTGGCCACCGGTCATCCCGTAGATCCCGTTGTTGACGAAGACCGCCGTGAGGAGCTCCCCCCGGGCCGCCGCGTGGACGATCTCGCCGGTGCCGATGGCGGCGAGGTCGCCGTCGCCCTGGTAGGTGAGGACGAAGGCGTCGGGGCGGACCCGCCGGATCCCGGTCGCGACGGCCGGCGCGCGGCCGTGCGGCGCCTCGACGAAGTCGAGGCCCAGGTAGTCGTAGGCGAAGACGGCGCACCCCACCGGGGCCACCGCGATGGTCCGCGGGCCGAGGCCGAGGTCGCCCAGGACCTCGGCGATGAGGCGGTGGACGACGCCGTGACCGCAGCCCGGGCAGTAGCTGCTGGTGCGGTCGACGAGGAGCTCCGGGCGGCCGAAGACGACGCGTGCGCCTTCGGGGATCGTGACGCTCATCGCGCGGCCTCCCGGGGCTGCTCCGCGGTGGTCGTCTCCAGGTCGCGCAGGGCGGCGACCACCTCCCGCGGGGCCGGGACGATCCCGCCGGTCCGGCCCGTGAAGGCCACCGGGACCCGGCCCTCGACCGCGAGGCGGACGTCCTCGACCATCTGGCCGGCCGACAGCTCGACGACCAGCATGCCGCGGACGCGGCCGGCGAGGTCGCGCAGGGCGTCGCTCGGGAAGGGCCAGAGGGTGATCGGCCGGAAGAGGCCGGCCCGCAGCCCGGCCTCCCGCGCCTGCGCGATGGCCGTGCGGGCGACGCGGGCCGCCGTTCCGTAGGCCACGATGACGAGGTCGGCGTCGTCGAGCTGCTCGCCGTCGTGGCGTACCTCGCGATCGGCGATCGCGGCGAACTTCGCCTGGAGATGCGCGTTGTGCACCTCGAGGTCCTCGGGCTTGATATGGAGCGAGCGAACCACCCGCGGCGGCCGTCCGGCCGCGCCGGTCACGGCCCACGGGGCGTCCACGCGCGGGGGCTCCCGGAAGGTGAGCTCGACCGGTTCCATCGCCTGGCCCAGGATGCCGTCGGTGAGGATCATCACCGGGGTCCGATATCGCTCGGCGAGCTCGAAGGCATCGGCGGTGAGCGCCATCGCCTCGCCGATCGAGGCGGGCGCCAGCACCGGGACACGGTAGTCCCCGTGACCGTGGCCCTTGGTGGCCTGGAAGTAGTCGGACTGGCTCGGCCCGATGCTCCCGAGCCCCGGGCCGCCGCGCATGACGTTGATCAGCACGACCGGGACCTCGGAGGCGGCCATGTAGCTCATCGCCTCGGCCATCAGGCTGATCCCGGGGGAGGACGAGCTGACAAGGACCCGGGCGCCCGTGGCGGCCGCGCCGAGGGCCATGTTGATGGCCCCGAGCTCCGACTCGGCCTGCACGAACGGCCGGCCCTCCTCGGGCATCCGGCGAGCCATCCACTCGAGGAGCTCCGCCTGCGGCGTGATCGGGTAGCCGAAGTAGGCGTCGCAGCCGGCCCGGATCGCCGCCTCGGCCATCGCCTCGTTCCCCTTCATCAGGACACGGCGGCCGTGATGGCGCGGACCCGGCCGGGCGGCCTGCGCCGCGTCCGACGGGGCGGGGGCCTGCTGGGTCGTCACGCCACGACCTCCCGCGGGGGCCTGGGGCGAGCAAGGATCGTGAGGGCGCAGTCCGGGCAGACTCGCGCGCAGTGCGCGTCCGACGTGCAGGCGTCCGGGTTCGTGATCCGCACCGGATGATAGCCCTGGACGTTCACCCGGCTCTCGTCGAGGGCAAGGATGCCCTTGGGGCAGACCGCGACGCACAGGGCACAGCCCTTGCAGCGGTCGACATCGATCAGGACGGGCTGGAATGGCGCGGGCGCGGCCCGATCCCCCCCAGTCGCGTCCGCCGCGCTGCCTGACGAGGGGTCGTCGAGGGCGGCTTCCGCGACGGCGATCATGCGGGTCGGTTCCTCCAGCGATCGCGTGGTTCGGGTCGAGCGTCGTCCCGGCGGACTGGGCGGGGGAGTGCCGAACGGTTGCGATTCGGTGTCGGAACGGCCCCTTCGGGCACGGGCGGAGCGGCCTGGGCCCCGGCGGGGATCGAGGTCAACGCGCGCCGGCGTTGGCCGGGAGCCGGCGCTCCGGCGGCGAGCCGCTCAGCTCGCGCCAGCGGGCCCGCAGCTGGCGCTCGGTCAGCAGGCCGGCCGCAGCATCCTCCACGGGGCGCTCCCGGCGGTGCCGCGCGTCGGCCAGCCGCAGCTCACTCGCGAGACGGGCGTGCACGGGTCCCGGACCCACGATGACGACCCGGTCGTCGGGCGGAACCAGGCCGGCCACCTCCCGGAGGTAGGCGCCGATGAGGTGCTCCCGTCGCCGTTCGACGAGGTCGTCCGGGTCGGCGCCGCCGCCGGATCGGACCCGCGGATCGTGGTGGACCCGACCGGTCGCGCGGTGGTGGGGCGGCACCTGCGAGCGCACCCGCCGGACCCTGGGCGCATCCGCGCCGTCGCCGGCGGGGCCCTCGTTGCCGAGGAGGATCGCCTCGTCGGCGTCGAGCCAGACGAGGGTGACGGGCCGATGCTGGTGCTCGCGCTGGAGCCTCATCGGGTCGCCTCCGGGCGGTGTGGCGGCGGGCCGGACGGCCCGCCCTCCTGGCCAT
>Ga0315295_10004051_pt1 | contig 12458 bp, 11 predicted proteins | sample YL17G14_0_MG_FD_204453 | JGI IMG/M metagenome (GOLD analysis project Ga0315295, IMG submission 204453) | Sediment microbial communities from Yellowstone Lake, YNP, Wyoming, USA - YL17G14_0 | ecosystem: Environmental > Aquatic > Freshwater > Lake > Sediment | place: USA: Wyoming | collected... | reverse complement strand
AAGGCAAGATCCGAGCCGTCACCTTCGCCCGGGAGAAAAAGGTCCCGTTCTTCGGCATCTGTCTTGGCATGCAGTGCGCTTCGATCGAGTTCGCCCGCAACGTGGCTGGGATGGCCGGGGCGAACAGTTCTGAATTCGACCCGAGGACCGCGCATAAGGTCATCACTATGTGGCGCGCGCTCAGGAAGGATAGCGACCTTGGCGGCACCATGAGGCTCGGGCAGTATTTCTGCCGTTTGAAGAAGAATACTCTTGCTTATAAGGCCTATCGCGGCCTTTCCGTCTACGAGCGGCACCGCCACCGCTACGAGTTCAATCCGAAGTATGAAGCGCCTCTGGCCCAAGCCGGGCTCGTCTTTTCCGGGAAGAATCCCGAATACGGGCTTGTCGAGATTATCGAGCTCCGGGACCATCCCTGGTTCCTGGGATGCCAGTTCCACCCCGAGTTCAAATCCAAGCCCGTGGAACCGCACCCTTTGTTCAAAGCTTTTATCGGAGCGAGCTATGCCTATCGTCTCAAAAGAAATCGAGATCGCGCCAAAAGTTAAGGTCGGCGGGAAAGGGCCGTTCTTCCTCGTTGCCGGTCCGTGCGTCATCGAGAGCGAGGAGCGCTTGCTCCGGCTGGCCAGGGAGATCGCAAGGACCTGCGCGGACCTCGGAGTGCCTTTTATCTTCAAGGCGTCGTTCGACAAGGCAAACCGCTCTTCGGGCGCGTCCTTTAGGGGACCCGGGCTCGAGAAAGGGCTGGCTCTCCTGAGGACCGTGAAGGAAGAAGCGGGCGTCCCGGTCCTATCCGATGTCCACGAGACCTGCCAGGTAGAGAAGGCCGCGGAGGTTCTGGACGTGATCCAGATCCCCGCCCTGCTCTGCAGGCAGACGGACCTTCTTCTCGAAGTCGCCAGGACGATGAAGCCTGTCAATATCAAGAAAGGCCAGTTCCTTTCCCCCCAGGAAATGAGGAATGTCCTGGACAAGGTCCTCAGCGCGGGAAACCATAAAGTGATGCTGACCGAGAGGGGAACCGTCTTCGGTTATAACAACCTTGTTTTCGATGTCCGCTCCATTCCGATCATGAGGAGCTGGGGGTATCCGGTCATGATCGACGCCTCGCACAGCGTCCAGCGCCCCGGCGCCGAAGGCTTGAGCTCGGGAGGGGAAGCGGAATTCATCCCGCATATTGCCCGGGCCGGAATGGCGACCGGCGCCGACGGGGTCTTCCTTGAGGTCCATGACAACCCCGGCATGGCCCTCTCGGACAAGTATAACTCATTGAATATAAACATATTACAAGAACTCCTGGCTGGCCTTGGCCGTATCCGGGAAGCCGTCGGCCCGGCCAGGGAGTGACCGCTCGGAGCGACCATGACTAAAAAAGAGATCATCGAAACGGGCAGGAACGTCCTGGCCACGGAAAGCGGGGCCGTCGCCTCCCTCAGCCGGAATCTGGGGGAGGAGTTCGTCCAGGCCGTCAACCTCCTCTGCCGGGCCAAGACGCGCGTCATCGTCATCGGGATGGGCAAGTCCGGTCTTGTCGGCCGCAAGCTTGCGGCGACCCTCGCCAGCTGCGGCACGCCGGCCATATTTATCCATCCCGCCGAAGCGGGACATGGCGACTTGGGAATGATCCTCAAGGAGGACATCGTCATCGCTATTTCTTATAGCGGTGAGACGCGCGAGGTCGTCGGTCTCCTTGATTTCTTCAAGAGAATCGGCGTCAAGCTTATCGCCATCACTGGAGACAGGAACTCCCGGATCGCCAAGTACAGCGATATCGTCCTCGACGCCCGCGTCGAAAAGGAGGCCGGTCCCGGCAACATAATCCCGACGGCCTCGTCCACCGCCGCCCTAGCATTAGGGGACGCCCTGGCCATCGCGGCGATGAAGAAGAAGGGGTTCAGCGAAAAGGACTTTGCCGTCGTCCATCCGAAGGGCCAGGCGGGCCGGAAGCTTCTCAGGGTGGAGAGTCTAATGCGGCGCGGTCCGAAGATCCCGCGTGTCCGGGTGACGGCGCCGATGAGGGACGCGATTGAGGAGATGAGCAAGAAAAAGATCGGGATGACCTGCGTCCTTGACGAGACAGGCTTCTTAGCTGGAATCATCACGGACGGTGACCTGAGGCGCATGCTCGATAGGTTCCGGGGAAACCTGTTCAGGAAGACCGCCGGTGACTGCATGACTCCGGACCCGATCACCATCAACAAACGGGACCTGGCCACCAAGGCTCTCAACATCATGGAGGAAAAGAAGATCACTTCGCTCGTGATCCGGAACAAGGAGGGCCGGGTGGACGGCATCATCCACCTTCATGACCTGTGGCGGACGGAGATGTTCTGATGACCGCTGAAGAGCGCGCCCGGAGGATCGAACTCGTTCTCATGGACGTGGACGGGACACTGACCGATGGGTCGCTCATCGTGATGCCGGACGGCGAAGAGCTCAAAGCCTATCATGTCCGCGACGGCCTGGGCATCCTCCTGGCCCGGCTGGCCGGGCTGGACCTCGGGATCATCACGGGCAAGACGTCGAAGGGCTTGGAGAAGAGAGCGGAGAGGCTTCGCATCACGGAGCTCCACCAGGGGGCCGTGGACAAGCCCCGGGTCCTGGCCTCGATTCTGGAGAAACGGGGACTTGATCCAGCGGCGGTCGCCTACATCGGGGATGACTTGGGGGACTTGGCGGTCATGATGTCCGTGGGTCTGGCGGCGGCCGTGGCCGATGCCCATCCTGAGGTCAAAGAGCACTGCCACTACATCTGCCGGACACCCGGTGGCCGGGGCGCTGTGCGTGAGTTTCTCGAGTTCATCCTCAAGGCCCAGGGCAGATGGGAGGACGTTTCGGCGAGAGCGCACGAGATCAAGGGTCCGGCCATATAGACAAATCTTAGTAGGGGAGAGGACCGTGAACATCAATCCCAAGATCTTCAGGGAATACGACATCCGGGGTATCGTCGGCCAGGACCTGGATGAAAGCGTCGTCGAGACACTTGGCAAGGCCATAGGCACATATTTCCTGGGTCGCGGCAAGAAGGACGTGGCGGTAGGCCGGGACTGCCGGCTGAGCTCACCGGCGTTTGCCGGGGCCATGACCCGGGGGCTCCTCGCTACGGGCTGCGACGTCTCGGACCTGGGGATCATCCCGACGCCACTCCTCTACTTCGGCATTTTCTATAAAAAGAAAGAGGCCGGAGTGATGATCACGGGATCGCACAATCCGCCCGAGCACAACGGCTTCAAGATGATGGCGGGCGAAGAGACCCTCTCCGGCCCGGATATCCAGGACGTCTATAGGATCATCGAGGTCGGAAAATTCGCTGAGGGCCTGGGGCGGGCGTCCGCTTACGACCTCGCCCCCGAATACACGGCTTATGTCCTCGGCAATATCAAGCTCGAGAAACGCCTGAAAGTCGTCGTGGACGCGGGAAACGGCACGGGCGGTGTCGTGGCCGTACCGCTCTTCCGGAAGCTCGGCTGCGACGTGGTCGAGCTATACTGCGACATGGACGGGCATTTTCCAAACCATCACCCCGATCCGACGCTTCCCGAGGCGATGCAGGACCTCATCCGCAAGGTCCTGGAGACGAAGGCGGACTTGGGGATCGGCTACGATGGGGACAGCGACCGGATCGGCGTCGTGGATGATAAGGGAAGCCTTATTTGGGGCGACCAGCTCATGGTCGTTTTCGCCCGCGATATCCTCCCGTCGCACCCCGGGGCGCCCATCATCTCGGAGGTCAAAGCATCCAAGGTCCTCTATGACGAGATCGCCCGGCTGGGCGGGAAGCCCATCATGTGGAAGACGGGACATTCGCTCATCAAGAAGAAGATCAAGGAAGAGAAGGCTCTGCTGGCCGGTGAGATGAGCGGCCACATCTTTTTTGCCGACCGATGGTTCGGATTCGACGACGCCATCTACTCGTCGGCCCGGCTGCTCGAGATCCTCTCCAGGTCGGAGTTGAAGCTTGCCGCGATGCTTTCAAGCCTTCCGAAGACCTTCACGACGCCCGAAATCCGCGTCTATGCCTCGGACGAAGTGAAGTTCAGGATCGTCGAGGAGGTCCGGGCCGAGCTGGCTAAAAAATATCCCGTGATCGACATCGACGGCGTGCGGGCTCTCTTCCCGAAAGGGTGGGGCCTGGTCCGGCCGTCTAATACCCAGGCACTCCTGGTCCTTCGTTTCGAAGGAGAGACCCAAGCCGACCTGGAGGCCATCCAGAAGGAAGTGCGCGGCGTTCTGGAAAAGGTCATCAAGCACCTGAATAGCCGCTGAACCGGGATTTCCCAAAAAAGAGAGGACGGCATGAATATCCGGGCGATCATCATGGCGGGAGGCAGCGGCACGCGGTTCTGGCCGCTCAGCCGCAAGACCAGGCCGAAACAGTTCCTGGACATCGTGAGCCCTCGATCCATGATCGAAGAGACGGTGGCGAGGCTTCTTCCTCTTGTCCCTCCCAGGGATATCTTTACGATCGCCGATGGTGACCAAACCGCCGCCTTGCGGAACCTCCTTCCTGACCTCCCGGGGAGGAACCTGCTCGTCGAGCCCCTGGCCAGGAACACAGCGCCCTCCCTGATGCTGGCGACCGCCCACGCCTATCTCCAAGACCCGGAGACCGTAATCGCCGCCCTCGCGGCCGATCACCTTATCCGCGACCCGGGCCGGTTCTTGGCAAAACTCGAAGCGGGCGCTAAGGCGGCTTATTCGGGGGACCGGATCGTCACCTTCGGCATCCCGCCCGCGTTCCCATCCACGGGCTACGGGTATATCCACTTTTCCGGAGAAAAGGTAAAACGGATCGGCGGAGAATCCTTCTTCCCGGTCCTGGAATTCAAAGAGAAACCCGGCCGGGCCGAGGCTGAGCGCTTCCTGGCCGACGGGAATTACTATTGGAATTCGGGCATGTTCCTTTGGAGGGCGGACGTCTTCGCCCGGAAACTCCGGAGATTCGCTCCGAAGTTCTTTCCCTTTTGGGAACGGATGCTCGATGCCCTGAAGAAAAAGAACAGGAAGGGGCTCCGCTCGGTCTTCGAGGAGATTCCAGCTCTCTCCATCGACTATGCCCTCATGGAGAAAGCGAAGGGGGTCTTGGTGTGCGCTGGGGACTTCGGCTGGTCTGATGTGGGCGCCTGGTCCTCACTTTACGATGTCTGGCCGCCCGATGAGGCCGGGAACGCCGTCAAGGGAGAGAAGTTCGTCCTGGACTCTCAAGGCTGCCTCGTTTACGCCCCCGGCAAGCTCACCGCCCTTGTGGGCGTCAAGGATCTCATCGTCGTTGACGCCGGTGACGCCATCCTTATTTGCCGGAAGGACCTGGACCAGAAGGTCAAGGACATTGTCGAGATACTGAAAAGAGAAAATAGGAAATACTTGTGAGTTCGTGCGGAAAAACGAGGCGTCCTGAAACCGAAATTTCCAGGCAAGCCGGGTCTCAGAATAAACACCCATGCTTTTCAATCATGGGAAATGAATCAGGCAGTTAAGTTAAGATACCTTCAATTTGAGGAGGCCCTGATGAGGAAATCGGCATCATGCGTTTTTTTTGCGGCGTTGTTCCTGGTTGCGGTAAAGAATGCGCCCCAGGGGAACGAGCTGAGCTGGTCCATCCAGACGAGCAACACGGCTGCCGGTCTGCGCGGCGTATCGGCGGTCGACAGCCGGGTGGCTTGGGCCAGCGGAACCCAAGGAACATTTCTTAGGACGACGGACGGAGGAAAAACCTGGGTTCCGGGGAATGTCCCCGGCGCGGACAATATGGATTTCAGGGACATCCAAGCCTTCGACAAGGACACAGCCTTTCTGCTGAGCATCGGCCGGCCCGCCAAGATCTACAGGACCGGGGACGGGGGAAAGACTTGGGAGGAGTCCTACAGCAACGATACCGAAGGCATATTTCTGGACGCGTTCGCTTTTTTCGACAAGGATAACGCCATCGTTGTCGGCGACCCGATGGAAGGGCGGTTCATGGTCCTGGTTACGTCCGACGGCGGAGAGAGCTGGGAAGAAATTCCTATCGCCGAGAGGCCTGAAGCCGTCTCTGGAGAGGGCGCTTTCGCCGCCAGCGGGACCTGCCTGACCGTCCTGGGAAAAAACGACGTTTGGTTCTGCACGGGAGGGCCTGTCGCCCGGGTCTTTCATTCCCGGGACCGTGGCCGGACTTGGACGACCGTAAATTCGCCCCTGGCCTCCGGAAAAGCATCTTCAGGCGGTTTTTCCTTGGATTTTATGAATGAAAAGGACGGCGTCATGGTCGGAGGCGATTATCAGAACGAGCCGGCGGCGCTCGGGAATGCCGCCGTCAGTCATGATGGCGGAAAGACCTGGGAATTGGTGGGAAATCGGCAACCTTCCGGATTCAGGGAATGCGTGGCGCCGGTGCCGGGGACAACCCCCCTGATGTTGGTCGTCGTCGGGCCCAGCGGCTCGGATTATTCGCTGGATCTCGGCAAAACTTGGACAGCTCTCCAGGGCCCGGAGGGCTTTCACAGCGTCAGCTTCTCCAAGGTGGACGGAAGCGGTTGGGCCGTAGGCCGGAACGGCCTGATCGCCCTGTTCGTTCACAATAAGTGATGAGCAAAACGATGAAACACCCTCCCTGTCCCGAGGCTTAAGGGTTCTCTTCCAGCGCAAATTCGGCCGCGGCTTCGGCATGAATCCTTGTTGTGTCGAACAAGGGGATCTTGTAGTCCTCTTGCTTGACGAACAGAAAAATTTCCGTGCATCCCAGGATGATCCCTTCGGCGCCTTCGGAGGCAAGATCGTCGATGGTCTTTTTAAAAGTGTTTCTTGCCGCCTGGTCAATATCTCCAAGGCGGATTTGATCGTAAAGAAGGTTGTGGATGAGCTCCCGGTCTTTTTCCCCGGGGATGATGACTTCGAGTCCATGCTTTTGGACCAGCCGGTCTTTGTAAAAGTCTTCTTCCATCGTATAGCGGGTGCCCAGAAGCCCCACGATACGGAGTCCTCGTTCCTTGATGGCTCGAGCCGTAACGTCGGCGATATGCAGGATGGGGATCTTGATATGTTTCTGGACTTCGGGGACCACTTTGTGCATGGTGTTCGCGCAGATGACCAGAAAATCCGCTCCGCCTTTTTCCAATTTTCGGGCGGCGTCCGCCAACAGTCCGGCGGCGTCTTGCCATCGACCCTGATGCTGACAGTCCTCGATGACGGCGAAATCACCCGAATACATGAGGCTTTGAGCGGAGTGAAAGCCTCCGAGTTTCCGCTGCACGGTTTCATTGATGATCCTGTAGTATTCCAGTGACGATTCCCAGCTCATGCCGCCGATCAGCCCGATGGTTTTCATGGATGGTCCTTCCGTCAGTCTTTCCTTGCCAGCGCATGCTGGATCTTGCTGTGGTGGACGCTGTAGGCGAAGTAGATCAGGAGGCCGGCCAGCATCCAGATCCCGAAACGGAACCAGGTGATCTTCGGCAAGCTGTACATGAGATAGAAACAGAAGATGACCGTGATGAGGGGGGTGAAGGGGACGCCTGGGGTCTTGAACTTGCGCTCGACCTCCGGCCGCGTCTTTCTCAGGACGACGACGCCCACCGAGACCAGGACGAAGGCGAACAGCGTCCCGATGTTGCAGAGGTCGATGATCATGGGCAGGGGGAAGAGTCCGGCGATGGCCGCCGTGGTGATCCCCGTGATCCAGGTGCAGATGTGGGGGGTTCTGTGCTTGGGATGGACCCTGGAGAACGACGCGGGAAGCAGCCCGTCCCTGGCCATGACCATAAAAATGCGGATCTGTCCGTAGAGGGTGACCAGCAGCGTGGAAACCATGCCGATGATCGCGCCCGTAGCGACCAGTGCCCCGCCCCACCGGATGCCGATCCCGGACAGGGCCGCCGGCAGGGCGTTACCCACGTCGATCTGCTTGTAGGGGACGATGCCGGTCAGGATGAAGGCGACGGCTACGTAGAGGACGATGACGACCCCCAGGCAGATCATGAGCCCCAGCGGGACGTCCTTCTTGGGATTCTTGGTCTCCTCGGCCGCTGTCGAGACCGCGTCGAAGCCGATGTAGGCGAAGAAGATGATGGCCGCCCCGGCCATGACACCCTTCCAGCCGAAGGGCATCATGGGCTGCAGGTTGGCGAGGTTGACGTGGCGGACGCCAAGGAAGATGAAGAGGAGGATGACCGCGATCTTGATGAGAACGATGAGATTGTTGATCTTCGCGCTCTCCTTGATCCCGATGTAGAGGATCCAGGTGATCGCGAGCGTTATCAGGATGGCCGGGACGTCCATGACTCCGCCGGACAATACGATCCGGCCGGCGGAATTGGTGGTGATCGGAGGGATGAGCAGGGCCTTGGGGAGTTTGGCGCCTGCGCTCTGGATGAGGCCGATGAAGGTCGTCGACCAGCCTGAGGCCACGGCGCTCGCGGCGACGAGGTATTCGAGCATGAGGTCCCAGCCGATGATCCAGGCGATGACCTCGCCGAAGGCGACGTACGAGTAGGAATAGGTGCTGCCCGCGACGGGGAACATGCAGGCTAGCTCCGAGTAGGTCAGGGCGCAGAACCCGCAGGTGACCGCGGCGATGATGAACGAGAGAAGGACTCCGGGCCCGGCGAGTTTGGCGCCCTGTCCCGTGGCCACGAAGATGCCCGTGCCAACGACGGACCCGATGCCCAAGGCCGCCAGGTCGACAGCGGTCAGGTTCTTCTTGAGCCCCGTGTTCTCAGCAGCCTCGTGGATCTGCTGGGGGGATTTGGTGGCCCAGATGTTCATGCTCATTTCTCCTGGGATCGTCGTTAGAAACGGGAATCATAACTTTTCCCATGAGATTTAGCAACTCCAAAGAAGGCCGCGTCAGTCTTTCTTTCCAGGTGATTTATTAGCTTGGAATTCCTTCTCTTATGAATAGATAGGCTTCCGACGATAGACCTTGAAAGGGGCGGGTGAGGTATAATGTCCACGAGGAACGAACCGTTATAAGAGGATGAGATGACAAAACGAAACATCCGGATCCTGACACTTGCCATTGTGGGCATAGGACTTGTCTGTTTATCGGAGCCTTCCGCCCAGACGAAGGAACGCGTGCAGGGGTACAGGGAATTCCTCAGCGCCATGAAGATCGAGGACCTCCCTGCGCGGATCGGCGAGCTGGAGAAGATCAAGGCGGCCTATCCGCAGGCCAAGTTCCTGGTCCTTGTGGAAAATGCGCTGATCAAAGCCCGCACTGAAATGGCCGAGGCTGTCGAACCCATCCTGGAACTTCAGAAGAGCAGCATCCAATCGGCCGTCGGCATCGGCCGGGTGCTCGTCTATTACTATTCGAGCATGGATATTCTTAATCATTCGAACCTGGATAAGTTCGACAAGGGCCGGGTCACGCGGGCCGTCCTGGATTATTGTGAAGAGGGCTTGAGAGTTGCCCGGGACCCCGAATTCATGAAGGTTGTGCCTCCGGATGCGGCGAAATACCTCAAAGCCCATATTGCCGACCTTTACATCCCCGAGTCTCTGGCTTTTCTGAACGAAGGCCAAGTCCAGAAAGCCCTGGATCTTCTGGAAAGGTTCAAACAGGAGAGCGGCCTGACCGACAAAGTCTATTATTACGCTTTGGGCAAGACTTATGCCCGGTTGGGCAAGGACCAAGAGGCCCTCTCGGCCTATCTTGAGGCGGCCGGGGAAAACTACCGGGATTCCGTCGAAAGCGCCAGGACGCTTTACAGGAAACAGCACGGCGGAGTCCAGGGTTTCGACTTTCTGCTCGAGGCCAGGGAAAGGGAGCTCCCCTTCCGAGTTTTGCCCTACAAACCGACAACGGCGGGGATGGGTAAGACCGTCCTAGCCGAGCTCTTCACGGGTTCCGAGTGCCCGCCATGCCTGGCCGCCGATCTCGGTTTTGACGGTTTGATCGAGACCTACGAGCCGAAATACCTGGCCGTCCTCGAATACCACCTGCCCATTCCCAGGCCCGACCCCATGATGAACCACGCCGGCCGGTTAAGGGCCCAATATTATGGAGTCAACAGCACGCCGACGGCATTCTTTGATGGAGCGAAGAAGAATAACGGCGGAGGCGTAAGGGCGGCGGCCGAGGAGAAATACCGCCAATTTTCAGAGGAGATCAACGCCCTCGTTTCCGGGGCTCCGGCGGTCAAACTCGGGGTTCAGGCGTCCTTGAAAGGCGACTCCGTCGTCGTCGAATTCACGGCGGACAAAACGGGGCCGGGCGCGGATTTCAACCTGGCCCTGGTTCAGACCGAAGAAAAGTTCCGCGGCGGAAACGGCATCGTCTTCCACAAGATGGTCGTCCGGGAGTTTATCACCCTTGACGAGGCCGCCCTCCAAGCCGGGTCGTTCGCTATCAGCCTTCCGGAGTCCGAAGCCGCGGCGGCGGAGCGCGTCTCGAAATATGAACAGGAAGCGTCTTTCACCTTTCCGGAGAAACATTCCCGGATCGACGGGTCCAGGCTTCGGGTCGTCTTCTTCGCCCAGGAGAAGATCTCCAAGAAGGTCCTGAACGCGGCCGTAAGCGACGTGAAATAGAAGGCTTTTCAGCCATTTTTACCCTCCCCATGGCTTGGCCAGCTTTTTCCGGCCGCTTAGGACAAGCGACTTGATGAAGTCGACGACGAAGCCGATGGAAATGAAAAATAGGGTGACCATCAAAGTATACTTGATGCTGAGCCGGGCCCGTGCAGACGGGGAAAAGGCGAAGGCGTTGTCGAGAGGCAGGCGGAACAGCATCCCGACGATGATGACGCAGATCCCGTTCTTGATCACGTCCACCCATGGGGAAGAGGTGAAAAACTTGACGCACAAGGCGATCGCTCCGACGGCGAACGTTGCGATGACGGCCAGGGAGAACCATTTCCCGGTCTCGGGAGTGAAGAGAAGCCTGGGTTCTGGGAAGTCGAGATTGAGAAAGAATATCGAGTGATATCGGACGTAGAGATAAAGGGTCAAGCCGGTTCCGGCCAACATCGCTCCGAGTCCCAGTACCGAGAAAATCAGCCGATGGGGGCGTTTCACTTCATCGAGATCGACGGCGAACCTGGGCCAGGGCAATTTGATCTCCTTTTTGCTCCGGGTAATGAAATATAGGATCAGAGTGACGAGGCCAAGGTCGTACAAGAAAGCCGTCGGCAGGTAGAAAAGGGCATCGAATACGCCCATCCGAGGCACGAGGAGGAAGGGAAACACGAGGAAGCTCTTTGTGAAGATCACGGCGACCGCCGTGATGAGGAAATGAACGGCGAACAGGAATGACGTGTATCGGAACAGGTGCCGCTTGAAGGCCGGGGCGATGATCGAGTGTCCATCCAGGTATTTTTCGGCTACCCGCCGGGCCGGGCCGTAGGCCGCGATGACCTTGTCGAGCGATGTCTCCGTGACCTCGCTGAGTTCTTGTTCCGCTTTTTCGAGGATATGGCCCTTGATCTCGGACAGGATTTCCTCCCGTTCCTCGCGGCCGGAAAGAAAATGACTGATTTCTTCGAGATAGGCTTCGAGTTTTTCAAACATGGCTTTTCTCCTCCATGATATGTTTCAGGATTTCGTCCTGCTTTTTCCAGATGCCGAGAAGCTCGGCCCTCAGGGCCCGGCCGTCGTCGGTGATGGCATAGAATTTGCGGGGCCGGTCCTTGCCGACGCTCCACTTGCTTTTAATCCAGCCGTTCTTCTCGAGCCTCCGGAGCAGGGGATAGAGGGTGTTTTCATCGACTTCGTAACCCATGTCCCTGATCGTGCGGACCATCGCATACCCGTACATGTCCTTCTCGAGAAGGGCTAGGACCAGGATCGAAAGAAAGCCCCGGTTCATCTCGGTTTCGAAATTGCTGATTTCAGGATTCATGGCTTAGGCACCTCTTATTTAGGCCTTGATACTGTGTGTGTTATCAATACAATGTTATACAAGATAGTATATGATATACAGTATGTCAAGCTTTTTTTATTTACTGATATGCTATGATTGGTTCGAGATAGAGTTATGTGCGACTTCTGCCATCAGCACGGTGAAGGGAAAAAGTGGTATCTCGACGCCCGGAACTACTCTGAAGACCTCCTCAGCGATCTGAGGCGGAGGGAGTACATCAAGCGCTTTTTTGCCGCCCCGGACCATCTGACCAAAGGGGAACGGGCGCTCAACGTTCTAGATAAGATCCCTTCGTTCCTTTCGGGCGGAGTGCGCCGGAAGATCACTAAAAAGCAGAAGGCCAACCACTTCGGCCAGGTTGTTCCTATTGAAGACGTAGAGAAGATTTTCGGGTTCACGACCTCGGTCGTCCGCCTTGCTTGTATCTGCCGCCATGTCCGGATCGGGCCGGAACACCGTTATTGCTACGGGATCAGCTTGGCTCCCGGCGGCGGGGAAATGATCAAGCTCATGCGGGAGATCGATCCGGCCTACTTGATAGGGCCGCAGACCGGCGGCCTGGAGTTCATGCCGGGAGACGAAGCCCTGGCCTTGATGCGCGAGAACGAGGATGAGGGGCTCT
>Ga0315295_10004050_pt1 | contig 12459 bp, 12 predicted proteins | sample YL17G14_0_MG_FD_204453 | JGI IMG/M metagenome (GOLD analysis project Ga0315295, IMG submission 204453) | Sediment microbial communities from Yellowstone Lake, YNP, Wyoming, USA - YL17G14_0 | ecosystem: Environmental > Aquatic > Freshwater > Lake > Sediment | place: USA: Wyoming | collected... | reverse complement strand
TTCTTGCCAATTCATACATATCCTTTCGATGAAATGAGCAGGTAAACTACGTGCCCAGCCACTGTTGCTTCGATGGACTCAATGCGTCAGATCCCTTATCGCTTTGATAGACTCAAATGAGTTTATTTCGCATTCCAGAAGTAATGGCTCATCCGGCATTTCTCCACAAATCCAAGCTGGCGGTAGATACCCATCCCCTGTTCGGATGAATGCAAAATACCGATGTGATATTCCATCTCACGAGCCTGTTGAAGGGCTGCCTGCGTTATCGCTGAACCAATTCCCTTGTGGCGCGCTTCCGGAACTGTCGATACCCAATATATTCCAGCCACGCCCGCCCCCAGGAATAATTCTGCTGTGGCAACCGACTCCCCGCCTAAGTATCCAACGTAATTGTAAAGTGGCAGGTCAAATCCCAGACCGGCAAAAAGATCAAAGCATATGCTTTCGCTGGATTCGGAAAGCCCAAAACCAATGGCTGCTGAATGGGTAAAATCTCTCAGGATCTCTACATCGTCAACCCGTTTAATGGTCAAGCCAGAGGGCGTCGATACCTCCCTCAATTCCATCAAATCAACTGCCATTCCAGGCTCCTCATCATCGAGTATTAAACCGTGGGCAACCAGGTGTTCCCCCAGATTTGCAGGTTGCGTTCCTGGTTCAGCCCACCACGATACCTTTGTAATATTCCTGGACCTGAAGCTTGCCAGGGTTTGTTGAATGACTTCATCGACATTTTCTGATGTCAGGTGCGTATCTAGAACATTATTTAGAAACGAGAAGGGGATACCTGTGAAGACCCACTTTAAGTGAGGACCCTCATGAAACTCTGCCTTTGGCGAGCGTCCAAGATACTCGTGATACTCGAATAGATTGGCCTTTATGGCTGCAGTCAGCGCCTGTGTTGAGAAGTCGTTTATTATCACTTATGCGGTTCTCCTATCGCACTCAGCCAGAAGGGATAGCGTACAACTATTTACTCAACTGCTCTTGCTTAGATGGACTCAATGCGTCAGATTCCTTATTGCATTGATATACTTATGAGTGACGATTCATAAAGGCTTAGCTCAGTTGCAGCTAAACCATCCGATATTTGCCTGGGCTGGTGTTGGGCCGCCTCATTAAGTTTGCTCCCTTCCTGTCTTGGAGCAAGTCAGTGAGGCTGCACGAAGAACAAGAAGGCACCCACTAGAATAATCAAGAGAACGATGCACACAAGTACGCATCCAGCAATAATCAGTATGATAAGTCCGCTGCCCAAAGTGGTTTTAGTAGCTGGACTGAGTGAGGCTTGCGGTACCACCTCTGGAATCTCGGGTGCTTGTGCACGGGCGGACTGGAGCGCCTGCAGGAATTGCGCCTGATTCTGAACCGTGAACCATTCTAGATGGCCGTTAGAGAACTCCAAGCAGGCCATGGTGTGAAACCCGATCTGCTCTTCCCGCATGTTGCTGATGGCATAGATGGGCAGCGTCCGCTGTGGACCTATACCGGCTTTGAGGATCAGGCGCTGATTGGTCAGGAAGAGACGAATATTGGAGCCTCCGGAGGACATCTTACCCCTCACCTGGTATACGGTTGCGCCATATTCCCCGAAAACGGCTTCGCCTTCGCGGAGTTCAGGCTTCATTTCAAACATAAAGCACCTCCTCGATTAGGAATATTGTGTTGTGCGAGCCACCCAACGGATTGGCTCAGCGGCCATTGCTTCGATGGTCTCAATGCGTCAGATTCCTTATAGCATTGATATACTAATGAATAGTTATTCCTAATGGTCTCTTTCTAAATCGCACGGCAGAAGCAGGTATATCCTCCTCTTCTCAACGGCAAGCCAGTAAGCGAGATAAGGAATATTTTCGGTTCAATTTTCAAGGTCAGTTTCAACATGTCGTTAAGCAGCGCCACGTTTCACCCCGGCGTAAAAGAAAAAAGACCTGATTGCGCTGGTGTTTTTCTTTATCCTATTCCAGCGCTCCCATTGTTCGGAACTCACTCGTCTTGCGCGCCGTACCGCGAACGCGGTGATACCCGCGGGGAGCAGGAAGCCGACGCTGAGGACGAATGCCGTGTAGAAGAGCGTGCTGGAATATACCCGCTCGGGCGCCAGGGCGAATCCCAACGAAAGAACCACGGCTGTCGCTATGAACGGGGTGCACGCGTAGATCGGGTAACGAAAGCCGCTGAGCTTCGTTTCTCTGATGGCCCGGACCAAGGTCCAGAATGCAGCTAAAAGCCATAGAACTGCCAGGAGGGTGGTAAAACGGTCAGGCATAGATTCTCCTTTTTAGATTGCCCGGCAAATGCTGTTCAACTATATTTTTCAGCCGCCTTTGCTTCGATGGACCCAATGCGTCAGATTCCTTATCGCCTTGAGTTACTCATGAGGTGCGGAACATAACGGTTTACAGTAGCGGATTTGGCGAGGTCATGGACTCGCTTTGAGAGCAGAAATCTGTACGAGCATAGGAAAAAGACCGAAAAAGCCACAGAATCCTCACCGTTCTTTGAATAATTTGTGGGCGCTGATTATCTGATCATTTACTAAGCCACCAGACTACCATTCTGTGTTGGGGTTGTTTAGGACTGTTGCAGCGAAGGTAGACACTACTTTATACTTTCGATTGATTCACTGGTTCCAGAGTTTCGAGAATTTCTAATTCTTTGATTGATTTCAGGCTTCCAACAATACCAAATAAAGCCCAGGCATGAAATGCAGCACCAAGAAAATCTCGAAATAGGAGCAATACAATCCCATCTAAAACATAAATAACTATTCCTACGATAATTGGCCAGCGAATTCGTTTTCTTCCGAGAACGCCGAATACAACGAATATGCCAGCGATACCAATATCAATCGCAAAACCGATAAGTCGGACGATAATCCCACCTTGACCCAGAATTTCTGCAAGAGCCGACATAATACCATCAACAATTTGTGTGGCTCCTAAACCGATCACAAAAGTAATCGTGCTACCGGATAAATAGATTATGGTATTCAAAAGAGAAAGACCGGCGATCCAAAAGAACCAATTGACCCTGTTTCGAATTTTGTTATCAAGAGAGAACTTTTTTTGGATGATAACCAGTTGTGATGAATCAGATGTTGCGGGAATTTGGGTTTCCATTTTGAAGTACTCCTAGTTTGAGTATGGGTTTCATAATACTATCAAGTATCCATTTGCCCATTAAAGAGCGGCTCAACTAGTTGCTCAGCCGCCGTTGCTTCGATGAACTCAATGCGTCAGATACCTTATCGCCTTGATATACTCTTGAGTAACGATTAGCAACGGTTTGCGTTGCCAGATGGTGGGCTGGCGTGGACAATGCTCATTATGCATAAAATGGTCAGGCGTAGAATTAACTCCTTCTAACGCGCACATCCCGCCAGACAGGGTCACGCTGCGTTAGGACTCATAGCATTTTAGGGTGATAGATGTGGCCTGCACCTAAGGTAATTAACTTTGGCATTTTCGTTTCTCTTATGAAATTTCTGTCGGTGGTCAGGAATACGTCATTTTTATAGTATATGTGACACCACATGCTATGTACATCGCATAGTTGATTTAACCATTTCCGCCCTGCGGATGAGTCTAAGCCTTCCAAGACAATGTCAATCTTCTTTGCTTTTCCGAATAGTACATTATCGATGTCGGCAGCAAGCTTAATCATCCCATCATCGGCTAGAACGCATTTATCCCAAAACGTTACATCCAAAAGCGCCATTGGATTCAATCTGGGTAGATTAGCGATTTCAGCTAATTCAAGCAATTCTTCGAATTTTTCGTAGTGATCGGGACGTACACCCTTTTCACGCATCTCTGAGGCACCAATATTTACGACAAAGCACTCATTCTTTTTATTAGACAGAATTTTACTCATCCTAGCCCCAATATCTGTCTGATTCATCAGGTTAATGATGCAGTTGTGGTCGAGGGTAATTTTCATGATGACTCACTAATTATCTAGCCGCGATTAGGCGGCGAGATCATCCTTCCCACTCACACTCTCTCGATCCAACGTTTTGGTAACAATCCGCTTGACGAGACCGAGGGACAACTCATCGCTAAACCCTCCAATAAAGGCAATTATACTTAGCCAATACACTCGTTCCCCTTGCAGAGCATCGGAAGGGGCGCCCAGGAGCTTTCCACCCCCTAGAGCGAGAAAGTAGACAAGTGCACCCATAAAGAGACCAATAATGGGTTTGGCAATAACCCACGTATACAAGCCTATGGAACTATTCCAAATCTTTTTACGGTAGGCCAAGCGATATAAAACTGCTACCATACTTCCTACGAAAGCCCATTCGAGGATCGGTACGGGGACGTACATGATGAAGTAATCGGATTTATTCCAGACCACAATGGATACAACAACAAGGGTCGATACTAGTAAAAACACATAAACAATGGTCAGCCAGAAATATCTTTTTTCTTCAGGTAAGGTGGGATTTGAATCGTTTCCAGTTGTCATGTGCGTTTATCCTATGAACCACAAAGATAGTGCAATTCAGAATTCTAGTGATCCGCCTAACTAGGTGCTCAGCCGTCGTTTAGCGGCTCTTTAGATTATTGCCTAATTGAAGTATAGCAATTTCATGGAGATTATTCAATCCCGGATCGACGAATAACAAATCCCCACTTTAGAGTGGATTATTACTCCACGAACACTTCCCATTTCGAGCGAGAATCCAGCCAGAACATCCCGCCCGCTCCCTCGCTCCAACCGGGAGCAGGAACGGTGGGGGTGGTGCCCAGGGGCGCGTTCGGGCTGGAAGGCGACGGGCGGCAGGCGAATGCCCAGACGCCCTTGCCGTCCGGCAGGCGGCACCAGGTCACATCCGCGGCGGCGACGGGCGGGTAATTGTAGATGTCAGCGGTGGTCCCGTTGGGCTTGACCAGGCGCACGCTGCCGCCTCCGTCGCTCAGGGCGAGGCCGGTCACGGAGCGGTAATAAATGGCGATCTGGCGCGGCAGCAGGGTCAGGGCGGGCAGGGTGTAGGCGGGCGTGCCGGCGCCGTTATCCAGTCGCCAGTTCCTCAGGTTCACTGAGAGGGTGCCCATGTTCATGAGCTCGATATACTCGTCAGCCGTATTGGCGGTCCCGTCGCCGTTCCAGTCGCGGCGCGGGTGGGGCAGGAACTCGTTGATCACCACCACACCCGGGATGGGGGTGGGGGTGCGGGTGGGCACGGGTGTGCGCGTGGGGGTGGAGGTGAGCACACCCGTGCACATGGTGATCGAGCTGGATTTGTTCAGCGGGCTGGCAACGGTGAGCAGGACAAAGTCGGCGCTGTTGTTGTTGGTGTCGTAGCATGCGGTCAGTCCTCCAGGTTTGCGCTCATAACTGCGGTCGGAGGCGCCCTCGAGCGGGGGCAGCGTCGTCCCCTCGCGGTACCGGGTGGAGGAACACATGCCAACCTGGTCCACAAGCGAGCCGGCGGAGTTGACGAGTGCCAAACCGCCGTCATCAGCAAGCGAAGCCGGGAAGGTCAGGTCGGGCCTGGGAGATGTCGATGAGGAGGATGCCAGGTAGGAACCGGCTGCAGCCAGCAGGTAATGCTGACCGGCCTTGAGGATGGTGCCGGCGGGGATCGTCACCAGGTTGGAGACGGCCGCTCCGCTGGACGAGGCGCAGGAGCCCGATTTTTTGATCATCCAGTTGCCGATATTAACGGCCGCGCCGCCGGGATTGAAGAGTTCCACGAACTCGTCAGCCGAACCGTCTGACCCGTACCAGCCGCGCGCTCGGAACTCGCTGATCACCAGGTGCGCCGGCGCAACCGGGGTGGCGGTGGAGGTGGGCGTGGCGGTACCGGTCAGCGTGGGCGTGTGGGTGGGGGTGGGAGTGGGCGTATCGGTGAAGACGGGCGTGTATGTACTGGTAAAGGTGTACGACGATGTGGGAGTGGCGGGCCAAGAGGCATAGAACTGCTTTGGGGTGCCGTTGAGCGGATCACCGTTGGCATCCTGCCCGTTCCGGTGAATGCCGTCGTTGGAGGTCCATGCGCCGGGACCATCTGCGACCAAGTCGGTGCGCTCCATGCTGTAAAAATCGGGCGAGGCTGAACCGGCAGACCAGCCGCCGCCATCCAGATTGGCGCCATCCACCAGGCTGTCATCCGGGGCGAACAGGCGCAGCACCTCGCCGCTGTCGGATAGACCGGTGGGTGAGGAGAAGATAAGATTGGCAGTCAGGTCGAGCACGGTCTTATCGTCGGTGCGCTCCAGGAGGAAGAATCCGCCTGCAGGGATCGTGCCGTCGAGGAGAATGTTGGGGTCGCCGTCATCGGCAGCCAGCCGCCAGTCGGCAAGGTCAACGGGCAGTCCCCCGGGGTTGTAGAGTTCGATCCATTCATGGGTCGGCGAGGCGGCGGTTCCCCCCCAGGCGATCTCGCTGATGATCAAAGACAGAAAGCCGGCACTCTGCTGCAGAACGGCACCACGGGCAGGGGTCGGTCTTGGAAATGAAACCAGCAGACCCAGCAGAAGGGCAATGCTCAGCATCCGGAGGCCGGGTTCTCTTGCGCTCATCATGACGGCAGGCTATTCCTCCCCAGGATGATAACACAGGCGGGAGGCCGCGTAAGGCAGCCGCTTCCGAGGTCGGCATTTATTAACATACGAAGGGAACGGGGTAAATAGGTGAATAATGGTCAGCGCGGTTCGACGACGAATTTGATCGCCGTGCGAACCTTGTCTTCTATATCCACATCGACGAACTCAGGGACCGCCACTATAGAGATGCCATCGTTCTTGAGGTAACTGGTTGCCAGAATCAGGGCCTTGACGGTCTGGTTCACCGCCCCGGCTCCAATCGCCTGCACTTCTGCATGCTTGTGTTCGCGGATCACACCCGCGATCGCCCCGGCGACAGCAGAGGAACGGGAGGTTGCGGATACCTTGATAATGTCCATGGAGGTGCTCCCTTGCGCGAACGTCCGTTATGAGGGGCAGTTACATAGTACATTAAATTGTACAGTATTTCAGGGTTGGATTCAAGATACCAATCTTGTCCAGACAAGTGTACCAGCTGGATTGCATGTCAGCGGTGGACTGACCAGATCCCGGCAATCTCCGTACCGCAGCGTGGGCAGATGCCCTGGGCGGTGACGTGCAGGGCCAGGATGCGGAAGCCGCGTCGTTCCACCAGCGGGGTGTTGCAATGCGAGCAGAATGTGGTCTCGTAATCGTCCACGCTGCCGGGCAGGTTCCCGGCGTAGACGTAACGCAGTCCGGCCTCGCGGCCGATATCGGCGGCACGCAGGAGAGTCTGCTGAGGGGTGTTGGGAGTGTTCAACATCCTGTAGTCGGAGTGGAAGGCGGTCACATGCCAGGGGATATCTGCGGAGAGCGAGGCGAGGTAGCGTGCGGCATCCCAGAGTTCCGCACTGGAGTCGTTGAAGCCGGGTACCACCAGCGTGACCACCTCTAGCCAGAGTCCCATTTCTGCCACCCGCCGGATGGTATCGAGCACATTCTTCAACACCCCTCCCAACTGGCGGTAGTTCCTATCCTGCATCGACTTCAGGTCGATCTTCATGCCGGAGAGAGCCGGGCGCAGGTACTCGAGCACTTCGGGAGTGGCGTTGCCGTTGGAGACCATCACGCACTTGATCCCGGCGGAACGGGCTTCCTTAAAGACCGCCAGCGCCCACTCGCTGGTGATGAGCGGCTCATTGTAGGAAGAGGCAATTACTTCAGCGCCGGTGCGTTTGGCGGCTTCGATGATCTGCTGCGGCGAGACGTTTTTGATCAGGTAGGCTGCCTCGGCTGAGGCACTGTCGCGCAGTGCCTGCGAGGTGAGCCAGTTCTGGCAGTAGGCGCAGTGAAGATCGCAGCCGAGCATCCCAAAGGTGAGCGCCACTGCACCGGGCAGGAAGTGGTAAAAGGGTTTTTTCTCCACCGGATCGGCATTCAGGGCGGCAACATAGCCCCAGGGAGCGCGCAATGTGCCCTGGGCGTTGAATCGCACCTGGCAGATGCCGCGCCGACCGCTGCGCACCAGGCAGCGGTGACCGCAAGCGGTGCAGCGGACGGAACCCTCTGGCAGGGGGATTGCCAGTTCGGCAGGGGCAGTCAATTGATCAAGGGTGCTGGCGAGGGCGGTCATGGGAGGCTCTCCGGCTTGAGGCCGCGGGGGAAAGCAGTGTCGCCTTAATCATACACCTTATTCGTTCGCACGCGTATTCTCCAGGGGTGCCGGGGACGCCACCGGTATGTGCATCGCCGACGCATACCGCTGATGTGATAATTAGCGGCTATCCCCTACGCTCCGCTCCGGGGATGTGGCGCGAGTGCCACCCGTGATCAAAAATTCCTTTCCATGGTCAGGAGTGGGTCGGGAGTCTCGACGGTACGCAGTTCGGTCTGAAGCGACCAGTCGAGCCGGTCCAGCACAGCCACCAGCGAGTCGGCCAACAGGATGTCGTCGTGGACCATCTCACCATCCGGGCCGCGCACTCCTTCAGGCACGCCCCAGCGTAACGTGCGGGCGGGACCAGGCAGGATCTCGGACTGGCAGGCATCATATTGGGCGCGCGCCGTTTTGCCGGGCAAATCGTCGGTGAGACAGCAGTCGCGCAGCCGTCCGGTCTCGATGACCGCCAGGTAGCGCCAGCCGAGGTCCGATTTCACCTGCTGGCTGAATTTGACCGGCAGCACGCGCCCGGGGAACGCCTTATCGAGCATCGCCCACAGGCCTTCACCCACACCGGTGGCATCCATGACGATATATTGCGGTTTCCAAGCTTCCACCAGGCTTTTGAGTTGCCCAAAAAGGACCAGGTGATTCAACCCGGTCCATTGCTGACGACAGATCAAACGATAAATGGGGGCTTGCAGGATTTCCAGGGCTGAAAGATCCAGCGAGGCGATCGTCAGGCTGGTGCTGTCGCGACCGGGATTGGAGAGAGGCGCCTGCCCGTCCGGGTTATGCCGGGATTCGTCCTGACCGGCAACATCCAGCAGGAAGGCAATCGGCCGCCGTGCCGTCGGGTGCGGGAGCACATTTTCAGCGTACACCGGGGGTGCGAGGGTCGGCGGTTCATCTGCTTGCATGAGGGCGCGGCGGGCGGCGTTAAACATACCAACCTGCGCATCGATCTCTTCGCAAAAATATTGGCTGCGGATGAAGGGATGGTCACGGCCCAGTTTCTGGATCTCGGCTGCCAGGTGTTGCTGGTAATACCGGTTGACCCTGCCAACCTGCCGTGCGTCAACGATGAACACGCGCTTCATACCATCACTTTTTTCAGCGGCAAGGGCGGCGCGTTTCTCGCGGGCGAGCAGCGTGTTTGAAGTCCAACTCGTTCCGGAGAATATTTTGGTGGCGAAACCGCTGGCAGCCATGGGGGCGAAGCGTTTATCGTAGATGGCCGGGTCGATATCCTGCGCCTCGTTCATCACCAGAAGCCGGTCAGCGGTGGCGCCCACCTGGGAGGCGGAGGGCTCCGCGGAAAAGTAACAGGTGTGCGACTGCCCCAGGCGTATGATGTACCCTGCCGACCTGGAGAGCCGTCTGCCGAAAATAACGCCCCGCTTTTTGAGGCGCTCCATGGCGTTGACCGTTTGCGGCTTGAATGTGGGTTGGGCGCAGACGATATCGATGCCAAGTTCAATAAATCGAACCATGAGAAAAAGGATGATGATCGCCAGGACCTCGTCCTTGCCTGATTGGCGGCTGAAGATGATCACGAAGGTCATGCCATCGCGTTTGAAAACGGAGCGGATGATCGCCCGGGCGGCCTCCAGTTGATAGGGATATAAATGAATGCCAAGAAGATCGCGGGAAAAACACCCGATCGTCGAACATGCCGAGCGGATCTGTTTCCAGGGTGCTGTCGGGATTCGATTCATCGTTTTACAGACTGCTTCTCGTTGGCTAGGCGGATGGCTTCGATGAACGACTCCCAACCATCGGTCGCGCCCCGGCTGTGTTCCATGGTCTGGCGCTTGATCTTGATGATCGTTTCCAGCCAGTAACGGCTGGACAAATCCCAGGCAAGTTTTTCTTTTGGCTGGAGGGCATTATCTCTTTCCTGCAAGGCTTTGGACAGGTAAATTCGCGCCAGGCTGAGCTCATCTGTGTACAGATCGGCAGGCATCCCCTGCGGGTCGGTCGCGCTGGAGGGGGAAATGGCCTGGGAATCGATGCTGCCTTGGAGTGGGTTTCGACTGCCGGTTGGGGAGTTGAATTTACGTGGGTTCATGATTTCATTGCTGGTGAAAACTGGATCCTGTATCAGGGAAGGGAGGGTCGCCTGGTTGGAAAATGCAATTTGATAGGGACCGGGGCGGCGAGTTTTCTCAAAAGATGGCGCTCCGCGGACAGGTGGATAAAGGGCGGTCATGCTGATACAACAGCACGGAAAGGGGGCAGCCTTTCCGTGCTTGAAAGTATTATAGAACAAATGAGCTAGTTACGCAAGAGGAAAACAAGGATTGGAGATCGGCAGGGAAAGGATATAATCGGCCCCAAGGAGTCCATATGTCCAACCCTTCTACGACCCGGCCGGCAGCGGCGGGCATGCTCAGCGAAAGCATCCCGCTTGTGCGCGATCAATTTCCTTCACTCGACCGCCCGGCAATCTTCTTTGATAATCCCGGTGGAACGCAGATCGCCCACCAATCTGCTGAGCGCATTCAGCGCTACCTGCTGGAGTGCAACGCCAACCATGAAGGCGCATTTGCCACCAGCCGTCAATCCGATGCCATGCTGGAGGAGGCCCATGCCGCCATGGCGGATTTCCTGAATGCCGAACTGGCGCAGGAGATCATCTTCGGGAACAACATGACCACACTCACCCTGCACCTCAGCCGCAGCCTGGCGAGGCAGCTGCAGAGCGGAGATGAGATCGTGGTCACCCGCCTCGACCACGATGCCAATATCTCGCCCTGGCTGCTGGTGGCAGAGGAGCGCGGCTGCAAGGTGACCTGGATCGATTTCGACGTTGAAGACTGCACCCTGAAACTGGACCAGTTCGAAAAGGCACTTGAACGCAGGCCTAAGATCACCGCCTTCGGTTACGCCTCGAACGCGGTCGGGACGATCAACCCGGTCCGAAAAATGACCGAGATGGCGCATGCTGCTGGCGCGCTGGTCTATGTGGACGCGGTGCAATACGCCCCGCACGGCCCGATCGACGTGCAATCCCTGGGGGTGGATTTTCTGGTCTGTTCAGCCTATAAATTCTTCGGCCCGCATGCAGCCGCCCTGTACGGGCGTTATGAATTGCTCGACGGGTTGAAAGCTTATAAGGTGCGTCCTGCGCCAGACCTGCCTCCCGGTAAATTCGAGACCGGCACGCAGAACCATGAAGGCATCGCCGGGGTTCTTGGCGCGCTGGAATACCTGGAGTGGCTCGGCAAGACCTTTGGGGCTGCCCAGGAGGAAGGGCTGCGCGAGAGCGGCTACCGGGGGAGAAGGCTGGAACTCAAGAAAGCCATGACGGTCATACGGGCGCGCGAGTTCGAGCTCAGCCGCAGCCTGCTCACCACACTGACCGGCATCCCCGGCTTGCGGCTCTACGGCCTGGCAGATCCGCGCAGACTTGACCAGCGCGTTCCAACCTTCTCTTTTACCCTGGAGGGCATGCCGCCGCGGCAGCTGGCTGAGAGATTGGCAGCCGAAGGCATCTATGCATGGGATGGGAACTACTACGCCCTGGCGGTTACCGAGAGGCTGGGATTGGAAACGGGCGGCGGGATGGTGCGCGTGGGTGCGGTGCACTACAACACGCTCGACGAGGTGCGCCGGCTGGGGGAAGTGTTGAAGAAACTGGTGTAATTTGTATGAGCCGGGCGATTTCAAGTGTGTTGCCGATGTGGTTGCTGTGGTCGTGGGTGATTAGGATGAAATCGGCCTGGTTTTTCCCGGGCGGGACAGGCAGCCTTCGGCTGTCGGCCGGTACGCGCGGTCGGGGAGGTTAAAAGGTCCTGTGGGGTCTACCCAATCCGAAGAAATCCGGGAGGGTGCGGTTTTTCCCCGAGGAAAAAGTCCTTGTGCTGGTAGTAGGCAAAATACGATCGGAAATATTTATCCCCGTTTCCTTGTAACGGGGACATTTTTATGACATACTGCAACGGCGGAGGTGACACTCCGCACTCACGCGGAGTTATTCAAAGCGTATAATATATTCATTATGGTGAATATGTCATCCATCGAGCAAGTCGCCGCATTGCTCCAGACCATTGGACAGGGATCGCGCCTGCAGATCCTGCTGGCCATTGGCGAGGGCGAGACGTGCGTCTGCCACCTCAAAGCGAATCTCAGCTGGCGGCAGGCATATCTATCCCAGCACTTGATGGCCCTGCGCAATGCTGGCCTCCTTCAGGCTCGGCGGGATGGTCGCTACATGCATTACAAGCTCAGCGACCCGCGTTTGCTCGTGCTCATACGCTATTCAGCGGAACTGCGGGGTGCGTCACTGCCGGAGTTAGCCCCCTCCCACGATTGCAC
>Ga0315295_10004049_pt1 | contig 12461 bp, 12 predicted proteins | sample YL17G14_0_MG_FD_204453 | JGI IMG/M metagenome (GOLD analysis project Ga0315295, IMG submission 204453) | Sediment microbial communities from Yellowstone Lake, YNP, Wyoming, USA - YL17G14_0 | ecosystem: Environmental > Aquatic > Freshwater > Lake > Sediment | place: USA: Wyoming | collected... | reverse complement strand
GCTGCTGCAGATATTGCGTGTACTTGCGTATCATTTCCTCGCGTTCAGCGGAAGTAGCAAAATTGGGGTTTCTTACTTCCACATCACCAGCTCCTTCATATTCAGGACTCGTTGTTGATTCAGGGGACACTATTCTCGTCGAAGGAACGTCCTTTCTTCGCCTCACTACGTGAGTCTCCTTTTGTGCTTCCGCCATTTCTTTACCTTTACGATTAGCTGTTATAGTCTCTTCTCTCGCCGCTATAGAATCAGGGTTCTCTTCTATGCTCCTCCGCACTGTATCTCCACTTATATTTTCTTCCTCCCATTCGTTATTATCATCAGTACTACTACCGGGAGGATTTCTCACCACTAGCTCAGACCCCTGTAATTTCCCTTGACTAGGTGGTATTTCCCCTTCTCTAGTTATCTGCATGGGAATAGTAGTTCGAGAGTTCCAGTTTTCATTGGTAGGAATCGTGATAGGTACTCCTTGTCTTTTAGGCGACACATCTCGTCTATCGCTGTACAGGTCTCGTATACGTTCGCGTCCTCCCCTTTGTAAAAAATTTGCTCTTTGATTAGCGTATCTCTCCATTTCATAGTAACCCGCAGGAGCTACGGCCCCTGATAAGATTTCCGAGTTAGAGGGTGCGCGTTGCTGATTATATACTCTCTCGATAGCAGTCAAGGCTGTGCTGATGCCAGAGTTAATAGCGGCGCTACTAGCATTAATAATACCGGGTATATCTACCGGTGTAGGTTGAATCACAGGAGGAGGCGCAGGAGGAGGTGCAGGAGGAGGTGCAGGAGGAGTCACAGCAGGAGGAGTCACAGGAGGAGGAACTGCTGGGGTGTTCATATTGAGAGTAAAAGTCTGCATTGGAAGGGAATTAGAGGGAGCTGATGGGTCGCCTCCTGTTGGAGGTGGAGGCGTAGTGTAAGGGACCATCTGAGCGTCACCAAACTCTTCTTCTCCATTAGGCTCTTCTTCATCATCTTCATACGGCTCTTCATCAAATAGCAGTTCGTCTGATGTAGCACCACTATTATTAATGGATGAACCGCCAATTTGATTTTGTCCAGTGTTCGGTCTGACGATAAGTGCCCGATCATTCAGTGACGGCTCGTCATTGATGTCATCGTCATTTAAATTACCAGGATCCTCTTCCGTAGCCATTAGAAGATCCCCGCTATCGCTAAGTCTACGGTTTTTAACGATAGGATCATTCTGCGCGGAGAGCGGGCGTTTTGGAGGTCCTTTTCTACCGTAATTGACCTCTACAGGAGCTCGATGATAAGATGATGATGTAGGGCTGACACTATCTGAACTAGGTTCAACTCGAGGACTAAGTCCAGGCATGCGAGTACCTACATCTTCCCCTCCGATTTCGCTTCTTCCTTCTACAGCGTTCGGAACTGGATCTTTCCGGATTATACCTGGTCTCGATGCATTGGCTACACCCGATATCCTATTTCTTTCAATTTCCCGCGCCTTCCTCGTATCCGCAGTTCGAAAATCATTTAATTTAGTTGTTGCTGTATAGAATAATTTGCTCAACAAACGGCGGTCTTTAGTAGATATATTCGGTTGATTATCATCTTGTTGATATTGCTTCTTTAATATTTGGTACGCAGTTTTGTACGCTTTCTCCAGTAACTTTTCAGTTGGATTATTTTCAAAATTAACCGGAGATGTAGTCAAATCGTAGGGATCGTAAGGTGGTTGGCTGTAATTCCTGTTATAAGTACCTTGCGATGGTAGAGGTGATAGCGACTCTTCAATCCGGTTGTTTGAAATTACAGATGCACCTCGCCCTAACCCATTGTATTTTTTAGGGTTGGTTTTTTCTGCATTGAACCGACTCATTTCGCAGCGAAAACGTTTTTAAAATAATGAGTACTCTATTCTACCTACCTACCCTAATTGTTTTATCGATGGTTACTATACGAACCATCTACCTAGTACCTCTATTCCATAATTTTTACCTCTGGAAAATGGATGAAACTCAAGCAAAACTCAAGAAATTGAACCCTAAACAGGAGGAAGCGCTTGCCAGAAAACGCGAGATGGCAAAAAACCTTTATGAAAAGCGAAGGAAGGACGAAATGACAGTAATAGCAGATGCCGCTGTTGAACGTATGCGACTAAAAATGCTAGATGAATATAATGTACCGATTAATAATTTTTTAACCTCACTTAACGATACGTCGAGCGATGAATCAGAAGAATCAGATGAGGAGCTTCCAGTCGCTAGCGGGACCCCTGGTCCAAACATTAAAACGCCCTCCCATACTGCCTCCTCCTCCTCCACCCCCGTCTCCAGATTTCAGGGCAAATATTTCTAAGAAGGAAACTATACTACAAGTATTACCTGTAAAAGAAAACAACATACCGCTAAAATGCAAAGTTACCCTCGGATTACCCGAACCACCTTTTCTATTGACTGTCGTCGCTCCCCGAAAATCAGGCAAAACTAACCTCGTTGTGGACTTGCTGCTGGACGCTGATAAGTATAAAAATAAATTCGATGTTATTTTTATTTGGAGCAGGACATTTCATCTCGATGGAAAATGGAAAAATATCTGTTTACCTCCCGGTTCTATTTTTGATAAATTTAACGAAAATGATGTGACTGTTTTGCTGGAAACAGCTGAAGAGGTTAATAAAGTAACCCCTGTTAATACCTTGTTTATATTCGACGATATGGTTACTGAAGGCATCATGAACAGCAGACGCATGGGAGCGTTAGAAGCAATAGCCGTTAGAGGTCGCCACGTAAATGTGAGCATTATTATTATCACACAGCAGTATTTGGCTCTCAGTCCTCCTGTGCGAAACAATACAACGAACATGGTTATTTTCAGAGTTAGAAATGGGGATGAGATGGAGAAAATTACCCGCGAAAATAGGGAATGGATGAAAGAACAAGATTTCAAGGCTATGTTCTACGATATAACCAAAGACCCTTATTCGTTCCTGCATATAAACAATCAACGCCAAGACCCTAAAGAACGGTTCCACAAAAACTGGTTAACCGATGCCGAAAAAGAACCTTTCAGCGAAGAGGAGATGTCTAGTGAAGAAGAGAGCTGCTCCGAGAAAGAATCCGACACTTTCTAAATTCATCGATGATGAGGAACGCGAAGATCTGAATCCATCGACAAAAACATTAAAGTTAGCAGTCGCCCAGCTGAAAGCATTTAAAAATGGAAAAAATTCGAGTCACGAAGCGCTCTCGGGAGGACCTATCGCCGGAGCAGGAGAATTCTCCTCCGAACGAAGTTATTGAATACGACACATACCCATGTACTAACTCTCTCGTTGGAAATCATTACCTGAATATCTACATGAATTCTAAACCTAGGCCTGGTGGGTTCAGTTCAACGGTGTACCATAAAACGGGTAGGTGTGAGACTCCTGTACTTAACATTGGTCAATGAATTTAAGAAGTCGCAACCGAAGAGGCGCCCCCAACTTTCGCGCACTATAAGCTATTCTAATCTCAAATCAATGTTATATGTATGAATAAATTTGAATCGATTAAAGTCTTAAAAGAGCAATGTGTCTATTCTTACTTATTTTATAATCTCTAAAATGGCTCAACATATCGAAACAGTCCCTGGTTCGCAGCTAACTTATATAGATCAGGCCACTTTTGGAGCAATCACCTCCCGAAAAGAAGTTATTATCACCCCTAAATATGGGGGTACTTTCCGCGCAGGAAACATCTTACGCATCGAAATTCCTGCCCAAGACTACATTGACCCAGATACTATTTACATGAGTTTTAAGTCTGAATTGTTTGCAGGATTGGGAAACAATTTTCAAACTAGTACAATAGGAACTGTGCTTACAGAAGCTTCAGGTATCCCCTACTTGGGAGTCGAACGTCTCCATTCCTCCAACGTCAACTGCATGAAAACACTGCGTTTTCAGCCCGGAATCCAGTGCATCTTTAACCGTATAAAAGTACTAGCAGGTTCCACCACTATCGAAGATATCCAAGATTACGATGACTTGTATCGTTTTATGCTTGAAGCTACTACTTCCCCCCAGTGGCGTAAGACAGACGGAGGAGAACAGGAAGGGTTTTACGATCCTGAAGATATTGCTCAAACCATCACTGCGAGCAACCATCATTCAGAACATAATACCGTTATTGACTACACAAAGACGACCTACAACGGTGTTGGACACTATTATACAGTGCGTCCTATGTTAGGACTTCTCGCGATCGGGAAGCTGCTTCCCGTCAAATACATGGGAAATATTACTTTGGAGTTTTACCTGGCAGAGAACAAAGACTGCTTGTGGTCAACCTCAACAGCGGCCGTGATAGCCGCTAAAACATACAAGGTTCCTATTGCCGAGACGAACACTGCAAATGTTGGTTTTACTCATTTAACCTTTGCGCAAACCATTCAAACAGCCATTATGCCACACCCGGGAATGGCGACAGGAAATAGTTTGGGAACTTTAGCGTGCGCGATAGCACCCGTAACAAATCCCGTGTATGCTGCAGGACATGTAATTACAGCGTTTCCGAACGGTTACTACCAGATTTCAGACGTTGAACTACATGTTCAGTTCTGCACCGTGCTCCAAGACTTCGACCAAGCGCTAATGTCTAAAATTGAAAACGATGGACTGGACTTGCATTTCTCTACGTTCCACGAACATGTGCGTCAAATCACCTCTGCCAGCAAACAGACCCTAACATTTTCTGAGCGTTCGCTTTCGGTCAAAGGCGGGTTCGTCTTAATGCGAAATTCAGATGACCTCCGCGATATCCGTTCGGACGTTAGTTATGTCGCTAATAATATCGCGGAATACCAATGGAAGATCGGGAATGAATACATACCAGCTCAACCGGTGGAAACAGCTACAGGAGGAGCGCGCGCGCTTGTGCAGCTAAAAATGGCACTAGGAACTTTTAACACGATGGGTAAATCTAATAACATTAAGGAATGGGACTACCTGCGTAAACATCCAGCTGGTACGAATAACACGCAAGACTTTCATGAATTACAGCGCTGCGGTAGTCAACCTTCTAAATTCGCGATTGGGTTAAATTTAGAAAAATCGCCAGGTCAAATGTCAGGATTTGATTCTGCTGCCGCTGGGGTTGATATTGAACTCCAGCTGACTCTGGCGACCCAGAGGTCTAAATTCGTGAGTTCTTACGCTGCAGGTAACGCGTTCAGCGGAGAATTTGATACATCTACATGGCAACCTAGCAAATACAAAGTATACGCAGCGGCGACTCCCGATAGTGTTTTCGCAACTACGATTACTAATGGGTTTGCAGTAGGGGAGGATTACGGACCAGGTGGTTATTCGTCAGTGCTTCGTTGTAGGGCTGCTGGAGTCGCTCCTACCGATGAACCGGGTGGTTTTTGCGATAAATTTTATGCAAATCCTGGAGGGTTGATGCTCCCTAAAAATTCTGTTGCAGCTTTCTTACATGTAAGTGCTGCTTTCACTTTAGCAGGGTACCTACTCAGCTCTGGTGTGACGTGGGGCGCTCCTGATAATACTGGAAAGTACAGTCGTTTGCAGTTCTTCGCTCATGTTGATTCACTGTTGCGCATTCGTCGCGTAGGACAACTAGAAGTCGTCGTTTAAATAACATCGATACTAGTTACGGGTGTCTGGTGGACTAAATAAATTTAAAATAATTATGGTTTACTATAGGGAGTTTATGATAAGCGGAGAGGGAAATGAAGTTACCGTTAACTCCTCCCGCGATCGCCCTGGCTATATTCTTTCGGCTCCTTTGCATATATATAAATTTAATGTTAAGTCTTTGGAGTTGCCTCTTTCGTTTAATCCTAAATTGCAGCCTACGGAGATGCCTTTCTATACTACATACTTTATAGCTTCAGGAGGAAACGTTGTCTTTAAGGATTACATAGCTTTCACTCAGAATGTCCAGATGACAGGCGCTACTGTAGCCGCTAAAATACAAGAGTGCCTCGTTTACCATGCTTCAAAAAGTTTCGCAACCCACGGCCTTATAGCTTCGATCTCGTCTGCGGGTGTAAGCACTTCAGGCATAACAAATAACGGAGCCAATCCGGTTACTGTGCTAGGAGCAACACCTACATGCACTATAGTCACAACATTACCTAATTCAGGAGCATTATCAATAAGTGTCAACAGAGCCACCACTATAAACATTAGCACTGTCGACGCTATGACCATCGATTTCGGACTGAGATCTATACTTGCAGCGTTTATGGATTTTCAGTATTATTCCACTAGCGCTGTCGTCAATTTCACCGCCAATGGAGGAGTTATAGCCAACGACCCCGCGCTAGGTCCTACCTTAAGGACACGCCCTGCCTATTTCTTTCTAAACTCAAACGTTCGCGCTGGTTTCAAGTACCACAGCACAGCGCGTCCTAGGGAAAGTGCAGGTAATATCATTGCGAAAGTCCACATTCCGATGGATAGCGCCACAGCGTTGGGAGACTCTTATAGCATATGGGTCAATCCTTCCCAGACCGAAGACTTAATGTATACGTGTGACGAAGCATCGTATAGTAGCTTGGAATTTTGGATGACATACCCTGACGGCGTAACCGAAGTGACTTTTATCGGAAATGCTTTCTCGCTAACTTTAGCAACTCTGATTAGTGATACACGCTCATAAAATGGATTCAATTTATATTTACGGTGTTTTAACAGCAATACTAGTGCAATTTTTAGTAGCCTTTATTTATTACTATTTCACAGGAACTTTCCCGTGCAGGGAACGTTTCTTAGCGAGTATTATAGCCCTTCGAAACACCCGAAACGAGCGAAGAGAGGTACTTGAAGATCACTCGAGCAATTTAGTCTGATGGAAGATACCCCATTTCTTAGGTATGTCTATTGTATTATTTACTCAATCGTCATGTACGGTTACACAGCTCCTCGTAAGAGGTCTACCATGTACGGTGATGTTGATGTTGCAGCTGATCCTATTAATAAATTAAACTTGGTTGTTACTCCTCCGGATATTAACACTTCAAAACTACTTACTATCACAGACAGCACAGGTAGTCAGACGTTATCACTCACAGGCGATGGTGATATTAATTCGTTGGGAAAATTGACGATAGGAAATGCGGAAACCAATGATGCACAGTATTCAAGCATCGCGGGAGGAAACAGGAATACTATTCCGATATCAGGAAGTACTTCCTTTATTGGAGCAGGCACTGATAATATCGCTTCCAACACCAGTACTGTAGTAGCGGGTGGAGACACAAATGTCGCCAGCAATAGCTTTGCAGCTATTGTAGGCGGACAAAACAACACAGTGACAGCGGGTTATGGATTCATTGGAGGAGGGGACCTTAATCAAGTAACTGGCTATATAGGTTGCGTTGCGGGAGGAAACCAAAATCAAGTAAATGGCACTTTTGGTTGCGTTGCGGGAGGAAACCAAAATGAAATCTCCACGGCTAGCGCTGCTGGTTCTATAGTAGGAGGACAAGGCAATACCATAGTAGATAGCAATAACGGTGCCATCGGAGGAGGATTCGGCAATCGTATGGACAATTTTTCAAACCATGGAACTATAGGAGGAGGAAACACTAATTATCTTAATAATGTAACAACATCAGTCATAGCAGGAGGAGCTAATAATACTATTAGCGGCGGTTGTGATGGTGCGAGTATACTGGGAGGAGGACTTAATACTTGTACGGGTAATTATTCAGTAGCATCCGGATATCTTAATACTTGTACGGGTACTTATTCAGTAGCATCCGGATATAGATCCAAAGCTACCCAAACAGGAGAACAAGCTTACGCGTGCGGTTTTTTTTTTGCTCAAGGGGATTGTCAAAGATCTACGTACTGGCTTCGAATTACAAGCGCCGCTATTGGTACTTTTACTTATCTATTCGATGGAGGAGGAGAGGTATCTTATCCCGCGGGGTCTACCGGTACCTGTAAAATTATGTACAACTCTTCGAAGAATGGAGCATTCCTGGATTGTCAAGGAGGGGTAAGACGATACACCTTCCAGAATTTTAGCAACACATTTATAGACGATGGATCGAGCAACGGTACGCTAGGTGTCGCGATTATCAATCCTCCTGTAATGGTAATGCCTTCAGCTACTACATTGCGGTTCACAGTCACAACTCTAGCTGCTAGTGCTATGCGTCACTCTATATGTGTTGAGGTCTATTGGATGAAGAGAGTATAAAAATTAACCGTTAAAATGCATATAAAGACTATCTCCTATTATTTCCTCAAATTTTAGTCTAGAAAATGGATAAGCGGTTGACCAGGCAAATGATCCTAAATAACAGGAGAGCGCGAAACATCCAGACCATGAGACGTGCAGCGGGAAATGTAGTAACTAACCTGGGTTACAATCCGAAGGGTAGGACGCGTCCCGCGATGGTACCTGTAGTGTCATCGTATCAACCTCGCGTCCAACAAAAAATCATCCCTCCACTCGTTAAACAAAGGGTTCCACAGTGAAACATATTAATCGTACAATAAATGTGCATGTTTTCCGAATACTATTCCTACAAGACTAAAAAGGTATATTTACAAAATGCCTCAAAGCTACGCATCCTATCGAAGAGCTACCAGCGGACGAACTCTCAGAGCTGAGCGTCAACGAGCAGCTATAGCCAATCGTACCGCTAACCAGCAATTCAGACGCGACTCTAGAACCTCGCGCCAATTGCATAACCAAGAGCAAAACGCATATTTTAGGGCTAATAACCAATACAAACAACGTATTAAAACTGAGAGAGGGAACGGGCTAGCTGTTTTCGACAAGGTAGCGGACGTGGGTAAATTCGGTGTTAATGCTTACTTAAATCAACAAAATGAAGAGGGAAGTCCTGACATGGGAACCCTAGCGACTTTGAAATACGGAAAGTACTTCGTTTAAATTTACCCGATCAAACTACTAATCTTTATAGGGTATAAATTACCGTACACAATTTTAAAAACAATGGGGAAATATATGGATAATCGTCGCGCTGTGACCGCTCAACGCGTTGCGACTAAACAAGTAAATGTTGCTGCTAAAAACGCAGCTCGAGCTTCTAACGCAAAGGCAGCTGCAGATGCTAGGGCAGCAACTGTTGCTTACAGGCGTTCCACGAGCGGACGAACTTTAGGGGCTGAACGTCAGCGAGCAAATGTGTCTAACCGAACTGCTAACCAACAATTTAGCCGCGATTCAAGAGGTGCACGTCAAATGCATAACCAAGAGCAAAACGCAAATTTTAGGGCTAATAACCAATACAAACAACGTATGAAAACTGAGCGCGGGAACGGATTGAAAGTATTCAGTAAACTAACAGGGTTCGGACGTGATATCTACGGGGACTATAACAAAGCCAACGCCAAATCGTCAGCACCTGAGGGATATTATTTAGCTAGCGACGGAAACTACTACCCGCTACAACCTATGGAGTCTCAATGGGAAGAAGACGAGAATTAAGCGTAAAAAAATATTTTATTTCTTTTCGGACTCAATAATTTTCTTGGAAACCTTCATAGGTTTGCAAAGTTTAGGAGAAGGAATTTTCTTGACAGCGCTCTTGCGTTTGTGACTTGTAATTAGTTTTCCGATATTCTTCAGCTGTTCAGAAACGTCTACAACTTCTTCAAACACGCCAGTTTTAGCAAATTCATTCAGGGTTTTCATTGCCACTTTTACGCTCTTTGCGACTTCAGAGAGAACTTCCATTGTGTCCATTGTAAAATAATAAACTTGTTGCAAAATTAAGAGTTTGGTATTGTTTCATCGGTATTAGAAATACACAATTGCATCGGCTCCGCAAATTCCGACTCCGTGAGTGTCTTTGCATTGTTTCCGTTTACAAAACATCGAGATGTTTTTTCCTCTGACACTAATAGCAAATTCATCCCCGCATTGACATGAAGGAAACTTAGAGTGCGCCTGTTGAACCATCGATTCGTTTTTTGTATCATCTTTCCTTTCAACGCAGAGCTCATTAACGCAAATAGCGGAACTGATAATGTTCTTGTACGACTTCATAGGGTGATTGCATGTTTCGCATAGCAGATAAATGTCCCCTTGAAATTTCACATAGCTACACCCTCCGAATTTTTCGCGAGTTTCGGAATTCCACAAAGCAGTACCACACGATTCCATCTTTTCTCCTTTGCGCGCACCTTCTTTGTTAATGGTGAACTCCCGAACCGGTTCCCCGCAGAAACAGACATGTGGAAGTGATTTTTTGGAAAACGTCTTCTTTGTCAATTTCGAATCCATCCTAAAAAATAATGAAAAAAATAGTTCCCGCCTTTTAAATTCACAATCATATGATAATCATACGTTAATCATATGATAAACTGTAACGAAAAATTTATACGGTACTTTGTGCGGTGAAAAGTAACCCTTACATTTCACCCGGTACTTTGTGCGGTGAAAAGTAACCCTTACATTTCACCCGGTACTTTGTGCGGTGAAATTTTTTTAGCAAATTTCGGATCAAACAACAGGATCAGCATTAAATTTCGACCACTAGAATTCATTCTTCCCGAATTTGAAAAGTGTATGATTTAGTTCACTTATTTTCTCTCCCAAACGCAACCTCGAGAAACCCCTAGCGGATCAAGCAACTCAAAGGTATTTTCCCTTCTCTCTAACACTCTTTTCTCTGTTCCTCTTTGCGACTGGGAAATTAATAAGGATTTGCAGGGGTAAAAATTATAAATTCTCTGGAAATTACTAAAACTCGTGACTTTTCTTTTACAGATGAATACCACCATCGACTTGACAGGGGAGGCCTTCTTTGTGAATGGCAGATGGTTACCTCTCCTCTTGGAGGACCTGTCACCCATCCCTCCGCCGGACGAGGGCATGGTACTCATCGAAGAAAATGGAATTCAAATAATTTGGTACGGACTTGTATTTTTTTATTTTTTTATTTTTTTCTTCACACATTTTACTTGCAGGCTTCAAGATGAGTACGAAAGTTGCGCCGTGTGTTATGCACACGTCGCAGAAAAGATGGCATTTCAGTGCCACCATGAATTCTGCGCGGAATGTTGCTACCGATTATTGCAGGATAACCGGTGTCCTATGTGCAGGTAAGAAATTTTTACTTTTGTATTTTCGACATGGTTTTATAATTTTCTTTCCCCGTTTGTAGAGCACCGATCTTTGCTGAAGCGATACCGTGGACATTACGTATACCTACTCTGATAAATTTTGAAGAGGATGGAGAGTCGAGCGGAACAGAAACAATTCCACCCGAGGAGGACGATGAACGAGATGAAGATTGGGAAGAAGGGAATGAGTGAGGAGAGGGAAGAACGAGACTTTGTATTTTTATAAAACTTTAATAAACTTTTAAACCCTCACTTCGTGTGTTTTTTTTGTTCTTTCGAATACAATGCTGTGAAGAAATTCATCTTCTATCGCAGTTAGTAGAAATTCATTTTCTATCATAGTTAGTCTCAATTTCAGTCGCTCATCGTTTAGAATAATAAGTTTGGTCTTAGTGCATAAATCAACACCCTCCATGCCCGCAATATAACTATTTCTCTTCGAATATTTGAAGTGCAATTGGGCTTCTTCTTCGTCTCTTGCTGTCTTCGCGTACACAAGGTGCTTTAGTAAATCCTGATTGACATCCTCTTCATTCAGAGGAGCGTACACAAGGTGCTTTAGTAAATCCTGATTGACATCCTCTTCATCCAGAGGAGCGTACTTAAGGTTAGAATAGTGCATTTTGGCTTCTTCGTCTCTTGCGTTCTTCGCATCCGCAAGGTGCTCTAGAAAATCCTGCTTAGCAGTCTCTTGATTCAGACGAGCGTACTTAAGGTTAGGATAGTACATTTTTTTAAAATGATAAAACTAATTCTCACACCTGCTCCCCCCAATTTGATCGATACACAATAAAACAATGAAAAGTTTTTATTATAAGTTTTCAGGACAGATCAGATTCATAGCGTGCAATATTTCGAAATACTAAATGCAATCTATCCCTCTTATACTGAAGACACAAATCGTTTGATATCCACGGAGGTATAATTTGCGGCTTGAGCGCTTGAAAAAGCTTCAACTGTCTCCAGTTTAGAGCTTGGCGCACAGGTGTCGAACGGCAAAGTGGGCAGATCAAACATCCAGCTCCCTGCAGCATCCGCTCTATACAGGACAGACATATACCGTGTCGGGCGCAGAAGGGTATCACAATCGTAGTCTCCCAGCAGATGGGACAGCGTTCCTCGGACATGAAGAGGTCCCGGTTGAAAATTCTGTATATCGTAAAAAAAGAGAGAAAACATATGTTAATAAAACACCTTTGAAACGGGGACTTTGATATACTGATCGGGGCTGTCTGCCCGTCTTTATGGGGAACCCTCCCCATTTCACATGCCAATCACATGAAATTTTAGGGAGCCCCTGTCCCCATACAAAAAAATTTTTTTTAGTGGTCACGTGACATCACGTGACTTTTTTTCGCCGCCACACTGCTTTTCA
>Ga0315295_10004048_pt1 | contig 12462 bp, 11 predicted proteins | sample YL17G14_0_MG_FD_204453 | JGI IMG/M metagenome (GOLD analysis project Ga0315295, IMG submission 204453) | Sediment microbial communities from Yellowstone Lake, YNP, Wyoming, USA - YL17G14_0 | ecosystem: Environmental > Aquatic > Freshwater > Lake > Sediment | place: USA: Wyoming | collected... | reverse complement strand
CCTTCAGCTTATTGTCAGTTCTAATGATATTCTTTATCTTCTTTACCGATCACCAGCAAATGAGAATGAATTTGAACATCATATGGCTCAATCCGTTTATTATTATATGTCTTATTTGTCTGCTATTTAACAAGCAGGGACAGCTTTGGTTCAGACTGACATTCATTCTTTCGGCGGTTTTTGCTACTCTGATAATTATTGTTCCGAGTGCCATTAACAACGCTTTTGTTCCTGTTATATTAATTCTGGCACTAAGAAGCTCTGCCAGAGGAAATTTCTCCTGGAATCCATTTTCGCAAAATGTGACATCAGGCAAATGAGAAAACAATCAGGAATCACATATTTGATAATCTGGCACCATTTAACATATTTTTAACACACATTAACACCTCTATTCAGATTTAGCGATTTCTTTTGCAATGATATTTTGGACAGGATCCGGATATCAGAATTAATAGTCATTTAACTATATTTACTACTTAAAAATTTTGACGCTATGGAGCAAACTGCTGACATTAGAATTCTGAACGAAAAAATTGAAAAAGAGAGTGCTTTTGTTGACATCATAAGGATGGAAATGAATAAAGTAATTATTGGTCAGAAGCATCTGGTTGATAGTTTAATGATAGGATTGCTGGCTAATGGACATCTGCTGCTTGAAGGGGTACCCGGACTGGCTAAAACGCTTGCTATAAGGTCACTGGCATCAATAATTGATGCAAAATTCAGCAGAATCCAGTTCACCCCTGATCTTCTTCCTGCTGATCTTATTGGTACAATGATATACAGTCAGAAAAAAGAGGAGTTTATTGTTAAGAAGGGACCTGTATTTGCCAATTTTATTCTTGCCGACGAAATAAACAGATCCCCTGCAAAGGTACAGAGCGCTCTTCTTGAAGCAATGCAGGAACGTCAGATTACGATCGGTGAGTCGACCTACAAGCTTGATGAACTATTCCTAGTACTTGCAACCCAGAATCCTATCGAGCAGGAAGGAACATACCCTCTGCCTGAAGCACAGGTCGACCGGTTTATGCTTAAAGTACTTATTGGATATCCATCAATGGAGGAGGAGAAAAGTATCATCAGGGAGAATCTTGCCAAAGAATTTCCAAGTCCGAATACTGTTTTGAAAACAGAAGATATTATGAGGGCAAGGAACACGGTAAGAGAGGTTTATATGGACGAAAAGATCGAAAATTATATTCTGAATATTGTGTTCGCAAGTCGTAATCCTGAAAAATTTGGATTACCCGCTTTCCAGAATATGATCTCATACGGAGCTTCACCAAGAGCCTCAATTAACCTTGCACTGGCTTCAAAAGCTTTTGCTTTTATACGTAGACGAGGATATGTAATCCCTGAAGACGTAAGAGCAGTTTGTGCAGATGTTATGAGACACAGAATAGGACTTACATATGAGGCTGAAGCAGAGAATATTAATCAGGATCATATTATATCAGAAATTCTGAACATTACCGAAGTACCTTAATGAATTATTTGTTACGAAGTGGAAGCAACTGAATTATTAAAGAAGGTTCGAAGGATAGAGATAAAGACCAGGGGATTAAGCAGACATAATTTTGCCGGTGAATATCACAGCGCTTTCAAGGGTCGTGGTATTGCTTTCAGTGAAGTAAGGGAATATCAGTATGGCGATGATATACGAAGCATTGACTGGAATGTCACGGCGAGATTCAACCACCCATATATTAAAATCTATGAAGAGGAGAGGGAACTCACTGTAATGCTGCTTGTTGATGTGAGCGGATCCGGCAGCTTCGGCACAATAAAGGGCTTTAAGCGTGATGTAATGACAGAAATAGCTGCAGTTCTTTCATTTTCTGCTATTTTCAACAATGATAAGATAGGGGTTATTTTCTTCTCCGATAAAGTTGAAAAATTCATCCCGCCACAGAAAGGACGAAAACATATTCTGAGAATAATAAGAGAACTTCTTGATTTTAATCCTCAAAGCCATAAAACAAACCTTAATGAGCCCCTGAGGTATCTTACAAACGCAATAAAGAAAAGATGCACTGCATTTATTATTTCTGATTTTATTGTGCCTGATTTTGAAGAGGCGCTGCGGATAGCATCAAATAAGCATGATGTGGTCGCCCTCAAGGTATATGATCCTGTTGAAAATGCTATCCCTGACATCGGGATGATCAAAGTTGTTGATTCAGAGTCAGGTCTCGAAAAATGGATCGATACATCCTCTTACATTACAAGAAAAGAATATGAAAAGTGGTGGGAAACGCATATTGAGATGATCAGAAACATATTCAGACGGTGCGGTGTGGATACAACTGAAGTGAGCACAGGCGAAGATTATGTAAAGCCATTGATTAAGTTGTTCAAGAACAGATAAAGAAAATGAGGCAGGCAGTTCTTATACTATTATATATATATGTCTGTCTGGCAGTAGCCTCAGGGCAGGAGGTAAATGTATCAGCTGCCTTTGATACATCGAGGATCTGTCTTGGCGACCAGATCAATTTCACGGTTACAGTTGATAAACCGGTAAGCTATCTGCTTTCAGTTCCGGTTTTCAGGGATACCCTTCAGAAAAATATTGAAATATTAAACGGCCCGGTAACAGACACCTCGTTTCTTAAGGATGGTCGTATACGGATCAGGGAAAAATACCTTGTAACTTCATTTGATTCAGGTCGTTATCAAATTTCCCCGGTTTATGCTGAGATGAGAAGTGAGACCGGTATCAAACGCTTTTATTCTGATTATGCCCTTCTCGAAGTTTCGAGAGTGAAAATTGCTCCTGCAGATACTGCATCAAAAATATTTGACATAATAAAACCCTATAAGGCTCCGCTTACAATAGGAGAGATCCTGCCATGGGTGCTTCTGATTCTGCTGGTTGCAACGGGTATATGGTTTCTGGTCAGGTATATCCGGAAAATAATGTTGAAAAAATCTGGAGAAGAGCCGGTCATTAATCCCGATCCGGCACATATAATAGCATTTCGCGAGCTTGAAAAGCTCAAAGAAGAAAAATTGTGGCAAAAAGGGGAAATAAAAAAATACTACACCCGGCTTACTGAAATAGTCAGGCAGTACCTTGAAAACAGATTTAGAATATTTTCAATGGAATTAACTACAGTTGAGACTCTTGCAGAGCTTACTAAAACCGGATTCAAAGAAGATGAGACCTACCGGATTTTGCGGACTGTACTTACCGGAGCAGATCTGGTAAAATTTGCGAAATATAATCCTGAGCCTCCTGAGAATGAATTGCATTATGAATATGCCTGGGATTTTGTAAAGTCAACAAAGGTCGAGGATCAGGTTTCGGGTGACAAGATTGAGAATGAACCGAAGAGAGAGGAGGGTACATGAAAGGGATAGTATTCGCACAACCTGCTTTTTTATATCTTCTGATATTGGTCCCGCTGATGATCGCTTTTTATGTGCTCAGACAGCATAAAGCCACTGCAGCGGTTCGTGTACCCGGCTTACAGCCATTTGAGAATTCGGGAACGACATTCAGACATTGGCTGCGCCATATATTATTTACATTTCGCACAGCTGCTGTTGGTTTGCTGATATTCATTCTTGCAAGGCCGCAGACTACAGATAACTTTCAGGATATTTCAACAGAAGGAATTGATATTGTGTTGACACTCGATATTTCCGGCAGTATGCTGGCGCGTGATTTTAGGCCAGACAGGCTGGAGGCTTCAAAGAATGTTGCTACTGAATTTATCGCCGGAAGGCCATACGACAGAATCGGTCTTGTAGTATTCAGCGGGGAGAGTTTTACACAGTGTCCGCTTACAACCGACCACGCAGTACTGATCAACCTCCTTCGGGAAATGAAAAGCGGAATGATTGAGGATGGTACTGCAATTGGTGAAGGTCTTGCTACTGCCATAAACAGGATCAAGGATTCAGAAGCCAAAAGCAAGGTTATCATATTACTTACAGATGGTGTGAATAACAGGGGAGTAATTGCTCCCCTTACCGCTGCTGAAATAACAAAAACATATGGGATAAGGGTTTATACGATTGGCGTTGGAACTCAGGGCGTTGCACCATACCCTGTTCAAACTCCTTTTGGTGTACAGTACCAGGATATGCCTGTTGAGATAGATGAAGCAATTCTGAAGCAGATTGCCCAGATGACAGATGGCAGATACTTCAGGGCAACCGACAATGAAAAGCTTGTACAGGTTTATACTGAAATAGATAAGATGGAAAAGTCACGGATAGATGTCAGACAGTTCAAGATCAGGGAGGAAAAATATTTATTGCCTGCCCTTGTTGCTTTCTGTCTGATAATGCTTGAGCTGATTATCAGAAACACATTATTGAAAAGTCTGACTTAACGGGAGGAATAATATGCAGTTATTCAGATTTGCCAATTCGGAATATTTGTACCTGCTGCTCGCATTGCCGCTTCTAATTCTATTTTTCATTATTAATGAATACCGGAAACGAAAAGCATTGCGAAAACTTGGTGATGTAAGCCTCGTTAAAAAGCTTCTCCCTGATCTTTCAAGATTCAGACCATCTGTTAAATTCATTATCCAGATACTGGCATTATCTCTAGCAATTATCATGCTTGCTCGTCCACAGTTCGGTTCAAAGATAGAGGAGGTCAAACGACAGGGAGTCGAGGTCATTATTGCCCTGGATGTCAGTAATTCAATGCTTGCAGAAGATATTCAGCCTAACCGTCTTGAACGTGCAAAACAGGCAATCTCAAGGCTGGTCGAAACGCTTCAGAACGATAAGATCGGACTAATAGTTTTTGCAGGTGATGCATACACACAAATACCTGTAACCACCGATTATATCTCAGCTAAAATGTTCCTTTCCACAATCAGTCCCGATATGGTCCCGAAACAGGGTACTGCAATAGGATCTGCCATCGATCTGGGGATCAGATCATTCAGTCCCGGTTCAGGAAAAAGTAAAGCCATGATAATTATAACTGATGGAGAAAATCATGAGGATGACCCGGTCACAAAAGCAAAGGAGGCAGCTGCAGCCGGAATAGTAATTCATACAATCGGGATAGGATCAATTGAAGGTGTTCCTGTACCAGTCAGTCTGACCGGAAAGAAGGATTTCCTGAAAGATGCTGATGGCAATACGGTAATTACAAAGCTGGATGAAAATATACTTAAAGAGATTGCCATTGCAACTAATGGTAAATACGTCAAGGCAAATAACTCAAATATCGGACTGGATGAGATTTTCAGTTATATAAAGAAGCTTAAGAAACAGGAACTGGAAGGAAAAATGTACACGGAATATAATGATCAGTTCCAGATATTTGCAGGTGCAGTATTGTTACTTTTACTGATCGACTTCCTTACAATGGAACGGAAGAACAGACAGCTTTCAAATCTGAGAATTTTTAAGTTCAGGGTTTAATGGGAATTACACTATGAAACCTCCATGTATAAAGTTACACAAACAAGAATGATTATTTGGAGGTTCCCCCGCCTAAGCGGGGCAGGCTATACGACCTTAATATAAAAAATAAAAAAATAAACGTATGAAATTGAAGATCAAGATAAAAGAGCGACAAATGAAATTGTTCCTCTGCCTTTTACTTACATCATCATGCATGGTTTACGGGCAGGGTGACAAGAAGTATATCCGCGAGGGAAACGGGAAATATAAGGATAGCAAATATGCAGAATCTGAAGTCTCATACAGAAAGGCGATTGATAAAAACAAAATGTCCTCAGATGCAGGCTTCAACCTGGGGGATGCCCTTTATAAGCAGAAAAAATATGACGAAGCAGGAAAACAGTTCCTGGATAACTCAAATGTTACAATGAACAACAGGAAAAAATCAAATAGTTTCTACAATCTTGGAAATTCAATGCTGAATAATAGTAAAATCGAGGAAAGCATTGAGGCATATAAAAATTCTTTGAAATTGAACCCGAATAATCCGGAAGCGAAATACAATCTTGCTTATGCCCAGGATCTTTTAAAGCAACAGCAACAGCAAAAGCAACAACAACAACAAAATCAAAATAAAAATAACAAGGACAATAAGAAAGATGATCAGAAAAAAGATCAAGATCAAAATCAGAATAAAAAACAAAATAACAATAAGAACCAGAATCAGAAACAGGATCAACAACAGCAACAACAACAACAGGGAATTTCTAAAGAGGATGCACAAAGGCTGCTGGATGCAATAGCAAATGATGAAAGAAATGTCCAGGAAAAAGTTAAGCTGGCCAAAGCCATGAAAGACAAAGTCAGAATATTAAAGAACTGGTAACAAAGCTTACAAATGAAGAAATGGTATCTATATCTGCTGATTTTTCTTCTGCCTGTTAAGATGTCAGGACAGGATCTGACTATAAAAGCAGAATATCCTAAAGTGGTTACCGCTGGAGAACAATTTACGGTAATGTGGACCGTAAATGCCGGTGGTGGAGAGTTTTCTGCTCCTCAGCTTAATGGATTCTATAAGCTCATGGGACCACAGACATCATACAGCTCAAGCACGCAGATCATCAATGGGAGAATGTCGCAACAGACTTCTTACAGTTATGTGTTCTATCTTCAGGCGATGAATGAAGGTAAGTTTGTAATTGCACCGGCCATATTCAGGTTAAAAAACAAAGAATACAAATCCGACTCGATGTATATTGAGGTGATCAAAGATGTTTCGGCCAGACGGGCCAACCAGAATAATAATGCGGACAATCCGGTGAAGACAAATGAGCAGGTGCCGGTAACAGATATCTTTCTTAAACTTATCCTCAGCCGGAATGAAGTTTATCTTGGAGAGCATATTGTAGCTTCCGTCAAGCTCTATACAAAGATTGATCTTGCAGGGCTGAACGAAGTCAAATTTCCGGCTTTTAACGGATTCCTGAAGGAGAATCTTGAAACACCGCCTCTTTCATCACTTCAGCGCGAAAATATTAATGGTACCATATACGGAACCGGATTAGTTCAGCAATTTCTGCTATACCCACAGATAACCGGCGAAATTAATATCGAACCGGTTGAAATCACAGCATTGATTCAGCAAAAAACCGGTCAGACGGATCCATTTTTCGGTGATTTTTTTTCATCTTACCAGAATGTACCTAAAGTCATTATAAGTCAACCTGTTAAAATAAAGGTTAAACCCCTTCCAGGGACAAAACCGGATGATTTCTCAGGGGTTGTCGGTGAAATAAAAATCGATGCTTCCCTGAATAAGGACAGCGTGAATGTGAATGATGCCCTGAATTTCAGGATAGCAGTCACGGGTACAGGTAATCTCAAACTGGCAGGTTCTCCAGTACTTAAGCTTTCACCTGATATTGAGGTATATGATCCGAAAGTTTCTGACAATATAAGAAACAGCGCTAACGGAACAACGGGGCAGAAGACTTTCGAATATGTGCTTATTCCCCGGCATTGGGGTGATTTTACTATACCTTCTGTGTCATATACATTCTTTAATACAGCGAAAAAGATATATGAACAACTCTCCACAAAAGAGTTTCATTTCTATGCCAGAAAGGGGGCAGATCAGGGTGGCACTGTTACTGTTTATGGTGGTGTTTCGAAGGAAGATGTGAAGTACCTAGGGAAAGACATCCGGTTCATAAAGGCAGCTTCTGAAAGCCTTAAAAAGTCTGATAATATTATAGTTACAAAACGTTCGTTCTTAAGTTTATATGGATTTGCACTGTTACTCTTTCTTGTAATTCTTTTTATCAGGAGAGAACAGATCCGCCGAAATTCTGATCTTTCTCTTGTCCGCAACAGGAAAGCTGCAAAAATTGCAAGAAAGCGTTTGCAGCAGGCTTCAAAATGTTTAAAATCAGCCGCACTTGATAAATTCTATGAAGAGATACTCAAAGCAATCTGGGGTTATCTGAGTGATAAGCTGAATATTCCTGTGTCGGAGCTTACCCGAAATAATGCATTTGAATCTCTGAGAGAAAAGGGGATTGATGATGAGCAGATAAACAGCTTATCGGTAATACTCGACAAATGTGAATTTGCCAGGTTTGCTCCATCTTCCTCCGATACTGAAGCTTCAGAAATCTATTCAGGCACACTGAATTTTATCCGTTCAGTTGAAAACCTAATAAGCTGAGAAAATGAAATTATTATACAGATTTATATTGTTAGTTTTTCTGCTGATCATTCCCGGTCATCTATTGATTTCCCAGGATGCTCAGGAGAAGAAATTCATGAAGGGTTCAGAACTATATTCAGCAGGCAGGTTTAAGGAAGCTCTCGATGAATGGCTGGGAATATATCAAACAGGCTATCGTTCTGCAAACCTTGATTATAATATCGGGAATGCGTACTTTAAGCTTAATAATGTTCCGGGAGCAATCCTTTATTATGAAAGAGCCCTGCTTCTGAAACCTGCCGATGAAGATATTTCATATAATCTCCAGATAGCCCGTACACTGGTGGTTGATAAATTTGTTGAGATACCTGAGATTTTCTTCGTGAGCTGGTATAATTTTATTTCACTTACTCTTTCAACCAATTTGTGGGCTAAAATAAGCCTGGGTGCTTTTATTTTCTTCCTTCTGTTATTCTCGTTGTATATCTATTCATCAAGGTACAGATATAAAGTTATCGGATTCTGGATAGCAGTGCTGATGGTGATCGTCAGCATTTCGTCTCTCTCTTTTTCGATCAGAAACAGATCATTGGTCTATAATAACCATAGGGCAATAATATTAAGCCCGCAGGTAAATGGTAAGAGTTCTCCGGATAACAGCGGAACCGATCTTTTCGTTCTTCACGAAGGTACCAAAGTCACAATTGTGGATGAAGTAGGTGACTGGTATGAAATAAGGCTTTCAGACGGAAACAAGGGCTGGGCCCCGGCAAATTGTCTCAACAAATTATAATCAGTTTGCAACTTATTTACTATATTTCAGGTCAGATTGTCAGAATGCAACAATAAAATGTCCTGATTATGAAAAAGCTGATTTTATTCACTGCTGTTCTGTTTCTTGCAGTTTCATGCAAAAAAACTGATAAAACACCATTAGGACCAACCGACATAAGGGTAAGGAATCTTACAACCGTGGATATGTCAGATATGACCGTTAACACCTTCGACAGTACATATAACTATGGCTTATTAAAAGCCGACTCTATCTCTGATTATCACAGGTTTGACAGAGCTTATCCTAAAGCGAATATCTCTGCAATTATTAATGGTCAGAAGTATAAAACAGATACGGCAATCTATGCCTGGATGCAATATCTCGGACCGGATAAAATTACCTATGAGATATACATTTCAAATGATGCACAGAAGAAGCTTGCTATCTTCAATGTGATACATGAGTCTCCAATTAAATAGAGATTTTTCTACTGCCGATAAAAATTTTATAAAAATATTATAACGCTGAACATTCCTGTTCCGCGTTTGTTTTATATGCAGTAATTGTTCGAATGAACTATTATGGTTAGATTAGGTTAGGTTGTGTTAGGTTGTGTTTTAGAATCCCGCTTTTTTGGCGGGGTTTCTTTTTATAACATATATTAATAAATTTGTAGTAATCAGAGCTATTCTTTAGTTGGTTCAAGCCTATTAATATCAACAATACTATTAATGAAACAATAATTCCATCTGATGATGAAAAAGAAAGAAATTAACAGTGCACGGGTTCCTGTTTTCAGGGATTCAGGATTTGAGCTTTATGATGCTGATACAACTGCCGGTGCATTTAAAAAGGAGACAAATAATGAAAGGGAACCGGAGCTTTATATTTATTCACGCTACAGAAATCCAACTGTTGTGGCCGCTGAGGAGGAGCTGATGAAGCTTGAAAAGTGTGAATGGGTCCTTCTTACACAATCGGGAATGTCTGCCGTTGATACAGCCTTATCTGTCTTTCAGCGTGGAAAAGATACAAGACCATGGCTCTTTTTCACTGAAATATATGGCGGAACAATCTCATTTATCGAATCTGTTCTTAAGAAACGCAGAGGACTGGATATTCATAGCTTTAACCCGGTAAAGGAAGCATACGATCTGATTGAATTTGAAGAAGTCATAAAGAAATTAAGACCTGAGCTAGTCTACTTAGAGACAATATCAAATCCTTTACTCATTGTCGCGGATGTTGCTGGTGTTGTAAGAATTGCCGGAAAGTATGGAGTAAAAGTTTTGGTTGATAATACTTTTGCAACGCCGTATTTATTTAAGCCACTCGATTTTGGAGCCAATATTGTTATTCATAGTGCAACAAAATATTTTTCCGGGCATGGAAATCTCACTGCAGGTGTTATTTGCGGGAATGACAAAGAAATAATGAGGGCTGCAATTGAATACAGAAAGTTTGTTGGGCACATGCTTTCTCCGGATGATGCTTACAGGCTGACAACCCAGATTAAATCCTTTGAGCTCAGGTTTGTCCGTCAATGTGAGAATGCTATCAGACTTGCTTCCTGGCTTAATGAGGTGCCGGTTATCGAAAAGGTCTGGTTCCCTGGTCTTAAGGATCATGCAACACAAGATGAAGCTGTTAAGCTATTTGGAAAGAAATATTTCGGAGCTATGATAACTTTCGGTTTTGCCGGGAAAAATGGTGATGAGAAGAAAAAGCGAAGGGATAATTTCATAAGGAATGTATCTGAAAAAATTAAACTCATTCCGACATTAGGTGACCCATATACAATTCTGATACCTGTGGAAGCGGTCTGGGGTGCAAAATACCCTGAACCTGGTATGATCCGATTATCAATCGGCTTTGAAAACTTTGACGAGCTGGAAAGGACAATCTCCAAAGCACTGAAAATCTTTTAATTACCACTTGATCGGCTCTATCCCGTTCTTCATCAGGTATTCATTACACCTGCTGAAGTGTTTGTTACCGAAAAAGCCCTTTGAAGCCGAAAGGGGAGAGGGATGAACTGATTTAAGAACGAGGTGCTTTGATTCATCAATTGATTCTCCTTTTTTCTGCGCATAGGCGCCCCAGAGAAAAAAAACAAGATTCCGCTTTTCGATATTCAGGATATTAATAGCCGCGTCTGTAAACTCTTCCCAGCCTTTTTTCTGGTGGGAGCCGGCCAGATGAGCCCTTACTGTCAATGTGGCATTAAGCAGCAGCACACCCTGAGAAGCCCATCTTTCAAGATTTCCTGAGTGCGGTAAAGGAATTCCCAGATCTGATTCAATCTCTTTGAAAATGTTGATAAGGCTCGGCGGGTATTCAACACCTTCCCTCACAGAAAAACACAATCCATGAGCCTGTCGGGGTCCATGGTACGGATCCTGACCTATGATTACAGCTTTAACCTGATCAAAGGGACAAAGATTTAAAGCATTGAATATCAAGCTCCCTGGCGGATAAATTGTTTGGATCTTATATTCTTCCTTAACAAATTCCGCCAGCCTGATGAAATAATCCTTATCAAATTCATCTATTAATCTTTTTTTCCAGCTCTCTTCAATTTTTACTTCCATAAGATCAGTTTCAGTTCATCAAAGATACCGTTTTATCACTTTTATGAACAGCCCGGGAAAAAAATCAGGCTGAAATAGTTGCTGAGAGAATATCAAAAAGGGGTTGTCAAAACATGCGACAACCCCTCACACCCAAACTAACCCTCACTATCCATGAAGAAACCTATTTCTTTTCCTGCACAATAGAAGAAACTATACTTTCGAGCTTTTCCAATCTAAGCTTTAAATCATTGTTTTCCTTAACCAGGTTATAATTCTGAATATTCAGATTATCTATCTGGTTTTTTTGTTCCTGTAGAGCTTTTATTACAGGTGCAAAAAGACCAAAGTAATTCACAGCATCTGGCTTGCCGTTGAGATAGAAAACAAAATCTTTATTAATTTTCTCAACATCTTCAGCGACCAGACCATATTGAATAGCTTTATTTGGATCGTTTTTATAGATAAAGCTTACAGGTCTGAAATCATATAGCCAGGTAATATCAGTCAAATCATTAATGTCGTCTTTATACCTTTCACTTGAGGCCTGTCTCATTAACGCCCCATCTCCGCCCAAAACAAGTGGTGTGCCAGACCCTATCATTAATCCTGGTTTAAGGATAATATTCCCGTCTTTCAAAACTGTAAAGGCATTTGATGGCTGACCCGGTAATCCATTTCCTATGACGAACAACGGATCAGACGGGATCCATCCTGTGTTGCTTCCGGTAGGGGCATTATAGGCTCCGATAACAAAACTGTTGGCTGATATTGCTGTAAGGTTTTCACCAAGGGCAAAAGCCTTTATACCGATTGCCCTGTTATTGTATCCTGCAGTAAAAGTGAATGAACTGTCAGAAACGTTTGAATGTCCGATGGCAACTGAGCCGAATGAATTAGCGTTGTTATTTGTGCCAAGACAAAGTCCTCCTTTTCTTGCATTGTTCCCGTTTCCAATAGCGATTGAAAAGGCTCCATCAGCAATATTATCCTTGTCAATCTCAGTAGGTACAAGATTGATAATCCAATTGCCCAATGAA
>Ga0315295_10004047_pt1 | contig 12464 bp, 17 predicted proteins | sample YL17G14_0_MG_FD_204453 | JGI IMG/M metagenome (GOLD analysis project Ga0315295, IMG submission 204453) | Sediment microbial communities from Yellowstone Lake, YNP, Wyoming, USA - YL17G14_0 | ecosystem: Environmental > Aquatic > Freshwater > Lake > Sediment | place: USA: Wyoming | collected... | reverse complement strand
TGCCATCTGTAACGCCGGAGGCGGTACGGTTACCTTTGCCGATGAACTTGAATCGGAAAGGGATGCATCCGGCAAGCCAATAGAGGGTAAGACTGGTGACCTTGGATTAACGGGAACTCCTGCTGATTGTCCCCAGCACATGTTAACCCGGGTGCTGGACATTAACCTGATGACCTGTATGTACACCTGCATGGCCGTTGCGCCTTATATGAAAGCCCAGAAATCGGGAAAGATCGTTACCGCTTCTTCCACTGCCGGTATTCTGGCCATGGGGGGATACCATCCTTACGGGACGGCCAAAGCGGCAATCATTCATTACACCCGTTCCCTGGCCCAGGAATTGGGGCCCTATAATATTAATGTCAACAGTATCGCTCCCGGCATAATCCGTACCGGGAGACTTGGCGACCGAAGCCAAATGGCCCAACGAATCCCCCTGAGAAGGGAAGGAACGATTGAAGATTGTGCCAAGGTAGTGGAATTCCTTGTAACCGATCTCTCCGATTATGTAACCGGGAAAACCATTACCATCGACGGGGGATTATGCGATCAAAGATAGGAAGGAGAATACAACATGTCTGACCGCAAACATATTCTCGACGGCCTCCGGGTGATCGAAGTGGACTCCATGGTTTTTGCTCCCTCGGCGGGGGCGGTCATGGCCGATTTCGGGGCTGAGGTGATTAAGGTGGAACCACAACAAGGCGACATCCACCGTTATGGACATCTGCTCCCCGGAATGCCCGAAAGCGAAATCCCTTATGCTTTCCAGGTTGAGAACAGAAATAAGAAAAGCATCGTTTTAAACCTGAAAATGGAAGAAGGCCGAAAAATATTGAGGGACCTTGTAGAGAAAGCGGATGTCTTCCTGACCAATTACCGTGCCCCGGCCTTAAAGAAACTACAGATGACCTATGAAGATTTCCGGGAGTTGAATCCCCGCTTGATTTATGCCTATGGATCAGGATACGGCGAGGAGGGACCTGAGGCGAATAAACCGGGATACGATATGGTCTGTTATTGGGCCCGGTCCGGCCTTGAAGCCCAGATGTTTCCCATGAATGACTGGCTGGGTCCCATTCCCTACGGATCAGGAGACCGCCCCAGCGGGATGAACCTCTTAATATCGATTCTCCTGGCACTTTACGACCGGGAGAGAACAGGTAAGGGCGCTCGAGTTTCAACCTCCCTTTTATCTTCCGGGGCCTGGTCCAATTCGACCATGATCCAGGCACAGCTCTGTGGGGCACGGTTTAATCAAAGGGTTCCCAGAGAACAGTCTTATAATTTCACCTATCTCTATTACCTGCCGGGTGACGGGCGGCCGTTGAAATTGAATATCCACGATCAGGAGAAAGATTGGGCGCCCTTTTGCAGGGCCGTGGGACGTCCGGATTTGGTCGATGATCCACGGTTCGCAAAGGTTGAAATACGCGTACAACACATGAGTGAACTTATTGCCATCTTCGATGAGGCCTTCTCCAAGCACGACCTTTCCTACTGGTGCAAAGTGCTCACAGAATACGACATCCCTCATTCCCCTATTCGAAACTATGAAGAGATCGCCAATGATGCACAAATGGCAGCAGCAAACGTTTTCGTAGAAATTGATCATCCTCGGTTTGGCCGTTTTCGTACTATAGATAGTCCCGTGAGAATCCAAGGGGCAGAAAAGGTAAAGCCCGGAGCCGCACCGGAACTCGGGGAACATACCCGACGAGTCTTGGAATCCCTGGGCTATTCCAAAGAGCAAATTCAGGATTGCCTCAATCGCGGGGTCGTCTTTCAAAAATAGCGGAGCCCCCCTTACCTTATATCACCCCAACAGTCAGACCGTCGGCCAATACCGGCCAGGAGGGATTCTTATAGATGACCCTGATACGTAAGGAAGGCAAAATCAACGATCACACCTTTTTGATCGATGCGGTTCACAAGGGTATCAGCGGCGGCCATGCGGTTTACTTACTGAAAAGCAGAGATGGAGGAACCTGTTTGATCGATGCCGGCACGAAAGATTCCGCCATGGTCCTCTACGAAAAATTAAGAGCCCTTGATGCCTGGCCGGTGGACAAGATCATCTTTACCCACTCGCACTGGGATCATACGCAGGGGATCGGGATTCTTCGTGATAAAGCTGCCGAAACCGGTGACGCCCCGGAAGTATTCGCATCGGAAAAAGCCATGCCCTACCTTGCAGATCAATCCTATAATATTTGTTTCGGTACTGATCAGGCGCCTTATCAAAACATCGACGGTGTTTTCGGCCTGAAAGACGGTGAATCGATCGATGTGGGCCGTGACCTGACGATAAAAATCCTCAACACCCCCGGGCACATGGTGGACCACCTTTCTATTTGGGACGAGAACACCGGGAATATCTTTGTGGGGGATGCCTTCGGGATGAAGTGGGCTGATGATCTCATCGTACCCAACCCGAATTCTCACTTCTGGAATGAGAAAGACTTTCTTAATTCCACAGACCTCATTAAATCCCTTGATGCAAGGACCATCTGCCTGGCCCATTTCGGATGCCTTAGCGGCGGAGATGCCCAAAGCTTTTTCGACGATTCCGTTTCATTCTATGGGAAGTGGATGGAGATCTTTTACAAGAACTCTGGAAGGTTGGAGGATATCCCCTTTCTGGTCGATATATTGTTGACGGAACTCTATCAACATATTCCCAAAGAGCTGAGGGCCCTTGTTCAACCCCCCTTGGCGGAAGCCGTAGAACTGGCGGCCGGCGCGTACGCTAAACAGCACCTATAGATTCTAATCTTAAGAAAAGATGGGCAATAGGGGGTGGAAGGAACCGGTGTGCCCCGATGAGCCTTAAAAACGCCGGACGAGTCTCGCCCAATCATTGACAACGCGCCCTCGCCACCCCCACCCCGAGAATCCCCCAGATCCCCACCAAAAATGCCCCCAAACAAACCCAAGATCTTGTACTAAAATTGCCTGTTTAACAACTGCCTTGACTTGCCATCTTTAATTTTATAGACTCCCCAAAAACGGTTCGCCAAAACACGTCCATACGGAATTTACCCCCAGGTGACTATATGAGAAGAGGACCTCTGCGAAAATGGGCTTTGTTTTCGCTTATTATTATTGTCCCCATTGGTTTTTACAGTAAGTTCTATAGAGGACCAGCCGCCGCATGGGTAAATGATTCTCTTGGCGGAGTTTTTTATGAAATATTCTGGTGCCTGCTAATTCTACTTTTTTTGCCAAAGGTTAAACATTGGATTATTGCATTGTGTGTTTTGGTCGTGACTTGTATCCTGGAATTTATGCAATTATGGCATCCACCTTTCCTGGAAATATTGAGAAGCAATTTTATGGGTAGAACATTGTTGGGAACCACTTTTACATGGACTGATTTCCCATATTATTTTTTAGGGAGTGGAATCGGGTGGTTTTGGATAGAGCATTTGCAAACTCTAGAAAATTGCTAATAAGAATATTACCCAAGTCAATGCTGGCATCTTCTAACACATATTATTATGAAGGGAAAGTTGTTAAAAATGATTTTGAGAGAAAAATGATTTGTTGTAATGATAGAGTCCTAATTTAAAGTGAGTCACGAGGGGAAAAAAGAATCTTTGAAAGGAGAATCGAATGGCAAAAATCGAGTCTATCATCAAATCCGAAATCCAGCGCTTGGCCAAGCGGGAAGTGCACTCAGTCTTTCGCCCTCTTCGGCGGGAAGTTTGGGGGATGAAGCTCAAGCTTTCAGGTTTACTTAAGAGTTTCAACAACGTGAATCGATGGGCTAAGGAACAGGCTCGCCAGGCTGAAAGCAGGGAAATCAGATTAGAGGCCAGCGCGGAGGAAGTAAAGGCATCGCGCTTGACTCCAGAAAGGGTTCGCGGCCTTCGGAAGAAGCTTGGCCTATCGCAGAGAGAATTGGGCATTCTGACTGGTGTAACCATTGGGGCTGTGGCTTCATGGGAGCAAGGAAAGTTCAAACCTAAGGGAGATAATAAAGCAGCTCTGGTGGCCATAAGAAAGGTAAGAAAGCAGGATGTGAAGAAAATCCTATTGGACAAGGCTGGAGCGAAGGATAAAGGGAAAAGTCCCAAGAAAAAAAAGGCCAAAATAACGAAAAAGAGGATTGCGAAAAAATAGATGCCTGTAGCATCGGATTAAATCTTTGGAAATCTCCAAAAAAGTTAGGGGAAAGCTATGACGATGACCAAGTCGGAACTTGTGGAAATCGTGAGTGAGAAAACCGCTTTTACGAGGCAAGAATCTGCGGAATTTGTGGAGCAAATGTTCGAAATCATAAAGCAGACCCTGGAGAAGGGGGAAAAGATCAAAATCTCAGGGTTTGGGAATTTTGTTGTGCGGGAGAAGCAGCCGAGAAGAGGAAGGAACCCTAAGACGGGGGAAGAAATGACGATTGCAGGGCGGCGGGTGTTGACCTTCAGGCCCAGTCAAACTTTGCGGAAAGTTTTGAATCAGGGGGTTCTATCTTCATCGCAATTTGCGGAATCGCTGGATAGCTCCGATGAAATTGAGAACCTTTGATGGTGAACAGGGTCGAGGTGAGATGACCACTGATTTTCCAGTCAGCCAAGATCGTACCCCAATACTGCTGGCTGATGGTGAACCTTTCTCGCCGGAAGAAGCAGAGTTTTTCCTGGAATCTGCCACTCCAAAGGAAATGAAAATGCTGGAAGAAGGCGGTTACGATCTCCCAGCATGGGGAGAAGAGGAAGAGGGATACGAGGAAGCCGAAGAAATTGATTCGGATGAGAATTGAAATGGGGAAAGCGGTTTTCGAACCAGTCAAAAAATGGGGAAGAAGTTTACCGCCGTTACTGGAAGAGAGACCCTGAATTTTTTCTTGAAATCCGGGTTCGTTTTAAAGAAGACGATTAAAAATTATTATGCCCATTCTGTGGATGGATACTATATTACTCTTACAGAGGTAAGGAATGATCAAGATTGCCCACGTAAGTGATCTTCATTTTCACCAGGCTGCCATAAATAATAAGAAGGCGGTCTCTCTTCTTAAAAAAGTGCAAAAGGCATACCCTTTCAACACGGGTTACAACTACCTCCTCGTAACGGGCGACATCTCGGATGATGGAGATAAAGTCCAGTATGCCAAGGCATTTGCCGCTTTAAAACCATTTGTCGGCCATCTCCTCCTCACCCCTGGAAACCACGATTACGGCCCTCTTGGGAACTTCTATTCTGAAGACAGTGCGAAAGCTTTTGACGACTACTTACTTCGTAAATTATCGATCAACCATCATTTCATAGAAAAACAACCCATGATAGACGTCCTTGATGATACGCAGGGGACCCGGGTGCTTGCCGTCGGATTGAATTCCGTCGTCAACACCGAGATACCCTTCGATTTCGCTCGGGGTGAAATAGGAGATGAGCAACTCACCTCGCTACAGAGCATCCTTTCGGATTCCAAGTATGCCGATATGCACAAACTCGTATACCTTCATCATCGACCTCAGAAGTGTAATGACTGGTTCTATGAGTTGGTGGACGCAGAGGATCTTATGGCGATCCTTAATCAGACTGGCGTCGATATTGTGGCGTTCGGGCATACGGGTGGGAATATGGGCGGAAGCGAACCTACCCAAGCTCGGATAGTCCGGGTGTTCGTGAGAAAATTCGGGGTTAAATACCTGTTGAATGCGAATACTTCAGTCGATGCTCAGAAGTTCAATGAAATCACCTTTGATGGAGACAGCATCTCTGCCAAGACAGTGTAAACTTCATAAACGCCTACCGAGAATCGGGCTAAATCACCTATGTTTGTATTAATCACGTGCCGAGAGCCTGGAGTCTTTTCGGAAGTGCCGGGAATCCCGGGGAAAACGAGGTTGCAGGAGTCGATGAATCCCTGGTCTTAGGTGCCGAGTCCGAATATGGAGGAAATGGTTTTTTCCTTCACCATTTCATCCATTTCTTCGGGCGCCGGCCGCCTTTGATAACGGGCCGCCGCGTCGAGAACCTTGGGTAAGAGGGTCACGTCCCCCACGGTGATAAGAAAAATGCCGGGGTGGCCCAGCACCCAATGAACCGCCCTGTCGATGTCCGCCTGTTCCTCCAGCGGCTGGTACCAAGTGTTCCGGTTCTGCGGGATGATGCCCCAGGGACCGCGGGCGATGGATTTGATCGTCTGAACGGCCATGTTGCGCTCCCGGCACGCGCGGACAGCTTCTTCGAATTCCTTCCGGTACCGTTCGTTCGAGTGCATCCCGTAATTGTAAGGCAGGAGGACGGAATCGAAGTCAAAGCGTTTCAGGGCCCGTTTGTGCATGGCCGCGATCATCCACCCGTGCCCGGTGACTCCGATGAAGCGAACCAGGCCCTTTTCCCGGGCCTCGACGGCCGCTTCCAGGGCCCCGCCGGGCCCCAGGGCCGTGTCCCAATCATCCGGATGATGCAGCCCGTGGAGTTGGATCAGGTCGAGCCTGTCCGTCTTTAAACGGTCGAGGGAGCGGTGGATCTCTTCCCGCGCCTCCTGGTAGGTCCGTTTGCCCGTTTTGGTGGCCAGGAAGAAGTCTTTCCGATGCCTTGCCATCCAAGGCCCGATGAGGATTTCGGAATCCCCGTAACGGGGAGCGGTATCGATGTGATTCACCCCGTGCTGTAGCAAAACCTCCAGGGCCCGCTCCGCGTCTTTCGCGGTGGCCCGCATCAGGGCCGCGCCCCCGAAGATCGTCGCCGTGCTCATGTGGCCCGTACGCCCGAAGATTCTTTTTTCGATCAATTCCCTCTCCCCCTCCAATTGAATTGGGTACCTTTCAAGATGGAATAGCACCTGTTCGCCAGACTGCTTAAAGTGAACGGCACAACCGACCGTAGGCAGCCAGGGCATACATGGCACGTGCGCATTGCTCGGGCGTTTCGTACACTGGAATGCCTGATTCCATTAGCTTTTCGGCAACTACATCCTTGCGGTCATGAGTGGACCAGCGTACGCAGACAATCGGTTTGTTATATTTCCGAGGCAACTCGCAGAATTGCTTTGTTCCCTGTTCAACAATTTTCATCAGGCCATTTAGTACATGGTCTTCAATCACCTTCTCAATCCTTAAACCCCATAGCATCGGGTTAACCGGCACGTTGCTGATAACCCCGTCTATATAGTCGAGCTTGAGCAGCGTTTCGACGACGTTGGCCTCGTCCACAGCCGTGCGGTAGCTGCCTGCGAAGTCAACCGGGTTTCTTGGCATAGGGGCGTGAGGTGGCAACATTTTCATCAAATTGGCCGAAGTGTCCCTGTCCAGTTCAGGTACTTCGAGCCCCAGGTGCTGGCAGGCATCAATGGAGACGACCGCCTGGCCGCCTGTGCCGAGGATGCCTACGCGCCGCCCGGCAGGCACTGGCTGGCCGATAAGCGCCTCCGCCATTTCAAACGTCTGGAAACACTCGTCAGCCCTTATCAGGCCGAGCTGGCGACACGCTGTCTGAAATACTGCTTCGGAACCGGCAATCGATGCGGTGTGGGACATCGTGGCCCTGGCCCCGGCGGGCGAGCTGCCGCCTTTATACAGGATAATCGGTTTCTTTTTCAGGGCCTCACGGCATACATTGAAAAACCTCTTGCCGTCCTTAACTCCCTCTAGGTACAGGATAATTGCTCTGGTCTCATCGTCGTACGACAGGTACTCAATATAATCAGCTGAAGATAGGTCAGCCTGGTTTCCGATGCTGACGAAGGTACGTAACCCATATCCTTTATTGTTCGCCAGTTCCGACATGTATCCGCCGAAGGTGCCGCTCTGGGAAATGAATGCAATTTTGCCAGGTTTCGGCGCAGCATCAAAAGCAATGTTCAAGCAGCCGGCCGCGCTCCAGATTCCATTGCCATTAGGTCCAACCAACCTGATCCCGCCGGACCTGGCAATTTGCACAACAGAATTCTGAAGTTCCATTCCTGAAGGGCCGGTCTCCGCAAAGCCTGCGGAAATAAGTACAGCGCCCCTTACACCCTTCTCCACACATTCCCGCATGACCGACGGCACATGCTGCGCCTGTACTGTAATAACGGCCAGGTCCACCGCATCGGGAATGTCCTTTACGGAGGCGAACGAGCGCAGTCCCAGTATGTTATCCGTCTGTGGATTGACCGGATAAATGGCCCCTTTATAGCCGGTGCGCATTGGACGGTCAACCATCAGGTAGCCCCATTTGCCTATGTTGTCTGAAGCGCCGATAACGGCTACTGAGCGGGGTTTGAAAATGCAGTCGAGTTGCCTGACGATGTCGGACAATTTGGAGCCTCCAGGGTTGCAAATATTCCTAATTATAAACTATTCTTTGGTTAATGTTCATTATTGCTGAGGGCAAACTGTGCTGCATGCGGTATATGTGCCGGATATGCGATTTTTTGACATGTACGATTGCTTCATGCATGATAACGATTAAAAAATGAAGGACTTAAGGTGAACTCATATCATGGTAAAAATCAGGTTACGAAGAATAGGCGCCAAGCATAAGCCCATTTACAGAATAGTTCTTGCAGACAGACGATTGATAAGAACTCGTTTTGGGTGGATCAAATATACAAAAAAGGAAATTGGGTGTCAAGGGAGTTTTAGCACTTTCTCAGAGGAGAAAAAGATAAAATCTTAACACGGGAGATCGGGGAGGAGGGAGAGAAAAAAAGGGGTTGAATTTTTTCTTAAATAATTATAATATCTTTGCAATCTCTATTGGTTTTGCGTTCAGCGGATTCCCACGGAAGATTTCAAGCAGTGCTGAGATGAGATTCTAGATAGGTGGTGGGAAAAAGACAAAAATAGGGTCGAATCCATTTATTAGCAGATAGAACAAATTTCCTCCTCTGCGTTCTCCGCGTGCTCGGCGGTTAATGGTATTGGTTCACGAGTCGCAGCTCGGGAGTTCAATTTAATGCGCGGTAACCAGCTAACCCGACTGTGGCGGGTTGTCCGGGCTATTGAAGCCAGCCCGAATGGACTGACCGTGGCTGAGATCGCGCAGCGGGAAGAAACTGGGATCCGCACGATCTATCGCGACCTGGAAGCCTTATTCCCGAGGTATCACGCAAAGGCGCAAAGAGCGCCAAGCGAAATATTCAAAATCTTATTTCCTCCTCTCAAGATCTTTTTACTGCTGCAGCATTCAAGGACCATTCTTGGCGTTTTTGGCGCCTTGGCGAGAGATAAAATGCCACGCAAAGCCGCAAAGTTCGCCAAGAAAACCGTTTCGCATCTCCCTGCCCTAAATATTTATTTGGTTCAATTCCTAGGCCTTTTTTCACGGCTGGGAAAAAGGGTCTTTGCGTTCTTGGCGCCTTGGCGTGAGGGGATTGGACGATTTCATGCGGCACAGCTTCAAGGTCATGCATGATGAGCTTTACACCGTAAAAGTCAGGATTTCCACTGGGTGGGCGAGGTGGGTTGGCGAGAGAATCTGGCATGAAAGTTAAAGGGCGAAAAAGAATGGCGATGGCAGCTTGGAATTGACATTTCGGGTGGCTGTCTTGGATGAGATCAAGCGCTGGATACTGAGCTTTGGACCTGAATGTCAGGTCTTGGAGCCGGAAAAGCTCAAAGAAATGGTTCGTAAGGATCTATCCAGGAATTTGGCTCAGGTTTCGACGGGCCCCATCGCTGTTAAATCAATGAAGGAGATTAGGGTAGTTTGACTTGGGACTTGAGACTTGGGACTTGAGACTCATGAGTGGAGACCAGATTGTCAAGGATAAAGATTTGACCCCCAACCTCCACGCAGCTAATGGCCCCACCCGCTGCCGGGCAAAAGAAAATCGGCTTCCAGTTGAAGGAGAAGCGGGTCTTTTATGGGCGTAGGTGATTGAATCTCAACCTTTATTTTTGCTTAGCGTTCTTTGCGCCTTTCATGATTTCTTTGACCAGGGAGGAAATCAGGAACTTATCACAAATTGTGATAAGTTCAGGTATCAAATCTTCCCCCAATTTGTTTGCTGAAGGTTGGCTGATTAGTAAAAGGGAAATCGGAATATGAGTGATCCAACAAATTTGGTTCCCACTGAAGTAATTGAGAAAAAGATATTCTTACTCCGTGGCCAAAAAGTGATGCTGAGCATTGATTTGGCAGAGCTTTATCAAGTCGAACCCCGAGCTCTTATTCAAGCTGTAAAAAGGAACATTGACCGTTTCCCAGAGGATTTCATGTTTCAGTTGACCTGGGATGAGGTTTCACTCTTGAAATCACAACCTGTGATTTCAAATGATCCCCGGGCAACGGCTTCAAGATCACAAATTGTGATCTTGAAACGAGGCCTTAACATAAAATATCCTCCCTATGCTTTTACAGAACAAGGCGTAGCTATGCTCTCCAGCGTTCTTCGCAGCAAAAGGGCCATTCGCGTAAACGTCGAAATCATGAGGGCGTTTGTGCGCCTGCGGAAAATACTTGGCTCCCATGCTGAGCTGGCTCGTAAACTTGAAGCCCTGGAGAAAAAATATGATTCCCAGTTCAAAGTGGTCTTCGAAGCCATTCGCCAATTGATGGCAGCTCCGGAAAAGGATCGGAAGAAAATCGGCTTCCAGCTGAAGGAGAAGCGATCCCCATATCTTGCAACGAATCGAAATCGTTAGGTGTCTCATTCTGGACTCTGGACCCGAGACTTATGACCCGGGACCTATTTTTACTTTGCGTTCTTTGCGCCTTGGCGTGAGGAAAGGTTTTCTAGGTGTTTTCTTTATCCTTAGACTTAAGACCCGGGACTCGTGGCTTTGGATTCGTGGATGGAGACCAGATTGCCAAGAATAAAGACCTGACCCCAAAAATGACCCCTGAATTTGTGGATGGTCTCATTAAGATGGCCGGAAATGGAATTATGTGAGGATTAAAATAAATATGTAGTAAATCTTACTGCAATTGTAGTAATATTAGCTACAAGTGACTATGAGCAAAACAACTGAAAAAATATTTGGGTCACGAATCAGAGCGAAAATACTCGGTTGGCTATTTACCCACCCGGATGAGTCTTTTTTTGTTCGACAAATTGCCTTAATTCTGAAAGAAGACCCCACCAACGTGAGCCGGGAGATGGCTAAGTTGGAGGACTTGGGCATTTTAAAATCGAAACGAAATGGCAACCTCAAGCATTTTCAAACCAATCCGGATTGTTCCTTTTTCAAGGAGTTGAAAGGCCTTGTTTTAAAGACGACTGGCGTGGCAGGACAGATTCGGGGCTCGTTGGATAAACTCGCGGGGATTGAATATGCCTTCATCTACGGGTCTTATGCCAAAGGCGAGGAGAGAGCGGACAGCGATGTGGACCTCCTGATCATCGGGGATGTGGATATGGATCGTCTCGATTCCAATCTGGGAAAATTGGAGAAAACGCTTGGCAGGGAAATCAATTATGTTCTTTATAGTCTGGAGGAATTCAAGTCCAAAAGAAAGGCGAAAGATGGATTTTTGATGGATGTATTAGCAGGCGAGAAAATCATGGTGATCGGGGCTGAGAATGGACTTGAAGCGCCTTGAAGCGCAGGGTCATATCGAGAAAGCAAACTTCAGCGGCGCTCAAATAACGTCCAATCTGAACCGGGCTCAGCGTGATCTCATCACCGCGAAGGCGAATCTGAAGATCGATGAAGAATGGGCATACACGATCGCTTATCATGCCATGCTTAGGGCTGGTCGGGCCCTCATGTTCGCTTTCGGATATCGACCCAGAGGAAAAGATCAACATAAAACGGTAGTTGAATTTTGCTCCGAAAGTTTGGGGAAAGATTTTCAGCATCTCACCACCCGGTTTAACCGGATGCGGCTAAAGCGGCATGATTTTATCTATGAACCGGAGCGCCCGATACCCAAAACAGAAGCGTTGAAGTCCCTGGAGAGCGCTGAACAGTTTGTTCAAGAAATAATCCAGAGAATTGAAAAAATGAATCCCCAAAAACGGCTTATCCCATAGGGGGAGGCCACGAATAGGCTTACGGCGGGCGAAGGACGATTCGAAATTTCGGGGGCACTTGGGAATCAGGACTCAGGACTTTGGCCCGGCAGCCCTTGGCGTTCTTTGCGCCTTAGCGTGAGACGCAGTTTTTGGCATGAAAGCCAGAAGATCACCAAGCTCCCAGACGGTAGCTTAGAGATGGCCTTCCTAGTTGCTGGGTTGGATGAAATGAAGCGCTGGGTTTTGAGCCTCGGCCCGGAAGCCGTTGTCTTGGAGCCGGAAAAGCTCAAAGAAATGGTGCGTAAGGATTTATTAAAGAATTTTGCTCAGTATTCAAAGACCCCTGTCTCCATTAACTTAATGAAGGAGATGAGGGCAATTTGACTTGGGAATGAATTTGGATTCTAAAGTTAAGAAATATTTTTAAAAGTGGTTGCGAAAGTGGAAATTTTCAACTACGTCCCCCACGCCACGATGAGGATTTCGGAATCCCCGTAACGGGGAGCGGTATCGATGTGATTCACCCCGTGCTGTAGCAAAACCTCCAGGGCCCGCTCCGCGTCTTTCGCGG
>Ga0315295_10004046_pt1 | contig 12464 bp, 5 predicted proteins | sample YL17G14_0_MG_FD_204453 | JGI IMG/M metagenome (GOLD analysis project Ga0315295, IMG submission 204453) | Sediment microbial communities from Yellowstone Lake, YNP, Wyoming, USA - YL17G14_0 | ecosystem: Environmental > Aquatic > Freshwater > Lake > Sediment | place: USA: Wyoming | collected... | reverse complement strand
TCTTTAACTACTCCTACGCATTTCCCCTGTTCTTCAGCTGGGGCACGTCGGCGGACATCCCGGTGATGGCGGACTACGATGGCGACGGCTGGGGCGACGTGGCCGTGGTCATTCCCCCCGCCGGCGGCCAGAGCCGGGCGTATCGCATCCTGCCCTCCAGCACATGGTGGGATCCCGCGACCAGCATCACTGTGCCTGCGGGCTGGCCGGGGCTGGGCGACACGCCGGTACCGGGGGACTATGACGGCGACGGGATCGCTGACCCAGCCATATGGCGCGCAAGCACCGGAGTGTGGATCATCCCGAAGTCGTCCTGGGACAACACCGCGTACATGTTCGCATCCTGGGGCGCAACGGGGGACCAATTGGCCAGATAGCACTACAACCGGCGCTGCAGACGGCCTCTGAGAAAGATCCGGAGGCCGTTTGCTGCTTCCCGGCAGGGCTTGAATCGCGCTGCCACCGTGCTACAATAATTATGCGTAGCACACCTCATAGATCTTGCAGAGGCTCCGTGCCTGCAGGCCCTTTGCGGTTGCGTTGTGAAGCGCATTGAACCTGGGGGCCTGTTGTGTTTTGACGGGAGGATGAGCCATGAAGAAGCCGATCGTTCGTTTCATCCTTGCAATGGTGATCGGGGTGGCCCTGGCGGCGCCGACCGGGCCACAGGCAGCACACGCCGCGACTGGACCAGTGTGCTACGTCCGGGCCGGCGCCACAGGCGGCAACAACGGCAATTCGTGGGTGGATGCCTACACAAGCCTGCAGTCAGCTCTGGGAGACACCAACTGCACGGAGATCCGGGTGGCAGCCGGTGAGTACAAGCCCGGCGCGGCTCGAACGGATACGTTCGATATCCGGGAGGGTCGGAAGCTCTTCGGCGGATATGCGGGGGTGGGGCCAACACCTGATGCCCGTGATGCGGCTGCGTACGTCACGGTGCTCTCGGGGGATATTGATAACGACGACACGACCGACGCGAATGGCGTGGTGCTGGACTACACCGATATCGCCGGCGCCAACAGCTACAATGTGGTGAGGGTCTACGGCGAGAATATTCCGGTGACCAATGCCACCGTGGTGGATGGCTTCACGATCACGGGCGGGTATGCAGATGGTGGTCCCTCTCAGGGCGGCGGAATGGTGTGCCTGGGAGATGGCGTCGGGAAATCCTGCAACCCTACACTCAGCGGCCTGCTCTTCAGCGGCAATCACGCGTCCAATGGAGGAGCGCTGTATAACAACGGGATCGGGGGCGGGGTCGCCAGCCCGCTGCTATCGTTCGTCACCTTCAGCGGGAACGGCGCCAGCGGAAATGGCGGAGCCGTATACAACAACGCCACCGGGGGCATGAGCAGCCCCTCTTTCAGCGCGGCGTTCTTCAATGACAACGACGCCGCCATCGGGGGAGCTGTGTACAACAACGGGAACGACGGGATCAGCAGTCCTGCCTTCGCGTGGGTGTCATTCCATCACAACACCGCCACTGATAAGGGAGGAGCGGTCTATAATAACGCCAACAACGGTGCGAGCAGTCCGGCTTTCAGCTCGGCCGCGTTCACCAACAATAGTGCCGCCTTCGGCGGCGGAGCTCTCTTCAACAGGGCTGGTCACACTGGGCAAGCCAACCCGAGTCTTACCAACGTGACCTTCTACGGAAACAGCGCCGGAACCAGCTCAGGCGGCGCCATGACCAACCGGAGCGACGACGTCACCGGAGTCGCCAGCCCACAGCTATACAATGTCACGTTCAGCGGCAATAGCTCTGCCAATGGCGGGGCGATGTCGAATTTAGGCTATACAACGGGAGCGGTCGTGCAGCCAGCACTGACCAACGTGATCCTTTGGGGCGACAGCGCCAGCATCAATCCCGAAGTGTATAACGACATTGCCACTCCAAGCTTCAGCTACAGCATTGTGCAAGGCTCGGGCGGAAGCAGCGCCTGGACCGGCCCGGGCACGGACCTGGGCGGGAACCTGGACGCGGATCCGCGGCTGGTGACGATCGCAAACAACTGGACCATGGCGTTGAGGTGGGGGAGCCCGGCCATTGATCATGGCCTGACCGGAGCCTGCCCGCCGTGGGATCAGCGCCTCGTCATCCGCCCACAGAGTACCGGCTGCGACATCGGCGCATACGAACGCATCCCGCCGATACCAACAGCGGACTTCGATGCCGATTACGCCAGCGACATGGGCTACTTCCGCGCTTCGACGGGTTTGTGGGGCGTGCTGCATTCGGGCGACAACTTTGGCTATGGTGCCGCGCAGTTCGTAACCTGGGGACAGACGGGTGACCTGCCCGCACCGGGCGACTACGATGGTGACGGAAAAATGGACCCGGCCGTGCGCCGTCCTCCAGCAGGGGGACAGAGCGCCGCATACTTGATCCTGCCGTCCTCCACCGGATACGATTACGCTTCCGCCATCACGGTCCCTGCAGGCTGGCCGGGACTGGGTGACACACCCGTGATCGGTGACTATAACGGAGACCATAAGGCTGATCCGGCGATCTGGCGAGCCAGCGCAGGCGTGTGGATCATCCCGCTCTCACCTGGCTACAACACGTATCGCTTCGTCAGCTGGGGGCAGTCGGGCGACGTGCCGATCGGCACAGATGCGGATGGTGATGGAATCACGGACATCGGCTACTGGCGACCCTCGACTGGAGTCTGGGGCTTCCTACGGTCCAGTTTCAACTACAGCTACAGCAGCGCCATATTCTTGAACTGGGGAACCAGCGGCGACATCCCTGTTGCAGCTGATTACGATGGCGACGGCCTTTCCGACGCGGCCGTGGTGATTCCGCCGGCAGGCGGGCAGAGCCGCGCCTACCACATCATTCTTTCAAGCCTGAACTACGACCCCGCCTCCAGCGTTACCATCCCCGCAGGCTGGCCCGGGTTGGGCGACACGCCGGTGCCTGGCGACTATGACGACGACGGCAAAGCCGACGCGGGGATCTGGCGCGCCAACGCGGGCGTGTGGATCATCCCCAAGTCATCCACAAACAACATCAACTATCTCTTCGCAGCCTGGGGCGCAACGGGGGACGTCCCGGCCAGATAGCCTGGATCAAACAGCCCCTCACCCCTCCCTGCGACTCATGTCGCAGGGACCAGCAGCGGCGGCTTGGCGCCGCCCTGCGTCGCTTCCCATCTCCCAATGGGAGAGGGGAGTGATGCCGAAAGAGAAGGGATGGGTAGAACGCCCATCCTTTCATTTTCGGTAGACTCACACGATAAGGTAATTCGCGTTGCAAGGTGAGTGGAAGCTCGGAGGTGTTCGCGTATGAGTCGACACGCCGACTGTCACTTGGAATTGCACGCCCCTCGTGCTACAATGACCACAGATCGTCATCCCATCATCCACTTATCGGTATCGACTCACAAGCCCTAGAGGTTGCTCACAGATCTGGCATCCCGATTGGCTTATCTGATTCAACAGGAGGGAAGGACTATGAAAAACAGAGCATTCCAATTTGCAGGCAAGACCATCATGGCACTAGCCCTGGCAATGACCATGGCAGGCAGCCCACCCACAGCGCTGGCGGCAACAGGTCCGCTGTGTTACGTGGACGTCAATGCCATCGGGGGGTTGAACACAGGCAACTCGTGGACGGATGCATACACTAGCTTGCAGTCTGCGCTGACGGATGCGAACTGCAGTGAGGTGTGGGTAGCGAAGGGGGTATACAAACCGGGTGCCTCCGGGAGTCAAGCAGCCACCTTTAACGTGCGGTCCAGCACAGCAGTATATGGTGGTTTTGTCGGTGGAGAGACTGCACGCGGGCAGCGCCTCCCGTCCACCAATATAACCATCCTGAGCGGGGACATTGACAGCAATGACACCAACGCCGACGGCAATTTCATTGCCGAAACCTACTCAGATATACAGGGCAGCAATTCCTATCACGTGGTGACGATCTCTGGATTGCTCGCGCCGGCTGGAGCGGGCACCGTCCTGGATGGATTCACCGTCACGGCGGGTCAGGCGAACGGTGCTGGTGGGGCGCTCGCCGATCGCGGCGGCGGATTCTTCTGCATTGGCAACGGCGCCGGGATAGTATGCAATCCGACCATCACCAATGTGATCTTCAGCGGCAACAGCGCCTTTTACGGCGGCGGCATGTTCAATACGGGTGCAGGAGGCGGACAGAGCAGCCCGATCCTGACCAATGTGGTCTTCACCGGCAACGCTGCCGGCTATGGCGGCGGAATGTACAACGATTCCGCTGCCGGGGGAACGAGCGCCCCAAACCTGACAGATGTGACCTTCTTCAATAATATTGTGGACTTCGACGGTGGTGGAATATATAACAATGGCAAGCCCGGTGGCATGGTTTACCCCAGCCTGTTGAACGTTACATTCGAGGCCAACTTAGCGAGTGCCGGTGGAGGGGGTATGTATAACAACGGCAGCATGGGCGGAGTTGCCAGCCCGGTCCTGAACAACGTGACCTTCTTCTCCAACATCGCAGCGAACGGCGGCGGCATATACAACGATGGCAATGGCGGTACCAGCATGCCGATCATCAACAACGTCACATTCATGCTCAACCAGGCGATGGTCAATGGCGGCGCGTTGTACAACGACGCCATGACCGGTGGAGCTGTGATCCCCAGCATTGCCAACACAATCCTGTGGATGGACATGGGGGGGATGATGCTTCCCAATGAGATGTTCAATGCCGGCGGCACACCCACCGTCCAGTACAGCGTCGTGATGGGCACGTGCATCGCCATCCCGGGAGCCATCTGCGGCGCCGGAAACCTGGCAACGGATCCCAAGTTGGGATCGCTGGCCAACTACGGAGGCCGCACCAAAACCATACCCTTACTGGCCACCAGCTCCGCCGAGGACACGGCGGGTCCGGGCTGCCCGACAAACGATCAGCGCGGGGTGAGCCGCCCGCGCGGCTTCGGCTGCGACATCGGTGCTTTTGAACGACGCTCCGCTCCACGGGCGGATTTTGACGGCGACACACTCGGCGACATCGGCTATTTCAATCCAGCCACCGGCCTGTGGGGCATCCTGTCATCCCTGCAGAGCTTCAGCTACGGAAGCCCGATGTGGTTCAACTGGGGCGGCGTTAACGACATTGTTACACCCGGCGATTACGACGGCGATGACCTGTTGGATCCCACCGTCCGCACACCGCCCGCCGGAGGGCAGAGTGCAGCCTACCTGATGCTGCTCTCATCCACCAGCTACAACCCTGCCCAGAGCCTGGTCATCCCCGCGGGATGGCCCGGGCTTAACGACACCCCCGTGATCGGGGACTTTAACGGCGACGGAATCTCCGATCCGGGCATCTGGCGCGGTAACACAGGTGTGTGGATCATCCCACTCTCGCCTGTGTTCGGAACGTATGCCTTTTATGCCTGGGGCACAACCGGCGACAAACCCGTGGTGGCGGACGTGGACGGCGACAACATCTCCGACATCGGATACTGGCGGCCATCAACCGGAGTGTGGGGATTCCTGCAGTCCTCCCAAGGCTTCAGCTACGGCAGCCCGCTGTATTTCAACTGGGGCGGCGCAACGGACAAACCCGTCATGGCGGATTACGATGGCGACCTGCTGGCTGATCCGGCGGTGGTGATCCCGCCGGCAGGAGGACAAAGCCAGGCGTACCGCATCCTCCTCTCCAGCCTGAGCTACAACCCGGCCCAAAGCATGACAGTGCCGGCAGGCTGGCCTGGCCTGGGTGATATCCCCGTACCCTCTGATTATGATGGCGACGGCAAGGCCGATCCGGCCATCTGGCGCGCCAATAGCGGCGTGTGGATCGTACCGCTCTCATCCGGCAGCTATTCGACTTACCTCTTCAGGGCCTGGGGCGCAAGTGGGTATCAGATCGCGAGATAGATCATCACTGTTTATTACGCGATGGATGCAAACGATGCCGCCGCCAGAGTCTTCTGGCGGCGGATTGATTCATGGACGTGCGGTCCGGATCAACTCGCTATGAATCAAATCTGAGGTTCTCCAGGAAGTGGTTGTACAGCTGCCAGTCTTCTTTGTCGCCGGCATGGTTGATGAGGACCATATACAGTTGTCCAGCCCTGGCAAAGTAGTATCGGTCGTAGGCATAGGTCTGCGGGCTGCGATCATGCCGCAGGTGGATGGCCGTGGTGCCCGCGATCTGGACATCCGGCAGGCGTGTATCGCCGAAGAGATAGTTGTCCGTCAGCCACTGCGCCAGGTTTGTGCCCTCGGGCGGACGGTAGTCAGCGCGATCGCTGGGATGACTGATCGAGATCTGCGGCCAGCGCTCGCCATCCTGTTCCGGGCCGATGATGGAGATGCTGTGCAAAGGGTCGTCGATGAACTCGATCTGCGCATCCTCCGGGTAGCGGAAGCTGTAGCCGAACGCATCGCTGTGATACACGTTCCAGCCATCGCCTGCGGGCTCGGTTGAGGCGGGTGCGGACGTCTGCGATCCGGGCGTAATCAGCGAATCGCCCGGATGGCACCCCCCGCGGAAGTAGGCCCACTCGTCGCATTCGCTGCCATCGCTGAACAGGCACACGCCAACCACACCGCCGTCGGCGCCAGTCCGCATTTCCAGCCTGCCGCCGAACTGCTCGCAAAACACTGATGCCGGATTGGCGATGTCCGCCTGAGGCGCTGTGCCTGCAGGTATCGGCTTACATGCGGCCGACAGCACGACTATCAGCACCAACAAACCCATGATTGCTCTGCGGATCACGTGGACCTCCATGCTTCAACGACCGGGGGAGGTTGGCTCGCCGCCCCAGGCGGCCTCTTCTTTTGTACTCTGCCTTGATCACATGACGACGGTCGAGCCGATTTTGTTCCCCGGTTATTTGCGGTTGGCCGTGCCCCTCACGAATCGTGCTTGTCTGAAAGCCGCCAACCCAATCGCTCTGATTTCGATGTAGAATGCCATATTGCATTCGGCACTTCAATCGCAGGCCAGCAATGCCTGGAATGAGATCAGGATGGACGTTGGCCGTGAACCGGAGGGAACGATGAGACGCACGCGCACATTCTTGCAGCTGCTGGCAGCGATCTGCTTTGTCTGTGCCGCAACGGCGGCGCGACCCTACGCCATCGGCACGACGATCACGGTCACAACCATCGAGAACACGATCAACGGGAACGGCAACTGCAGCCTGCCCGAGGCAGTCCAGGCTGCGAACACGAACCTGGTCGTGGATGCATGCGCGAAGGGCACCGGCACCGATGTGATCGCCTTCAGCATCGACAGCGGCGCCAAGACCATCACGATCATCAATCCACTCAACGTCATCGCACCGGTGTTCATCGACGGGCGGACGCAGCCGGGCTACGACTCCGGCACGGGCGTCCCCGTCATCACCGTCACCGGCGCGGTCAGCAACCTGATCGTCCTTCAGGCAGGCAGTGCCACCAGCACGGTCAAAGGCCTGCGGCTGACCGTCGGCGCGGTCGCCTACAGCGGGGAGGCGGGCGTGCAGATCGAGAGCAACAGCAACCACATTGAGGGCAACTACTTTAACACAGATGGCACCACTTCATTGGGAGGCGCCGACGCGGTCGGCGTCGAGATCGTCAGCGGGGTGGAGCTGAACGACATCGGCGGCGCGGACAGCACAGACCGCAACCTGTTCGGCGGGCACATCGGAGTGCTCATCTCGGATGGAGGCGCCAACAAGATCCGCACCAACTACTTCGGCGTGCGGGCGGACGGCATCACCGCGCTGACCGGGCTGCCCACAGGAACCCCGGCCATCGGCCTGTGCACTGCCGGGGCGGGGGGGTGCATGGCCAATATCATCCGCGATAATGTAATCACCGGCTATGAGTACGGCATCCAACTGGGCAGCACCTCGCAGTACAGCGAGATCCGCGGCAATAACATCGGCATCGGCGCAGACGGCGCGACGAAGCTGGGCAATGAGGTCGGCATCTGGGTGTACGGGTCGCATGACAACACCATCGGCGGCATGACGGCCGCCGACCGCAATGTCATCTCGGGCAACTTCAGGAACATCAAGGTGGAGAACGATGGCGCCAATCACGCCGATGACAATGTGATTCAAGGCAACTACATCGGAACGACAGCCGACGGGCTGGATCGCACCACGCCGTACGGCGACATGAGCGGCGACTATTTCGGCGTCATCATCGCCGGCGGTGACGGCAACGAGGTGGGCGGAAGCGATACGGGCAAGGGGAACCTCATCTCCGGGAACTCCAATGGATTGGTCATCGAAGGCACGGCGACCAATGTGCTGATTCTCGGCAATTGGATCGGCACCAATGCAACTGGCGAGGCGGCGCTGCAGCAGTACGGCGGGATCACTGTGAGTGCGGTGGACAGTGTGAGCATCGGGGACGCCCTCACGCCCGGCGAGAACGTGATCTCGGGAAATGACATAGGCATCAGCATCGCGGGTTCCACGGGACCCACGATCTATGGCAATCGCATCGGCCTGACCGCCCGGGGCGATTACCCGCTTGCCAATGCGCACGGCATGTCGCTGGCCAGCGGCGCTGAGGCCGAGATCTCGCAGAATTGGATCGGCCACAACAACGACTACGGCATATACATTGACCCAACGAGCACAGTCGCCAGCGGCTCCACAGGCAACTGCTTCACTGAGAACGACTTCCGGGCAGTGGGTAGCATGAACAACAGCGCCAGCGCGCCTTTGGCCGACAATTGGTGGGGCAGGCCCACCGGGCCAACACATGCGGGCAACGCGGGTGGAACCGGGGATGCTGTCAGCAACTACGTCACGTATTCGCCCTTCCTGACGGAGGCGCCCGGCGCCTGCCCGCGCACACTGCCGGACTTCGATGGGGACGGCAAGGCCGACGCGGGCTACTTCCGCCCTTCGACCGGCGTGTGGGGCATCCTGCGCTCGGCGTTTGAATTCGACTACGGCAGCCCGGCGTTCTTCAGCTGGGGGACGACGGGTGACATCGCCGTCTCAGGCGACTACGATGGCGACGGCAAGAGCGACCTGACCGTGCGCCGGCCTCCCGCAGGAGGACAGAGTGCCGCCTATCTGATGCTGCTATCCAGCACGAACTATGACTTCGGCTCATCCATCACGGTGCCCGCGGGCTGGCCCGGACTGGGCGATACGCCTGTACCCGGCGACTACAACGGCGACGGCATTTCCGATCCGGCTATCTGGCGCGGGAATGCGGGCGTGTGGATCATTCCGCTCTCGCCCACGTTCGGCAGCTACCAGTTCTACAGCTGGGGAACAACCGGCGACACGCCTATCGGCGCGGATTTGGACGGCGATGGAAAGACGGACATCGGTTACTGGCGGCCGTCCACCGGTGTGTGGGGATTCCTGCAATCCAGCATGGGCTACAGCTATGCCAGCCCTCTCTGGTTCAGCTGGGGCCAAACCGGCGACATTGCCGTAATGGCGGACTACGACGGCGATGACCTCGCCGATCCGGCAGTGGTGATACCGCCTGCCGGTGGACAGAGCCGCGCGTATCGCATCCTGCTATCCACGATGGCGTACAGCCCTGCCGCGAGCGTCACCGTGCCAGCCGGCTGGCCCGGTCTCGGCGACACACCGGTTCCGGCAGACTACGAAGGCGATGGCATGGCGGATCCGGGTATCTGGCGCAGCAACACGGGTGTGTGGATCGTTCCGACCTCGTCGAGCGGGTATACGACCTATGGCTTCCTGTCATGGGGTGCAAGCGGAGATCAGATCGCGCGATAATTCCGACCGACCTCACTCGCAAACAAGCGGTCTCCGAGGGCTTCCCGGAGGCCGCTTGTTTCTTCTGGAAATGACTGGATTCGCCAATGCCGCGTGCTACAATGAACATGCATTGCATCCCTCATCGATCCCTCACAGTATCCGTGTCGGCAGGCCCTTAGTGGTTTCGTCGTGAAGCGCAGCGAATCCAGGGGCCTGTTTTGTTTCCCAAGGAGGGCTGAGCTATGAAGAAGTCCGCGTTCCGATTTACCGTGGCTTTGATGGCCGCGATCGCCCTGTCAACCCCGGCAGGTCAGCAGGCGGCGCTTGCCGCCACCGGACCCCTGTGCTACGTCGACATAGATGCCACGGGCGGCACCAACAACGGCAACTCGTGGACGAATGCCTACACTGACCTGCAGTCAGCGCTCACGGACTCCAACTGCACGGAAATCTGGGTGGCGGCGGGGGTCTACAAGCCCGGAACGCAGCAATCACAAACGTTCACCATCAACGAGGGGGAAAAGGTGTACGGCGGATTTGCCGGAACCGAGGTGCTGCTTGCGCAGCGCAACGCCGTGCAAAACGTCACCATCCTCTCGGGGGATATCGACAATAACGATATCAACACCGACGGAAACCATATCAATGAATCTGCCACCAATATCATGGGCAGCAACAGCTACCGGGTGGTGAATATGGATGGCATCAGCACTCCAATGGGTCCGGAAACAGTGCTGGATGGTTTCGTCATTACCGGAGGGGATTCTGTTGGAAGCGGTTCTGGCGGAATGGGAGGCGGCTTGTATTGTGGCGGGTACGGCGCCGGGAAATATTGCAGCCCAACTCTCAGCGCCCTGACCTTCAGCGGAAACAGGGCGGGAAACGGAGGTGCGCTGTACAACAATGGCGGCAATGGCGGCGTCTCCAGCCCGACTCTGTTGTTCGATTTGTTCCAGGGGAATACCGCCACGGGAAGCGGCGGAGCGGTTTACAACCAAGGATCGCCGGGCACCAGCAGCCCCTCGTTCACAGTGGTGACTTTTTCGGAAAACAGCGCACAGATGGGTGGCGCGGTATATAACAGCGCCAGTGGTAGTGGTACAGGCATCAGCAACCCCAGCTTCACGTGGGCATCGTTTGATCACAATACAGCCAGCATCAGCGGCGGGGCGGTCTACAACTCTGCAGCAGATGGCACGAGCAGTCCCACCTTTGATGCAGCCGCCTTCACGGATAACAGCGCCGGCGTGGCAGGTGGCGGCGGTGCCATGCGTAACGATACCAGTAGCGGTTGGTGTAATCCAAGCCTGACCAACGTGACCTTCCACGGGAACAGCACGACTTCAGATGGCGGTGCGATGCTCACTTCTGCCGGTGCCAGCGGCACAAGCAGCCCCGTTCTGGTCAATGTGACGTTTAGTGGGAACACCGCCAACAACAAAGGCGGGGCGATGCGCAACATGGGAACAACAAGCGCCATCGTAATGCCCGGTCTCACCAATGTGATCATGTGGGGCGACAGCGCCCCGACAGAGGCAGAGGTGTCCAATCTGGATGCCTCGCCCGTGTACACGAACAGCATTGTGCAGGGGTCGGGCGGCAGCAGCTCGTGGAACAGCGCATTCGGCGTGAACATGGGGGGCAACCTGGATGCAAATCCCCTGCTGGCACCCATCGCCAATGATTGGACGATGGCGCTGATCTGGACCAGCCCGGCCATCGACTCGGGATATGCAACCTCATGTCCGCTCTGGGACCAGCGGCTGTTCTCCCGCCCGCGCGGCAACGGCTGCGATATGGGCGCCTACGAACGCATACCGCCGCGCCCGCGCGCTGACTTTGAGACTGATGACGTGAATGACATGACCTACTTCCACGCGGCAACGGGGCTGTGGGGTATCCTGAAATCCAGCACAGGTTTTTCCTACAGCAGCCCGCAGTTCCTGACCTGGGGCCAGACGGGCGACATTGTTGTCCCCGGCGATTTCGACGGCGATCTCAAGACGGATCCAACCGTCCGCCGGCCTCCAGCCGGTGCACAAAGCGCGGCGTATCTCATCCTAAAATCCTCGACCGGATACGACTACGGATCGAGCCTCATCGTTCCCGCAGGCTGGCCCGGTTTGGGTGACACACCCGTGCCCGCCGACTACAACGCGGATGGCATAACCGACCCGGCCATCTGGCGCGGCAGCTCTGGGGTTTGGATCATCCCGCTGTCGCCGAACTTCAACAACTACCGGTTCTACGCATGGGGGGCGAGCGGTGATACCCCCGTGGGCGCGGATGTGGACGGTGATGGACAGGATGACCTAGGCTACTGGCGCCCATCGACAGGAGTATGGGGCTTCCTGCTTTCAACGCAGAACTACAGCTACGCCAGTCCGCTGTTCTTCAACTGGGGAACGAACAGCGATATCCCTGTGATGGCGGACTACGATGGCGATGGCAAGGCTGATCCCGCGGTGGTCATCCCGCCGGCTGGAGGTCAGAGCCGCGCCTATCGCATCCTGCTCTCGACCATGGCTTACGCGCCTGGATCGAGCCTGACGATCCCTGCCGGGTGGCCGGGGCTGGTTGATACACCAGTACCGAATGACTATGATGGTGACGGCAAAGCGGATGCGGGCATCTGGCGAGGGAGCACGGGCGTGTGGATCATCCCCAAGTCGTCCACAAACAACACCGAGTACATGTTCGCGCAATGGGGCGCAAGCGGAGACCAGGTAGCGAAGTAGGGGTGGTTTAGCCCCCTCCCCTTGCCCCTCCCCCAAA
>Ga0315295_10004044_pt1 | contig 12465 bp, 4 predicted proteins | sample YL17G14_0_MG_FD_204453 | JGI IMG/M metagenome (GOLD analysis project Ga0315295, IMG submission 204453) | Sediment microbial communities from Yellowstone Lake, YNP, Wyoming, USA - YL17G14_0 | ecosystem: Environmental > Aquatic > Freshwater > Lake > Sediment | place: USA: Wyoming | collected... | reverse complement strand
CATGTAATCCGGGCGCAGGCTGCCGTCCTCATTGATGGCGCTGTTGTGCCAGGGCTGGGCCTTGGAGTAGCCCTCGGGACTGCCGCCCTGCAGGTTGATGGTGAAACTCAACAGGCCGTGGCGCCGCCACTCGGGCATCGCCGCCACGAACTCGCGGGTGTTCCGTTCCGGGTCCCACACGCCGGTATCGGGGTATCTCCAGCGCGCTCGGGTGTCGGGGTTCAGGTCGTCGAAGATTCCCTGGATGAGCCGCGCGTTCATCAGCAGGCCTTCGATTTTGTTCCCTTTGTACCGGCGGCCCGGGTAGGTGGGCCGGCCGTTAATCAGGAATCCATCGCCCCGGATCGAGATCTCCGTTTTTCTGCCGGCGGCCGCCGGGGCCAGCGCCATGCCCGCGGACAGCGAAAGAAACCTACGGCGGTTCATGCTCTCCATATCCGTTCTCCTCTACGGATTGTAAGCCATGGTACGATCCAATCCGCACGGGAACCATCTATGAAACGAGGAACGGTGAGGAACCCCAGGCAGACGGCGGTCCGCTTCCCTGATGGGTCGCGGCAGGCGCCGCCGTCGCTTCCAGCCAGGAGCGCGAATCGGCCCCGAAAGGCGAAAAGGCGCTGACAGTGCCGGGTGACCGCAAGGGTCGCCCCATAGCCGCGCGGTCGGGGGCGGAGTCGCCACGGCGACCGCCCGCCCGTGCGCTCTTATGCCCCGCTGTACTCAGCGCTGCCCCAGGCCAGAATGGGGTAGAAGATGAACCCGAGAAAAGCCAGCCCCAGCCCGAACCCGGCGCCCTTGCCGAACTTCTTCGCGAAATCGATGCTGACCACGATCCCTATTACGGCTCCGACAATCGGGATCAGGAGGAGAATGATCCACCATCCGGACCGGCCGGCAATCCGCAGCCAGACGATGATGTTGTAAATGGGGATGATCGCTGCCCAGCCCGGCTGCCCCGCCTTGGTGAAGACCTTCCAGAACGAGGCGATTAAGAGAACCGCCAGCGCCAGAAAGATCAGAAAGAACAGTGCACCGCCGCTGTCGGAGGTGCTTTGCAATGCCAGGGCCCACGCGTGTATGGCCATAGCGACTCCTGTCTTGGTAGCTTTCCCAGGGTAGCCGGATTCTACGCCCGACCGCGGGCAACAGCAAGCGGGAAACACCCATTCGCCTCCATGCCTTGGTATACTCGCGGCTGGCACGAGAAGGAGGTCCCCATGACTGTCCGCGTTTGCCTTGCGCTGATGACGCTCGCGGCCGGGCTGGTGTATGCGCAGACCGCCGCCGTGCGGCCCGCGCAGCTTCGCTCGGAGTACCGCGTGAACCCGCTGGGCATCGACGTGGCCAAGCCGCGGGTAAGCTGGGTGCTGGCGCCCGCCGATCCCAAGGCCCGCGGCCTGAAGCAATCGGCGTACCGCATCCTGGTGGCCTCCACCGCCCAGAACCTGCTAGCCGGCAAAGGTGACTTGTGGGACTCGGGCAAGACGGCATCCGAGCAATCCATCCACGTCGCTTACGCTGGCAAGCCGCTGGTCTCCGGCCAGCAGGCCTTCTGGAAAGTGCAGGTGTGGGACCAGGCCGGCAGGCCGTCGGCATGGAGCCAGACGGCGCACTGGTCGATGGGGTTGCTGAACAAAGATGACTGGAAAGGGAAGTGGATCGGGCGCGATGAAGAGAAGCTGCTGAGGCACCCCGCCAGCCCCTACTGGGCACTGGAGAAGGCGCGCTGGATCTGGTTCCCGGTCGGCGAGCCGGCCAAGGAAGCGCCCGCCGGTCCCCGCCTCTTCCGTGCCGAATTATCCGTGCCCGCCGACCGCAAGATTGTCAAGGCGACGGCGGTTGTCGGAGCCGACAACGCCTTCGAGTTGTTTGTCAATGGCGAGGAAGCCGGCAAGGGCCGCCAGGTGCAAATGCCGGAAGTGATTGACATAGCCGCGCGGCTGAAGCCCGGGCGCAATGTGATCGCCATCCGGGCGCTGCATAACCGCGCCGGGGCGCCGGCCGGGCTGATCGCCGCCGTCCGCGTGGAATTCGCCACCGGCGATCCAATGGTCTTCAGCACCGGCCCCGCCTGGCGCGCTGCCGAAAAAGCGCCCGACGGCTGGCAGCAGGCCGGCTTCCGCGATTCCGGCTGGGCGGCGGCCAAAGACCTCGGCGCTTACGGCATGCAGCCCTGGGGCGAAGTCGGCTTCAGCCAGGAGCGCTTCCTCCCGGCCCGCCTGCTGCGCAAGGAATTCGATGTCACGAAAAAACTGAAGCGGGCTGCCGTTTACGTCTCCGGCTTGGGCTTGTTCGAGATGTATTTGAATGGCGGCAAGGCGGGCGACCACGTGCTCTCACCCGGCCTCACCGACTACGATAAGCGCGCGTTGTACGTCACCTTCGATGTGACCAGGCAGTTGGCAGCGGGGCGCAACGCCATCGGGCTGATGCTCGGCAACGGCCGCTACTGGGCGCCGCGCGAGGGCGTGCCCATGAGCTCGCGCAGCTTCGGCTACCCGAAGGCCATTCTGCAACTCAACCTGGAGTACGAGGACGGCAGCGCCTCAAGCGTGGTCAGCGACGAATCCTGGAAGCTGAGCACCGACGGCCCCGTTCGCCTGAACAACGAATACGACGGCGAGGAGTACGACGCGCGGATGGAAGTGGCTGCCTGGGCGCGCGCCGGCTTCAACGATGCGCGCTGGGAAAGCGCCCGGGTGGTCGGCGCGCCCGCCGGCCCGCTGGCGGCGCAGATGTCTGAACCGCTGCGCGTCACCGAGACCCTGCGCCCGGCGAAAGTCACGGAGATCAAACCGGGCGTCTTCATCTTCGACATGGGGCAGAACCTGGTGGGCTGGTGCCGGCTGCATGTTTCCGGCCCGAAGGGCACGCAGGTGAAGCTGCGCCACGCCGAGAGCTTGCGCGACGACGGCAACCTCTACGTGGACAACCTGCGCTCGGCGCGCGCCACTGCGCTGTATACGTTGAAAGGCGGCGGGCCGGAAGTCTGGGAACCGCGCTTTTCCTACTACGGCTTCCGCTTCGTCGAGGTCACGGGCTTCCCCGGGAAACCCACGGCGGCGGCGCTGGAGGGCCGCGTGGTCCACGACGCCATGACGCCGATCGCCGACTTCTCCAGCTCCAACCCGCTGCTCAACCGCATCCACAAGAACATTTTCTGGGGCGTGCGCGGAAACTATCGCAGCATCCCCACCGACTGCCCGCAGCGCGACGAGCGGCAGGGCTGGCTGGGCGACCGCTCCATGGTCAGCCGCAGCGAGTCGTACCTGTTCGACGTGGCCGCGTTCTATACCAAGTGGATGCAGGACTTGGTCGATTCCGAGCGCGACAGCGGCAGCATCCCCAACGTGGCGCCCAACTACTGGGTGCTGTACAGCGACAACATCACCTGGCCCAGCACCTTCATCTTCGTTCCCCAGATGCTCTACGAGCAGTACGGCGACCGCCGGCCCATCGAGCAGCATTACGCGGCGATGAAGAAGTGGATCGACTACATGAAAGGGTTCATCAAGGACGGGCTGATGCCGCGCGACACGTACGGCGATTGGTGCGTGCCGCCCGAATCGCCCAAGCTGATCCACTCGCAGGACCCGGCGCGGCGGACCGACGCGACGCTGCTCGGCACCTCTTATTACTACCACCTGCTGCGCCTGGTGGCCCGCTACGCGCGGATGCTCGACAAGCAGGGAGACGCCGCCGAGCTCGAGCGGCTCGCCGCGCAAATGCGCGACGCCTTTGAGAAGAAGTTCTACAGTGCGGAGGCGGGCTATTACAGCAACGGCACGCAGACCTCCAGCATCCTGCCGCTGGCTTTCGGCATGACGCCGGAAGCAAACCGCAAGCGGGTCTTCGACCGGCTGATCGACAAGATCGAGCGGGAAAGCAACGGCCACGTGGGCACCGGCCTGGTGGGCGCGCAATGGCTGATGCGGACGCTCTCGGACAACGGCCGCGCCGACATCGGCTATACCATCGCCAACCAGAAAACTTATCCCGGCTGGGGCTACATGATCGAAAGGGGCGCCACCACCATCTGGGAGCTGTGGAACGGCGACACGGCCGACCCGGCCATGAACTCCATGAACCACGTGATGCAGATCGGCGACCTCGGCGTCTGGATGTACGAGTACCTGGCCGGCATCCGCTCCGATCCCGAACAGCCCGGCTTCAAGCGCATTATCGTGAGGCCCTACCCGACCGGTGATCTCGCGTTCGTTAAGGCTTCGCACCAGTCGATGTACGGAAAGATCGCCAGCCAATGGAAGCGCGAGGCCGGGCGGCTCACCCTCGACATCACCATCCCGGCCAACACCACCGCCGTTGTTTACGTGCCGGCCAAGCAGGCATCGGCGGTGACGGAATCCGGGCAGCCGGCCGCGAGCGCCAAGGGCGTGAAGTTTGTGCGAATGGAGAACGGAGCGGCGGTGTACGAAGTGGGCTCCGGCACGTACACGTTCGCCTCGCAGAATTGAAGCGGGACCAATCCGCAGATTACGCAGATTTCGCAGATTCCGGAATTGAATCTTAATCTGCGAAATCTGCGGACCGGTTGACTTGATAACAGGGCGGGCCTAAGATTTGAGCCACTTGGGGGTTCCGTCATCGTTGGCCAGACCATCTCGCATTATCGCGTCCTCGAAAAGCTCGGGGGCGGGGGGATGGGTGTTGTCTACAAGGCTGAGGACGCCAAGCTCGGCCGCCTGGTGGCACTGAAGTTCCTGCCCGAGGAGCTTTCCCGCGACAAGCACGCGCTGGAACGCTTCCAACGCGAAGCGCGCGCCGCATCGGCACTGAATCATCCGAACATTTGCACAATCCACGCGATTGACCAAGCTGACGGGCGATACTTCATCGACATGGAATTGCTGGAGGGCAAGACGCTGCGTCATCGCATCGCCGGCAAGCCCATGTCGACCGACGAGGTGCTGGAACTGAGCATCCAGATCGCCGATGCGCTCGATGCCGCGCACGAAAAGGGCATCATTCATCGCGACATCAAGCCGGCCAACCTCTTCGTGACCGAGCGCGGCCAGGCCAAAATCCTCGATTTCGGTCTGGCCAAACTGACGCCGGGCGAAGCGGCGAAAGCTGCCGGGGCGTCCGAGGGGGCGACCGTTGACGTGGTCGAGGAGCAACTGACCAGCCCGGGCACGGCGCTGGGCACCATGGCCTACATGTCCCCGGAACAGACCCTGGGGCAGGAACTGGACGCGCGCACCGATTTGTTCTCTTTCGGCGTAGTGCTGTACGAGATGGCCACCGGCGTGCCGGCCTTCAAGGGCGCCACGTCCGGGGCGCTGTTTGACGCCATCCTGCACAAGACTCCGGCGGCTGCGGTGCGCCTGAATCCTGAAGTGGCGGCGGAACTGGAACGGATCATAAACAAGGCGCTGGAGAAAGATCGTAGGTTGCGCTACCAGGCCGCGGCGGACTTGCGAGTGGATCTGCAGCGCCTGAAGCGAGACTCGGATTCCGGGCGATCAGAGCCGCGACCGGAGCGGGCCAGCGCAGCGGGCCCGCGAGAGGGAGCGGTTCCGGCGGCAGAGGAACCGCTCCCTCTCGCTCTCCCGCTCCCGCGGGATCGCTCCGGTCGCGGCTCTGATGGGGCGGGCGAGACGCCCGCGCTCCCACGCCGCGCCATAGCGGTCGCTGCGGCGGTTGTGGTCGTGCTGGCCGCGGCGCTTGGCTGGTACCTGCTCCGCAACCGTCCCCAGGAAATCGATTCCGTCGCGGTGTTGCCCTTCGTGAATGCCACCGGGGACCCCAACACCGAATACCTCAGCGACGGAATCTCCGAGAGCTTGACCAATAGCCTTTCGCAGTTGCCTCACCTGCGGGTGAAATCGCGAAGCTCCGCTTTCCATTACAAAGGCAAGGAGGTAGACCTGCAAAAGGCCGGAAAGGAGCTTGGCGTCCGGGCGCTGGTGACCGGCAGGGTCGTGCAGCGCGGCAGCGACCTGCTCATCAGCGTGGAGCTGGTTGACACCCAGGAAAACAACCAGATGTGGGGCGAGCAGTACAGCCGGAAACTGGCGGACACGCTGGCGGTGCAGGCGGAAATCGTTAAAGAGGTGTCGGAGAAGTTGCGGCTGCGGCTGACCGGTGAGCAGAAGGAGCGGCTGGGCAAGCCGCAGACCGCCAGCAGCGAGGCCTATCAGCTCTATCTCCAGGGCCGCTACCACTGGAACAAAAGGACGGAAGAAGGTTTCAAGAAGAGCATCGAGTACTTCAATCGGGCCATCGCCAAAGACCCGGGGTACGCCCTGGCTTATGCCGGCTTGGCGGACTCGTATTGCTTGACCGGTGTCTGGGGCTTCGCCGCGCCGAGGGACGTTTTCCCACGAGCGAAGGCCGCAGCAGCTAAAGCGCTGGAGCTGGATCCGGGTTTGGCCGAGCCTCATGCTGCTCTCGGCTACATCAAGTACGTGCACGAGAGAGATTGGACGGCCGCCGAGCAAGAATTCAAACGCGCCATCGAGTTGAACCCCAACTACGCGACAGCCCACCACTGGTATTCCGATTACCTCAAGTGGTCTGGGCGGCATGCGGAAGCCGTAGTTGAAATCAGAAAAGCCCAGCAGGCCGATCCGCTCTCGTTGATCATACAAACCACTGCGGGGCACGCCTTCTACGTTGGGCGCCAGTATGACCAGGCGGCCGAGCAATATCAGAAAGCGCTCGACCTGGACCCCAATTTCGCGTATGCGCACAGCGGCCTCGGCCATCTTCATATCCAAAACGGGGGGTTTCAAGCGGCGATTGAAGAGTTCGAGAAGGCGCTGGCTCTTTCCGGCAACGCGCCCGTGTACATCTACTCGCTCGGGTATGCCTATGCACGAGCCGGCAACAAGTTTGAAGCTCAGAAGCGAATCGAAGAACTAAAACAACTGCGGAAGCGAAGATTCGTCGATCCTTGGGCGATCGGATTGGTTTACGTGGGCCTGGGGGATAACGATCAAGCGTTTGCGTGGTTTGATCGGGCGGTCGAGGAAGGGTCCACGTACGTCGTCCGGCTCAAAGTGGACCCCTCGTACGACCCGCTCCGCTCCGACCCGCGCTTCGCCGAGCTGCTGCGCCGCGTCGGGTTTCCGTAGAGAAATTAGCCACGGATGCACACGGATAGACCCATCCGCAGATTCCGCAGATTTCGCAGACGCCGGAACTGAATCTTAATCTGCGCAATCTGCGTAATCTGCGGATCGGTTGTTTGATCCGTGTCCATCCGTGTTCATCCGTGGTAAGTTCATTCCGGCGGTTTGCGATTTTATGCTTATGAAACTCATCTGCTGCCCCTTGGCTTTCTTCTTCGCGCTGGCGGTTGCGGCGGCGCAGCCCATCCCGCGGGCCGAGCATCCGCGGCCCGATTTCGAGCGCGCCCAGTGGCTCAACCTCAACGGCGTCTGGGACTTCCGTTTCGACCCGGACGACGAGGGCCTGCAGCGCGGCTGGTTCAAGCCCGGCGCCGATCTGGGCCGCCAGAAAATCACCGTGCCGTTTTGCTGGGAGAGCTCGCTGTCCGGCATTCAGGACAAGAGCGGGCAGAAGATCGGCTGGTACCGGCGGGACTTCACCGTTCCGGCCGAGTGGGGCGGCCGCCATGCCTGGCTGCGCTTCGACGCCGTCGATTGGGAAGCGCGCGTCTGGGTGAACGGCAAGGAGTTGGGTGCGCACGCAGGCGGCTACACGCCCTTCGAATTCGACCTGGCGGGCGTGGCGGAACCGGGGCAGCGCGCCACCGTGGTGCTGCGCGCCTACGATGCCACCGACCCGGCGCTGCCGCGCGGCAAGCAGACCCCCGGCTGGTACACCTATACCAGCGGCATCTGGCAGACCGTCTGGCTGGAAGCGCGCCCGGCCCGCTACATTTCTTCGTTCTCGCTGGTTCCCCGGCGCGACGGTGGCGACTGGTTCCTGGATGTGTCGGCGAAAGCGGCTGGCGGTTCGGGCACGGGGAGCCTGCGGCTCAGTTCGCCTGATGCCGGCGTTGAAGCGCGCGAGGTTGAGTTAAAAGACAACGAAACCCGCGCCAGCCTCCGCGTTCGCTCGCCAAAACCCTGGACGCCCGATTCGCCGCACCTCTACGACTTGACGCTGCAGCTCGGCGAAGATGCCGTTCGCACATACTTCGGGCTGCGCACCATCGGCCGCGGGCGCTACGGAAACCTGCCGCATGAGTCCGTGCTGCTCAATGGCGAGCCGGTTTACCTGCGCGGGGCGCTGGACCAGTCGTTCAACCCCCAGGGCATATACACGGCGCCCAGCGACGCCTTTCTGCGCCGCGACATGGAGCTGGCCCGCGCGGTGGGCTTGAATTTCCTGCGCATCCACATCAAGGCCGACGAGCCGCGCCGCCTTTACTGGGCCGACCGGCTGGGCGTAATGATCATGCAGGACATGCCCAACACTTCGGTGATGAGCCGGCGCTCGCGGGAAGCCTGGGAAAGCACGATGCGCGCCGTCATCGAGCGCGACCGCAACCACCCGGCCATCTTCTCCTGGGTGGCCTTCAACGAAACCTGGGGCCTGAACTACGGGAAAGAGAGCGGCGAATCGGGCGCGCGCTATGCGGAGAACAAGGAGACGCAGGCCTGGGTCGAGCAGATGTGGAAGCTGATCCGGCAGCTCGATCCCACGCGCCTGGCCGAGGACAACTCCGCGAACCAGCGCGACCACGTGGCTACCGATCTGAACTCCTGGCACTTCTACATCGGCGATTACGGCCGGGCGCGCGCCAACATTGAAGAGATGGTGAAGAACACGTATCCGGGCTCGGGATTCAACTTCGCGCCCGGGCGCCAGCAGGGCACGCAGCCGCTGATCAATTCCGAATACGGGGCGGTGGGGGCGGGCGGCGGCGACCGGGACGTCTCCTGGGGCTTCCGCTTCCTCACCAACGAACTGCGCCGCCACGAGAAGATCCAGGGCTACATCTACACCGAGCTGACCGACATCGAGTGGGAGCACAACGGCTTCGCGAACTACGACCGGACGCGCAAGGAGTTCGGATACGAGGCCTTCGTGCCGGGCATGACGGTGCGCGACCTGCAGGGCGAGGACTTCGTGGGCTACAACGCCCCGCCCGCGATCCAGGCCGCCCCCGGCGCGGAAATTTCGGTGCCCGTCTTTGTCAGCCATTTCTCGAAGCGCGCCGGGAAGGCCGCGCTGCGCTGGTGGATCACCGGCCACGACGACCTGGGCGAGAAGGTGGAGACGGCGCCCGAGAGCCGCCCCGTTCGCTGGGAGCGCTGCCGGGTGATCGAGCAGGAACCGCTGCGCTTACGCCTGCCGGGCAAGCGGCCGTTCGTCGGCGCGGTGGCGCTGGAGCTGCTGGATGAGTCGGGCCGGCGCATCGCGGCGAATTTCGTCAACGTGATCGCGCGCGGCGCCCCCAGCCCGCGCGTCGAGGTGCTTGGCCCGCGCCTGCTGGCGCTGCGTTTCAAGCCGGAAGAGCCCGTGAGCGTTTCAGAGAAGGAAGTGGAAAGCAGACCGGGGAAGTTGTCGTCCGCGCACGCAACCGCCATCGAATACCGCATCCCGGTGCCCGATTCCGTGCGCCAGGCCGGCGCGGTGAAGCTGGAGCTGATGGCCGAGTTGGCGGCCCGCGCCGGTTCAGCCAAGGTCGATTGGCAGTCGCGCCAGAAGCCGGTCGACTACCCGCAAACCGAGGCGCGCAAGTTTCCGTCCGCCGTGCGCCTGAAGATCAATGGACAGCCGGTCGCGGACATCGAGCTGCCCGACGACCCCGCCGATTCGCGCGGCGTGCTCTCCAGCGTGGCCGAGTACCACCACGGCAGCTACGGCTACCTGGTGCGGCGTTCGGTGGCCGCGCCGGCGGGCGCCGAGATACGCCTGGTGTTTGAGGCGCCCGCCGAGGGCCTCTCCATTTACGGCGAAACGATGGGCCGCTACACCTTCGACCCAACCGTCTTCATCCACACCACGCGGGACGTGCAAAGAACCAAGGAGTGAGGCGCTCGCCACAAAGGCACAACGACACGACGCAGATGTCGCCGCCGCTTGGACTGGTTTCTTTGTGGCTGTTTTTGCTATGCTTCGCTCGCGGAGGGGGTGGAGAATGAAGCGGATCTGGGTGCTCGTCTCTCTGCTTCTGGTGTTACTGCCGGTGGCGTCCCGTGGCCAGGGGCTCACGGCGCGTCTCGCCGGCGTTGTGCAAGACCGCAGCGGCAGCGCCGTGCCAGGCGCGACAGTCGAGCTGACCAATTCCGGCACCGGCCAACGTTTCGAAACCACAACCGACGGCGCCGGCAACTACGTGTTTGCCGAAATCCTGCCGGGTACCTATGAACTGGTCATCAACCTGGCCGGTTTCAAACGGCATGAGCAGCGCGGCATCGCGGTGACGGCCACCGAGCGCGTGGTGCTTCGGCCCATCACCCTGGAAGTCGGCCCATTGACACAAACGGTTTCGGTTACCGCCGAAGCGCCGCGCATTCAAAGCCAGAGCGCCGAGCGTTCGGGCCTGGTTTCAACCGAGGAGATACAGGACCTGGGCCTCAAAGGCCGCGACTACATGGAACTGTTGTCGCTGCTGCCCGGTGTTGTGGACACGGCCAACCGCGAGGCGCCGGGCTGGAACAACCTGGTGGGCGTAACGATCAACGGCGGCCGCGAAGGGACGATCAACCTCACCCTGGACGGCGTCTCCAACCGCGATACCGGTTCCAACACTGGGCCGTACCTGGCGCCGGGCGTGGATGCCATCGCCGAGATCAAGGTGCTGCTCTCCAACTACCAGGCCGAGTACGGCCGATCGTCCGGGGGAACGGTCAACGCCGTCATCAAGAGCGGCACCAAGAACTTTCACGGCGGCGCGTTCTATTTCTTGCGCAACGAGGCGCTCAATGCCAACGGTTTCTTCTACAACCGCGACGGCCTGGAGCGGGCCCCGTACCGCTACACATCGCCGGGCTGGAACCTGGGCGGCCCGCTGAAGGCGCCGGGCCGCCGGTTCCGCGGCCGGACCTTCTTCTTCCTCTCGCAGGAGTACACGCCGCGCCGCATGCCCACCCAGGTGGGCCGGCTGACGATGCCCACCGAGGGCGAGCGGCGCGGTGATTTTTCACAGAGCTTGGACTTGAACAACGCCCTGATTCGGGTGCTCGATCCGCTGGCCAACCGCGCCCAGTTCCCCGGCAACGTGGTGCCCCAAGCGCGCATCGACAAGGGCGGGCAGGCGCTGCTGAACCTGTTCCCGCTGCCCAATACCGTGGACCCCCAGCGTACCTTCAACACCGTGTTCCAGAGCAGCGTCGACCATCCGCGCCGGGACGAGGTCCTGCGGCTCGATTGGAATGCCGGTTCCCGGACCACCTTCTACGTGCGCGGCATCCACGATGTGGAATCGTTCCGCGGCGATTACAACATGCCGCTGATCAGCGCCAACTGGCCGCAGTTCCCCATCAACTACAGCATCACCTCGCGCGGCCTGGTGGCCACCCTGCTGCATACCGCCAGCCCCACGGTGATCAATGAGTTTACCTTCGGCGTCAACCACGCCGCGCAGGATGTGGTCCCGCTCAACCAGGCGGGCCTGGATCGCAACACCAGGGCCAAGCTGGGCGTCAACATTCCGCAGGTGCACCCGGAGATCAATCCCTACAGCCTCATCCCCAACGCCACCTTCGGCGGCGTGAACCTTGCGCCCAACTTCACCATTGAGGCGCGTTTCCCGTTCCGCGGGCGTAACACGACGTGGAACTGGTCGGACAACGTCACCAAGCTGCGGGGCCCCCACACTTTGAAGGCCGGCATTTACGTCGAGCAGACGCGGCGCGACGCCTCCCGCGCCTCCAGCTTCAACGGCAGCTTCAACTTCGGCCGGAGCACCAACGCCAACTTCGACAGCAACTACGCTTTCTCCAACGCGCTGCTGGGTTCGGTGACCAGCTACACGGAAGCCGACGGGCATCATCATGCTTACGGCCGCCTGCGCAACGTCGAATGGTTCCTGCAGGACAACTGGCGGGTCAACCGCAAGCTCTCCATCGATGTGGGGATGCGTTTCTATCGGATGGTGCCCAACTGGGTGGCCCGGGGTAAGCTGGCGTATTTCGCCATGGAAGACTACAGGAAGGAACGCGCCCCTCTGCTGATTGTACCCTATCGCCCGACGCCTTCGTCGGCGCGCGTCGGCTACAACCCGGTGACCGGGCAAACCGTGTCGGAGGTGCTTATCGGCACATTCGTTCCCGGTACGGGCGATATGTATAACGGCATGCGGGTGCGCGACCAGCACGTCATGCAGACCCCGCCCATTCAGCCGGCCCCGCGCTTCGGCTTGGCCTGGGACCCGTTCGGCAATGGGAAGACGGCCTTCCGCGGCGGATTCGGCATTTACCCCGATCGCTTCAACGACGACCAGGTGCTGCAACTGGTCGAGCAGCCGCCGTTGTTGAACACCTACGCCGCCTACAACACCACGCTCAAGGCGCTGCTGGAGAC
>Ga0315295_10004042_pt1 | contig 12467 bp, 10 predicted proteins | sample YL17G14_0_MG_FD_204453 | JGI IMG/M metagenome (GOLD analysis project Ga0315295, IMG submission 204453) | Sediment microbial communities from Yellowstone Lake, YNP, Wyoming, USA - YL17G14_0 | ecosystem: Environmental > Aquatic > Freshwater > Lake > Sediment | place: USA: Wyoming | collected... | reverse complement strand
CCGACAATTACTACCCAAGGGTTTACTCCAAACCAGCTTGTCCCCCTACGCGCAACCCTTACAACCTCGACTTCAGGTTCCTCTACTACACGCCTAACCACTCTTCGAGTTTGGGCCTTGGGTCTAGTCACTCGTTTAGTTGGGCCTCTCTTCGCCATAGCCTATGTCTCCTTTTCTAGATAATAAACACTTTGGCATGCAATATAACTATCTTTGCTAAATTTGTCAATCCCTTGAGCTAGAGATTATGTGGTCATTTTGGAGAATTCCTGTTTGTATCATACCTGCGTGTCTATGGCTTCTGGCAATTGGCGCAGAAATAGCTGCCGCGGTTTCTGATGGCAAGGCGCTGGATGGGTGTGCCGCAGACAGGGCATGACTTGCCGCCGCGGTGAGCTACATGAAAATTATCGTGTGCAGTGCCCAACTGCCCATCGGGCCGTTTATAGGTATCAACGCTGGCACCTTTGCTGTCAATGGCTGATTGAAGGACATTGCGGATAGCTTGATGGAGATTTCTGATTTCTTGTGGTGACAGGCTATTTGCTTTTCGTAGCGGGTGAATTTTGGCAGCAAACAGGGCTTCATCGGCGTACATGTTGCCGATACCGGCGATAAAGGCTTGGTCGAGAAGAACGGCTTTTATAGGTGCCTGACGTTTGTGCAAACGTTTAGCCAGAGTCTGGACGGTGAATGCCGGGGTTAATGGCTCAGGGCCGAGCTTGCCGACGATCGCTTGCTCGTTCTTTACGAGCCACAGCGCTCCCAGCCGTCTGCGGTCGGTAAAGACCAGCCGGCTGCCGTCGTCGAGGTGAAAGATGACTCTGGCGTAGCCGTCAGGTTGCTTTGGATTCAGCAGCAGTGCCCCGGTCATTTTGAGGTGGATAACCAGCACACTACCACCGGAGAGGCGGAAAATGAGATATTTACCGCGGCGCTCAAGGTCGTTTATGCTTTGCCCTTTAAGTTTACGGCGAAACTCCTCGACTGAAGGCTGTTTCACCGGCTTAGCATCCGAGACGATGATATCGGTAAATCGCCGGCCGATGACGTGGGGAGAAAGCTCTTTCTTTATGGTCTCTACTTCAGGCAGCTCAGGCAACGTTGATAACCACCTTTAAACGAATTGCGGTTGACAGGCACTCGCATTGTAGCCTAAAGTGCTTGTGTGATAAACATTTGCTGGCTATAATCATGGATTAAATTAACCGCATATTCTAGTTTAGCGGAAGGCTTGATGAAAAACAGAGGACTACTTATGCTGGCTACTTGCATGGTGCTGGCTACTACGCTGGTAATAACGGGCTGCGCCAGTCCGGCTCAAGAACATGTCAACAAAGGCAATGCATATTTTAAGCAAGGGCAGTACGATGAAGCCATTACGGAATACAATGAGGCGATTGAGCTCGACCCACAGCTTGCTGGCGGCTACAACGGCCGTGGGCTTGTTTATCAAACGAAAGGGCAGTTCGATGAAGCCATAGCCGACTTTGACAAAGCGATTGAGTTTGAACCAACAAATGCTGAGTTCTATTTCAATCGTGGTAATGTGTACCTGGAGAGGGGACAATTTCAAACAGCGGTAGCTGATTACGACAAGGCTACTGTGCTTAACCCGAGGCTGGCTATGGCTTATAACAACAGGGGGCGGGCTTATGCCGGCCAGATGCAGTTCGATAGAGCCATAGCTGATTATAGTAAAGCTATCGAATTAGACCCGAAGCTGGCTGTGGCTTATGATAACCGTGGCCTTATGTATCGTGATAAAGGAGAGTACGACACGGCCATATTTGACTTCAATAAGGCCATTGAACTGGACCCGAATCTGGCCAAGGCATATTTTAATCGGGGTTACACCTATAACAAGAAGGGCGATGTAGAGCAGGCAAAAGCCGATTTAGATAAGTGTATCGAAATATCCACCGACCCCGCGCTTACCAAGGCAGCCAAACAGCTACGGGAGAGGTTGTGAAAATCTGTCAGATTCTTCTGATATGGTTGATTCTTAGTTTATCCCATCTCGGCCCAGTTTTTGCCTAACTTGATGTCTATCCTTAGCGGCACTCTGAGCTTTAAGGCTTCGGGCATTATTCTGGACACCAGCTCTTTCATCTGGTCTATTTCCTCAGGAGGCACTTCGAAGACAAGCTCGTCGTGAACTTGAAGAGTCATTTTGCTCCGCAGGTTCTGTTTTTCCATCTCGCGGTGAAGGTTGACCATAGCGATTTTGATGATATCGGCAGAGGTACCCTGCACCGGCATGTTTATTGCCATTCGCTCAGCAGCTTCTCTGACCTGCCGGTTCGGCGAGTTGATTTCAGGTATGTAGCGCCTCCTGCCCAACACTGTCTGCACGTACCCTCGCTCTCTGGCCTGGCTCTTGGTGGCTTCGATGTATTCTTTGACCCTGGGATATTTCTCGAAATAGGCAGTTATGAATTGGGAAGCTTCCTCCCGGCTGAAACTGGTAGCCTGCTCCAGGCCGTAGTTGCTCATTCCGTAAATAATGCCGAAGTTGACCGTTTTAGCCACGCGGCGCATCTCTGAAGTCACCTTGTCTGGAGAGACGTTGAAGACACGGGAAGCAGTGGCGGCATGAACATCCTCGTCTCTGAGGAAGGTGGCTATAAGCTCCGGGTCCTGTGAGATGTGGGCTAACGCCCTAAGGTCGATTTGAGAGTAATCGGCGGATAGAAGCTGCCACCCCGGCTCGGCGATGATAGCTTGTCTTATTTTGCCACCCAGCTCGCTCCTTATGGGAATGTTCTGCATGTTCGGCTCGCTGGAGGAAAGCCGGCCGGTGGTTGTGCCTGTCTGGTTGAAGCTGGTATGAAGCCTGCCCGTTTTGGGGTTGACCAGCGCGCAGAATGCATCGGTGTAAGTTGACTTCAGCTTGGCTAGCTGGCGGTATTGCAGGACAAGTTCAATTATGGGGTGAGTACCCTTTAGTTCCTCGAGCGCCGAGGCTTCGGTGGAATAGCCACTTTTTGTTTTGCGCGGCTTGGGAAGCTTCAGCTCTTCGTAAAGAACTCTGGACAGCTGCTGTGACGAGTTTATGTTGAACCTGTAGCCGAGACTGTTGTAAACCTCGGCTTCCAGTCTGAGCATCTCCTTTCCCAAGCTGTGAGACATATCTCGCAGCAGTTCAGCATCTATAGCCACTCCATTTCTTTCCATGGCTACCAGAACCGGGACCAGGGGCATCTCTACTTCGCTGAAAAGTTGCCATAGTCCTTCTTCTCGCAGTTCGGTAGCGAGCACGCTTTTAAGCCTTAAGGTAATATCGGCATCGGCACAGGCGTAGTCGGCAACCTCTTCAATTGTCGCCATGGCCATGGAGAGCTGCTTGGCTCCTTTGCCGATTAAGTCGGTGATGGGCGTCATCTCGACTCCGAGTTTGTTGAAAGCCAGCGCTTTAAGCCCGATGGATTTTTCGCCCAGCAGATAGGCGGCAAGCATGGTATCGAAGTTTAAATTCTGAAGCTTTATACCGTATTCGGCGAGCACTGTCATATCGAATTTGCCATTTTGAGCTATTTTAGGGATTTTGGCGTCTTCAAGCACAGGTTTAAGCCTGGCAATAACTTGAGCTAGCGGCAGTTGGGATATCTGGCTTAGCCCGCGATGTCCCAGCGGTATGTAGTAGGCTTCACCCGGCTTTGATGATAGTGAGATGCCGACGAGTTCACAAGCCATAACTTCTTTAGCCGAAGTCTCCAGGTCAACAGCGAATTCTTTGGCGGCTTGCAACTGGGTAATAAGCTTATCCAAATCATGGTTGGTGCTAATTATGTGGTAGTCCTTGCTATAGGTTGGTTTACCGGGGACCTCAGTTGGTGCCTTCTCAATTTCCTCGGGCAGTCTGGATAGCAATTGGACAAATCCCAATTCGCGGAAGAGTTCGACTACTTGATTTCTGTCGTAAGTGGTGACCTGGCAGGCATCCAGATTCAGGGTTATTGGCACATCGGTAACTATTGTCGACAACTCCCTGTTGCGAACAACTCGGTCTTTATAGTCGCGCAGCGAAGTCTGTAACTTCTCAGGTGTTATTTCGTCAATATGGTCGTAGATTCCCTCGAGGCTGCCGAATTGGCGCAGTAACTTGGCGGCTGTCTTGTTACCGATGCCGGGGATGCCGGGTATGTTGTCCGAAGGGTCACCGGTGAGAGCTTTGAACTCAGCGAGCTGACCGGCAGATATACCGTATTTCTCTTCGACACCTGACTCATCGTAGATTGCCGTATCGCTGAAGCTTCGCCTGGGCGACATTACTTTGGTGCTGGGTGAGACAAGCTGGAGCATATCATTGTCGCCGGTAACGATCAGGGTGTCTACGTTTCGCTGGGTAGCCTGTCGGCTCAGGGTACCCAGAACGTCATCAGCCTCGTAGCCGTCTATTTCGAAGGTGGGAATATGGAAGGCATCTACTAATTGATGCACACGCTGTATCTGGCTGACAAGCTCTTCGGGAGCTTTGGGGCGCTGGGCTTTGTAGTCCTCGAATTTTTCATGTCTGAAGGTCGGTCCGGGACGGTCGAAAGCGATAGCCCAGTGGGTTGGCTTGATTTCATTCAGCACCTTGAGCAAGGTGCTGGCAAATCCCTGAACGGCATTGACCATTTCCCCGGTCTTGGATATCGTTAGCGGAGGAATGGCGTGGAAAGCCCGGTGCACCAGGGCATTTCCGTCGAAGAGGAGCAGGAGTGGTTTTTCTTTAGCCAAGTTCTAAATCCTTGAAACATTTTGATAGTTTGTCATTCAAAGCCCTTCTCCCTCTGTCATTCTGAGCGCAGCGAAGAATCTCGAAGCGAGGAATCAGGCCATTACTTCGCGGAATTAAACGTAATCTAGATTCTTCGGTCAGTTAATTCCCTTAGAATCACACAAAGTAAAGAGTTTGAATTCATTATATATCAAGTTGACAGCCGTGGTATACTATTTGCTCACCTGGAAAGATAGCTTGAAAATGAACAAAAAGGACCTGCTTTCCGTAGCCGATTTGAGCGCTGCGGAGGTCGAGAAAATCATCGCTCAAGCCTTGAAAATCAAACGTGGGCCGGCGCCGCAGTCGTTGTCCGGCAAGATACTGGTTCTTTTATTCGAGAAACCATCTTTGCGGACACGAGTTAGTTTTGAAGTGGCAATACATCAGTTGGGCGGCTATTGTCTTTACTTATCGCCCGAAGAGGTAGGCCTGGGCAAGCGAGAGCCAGCCTCTGATGTAGCCCGGGTGCTTAGCCGGTATGTACATGGCATAATAGCCCGTACCTTTGCTCACCAGACTTTGCAGGCGCTGGCGCACCACTCGACTGTCCCTGTAATTAACGCTCTTTCAGATTTGGAGCATCCCTGCCAGGCTTTAGCTGATATAGTGACTGTTAAAGAAAAAAAGGGGAAGCTTAAGGGCTTAACACTGGCTTATATTGGCGATGGTAACAATGTGGCTAACAGTTTGCTTTTGGCGGCTGCAATAACAGGAATTAACTTCCGTATTGCTTCTCCGCCCGGTTATGCTGTCAAGGACGAGATATGGCAGACTGCCAAAGGTTTAGCCTCCCATAGCGGCAGCCAGATTTTATTAACTGATGCGCCCGAGCAAGCGGTGAAGGATGCTGATGTTGTTTACACGGATGTGTGGACGAGCATGGGGCAAGAAGTTGAGGCTGCCATACGCCGCAAAGCCTTCGCTCGTTATCAGGTTGATAATCGATTATTGTCTTTAGCCAAAAAGGATGCTATATTTATGCATCCACTACCGGCTCATCACGGGGAGGAGGTTGCTGCTGGGATTCTGGATAGTCCGCGCTCAGTAGTCTTTGACCAGGCAGAAAACAGGCTCCACCTGCAAAAAGCATTGCTAATTCAGATGTTTGGCAAAGTTGGACGCACCCGCTAGCAAGTGGTATCCTTTATTTGTATCAGTCATTATTCCGAGAGTAAGTGAAACATGAAGCCGGTTATAGCTATAGTTGGTCGAGCCAATGTCGGCAAGTCGACGCTGTTTAATCGTCTGGCCGGTGGGTCGGTAGCTGTTGTCGAAGACCTGCCGGGGACGACGCGTGACCGCGTCTTTGCCGACGTTTCCCGTCAGGGACATGAGGTGACTTTGATTGATACCGGCGGATTAGAGTTGAGGCCGGGCTCTTCACTGGCTCAGAAAGTTAAAGAACAAGCCGAGGCAGCCATAGCTGAAGCTGATGTTATTATTTTTATGGTTGACGTTCGCGATGGAGTGATTGCTGCCGACTGCGAGATAGCTGACCTGCTTCGTATATGCCATAAGCCGGTCGTTTTAGTGGCTAATAAGGCGGATAACGTCAGGTTGGAGAGCCAGATAAGTGATTTTTATCAATTAGGTGTTGGTACTCCACTGGCTATTAGTGCTCAGCACAATCGGGGTATAAACGAGCTCTGGCAATTGATAACTCCTCTTCTTCCCGAGGTCTCTGAGAGCCTTGTTGATTCGGACAAACCCAAATTGGCTATTGTCGGCCGGCCCAATGTAGGAAAATCGATGTTGTTAAATGCTATTGTTGGCGAAGAAAGATCCATCGTGGACCAGGCTGCGGGTACGACCCGGGATGCTGTAGATACTGTTTTCAATTTCCGAGGGCAGGAGCTGCTGTTGATAGATACTGCCGGCATAAGGCGACGTGGACGTGTGTGCACCGGGGTGGAGTACTACAGCTTGATTCGGGCCTTACGTGCCATTAACCGTTGCGATGTCGCCCTGTTAGTTACGGATGCCACCGAATTCATTACGGCACAGGATGTGCATATTGCTGGATATATCAAGCAATCGGGCAAAGGTATGGTACTGATTATTAATAAGTGGGACCTTGCTTCTGAGCAGCCTAAAGAATTATACGTTGGACAAATTCAGCAACGGCTGAAGTTTATGTCTCACGCACCCGTTCTTTACGTTTCGGCTAAATTTAAGCGTGGGGTAGATGAGGTAATACCCAAGGCTCTGGAGGTGTGGCGAGAAGGGCAAAAGCAATTGTCTGACCCGGTGGTAGATAAGTTTATTAAGCAGGCGGTTATGGCCCATACGCGGCCCCGAAAAGGCTTGAAGCAACTCGAAGTTATCCGTGCCTACCAAGCCGGCACCAAGCCGCCCAGTTTTACTCTTCTGGTTAATGATCCGGAGCTGGTGCACTTTTCCTATCAACGATATCTGGAGAACAAACTCCGGCAAACCTTTGGGTTTTCCGGCACCTCGGTGCGGCTCCTTTTCAGGAGGGCACCATCGAGAAGGCTTCAAAAAGTGGGGTGAGAATGCATGATAGTGGCTAAATTCATTCTTGTGGCGCTGATTGGTTATTTTATTGGTGCCATACCGGTTGCCTTGATAATTGGTAAACGCATGGCAGGAATTGATATTTCCAAACGCGGCAGTGGCAATATTGGCGGTACCAACGTGCTGCGTGTCATAGGATTCAAGGCGGGAGCTATTACCATGGCTCTCGACCTGGCCAAGGCAATTGTGCCGGTGATATTGGCCAGGTTTATCATAGGTGACAGCATATTGCAGATAGCCGGCTTCACTCTTGATTGGCGATGGGGGCAGGTCATTACCGCGTTGATGGTGATGGTGGGACATAACTGGTCAGTATATATCAAATTCCGTGGTGGTAAAGGCGCAGCCGTTTATTATGGCAGCTGGTTCGCTATTTGGCCGGTGGTCGGTCTCTTCGGCGGTTTGATTTTGATAATCACGGTTTTACTAAGTAAATACATGTCCCTGGGTTCCATACTCGGCTCATTGAGTATACTATGCCTGTTTATCATAATGACGATAACTAATGCATCTCCCCCTGTCTATTTAATCTACAGCGTATTGGCTGCTGCCTTGATTGTCTATCAACATCGGAGCAATATAAGCAAATTGCAGACTGGAACCGAGAATCGGATGGACCAGGGCCCTAATAAGATAGGCCTGTGATTTACTGCTTCGAATCCGCGTGAAAATCCTCTTTGCCTTTTTTGGGGAGTAATTATTATGTCCAAAGTTGCTGTTATCGGTGCTACTACCTGGGGAAATACCCTGGCGAGTTTGTTGGCAGTCAGAGGAGCGATGGTCAGCGTTTGGGCAAGGACTGAGTCCAGAGCCAGCGAGTTGAGGAAAGAGGGCCTATCGGAAGGCGACTCCAGCGAGCGACTCTCCTTTACCGGTAATCTTGAAGAGGCGTTGGGCGCCGCCGAGTTTGTTATCTGTGCCGTGCCGGCTCAACGCATGAGGCAGAATTTGAGGCTGAGCAATCCTCATTTCAATCCTTCTGTAATATTGGTCAGTGCCGCTAAGGGACTGGAAGCAGAAACCGGCAAAAGGATGTCAGAGGTGATGGCAGATGAGGTTAGCTCTGTTTCTCAAGATAGGATATGTGCTCTGTCCGGGCCGAATCTTTCCGCGGAGATTAAGCAGGGCTTACCGGCTACGTCAGTTATAGCTGGCCGAGACATAGAGGTTGCCAGAAAGGTGCAGGGACTGCTGGATTCACCGGAGTTTACCGTTTTTGTCAGCGATGATATTATCGGTGTAGAGTTGTGCGGTGCCCTGAAGAATGTGATTGCCCTGGGGGCTGGAATTATGGATGGTTTAGACCTGGGCAACAATGCTAAAGCGGCATTTATCACTCTAGGCTGGAAAGATGTTGTTTCGCTGGGAATAGCCCTGGGAGCTAAGCCTGACACTTTTTATGGGCTGGCTGGCCTGGGGGACCTTATAGCAACCGGTAACAGTCCGTTGAGTCGTAATCACTATGTAGGCTATGAATTGGGCAAGGGACGACCTTTAAGCGACATAATTAGCTCTATGTCGCAGGTTGCCGAGGGCGTTGATACCGCTATGGCTGCTCACCGATTAGTGAGCAGAGTTAAACTCGAAGCACCGATTGTGAATCTGGTGTACAGCGTATTATTCGAGTCTCTGCCGCCGGCTGAGATATCAAGGCGTTTCAAGAACGGACTGAAGCCCGAATCAATTGTCTGAGTCTAACAGGTGTATTTCCCGTCTACTCGACGATTTCGGGGTCTTCACCTTCAGGTGTTTTGGCTGTGGGTAAGGTTTTGGCCAATTCTTCAAGAATCCGTCGCTGGTTGGAATCCACAGATTGCGGCGTTACTACCCGGACCACAACTAACTGGTCTCCCTTACCTCTGCCATGAAGACGAGGTACGCCTTTGCCTTTGACGCGGAATGTCTTCCCATTCTGAGTACCCGGCGGTATCTTCATTGCCACCTTGCCGTCCAGGGTCGGCACTTCTATGTTGTCCCCCAGGGCAGCTTGAGCGAAATTGATGGGCAACTCATAGAAGATGTCAAAGTCTTTGCGGATAAAGAATTTATGAGGCTTCACAGAGAAGTTGATGTAGATATCGCCTGGAGAGCCACCATATTTACCGGCATCGCCTTCATTGCTGAGGCGCATCTGATAGCTTTCGTCTATTCCCGGTGGAACGGTTGCCGTGAGCTTTCGTTTTACCCTTTCCTTGCCGCTACCTTTGCACTGACGGCAAGGGTTGTTAATAAGCGTGCCTTCGCCTTTACAATGTGGGCAGGTGGCAGCATGAACAAAACGCCCGAAAAGGCTTTGTTGAATTCGGCGAACTTCGCCATTGCCGTTGCAACTCGGGCATTTTTGCGGGTTTGTTCCGGGCTGGCTGCCGACACCGTGACATGTAGAACAGTTTTCGATACGTAAGATTTCGAATTCTCTATCTGCTCCGAACACAGCTTCTTCAAAAGAAAGAGTTAAATTAGCTCGCAGGTCAGCCCCTTTTTGAGGGGAACGGCGTTGAGCTCTGGTGCTAGTAGCACCGAAGAAAGCATCGAATATGTCACCCAAGCCACCAAAACCAATATCTTCGAAACCGAACGAATCTGCGGTCGCTACGCGGCCATAGCGGTCATAGGAGGCACGCTTTTCAGCATTGGAGAGGACTTCATAGGCCTCGTTTATCTCCTTGAATTTCTCTTCGGCATCCGGCTGGCTGTTGTGGTCGGGATGATATTTGAAGGCTAACTTACGGAAAGTCTTTTTGATTTCCTCATCACTGGCGTTTCTCGGAACTCCAAGTATCTTGTAATAGTCTCGATTGTTGGGCATAACAAAACCAACCTCAACATTTCAGTATAACTGACGGCTCGACATTTTAGCAAATTTCAGGATGGGCTGTTCATCAAAGCTGTAGAGTTTGTTTGACAGGTCCCAAGTGTCATCCTGAGCGAGCGAAGGGCACTGTTCCTTAACTTCGTTGAATTCAGTTCAAGCTAGATTCTTCGGTCGCTTTTACTACCTCAGAATGACAGACTATTTTCGCAAACTATCTCAAGCTGAGAAATTTGTTTTGCCGATGATGCCGATGTATGATTGGGTATTAAATGAAAGAGAAGCTCAGACAGGCTTTGGCTACCCGGCATAGAATTGGATTAAGCAGCGGCGGGCTGACTGAAGCCGCAGTCCTTATTCCAATTTTCTGTAAAGACGGAGAATATCATATCCTTTTTACCCATCGGAGCGACCAGGTGCCGCATCATAAAGGTCAGATATCGTTTCCCGGAGGAGCGCGAAGCAAGACTGATGCTACGCTTCTGGATACAGCTCTCAGGGAGAGTTGGGAAGAGATCGGGCTGGAAGCTAAGGATGCGGAAATTGTGGGAGAGCTAGACGACACTCCGACGACGACATCCGGTTTTAATATCTCGCCTTTCGTAGCTTTTATTCCTTATTCTTATAAATTCATCTTGAGTCCTTACGAGATCGAAGAAATTTTCAGTATATCTATCTCAGCACTATTGCATAAAGCTAGCAGAAAAGAAGAACGCTATACTTTTGGCAGTCAGACTTTTGTTAACTACTCCTATGAATACGAGGGGAGAGTGATATGGGGGGCTACAGCTCGTATAGTTGAACAGCTACTTGAAATTTGGCAATCAGTGTGCAGAACTTAAAAATACAAGTTCAGCTTTTAGTTGCTGAAGTCTGATATCTCATGTCTCAAGCTCGCCACCTCCATCAGCGGCTCTCGTCTTACAATATTCATAGCCTGTCACCCCTCTGTAATACGTGTCCAATTCGCAATATTTAAGACATACTTAACAAAATATTATTAAGAAATATATAACAATTACTTGATAAAACTTATAAATGTTATTATAATATAGCGAAAAGTCGAAGGTGAAGGTTATGGCGACTAAAGATTACTATGCGATTTTGGGCGTGAGCCGTAATGCCGCTGAAAAGGAGATAAAGCAGGCTTATCGTCGGCTTGCCCGGAAATACCATCCAGATGTCAATCCCGGGGATAAGACTGCTGAATCCAAGTTTAAAGAGATAAACGAGGCGCATGAGGTGCTTTCCGACGCGGAAAAGCGAAAGAAGTATGACCGCTTCGGTGACCAATGGCAAAATGCTGAGCAGTTTGCCAAAGCCGGCCAGGGGTTTCAATCGGATTTCGGCAAAGGTGGGGCCTACACAACCTTTGATTTTGGTGACTTAGGTGATTTAGGGGACATATTCAGTGGTGCTTTTCAGGGCTTTGGCACCGCGTCGGGTACAGCTCGCCGAACTGCAAGGCCTAGAAGCATAGAGCATCCTGTAGACGTAACTCTGGAAGAAGCTTATCAGGGTACAAAGCGTGTCATTCAGCTTCAGGCTGAGGAATCTTGCACGACCTGTGGAGGTTCCGGTAGGGTGGGGAGGGCACGCTGTTCCACCTGCGGAGGTTCCGGCAGATTGTTGAAACCCAAGCGGCTTGAAGTCAAAATTCCAGCCGGGGTCGGAGATGGCTCTAAGGTGCGGATTGCCGGTCAAGGAAGCCAGGGCTACGGCGGGTCTAAGGGTGACCTCTATCTGGTAGTTAGGGTGCTGCCACATCAATTCTTTGAGCGCAAACGTGACGACCTCCATACCGAGGTGGCGATACCTCTGGTAACCGCCATGCTTGGCGGCGAGGTGGCAGTCCCGACATTAAAGGGGAAGGTGGCTTTAAAGGTGCCGCCGGAAACCCAAAATGGGAAGGTGTTTCGGCTGGCGGAACAGGGTATGCCGCACCTGAACGATTCATCCCGAGGTGATTTATTTGCTAAAGTAAAGGTGCTGCTGCCGACAAGATTGACGCCACAGGAGAGGCAGCTTTTCGAGCAATTAAGAAACTATCGTCCCAATTAAGTATTGTCATGGTATTGTTGAGGTGATAAGATAGAATGAATTCGACGGATGTAGAACCTAGATATGTGATAAGTGTGGCGGCTCGAATAGTCGGCATTGAGACGTACACTTTACGATATTATGAAAGCATTGGTCTGGTACAACCCTATCGTTCCAAAGGTAACTTTCGCTACTACTCGGAAGCCGATATTGAACGCCTGCGACACATTAAAAACTTGATGGGCGACCTGGGGATTAATCTGGCCGGAGTGGAAGTGGTAATACGCATGGCCGAGAAAATGGCAGAGATGC
>Ga0315295_10004041_pt1 | contig 12468 bp, 11 predicted proteins | sample YL17G14_0_MG_FD_204453 | JGI IMG/M metagenome (GOLD analysis project Ga0315295, IMG submission 204453) | Sediment microbial communities from Yellowstone Lake, YNP, Wyoming, USA - YL17G14_0 | ecosystem: Environmental > Aquatic > Freshwater > Lake > Sediment | place: USA: Wyoming | collected... | reverse complement strand
GGCAAGCGACCCCGCCCTCCGGCTGGATCACAGAGCCACCTTCAACCCCATCGGACAGAGCCTCATTGTTGGAATCTGGACCGGCGCCGGTTCGGTTGCGACGTCCCCAGCTGTCACCCCCACTAACGACGGTTTTGGTGTACAAGGACACGCCGAACGTCCCGGTCAAGCCTAGCGTGAATCCGATGGAAGGGGTGCTATAAAAGACGTTTGCATGTCGCTAACCACCTTTCGTTTCGAACCCAGCTCCTGCTTCTTTCGATGGAGATTCGAATTGTCTGCAATTGTGCACTAACCCTAATATAGCAACGTGGGCGTTCGCTGATTCAGCCTAGGGGGGAATTGATAGTATGTCGTATGAAAGTGTTGAGCATGCTTGCCACACAGTACCTGTGCGGAGCCACGATTCTGTTATGCGCAGGAAGAGTGGATCCGTCAGAAAAGGCCTCGCGCTTGCTGCGTTTGCGATACTTGTCTCCGTTGCACTGGCTTATCCGATGATATCGGCTCCTGCGGGAGCTACTGCCTTAGCACCCGTTATCATGAAAGTCGGCACTGTCTTGGCACCGGACACGTTCAACCCGTTCTCGATGACAACGGGCATTTCCTATATGATCGCCTGGCTCACATGGGAACGTTTGACTGGAAGCGACCCGAAGACATTGGGTGTCATACCGATGTTGGCACAGTCCTGGGACACAAGCGCTGACGGGAAGATTTGGACGTTCCATCTCGCGAACAACTCAGTCTGGCATGACGATGTGCCTGTCACTGCCGAAGACGTCAATTTCACCTTCAACCTGATAATGGACAACCCGTCCCAGTGCGCCCTCTATGCGGGATACGTGCAGAACATCACGAGGGTCGTTGCACTTGACAGCTACACTGTGAGATTCGAGACCGACGTGCCCAAAGCGACGATGCTCACAATGTACGTCCCGATTCTTCCCAAGCATTTGTGGAGTGCCGTGCCGATGAAGCAGCTCGCGAACGTCGACATGTGGAACACGAAGTACTTCCCGAACGGACCAGTGGGATCCGGACCTATGATCCTGAAGTCCTACGAAAGGACTCTGGGAGAGATTAGGATGCTCAAGTGGCCGAAGTTCCACATGAACACTATCAATGTCGATGAGGTCTTGTACAAAATCTTCACGTCTGAAGACACCATGATGACTTCGCTTTATTCAGGAAGCATAGACCTCGCCATGTATGTGCCTCAGAACTTGTGGGACACGACGATTACCGATTATCCAGGAGTGATAGCTGGTCAGGTTGCGAGTCAGATGGACCTGCATCAGTTGGGATTCAACTGTGCGCCCCCTGAGATAAGATTCGGGACTGACGGAGCTGGTCATCCGTTGTTCCCGAAGGCAAGCACCAACATCGAGACCGTCAATAAGTCTGTTCGACAGGCCGTGGCCATGGCAACAAACAAGACCCAGATAGTGACAGAGATACTCAAGAACCTCGCAGACAAGGGGGATTCGGTGGTTCCACCGATGATCCCGTTCTGGCATTACTATGTGCCTGAGAATGAAGAGTGGAAATTCAACCTCGCGATGGCGAACGCCACGCTCGAGGCTGCGGGATACCGTGACACGGACAGCGATGGCATAAGGGAGAACGTGACGAGCGGTACTGAGCTGAGTTTCAGTTTCTACTTCATAAATGGCATAACTGCGGACATGCTGGCCGCCCAGAAGATTTCGAGTTGGCTGGGTCAGATTGGCATCAACGCCCCTGCCAGCGGTGTGCAGGAGAGCGTGTTGTACAATTACTGGGTTGGCATGCAGTACGACATGTTCATATGGAACTGGCAGCCGGACATCGATCCTTCGTTCATCCTATCGGTCCTGACCTCTAACGAAATACCCGATGACAGTCACGACATGGCTGCCTGGTCGGATTCTTTCTACAGCAATCCTGTGTACGATCAGATGTTCATACAACAGCAGAACACGGTGAACATCACTGACCGCCAGTCCATCGTCCACGAGATGCAGCGGATGGTCTACCTCGATTCCCCCTATGTGGTCCTGTGGTATCCTTATGGGTTGTTCGCCTACAGAATGGACAGGTTCACGAACTATCCGGACTTCAAGGCCAATCCAGGTGCGACGCCTGACACGATGTGGTACTATTTCCAGGTGGTACCCGTGGGCGCGAACGCTCCTCCGACCGCGGACGCTGGTTCAGACATGTCGGTCTATCTGGGCGAGACTGTGAGCTTCACCGGCAGCGCGACGGATGCGAACGACCCTATCAGCAGCCTCACTTGGTCCTGGGCGTTTGAGGAGCCCGACCACACGATCATTACGCGTACCGGCCGGACCGTTAGCTACACGTTCAACAACCTAGGCTCGGTGAATGTCACTCTTACGGTGACTGACCCAGGCGGACTCTTCGCAACGGACAGGTCAGTTGTGACTGTCCAACCGGTACCTGCTGATGTTGGCTGGCTCGTTGGGCAGGTCAACTCGAGCGAAGGAGGGCCTGTCGTTGGAGCACGCGTGGACACGGGAGTCATGAACCGATCGACTGACATCCAGGGGTTCTTCAATCTGACCCTGCTGGCTGGAACGTATGCGGTGAACGTGAGCGCCACAGGCTACGCCAATGCCACCGCGAGCGCGACAATCACAGCTCAGAGCAAGACATGGCTCAACCTCACGCTGAACGCGACCACTTGGTCACTGACAATACACATCCGCGACGCCACGAACCATGAGTCGATTGCAGGAGCCACGGTCAACCTGCTCCAAGCAAATGTGTCGATTGCCACCATGCAGACCAATGCTACGGGATACCAGGAGATACTGAACATTCCCTTCGGCACATACTCGGTCAAGGCTTCCAAGACGGGCTACGAGAGCAACGAAACCGAGCTTACAGTCTCAACGCCCGGAACGCAGACTCTGGAAATCGAGCTGACGCCAGAAGCGGGTGGCGGAGGCGGCGGAGGCCTGAGCACCGCTGTGGTCGCAGGCATCGCTGGGGCATTGATAATCGTCGTGGCGGGGATAGCTGCTCTCGCTCTGATGAAGAGGAGGAAGTCAGGGCAACCGCCCGGGCCTGTCGAACCACCCACGGCTCCCTGAACAAGGCCAGTGGGCCATCGGTCCAAACCTCTTGCCCTTTCCAACCAACATCGAGAGCCCAATCTAGCTAGGTGGATAACTGGAGTCGTTTCCTCAAGCGACTATAGGTTTGAACCACGAAGGCCATGACTAGGATTATTCTCAGAAAGGCCATGAATTCCTCAACGGTCTGCACTCGTGGATAGTAATCCCTGGCCTATGCATCGCGTTCGTCGTGCTCTCGTTCACCTCCATTGGGTATGCGTCGGACGAGATCCTGAACCCGAAACTGCGTCGCTGATGTGGCAGCGGGAACATCTCGGCAGGGGGCTCGTTCTCAAGAACCCGCAAACGCTTTATACGGTCATTCCATTATGCTCGAATAAGCATATCGGTGGAATCATGAAGCAGAGCCAGATAGTGATAATTGCGGTGGCGGTGGTGGCGATACTCGCGGTGTCGACCGCCGCGACGTTTGTGCTGATGAAAGGGGAACCCAAGAAGCTCCGAATGGCCACAACGACGAGCACACAGGATTCCGGACTTCTAGACTACATACTTCCGACATTCGAGAGTAAGTACAACTGCAAAGTCGACGTCATCGCCGTTGGGTCTGGACAGGCATTGGAGATGGGCAAGAGAGGAGATGTGGAGGTACTGTTGGTCCACTCTCCGGCTGCTGAACAGACGTTCGTATCTGGCGGCTACGGAACCAATAGAACACCGATCATGTACAACTGGTTCGTGATCGTCGGTCCTGACAACGATCCCGCAGGAACGAGGAACGCGACCAGCGCGAGAGACGCTTTCCAGAAGATCCACGACAACGGGACCGCGGGCAATGCGGTGTTTGTTTCCCGTGCAGATGGTTCAGGAACGCACACAAAGGAGCTCGGCATCTGGAGCTCCATCGGATATAACAACACTACGGTCGCCGCCTTCAACACCAACTGGTACAAGCAGGCGGGCCAAGGTATGGGAGCCGTGCTTGACATGTGCGAGGATATGAACGCCTACACGCTTTCGGATGATGCGACATACTACTCGCGCGTGGATGTTGCTCTCATCCCGCACCTGAACATCACGAAGCAAGGTGACTCCGCACTCAAGAACCAGTACAGTGTGATCCTGGTCAACTCGACCATGTGGCCTCATATAAACAAAACGCTTGCTAAGGATTTCTTGGATTGGATAAGTTCGACAGCCGGACAGGACGTGATCAAGAGCTACGTCAAGTACGGTCACCAGCTATTCGTTCCCAATGCCCCCGGCTACACTTCCACGACAGCGATCACAGGGTTCGTTGACACAAGTTTGTTCGAGGATGTGACTGCGGGGACAAGCGAAGTGCCCGAGGCCATGCTCATGGCAAATGACATGCGGGCGGACGCGCCACGAGGTAGGGCGATAGATGGCGCTTGAGATCAGCTACGATGTGATCCAGGTAACCCTGCTGTCGCTCTACGTGTCCGGCTGCGCTACAATCTTGGGTTCAGCCATAGGCATACCTCTCGGAGCGGTCATCGGGCTAAAGGAGTTCGGTGGGAAGGGTCTGCTGAAGACAATCACCTACACCATGTACGGCTTCCCGCCGGTGGTCGCTGGACTGGCAATATACTATCTCTTCTCCAGGGCGGGGCCATTCGGCTCGTTCGGCATACTCTTCACCCCGACCGCAATGATCCTAGCGGAGACCCTGCTGGTCATCCCTCTGACCACTGGCATAACGATAACATCCGTTGCTGAAGTGGACAGGTCCATCAAGGAGACGGTGAAATCCTTGGGGACGACCCCTCGCCAGTCAGTGCTGACCGTGATGAGGGAAGCATGGGTTGGGCTCGTCATGGCCGCGATGATAGGCTTCGGCAGATGCATTGCGGAAGTGGGTGCAGCCTACATGGTCGGCGGCAACATCCAGGGCGAAACGAGGGTCCTGACGACCGCCATCATGCTCGAGACGAGGATGGGGAGGTTCGACTATGCCCTAGGACTTGGAATAGTCCTCATTGCCGTTGCGATGGCCGTATTCTTCTTCCTCAGGCTTCTGCAGGAGAAGGAGCTGCTATGAGCGACGCAATCGTACTCAAGGAGATAACCAAACGATACAAGGACGTGACAGCCTTGAGATCGGTCTCGCTGACTGCTGCGAAGGGCGAGGTGTTCGGGCTGCTTGGGCCAAGCGGTTCTGGCAAGAGCACTCTTCTGAGGATAGTCGATCTCCTCGAGGCGCCTGATTCAGGCGAGGTGGAGATCAACGGCGAGACTGTCCACACCGACTCGAAGGAGGCTTTCCAGACCAGGCGTCGCATAGGCATGATTCTCCAGAAACCGATGGTGCTCAACCGGAGCGTCGAAAACAACCTTGCCTATGCACTGATGATCAGAGGCTGGAGTGAGGAGGAAACCCAGAAGAGAGTCGACCGTGAGCTCAGGCGTCTGGGTCTAGAAGAGAGAAGGAAGAAGAACGCGCGGACACTGTCAGGCGGAGAGATGCAACGACTCTGCTTTGCCAGGTCGACTATATTCGATCCCTCCTTGCTCCTTCTGGATGAATTCACGGCAAACCTCGACCCGGCAAATGTCGCATTGCTGGAGGATATGATCCGCAACTACGCATCCGAGAACAAGGAAAGGACTGTCATGGTCGTCACCCACAACCTCTTCCAGGCCAAGCGCATGTGTCATCGCATAGCTCTGATGTGGGATGGGAAGGTCGTCGAGGTCGCCGACAAGAAGAGATTCTTCGAGGCGCCTGAGGACGAAAGGACTGCGGCTTTCGTGAGCGGGGAACTCGTCTACTGAGCTTCAGCAGATCGAGCATCGGGCCCTGGCCATACGACTTCATCGACATGAGGTCGGCACAATAGTAACTGGACAAATCAGGGTTGGAGTCGAGGAGACTCGCTGGATCAGTCGCATATCAGGATTCTACAGCGGGTGCCGCCTGAAGCTATTCCACGAGTGAATCGTGCCATATCCAAGGACGCGTAAGTTCTTCAGTGAATCCGAGGACTTCCTGCTCTTGCATAATTGCATTAGGGTATATTCTTGTCACTACAATGCAATCCAAACAACCAATCAGATGGCAAAAATCTACACAATATCCCATCTCCTCATGCAACCCTTATATCTGTAGGGGGCCATCTGGAATCTGGTACTTCAATAGACTTCGTTGGGGGAAGACTTGGGAATATCCTGAGTGCGGCGAGGTGTGTTGGCAATGCCTTGGACATTTTCCCATGTTTTGTTCTCATTGCCATCTGATGACGACGCACCTTAGAGTCGTGTGTCTGCAAGGGGTCGTGCTGCGATCAGTATCCCCAGAGATCGAGCCTGACAAGAATCAATCCAGTTCCTACGAGGACGAGCACGAACCCTGCCAGGAAGACGAGTATCAATAAGCTGATCGCCAGAGCCAGGGAGATGCCGAACAGTCCAGGCCGGATGTACGCGCATCCTACCCGGGTCACGAGCCCTAGAATCATCAGCCCCGCCCCTGTGAGTATCTTCTTCATGTCGGTTCTCTCACCAGAGTCATTTGTGACTTTCTGTGCCACCCACCGTAGTGGGTGTCATGGTCATTATTCCTCCGTCTGATACTACTGGATTGGCGCCCCGGAGCAGGCGGACATGCGTCCTCTCGCGTCCTCTATGACAAGAGCATTCCTGGTCGCGGCGCATTCAACGTCTGCACAGGTAGACTCGAATCCTCGAACGGAAGTCTGCCAGATGCCAGTGGTTGCGCGGAATGGTCATTGTCGACAACGGCTGGCAGTGGTATCTATCGCAATTGCGCTGGTTGTGGTCGCGTCTTTGGAGGGCAAGCGAAAACCCGATGCAAACCCTTTCGTTTCTTTCATGGTGAGTCACGAGGCAGGCATTCCGCAGATACCATTATCGTTTCTAGCCTCAGTCACGTTCTCTCAAAGAGTGCGCGAATTGATCGCACAAGTTCCAGCACCCCAAAGAATCCTGACTCGTCCATCTTGGCTTGTCCTAGGACGCGGTCCTTCAACACCCGCGGTTGTTTCGTTTGGATTCATGGCGATAGTTGTCTGTGTGGCTGCGTCAGTCTACTATCTTTTGCAGGGAGACCGTGGGGAAACCTTGCTCTACTCATTGGCTGGAATCTCAATCATGGTTTTGCTGTTGCTGTTTGCTTCCCGTGGGAAGCGCGGCCATGGGTCCTGATTCTCAAAGGTGGTATCTCCATCCCCATGGGCTTTTCTGATGGGCGCCTTGCCCATTCACGGTGGTTGTTCTTGTCCACTCTCAGGCACAATTGAGCCAACCAGGGACAGCGCTCCATGGTGGCAAACCGGACACTGAGGGGCATGTTTCCCGAACAGGACATGGCACACATTGCACTCATACACATTGACCAACCCATCACTCTCCTAGGGGGTGAATGCGATTCCTATGCTTTCGGATTTGCCCTTCCCCGAGGGCTTTTCCGAGGCGAGGCGCAAACTTCTCACTTCTCCTATACTTCTAACCCTAGCGGAAGAACTCACGGCATTTTGGAGGACGGCCAGCAAGAAAGTGGACCCTGTGGGATTTGAACCCACGGCCTCTTCCTTGCGAAGGAAGCGATCTGCCACTGATCTAAGGGCCCTTGTGGAGGTGCTGAGACGGCGAGTGCTATTTCTAATTTTCCTTATGCGGATTCTGCAGCAATTCGAGGGACGAAGAATCCCGCGAGGGTTAGTGTCGTCGCTCGACTGCTACATGTAGCCAGAGAAGCATATCACGCCCGTCATCGTCAAGGACGAGATGATGGTCGACGGCAGTTCAAGAAGTAGCAGCAGAAGGTGCCCGATATGTGGGAGGATACAGGATTCCCGAATGGGCGCGGAGTTCGCGTGTGAGTGTGGCTGGCACATCGACAGGCACATCAACGCCAGCATCAGCCTGCTGCAGACAGCCATCTCGAAGGGGATGGCAGGGGGTCTACGGTTCAACCCCGGCGCGTTCCAGCATGACGCAATGATGACCCTATACGCCCCGTCAAAGGGCGCACGGTCGGAGCCGAATGGAACGAGTGGCATTGTTGGGATGACCTAGTTGCCACCACCCGACAATGCGACAGAACCCCTCACGCGACAATCTTGAGAATGTTGTCGACCGTCGCTCCTGAGCTTCCCAGGTAAGCTCTGGGATCCAGCGAAGCATCTATCTCCTTCTCAGAGAGCAGCGCCCTAACCTCTTTGTTCCCCCTCAGATATGTCTTGAAATCCTCGCACGCCCGCTGGGAATCCATGCTGCACTTCCTGATCAGTTCGTGGGCTTCCTGCCGCCCCATGCCTTTGCTGACGAGGGCCAAGAGCACTGACTCCGCCATGATGACACTTCCCGCTCTTGCAAGGTTCTTCTCTATCTGGGCCGTGTTGACAACAAGAGCTGCGAACAGCTTGTCCATCTTCGCGAGCACATCGTCCAAGAGAATGAATGAATGTGGAACGAAAAACCGTTCCGCAGACGAGTTGGTGAGATCCCGCTCGTGCCACAGGATGGCGCTCTCGTATGCAGGCGTCATGAATCCTCTCACGATCCTAGTGAGCCCGCAGACGTTCTCCGCCATTACCGGGTTCTTCTTGTGGGCCATCGTGGAGCTCCCCACCTGTACGCTCTCGTCGAAGAACTCGGAAACCTCGTTGATCTCTCCCCTCTGCAGGTTCCTTACCTCGGTCGCGAACTTCTCGGCCGATGTGGCGATGTTGGCCAGAACGGACATCATCTCGACGTATCTGTCCCGAGCGACTATCTGAGTCGGTCCTTCCTCGATGCCGAGCCCGAGCTGCTCCATCGCGAGCTTCTGGATCTCGAGAGCTTTCGGCCCGAAGCCCGCACCTGTGCCAACTGCTCCGCTCATCTTCCCGACAAGGATCCGTGGAGAGCACTCCTTGAGTCTGAGCTGATGTCTCTTGACCTCCAAAGCATAGTTCGCAAGCTTGAGGCCCAAAGTGATAGGCAGGGCGTACTGTCCGTGCGTCCTGCCGAGCATTACGGTGTCCCTGTGCTCCTTCGCCCTTTTCGCCAGGGTCTTCTTGAGCTTGTCGAGGTCCCCGTCGATGATTCTGACCGCATCCTTGATCTGGAGCGCGGCGCCAGTATCGAGGATGTCATTCGAAGTCGCTCCCACGTGGACGAACTTGCCGCTCTCACCGCACTGCTCGCTGAGAGCCCTGATGATCGCGGTGATCTCGTGGTTGATCTTCTGGTCGATCTCGCGCACGTGGTCGAGCTTCACATACCGCGTCGAGGCGGTCTTCTTGATGATGTCAGCATGGTCCTGCTTGATGTTCCCGACCTTCGCCTGAGCCTGGGCCAAGGCAGCTTCCACGTCCAAGAGCTTCTGGAGCCTGGTCTCCTCGTCGAAGACGCCCTTCATTTCTGGGCGTCCGTACCTGAAATCGAGCGGACAGACTGGCATCTGGGCACTTCCGCTAGTAGATGCCTGTATGCCAATTAATCCTTTCGTGAGTGCCTCCGCTTGCTTATCAGGCGTGATAACCTGAAGGTAATCAGCTTAAATGCGGCAGGGCCTCATTCCAGCTGAGCTCAATGACCTCCGAGCACAATACGAAGGACGTTTCGCGCCTTCTGGCAGATGACTACTCACAGAAGATTCTTGTCGGCACATACACTTCCCCCATGTCCGCCCAGAGGCTGAGCAGGACTTGTCAGATACCGATAGCCGCATGCTATCGCAGGATCCACGAGCTCGAGAGCGCAGGGTTGATCAGGATTGACAGGGAGAAGGAAGTCTACAAGGGCCGGAAAGTCCGACTCTATCGGTGTCGCCTTCGTTCGGCGACCATCAAGTTCTTGAACGGCAGATTCGTCCTGAGATACGAGACCGAGCCTGAGAACGGCAGTTGCGCAGAGGCGCCCTCTGTCGACGCAACCGCTCCAGCGCCTGCAGAATAGCGAGATGCCGACGTCATCTTCGGTCCAATTCGTTGTTCACAAGGGTTATGCAGTGGTCTGCATGGTAGCTGCTCGGACCTAGTGAGAGCCTCTTCGGCTCGTAGGTCATCAGGGAGTCCTCCTCCGCCTGCGTCAGGTCCTGGTCGTCGCCTAGCACGAAAGTAGGGTCCGGCGCAAGGATCGCGGTCCGGATGTCCTCCCCGTCCTCCCTGAGATAGTACAACTTGGACTCCTTTGATACATTGGAGAGCACTTCTTCGTAGCTGCGCTCTGAGACATATATCCCTGGAGAGCACTTCCTCTCGCCCTCGCCCTTCTGGAGCAGGGCGTTCCTTATCAAAGCGGCCGTGCTGCGCTCGTCCGGGTTGAGGTACTTCACCTCGGAGCCGTTGATCCGAATGGTCTTGGGAGGGTTTGGTTCTCCCAGGAGCATCAGGACGATCTCCACATCCCTCCGGATGCCGTGCGACAGGAAGAATGCGGAATTGACGCATCTGAGAAGGATGTCTAGCCTACCAGTCGAGCCGCAAAGGTCGTCGAGCTTGAAGTCGGCAGATGTTATGGCCCTGTGACCCATGACGATGTATCTTCTCATCGGATCACTCCTCCTGTTCGAAGCCCGAACCCTTCATCTGCTTCATGAGCTGCCGGCGCATCTTCCTGTTGCCCATGAAGCCCTTCATGGCCTTCCTGGAGTTGTTGTACTGCTTCAGGAGTTCCCGGACGTCCCTGGGGGACGTCCCGCTGCCCCTGGCTATCCTCGATACCCTCGAGGATTTGATCTCCTTCGGGTTCTCGAGCTCGTAGTCGGTCATGGAGTCCATTATGACCCGCCACCTGGCGAGCCGTTCCTGGGTCTTCTCCATGTCCTGCTCCCCTATCTTGTCCCCGAGCCCTGGAAGCATCGCGGCGAGCTTCTTGAGGGGTCCCATGCCCTGGAGCATCTCCATCTGCTCGTACATCTCCTTGAGCGTGAACTTCCCGGACATCATCTTCTTGGTCAGTTCCTCTGCCTTCTCCTCGTCCATGACCTCGGACGCCGACTCGATCAAAGACTTGATGTCGCCCATTCCCAGAAGCCTGCTTATGAACCGGTCGGGGTCGAACTTCTCGAGATCCTCGAGATGTTCTCCTACACCGATGTACGAGATTGGCGCTCCGGTCTCGGCTATGGCGCTCAGCGCACCGCCTCCTTTGGCGGTGCCGTCGAGCTTGGTCAGTATGACCCCGGTCAGACCCACCGCGTCGTGGAAGGCCTTTGCCTGCGGTCCTGCCTGCTGTCCGGTCTGAGCATCCAGGACCAGGAGCTTGCTCTCGGCATCGACCGTCTTCGCGACATCCTTGATCTCCTGGATGAGGTCGCTCTCAAGGGAGTGCCTGCCAGATGTGTCGAATATCAGGACGTCATAGCCCTCGAACTCCTTCATCGCCCGCTTGGCTATCTTTACAGCGCTCTTCTCCTTGGGGTCACCGTAGACGGGCACGTTGATCTTCTTCCCGATCTGCGACAATTGGTCGTATGCTGCCGGTCTATGTACATCAGCGGCCACCAATCCGACCTTCATGCCCCGCTTGTGGAGGTCCTTGGCGAGTTTGCCCGAGGTCGTGGTCTTGCCCTGGCCATATAGACCCACCATCAGGATTCGTTGTGGCTTCGCCGGTATCTCTTTGGGTTTGCCTATGATCTTGACGAGTTCCTCGTAGACGATCCGTATGACATGCTCCCGGGAGCTCATCCCCGCCGGGGGCTTCTCCGTCAGAGCCCGCGCCTCAAGCTCCTTGGTCATCTGAAGGACGAGCTTCACGTTGACATCGGCCTGCAACAGCGCCCGTTGGATGTCCTTCACGACTTCCTTGACGAGCTTCTGATCGATGTGGGACGCGTTGGCTAGCTTCTTGATCGCGTTTCTCAGGGACTGGCCAAGGCCTTCCAACACCATGTTCTTCGCTCTCCCGGCTAAGCAGGCGGTTCGGATAAATAGGTTGTGCAGACGCACTGAATGTTACAAAAAAAGGGAAGGGAAGGGCTAGCCTTGTCAGAAGGGATGGGATGCACTCTAACAACTAGCCCAAAATTTCCCGGATGATATATTGATTGTGCACTATATGAATTTTTCGAATTAAGGCTTAAATATGCTAGCTGCCCCCAAAAGGGCGGAACAGCATCCGTCCAGCTTATGATGGAGGACGATGACGGACGATACTGGCGCACCCCAGCGTTTCCGGTGCTGCCGGTGCAAATCACATGTACCCCGACTTCTGCAGGACCATTATGTCCTCGGTGCTCAGCTTCTCCCCGCTCCGGAACTTCTCGTAGATCTCATCGGCCTCCTTCTTCGCCGATGTGTCGTCCTTCTCCTGGCGGGCCTTGCGACCTTTGTCCCTGATCCCGGTGATGATCTTGTCGAAGTCGTGCACCTGCCTTATGTGCTCGATATGTTCCCGATGCTCCTCGTCG
>Ga0315295_10004040_pt1 | contig 12473 bp, 8 predicted proteins | sample YL17G14_0_MG_FD_204453 | JGI IMG/M metagenome (GOLD analysis project Ga0315295, IMG submission 204453) | Sediment microbial communities from Yellowstone Lake, YNP, Wyoming, USA - YL17G14_0 | ecosystem: Environmental > Aquatic > Freshwater > Lake > Sediment | place: USA: Wyoming | collected... | reverse complement strand
CAACTATGCTTACAATGCCATGCTGAGAATGGGGCTCGGCTTGATGCTCAGCGAGGGGTTCAGACCAGAGATCAAGGACAAGCACCTGACCGTAGTGAAATTTGCAGGTTCGATTCTAGGAGACGAGTTCAAGAAACTCGTCAACGACTATGATTTCATGAGACGAAAGCATCACAGGTTCATCTATGAACCAGGCATACCTTGTACGCAGAGAGAGGCAACTCATTCCATCTCTGTGGCCGAGGAGTTCGTTCAGAAGGTCTCTCGCCTTATCAAGGCGAAAACCCCTCAGATACAGCTTGGGCTCAGGAACCAGCAGGAAGAGTGAGTCTGCTGTTTGGTCGGTCCATCGACGGGAGTTTGATGTTGAATCGCTTGGGCCGCGGGATGCAGGAAAGTTGTGGCCCTCCGGATCGGCCTCGAACCCGCAACAAGATGGCTGCCCTCGCTGGACGATGTTCGAACTTTTTGCGTGGGCGTCTAGCCGGATTTGAGTGGAAAGCGGCTCCTGGAGGCAACGACACAGAGGTCCGCTCACGGCTCCATGTTCATCTTCCGCAGCAACGCCTGATAGGTCGGGTGAGATCGCAGGGAATCGTACCCCGGCTCAGCCTTGAGTGACATCACAAGCAACAGATCATGCTCTTCGACTCCCCTTACCCACCACTCCAGACCCTTTTCCAAATCTCCCAGGCCGCGATGAATCATCGCAATCGAAGAAGGCGGAACGTGGCTCGAGCGATGTCGGGCCTCCAGTTCCTCCAGCAGCTGCCGTGCCTCGGCGGTCCGGCCGGCCAACCCGTAGGCTCTGCCCAGCAGTCCCAGGGTTCTCGCAATGCCCCCGGAGAGCTCGTTCGCCTTCTCGGCGGCGGCGATGGCCTCGTCGAGCCTCCCAGTCTGGGCGTGGGTGATCGAGAGCAGCCAATAAGACTCGAAAAAAGCCGGGTCCAGATCAATGGCGTGCTTGAGTTGCGCGACCGCTGCCTCGAATTGCCGCGAGGCGTGAAGGAGATACCCAACCTGGGAATTGTAGAATGGATCGAGCGGATCCATCTCCAGCGCCCGCCGGTCCTCGGTCAAGGCCTCTTCCACACGCCCCAGTGGCAGAAGAAACCAATGGCCGTAGTAGTATCGGGCGACCGCGGACGAGGGATTCAACTCCAAGGCACGGCGGAATTCGCGCTCGGCTCCCTGCCAATCGAACTCGCCCATGCCCAGAACGACACCCAACGCGCTGTGAGTTTCGGCGATCGTGTCATCGAGTCTCAGGGCCTCGAGCGCCGCTGACCTGGCCTTGGGGAGGGACTCCCGTGGCTTCGCGAATCCCCAATAGGAGCTCCCCGTGCAGTATTCCGACAGCACGACATAGGCCAGGGCGTAGTTCGGGTCGAGCGCGATGGCCTGCTCACAATACTGCCGGCCCAGCTCGTATCCTTCCTGCGTCACCTTCGTGAGATGATACCGGGCCTTGAGACAGAGATCGTAGGCGGCGAGATTCTCCGTGTACCGCTTGACGAGCGGACGGTCTCCCGTGAGCCGCACACGCAGCTTCTCCACGATAGCCTGCGAGATCTCGTCTTGAATGGCAAAGACGTCCGTCATCTCCCGGTCGAAGCGCTGGCTCCACAGGTGGTACCCGTCGCTCGCTTTGACCAGCTGCGCCGTCACCCGGAGGCGGCTTCCCGCCCTGCGCACGCTTCCCTCCAGGATGTTCTCGACGTTGAGCCGTGCCCCGATCTCGCGCACGTCCACTTCCTTGCCGCGGAACGAGAAGGCCGAGGTCCGCGCCATCACGCGCAGCCCCGGCACTTGCGTCAGAGCATCGATGATGTCCTCGGCCAGGCCGTCGCTGAAGTACTCGTTCTCCTTGTCCGCGCTCAGGTTTGCAAACGGGAGCACAGCGATCGAGGGGATCCCTTTCGCATCGCTGCCAGCCACGTCGACGGTGTCGGTGGACAATGATGGGAACCGTCTTCTGAGCGATTGCAGCGCGCCGAGCAATTCAGTCGCTTTCTGGTACCGTTCGTTCGAATTCTTGGAGAGCGTCTTTTCGATGAGGCGTTCCATGTCGGAAGGTGCGTCGGGACGAAGACTTCGAAGCGGTTTTGGGGCTTCGTTCATGATCGAATAGCTCATCGCCTGATCTTAGTCCCCTCTGAAAGGCGTCTTGCCGATGATCATCTCGTACAAGACGACGCCCAGGGCCCAGATGTCGGAGCGGTGATCAACATCGCCACCTCTCAGTTGCTCAGGCGACATGTAGCTAACGGTTCCCGGTGTCGTTCCGGTTCTCGTCAGTTTCGTCCGGCCGCTGAGCTTGGCGAGTCCGAAGTCAACGATCTTCACGAGACCGTCTTTCGTGATGAGAACATTCGCCGGCTTGATGTCTCGGTGAATGATCTTCTGCTCGTGCGCTTTGGTCAGGCCCTGTGCAATCTGAACGGCGATATCGAGCGTCTCATCGAGCTTGAGCGGACCGCGTTCGATCTTCGTCTTGAGTGATTCCCCTTCGTAGCAGGCCATGGCGATGAATGTCTGGCCTTCGTTCGTCTCATCGATTTCGTGGATGGTACAGATGTTCGGATGGTCGAGGGCAGAGGCGGCCTGCGCCTCATTCACGAATCGTTCCTTGGCCATCGCGTCGCGAGTCAACTCGGGCGGCAGGAACTTGAGCGCTACGCACCGCTTGAGCTTGAGGTCCTCGGCCTTATACACGACCCCCATCCCTCCCTCGCCGAGCTTCGAGAGGATCTTGTAGTGGGAGATCGTCTGCCCGATCATCTCTGCAAACCCATCTTGCGCATGAGCCCGATGAATCTCGGATCAGACCGAACACTGTCCCATAGGGGCAGTGTGTTGAGCATGGTGAGCCAAGACTCCTTCTCGTGAAAGGCTCTCTCGAGGTAAGCGAACATTCTGTCGTCCGCGTTAAGTCCGAGATGAACCACAGCCTTGTGATACGACCCCACAAACCTCTCTTTTGACAGTTCCTCCAACCGGTCGAGCACCTCGAGCGCCTCCTTCTTTCGCCCCGAGGCGGCGAGGGCGTATCCGATGTGTCCTATGGCGAACGGGTTCCCCGGTGATACCGCCGAAGCCCTTGTGAAGGTTTCGACGGCTTCCCGCCACATCTCTTTCGCGGCGAGTGCGGACCCCAGGTAAAGGTTCGCGATATAGAAATTGGGGTCCATATCGAGTGTCTTCTGAAGCTGCTCGATCGCGGCGTCGTAGCGGCGACCCCAGTAGAGCGTCACAGCCTGGATCGTATTGAAGACGAGATCAATGGGGTCGAGCTCCAGTGCGCGGGAAATCTCGGCGAACGACTCGTCGTATCTTCCCATGACACAGAGGTACAAGCTGTAGAAATAGTGCGCGTTCGCATAGTTGGGGTTGAGCTGGAACGCTTTCAAGAACTCCGCTTCCGCGCCGGACCAGTCCCAGTCGTGGAACGTCTTGATCCAGCCGAGGGACGCGTGGGCCTCCGCGAGGTCATCATCGATATCGAGCGCCTTCGCGACGGCTTCTTTTGAATTCGCGTAAGCGATTCTTGGATCCATGAAGCCCAGGATCGCGGAAACGTTATAACAATCCGCTATGCCAACGTATCCCGGCGCACAGAGCGGGTCCTTTGCGGCCGCTTGCTGAAAAAGCTCGATCGCCTTCTGAATGCCGCCCTCGTGGCGCCTGTTCCAGTAGTACCTACCCTTGAGATAGAGGTTGTAGGCTTCCTCGTCCTCGGTGCGCCGCTTGACGAGCTTGGATTTCTCCTCTTTGAGAAGCCTGCCCCGGAGCTTTTCGACGATTGCCATCGATATCTCGTCTTGAATGGCGAAAATATCCTCGAGCTCCCGGTCGTATTTCTCCGACCACAGATGATACCCATCGGCGACATTGATGAGCTGCGCCGTGATGCGGAGCCGCGCCCCCGCCTTGCGCACGCTCCCCTCGAGAACCGATGCGACGCTGAGCTCCTTGCCGACCCGCCGGACGTCGAGGTCCTTGTCCTTGAACTGGAACGCTGACGTGCGGGCGGCGACGCGCAGCCCCGCGATCTGGGCGAGACCATTGATGAGCTCCTCGGCGATTCCCTCGCAGAAATACTCCTGGTCACGCGCGGGGCTCATGTCCCTGAACGGGAGTACGGCGATCGATGGAAGCTCTTTCGATTTCTCCACCGCAGTCCTCGGGGATATCGGGCGCCAGGCGACCTCGATCTGCCGGATGTCCTTTGTGAGCTCTTCGACCGAACCGTAACGGCTTTCCGGATCCTTCTCGAGACATTGTTCAATGATGCCTCCGATCGAACCCGGCACATCCAGGCGAATGCTCGTTACGGATCGAGGCTCATCGTTCAGAATCGAATATATCACGGCCTGGTCGTATTCGCCGTGGAAGGGAGGCACCCCCGCGAGCATTTCATAAAGGATTACCCCGAATGACCAGATATCCGTCCGATAATCCACGGCGGCTCCCCGCGCCTGCTCGGGGGACATATAGGCAACGGTGCCGAGTGTGGTTCCGGTTTTCGTATGCTTCGTCCGTCCCGTGAGCTTCGCGAGACCGAAGTCGAGTATCTTGACGGTCCCTTCACTTGTGATCATGATGTTCGCGGGCTTCATGTCGCGATGAACGATCCCCGCGGCGTGCGCCTTGGCGAGACCTTCGCCGATCTGCGCGGCGATTCGAGCCGCCTCGTCCATCCCGAGCGGCCCGCGCGCGATCCTTTCTTTGAGCGTTTCCCCCCCGTAGCATGCCATGCAGATAAAAAGCTGCCCCTCGGGGGTCTCGTCTATTTCATGGATATTGCAGATATTGGAGTGATCGAGCGCCGAGGCGGCTTGAGCCTCCTGGATGAAACGTCCCTTAGCTTCGGGGTCACGGGTCAATTCAGATGGGAGGAACTTGAGGGCGACGGTCCGCTTGAGCCTGGTGTCCTCGGCCTTGTAGACGACACCCATGCCGCCTTCGCCAAGCTTCTCGAGGATGCGGTAGTGGGAAATGGTCTTACCGATCATGGGTGTGCCTGGTGCCTATCCAGTGTGACGCCGTGACGCGCTGAAGTCTTATGCGCACAAGCGATTTGAGAACCGGGTCGATAGTAGCACACCGGCCGGGATAGCTCAACATGACGTTGGGAGCTGCGCGTACCTACGACATTGGGCCGCGGTGGGGAAGAGCAACGTGGATTTGCAGTAACTGGCCCCAGAAAAAGCCTGGCTGTTCTCGCTGGACGACGTTAGAACCGCCTGGGTCGGGGCAGGGTGGTTTGCAGAGAGCTGACGGCCGGTGGCTAGAGAGCAGCGAGTCGCTTCCGGGCGTCCCCTAACTGCGGCAAGCCTTCGTCCGCATCCGACCACATCTCGAGGAACCTTGCGTATTCCTTCTTTGCATCCGCCGGGCGCTTCATCTCCCCGGATGCAACCCTCTTCACGAGCACTCTCTGTTTATCGGGTCCGTCACCGCATTTGGAGAGGAGCACCAATTGTGTCGCGCTTTAATTGGCGGGAAAAACGATTGCACCTTCAATAAATGGTGCCGGTGGCCAAAGCGATACGGGCGCGCAGCTCTTCGTAACGCGAGTCTGACCGAAGGCTGTCGTAGATCGGATCTGTGCTGAGGAAAAGCAGCCGGAGATCCCTCTCGGCGAGGGCTTTCTCAAGGTAGGTGAATGCGCTCTCCTTGTCGCCAAGAGCGACGTGGATGGCACCTACGAAACAGGGGGACACATAGTTGAACCGGCCACCCGGCGTCAGTTCAGCAAGAATGGCGCGAGCCCCTGCGACATCCCCGCCCGCGGCGAGCGCGTATCCTTCCGCCGCGCGAAAGAGACCCTCGCCGAGCTGCTCACCGGCCTTGCGGAAGGCCGCGGCCGCCTCCCTGCAACGGTCCCTCTTGACGAGCCCGAAGCCGAGCATGGCATTCGCCCACGCCAAATTAGGATCGAGCTCAAGAGCCATTTCGCACTGGATACCGGATGTATCATACTCCCGCTCAACATAGAGGAACCACGCCAAGAGGGAGTAAAGGGCGGGATTGACGGGATCGCACTCAAGTGCCCGGCGGCCATACTCCAAGGCTTGGTCGAGCCTCCCCGTGACGAGATAGTACTCCCCGTACCAGTGGTTCGCCAACGAATAGCCAGGATTGAGCGCAATGGCGCGCTGAAAGTCCTTCTCCGCTCCGGGCACATCCCAAACGTAGTAGAGCTTGGCGAATCCGCGTGATGTCCAGCCCTCCGCCAGAGAGGCGTCCAGCTCCAGCGCGCGCTCGGCCGCCTCGAGGGCCTTCGGAAAGGAATCCCGCGGCGCAAGGACGCCGTACCAGCCGAGGAGGTTGTAGACATCGGCAACGCCGCTGTGGCCCAGGCCCGAAGACGGGTCCCTCGCGATTGAAGCCTCGAACATTTTCAGGCTCTTCTCAATCTTCTGCAGCGTTCGCCCCCTCCACAGGTAGCGGCCCTTGAGATATAGATTGTAGGCCTCGAAATCCCTGACCTGGCGCCTGTCCCCCGGGGCAACCCGCGGTCGCACGAGGCTCAGCTTAAGGATCTCCGTTATGGACTGCGCGATCTCATCCTGAACCGCGAAGACGTCCTCCAGCTGCCGATCGTAATGTTCGGACCAGATGTGATAGCCATTGCTCACATTGACGCATTGCGCCGTGATGCGAACCCGGCTGCCCGACTTGCGTACGCTGCCCTCGAGGATTGTTTCCACTCCGAGCCTCGTGCCTATCTCGCGGACATCCTGGGTTCTTCCCTTGAAGTAGAACGCGGAAGTTCGTGCCACGACGCGCAAGCCCTTAACCTTCGTCAGTGAGTTGATGATTTCTTCCGCAATGCCGTCGCAGAAATACTCCTGCTCGGGATCCGCGCTCATGTTGACAAATGGCAGCACCGCGATGGACGGCCCTTCACACTCCTTTTCAGATACGGAGGCGGAGGAACCGAAGGCCCCATGATCGGCCGCCGCGCGCAGATCCGCGGCCAGCTCCGCCGCCGTCTGCTGACGATCCGCCGGATCTTTGGCGAGTGCCCGGCGAACTATCGCATCCAGCGGCCCCGCCAGATCCGGGCGCAGCTCGGCGAGCGGGGTCGGCACCGTGTTTATGATCTGGAACATGACGGCCTGCTCGTGGAGCCCCCTGAATGGAGACTGCCCCGTCAGCATCTCGTACAACACGGCCCCGAGAGACCAGATATCCGTGCGGCCATCAACTTCCTCACCTCGAGCCTGTTCAGGAGACATGTAGTTTACCGTGCCTATGGTCGATCCGGTTTGAGTCAGGCGAGTGACCCCGGGCATGCGGGCGAGTCCGAAGTCCATGATAATGACGTGGCCGCTCGTGACGAGCATGATGTTCTCGGGTTTGACATCGCGGTGTACGATGCCTTTGTTATGCGCCTCCTCGAGCGACACCGCCACCTGCGTAGCGATATCCACCGCCTCCCCCACAGACATTGCCCCTGCAGTGAGCCTGGCTCGTAGCGTCTGCCCCTCCAGTAGCTCCATCGCGATGAATGATCGGCCATCGTACTCGTCGATCTCGTAGACTGTGCAAATACCGGGATGTTTCAGTGCGGCTGCCGCTCGTGCCTCTTGAACGAACCGGGCTTTGGCACCGGCGTCGCGCGTCAAATCCGGCGGGAGAAACTTGAGCGCGACGGTGCGCCCCAGCTTCATGTCCTCGGCCTTGTAGACCACACCCATGCCGCCTTCTCCGAGCTTCTCGAGGATCCGGTAGTGGGAGATGGTCTTCCCGATCATGGATGTGCCTGGTACCTATCCAGTGTGGCGCTGTGACGCGCTGACGTCTTATGTGCACAAGCGATTTGAGAACCGGGTCGATAATAGCACAGAGCTTGGAGTGGCTCAACACAACGTTGGGGCTGTGCGCAGTGACGGCATTGGGGCTACGGGCTGGGGCTGGAGCAGGTAGGGCAGGGTGGATCTAACCGGGCAGAGAGGGTGCAACCGCGAGAACCGGCCCTGAAAAAGTGTGGCTGCCCTCGCTGGACGATGTTCGAACTTGCTGTGCGGGCATCTAGCCTGACTTGAGTGGGGAGGGGGTTCCCGGCGAGCGGCTCCTCGGCGAACGGCGTCAGAGAAGCTTGGGCTGAGGCAGCATACGGGGCGCCGGCAGCAGCGGCCGCGAACTCTAAGCTTCCTGCGTGGCTATCGAATGGACTTGTCTTGCGGGAAGTTGACGAGACATCTATCTGCTCACGCTGGCAAGAGTTATGAGGAAGCGCCGTCAGGTCACAGGGCACATGATAACTCCAACCGTACCCCCAGTTGCTGTCGGTGCGACTTGACTTTGGGCTTCGGGTATGATATCATGCTTATGTGCTGAAGTAGATTGTTTCTACCGAGTTACTCCAGTCAATCTTCGAGCGGGACTCGCCCAGCAGCGTCCCCTAAAGGGAGTGTGCATGAACAGATTAGCGTATGTTTGTGTAGGAATGGTGGTGCTTTTTGTCGCAGCGACTGCTCCGGCCTTCGCCCTCACAACTAGCCACATCAGTTCGGACGCAGAGATGCTGGCCATGTTCTCCGACACGATCTTCGTTGCTGAGGGGCGTATTGGGGATGGTCTTGGAAATGCCACTTTTGAGCTGGATCTGGGAAAAGCGACGAGTCAGCCAGAGGTAACGGCTCAGTTCGGATGGCCCAACGGTACGTCCGTACCCTTCACCTTGACTTACAACAGTCTCACCAACGGTGTCGAATTTACGGTCGGGAATTCCACCCTGAATTGGACCTCTCCTCTCGCAGGATACACAGATGTGTTCGTTCGTACTAGGGCAGTCAACGTGAACTCGGACATTGTCGTCCGGGACCTGTTCTTGGACGGTGAGGCAGTAAATGACGTGTCGAACGCGGTTGGTGCCGATGGTCTTGACATACTCTGGATTAGGGGAGGAACTCTCCAGAACGGATTCACACTGGCCGGCTATGTTACAATGACGTGGACTGGGACAGCACCCACACAGTCGCGCCTGGCCTTTCAGATAAAGGTGGACAGACTAAAGCCGACTGATATCGAAATCCTGAACTGGGGCAGAATAAAGTCCCTCTACCGCTGAAAGACAATACTTCTGCGTGAATAGACGTGAACATCCAGACTACTACTTGTCGTTCTGGATCTGGCACGCCCAATCTGACATTTAGTCCTACCTCAGAGGATCTAAGTCTCATTACAGGTGTTTGAGAAGGCGCTGCCGCCGTACATCCGACCTCAGCGGATACGGTCGGTCCGCTCATTTCTTATTCGATGACTCCTCCAACACGAAGCGCGCCTCCCCAGGTAAGACTCGAACCTGCAACAAAATGGCTGCCCTCGCTGGACGATGTTCGAACTTTTTGTGTTGGAGCGGCGTAGAGACTGTTCCAGTGCAGACTAGCCTGTAACTCAAGTCTTGTCTTGCTGTTGGCCGTCAATGGACTAGTGAAGCTCTGCGACAAACTGGCTGTTATACTGGGAGGCCCAAAGTCTAGTTACCGAGTGCGTGTCTCCTACGGAAGGACGAATAGAAGACTGGAATCAAATCAAAGGTTTGAAATAGTTGACAGGAGGCTTTTCATAGAAGAACTTCTTGCGTGGAGGCACGCTCGGGCGTCTCGAGTTGAGACAGCGGAAGCGGCCGCAGCTGCGCCCGGCCCCTGAATTGCTCACTCATCCTGGAACCCCTCGGGGGTCTTCGCGAAGGGGTCCCACGGTACGATGCCCGTAGCGCGCAAACGGGGTAGATGAGCCTTCAGACGCTCCTCGAACCCCGCGTAGTCCTTGCCCTCGGCTGGGGTCCACGCCGCTTCGGCGAGTGCATAGAGTCGGGGAAAAGTGAGAAAGTCGCGGCGTTCTTGGGTGACCGCAGTCTCAGTCCACAGGTTCGCCTGAATCCCCAGTACGTTTGCATCTTTTGACAACGTGGCAAGCAGAGAGTCGGGGAAGGCGTAGACCGAGCGAAGCGTGTTGAAGAACAACTTCCCGGTCCAGCGGGCCCCGGCCGTGTGTGAGGAGTACTGTCCAAAATCGAAGTAGCACGGCAGACGCGGGCAAAGGACAATAGAGTAGCCACCATTCACGGCCGCCCTTAGCTGGCCTTGCGCCTCATGCCGCCACCAGAAGAGGACGGCTTGGTCTGGGGGAATGCCTTGTTCCGCACCTGCCATCCAGAAGCCTGCTTTCGTTCCGAGTGAGGCCACAAAGGATGCCATCCGGCGCTTGAAGTAGGCCTCGACGCCGGAAAGATCTTTGAGCCCCTCCTTTGCCATTAGTTCCTTCACCTCGGGCAGCTCCGACCACTTCTGCCAACCGTGACTCACTTCATCTCCTCCGAGGTGAAGTATCGCCGCATCGGGGAACATCTCGTCGACCTCGCACAAGATGGTCTCGAGGTACAGGAAGGTCGCCTCACTGGCAGGGTTCAAGGTATACCCGGGCCTCTCGCGGCCGCCGCCTGAGTACTCTGGGTAGGCGCGATTGGCCGCAGTGGCGTGCCCCGGCATGTTGATCTCGGGGACTATCACGATCCCTCGTTCCAGGGCGTAAGCGACGAGCTCGCGGACTTGCTGCTGCGTGTAGAAGTAGAACTTGGGCTTTGCAAGGTAGTCATGTAAAGTCGGCGGAGTCAAAGCGCCGATCTCCGTGAGCTTTGGCAGCTCCTTTATTTCGATGCGCCACGCGGTCTCGTCTGTCAGGTGCCAGTGAAATCGGTTCAGCTTCAGGAGCGCCATGGCGTCGAGGAGCCGTTTCACCGCATCCGGTCCGGAGAAATGACGCGACTCATCCAGCATGAACCCGCGCCACGCGAACCGCGGCCGATCCTTGATCTCGCAGCACGGTAGAACCCATTCGCCGCGGCCCCCTCCGGCCCAAGCGAGCTGACGGAGCGTCTGGATGGCGTAGAAGAGGCCTACGGGCTTTGAGGCGCGCGCCTTGACCGAATTAGGCCTCACTGAAAGCAGGTAGCCCTCCTCTCCGATCTCGCGCACCAAGTCGGGCTCGACGGTCAGAGTGACTCTAGGCCGGCCTCCGAAGGGAGAAGAGATATCAGGTCCGCCGTCTGTCTCTATGGCCTGCCTCAGAGCCGTTAGGATTGCCGGATCGGCATCCACGTCCAGCTTTGGGCCAGAGCGGAAGACACCCTCGCCCACTTCCACGTATGCAGGTCGGGGAATGACAGGAAGGTCGGAAGCAACTGCTGCGGTGGCAGTCGCGATGAAAGCCAGAAGGTAGAACACGACATGGCGCAGCATCATCTTCTAATCTCGCATGCGCTGATTGCGTAACCATCGGAATGTCGCTGCAATGGACGAGCTTCTTCCCTCGGTTGAGTATAGCAAGACACAAAGCTCACCGTCGATAGATTAGGGGTCGAAGAGCAGAAACTGTGAGGTCATGAGTGGACCAGCCAATGGGGGGAGGGTCACCTCACCGAGTTTCTTCTGAATGTCCGGGGAGGGTAGAGGCGCGATTGTCAGGGAACGTCATGCCCCTGTGACGCCGTCCAGATCCTAAACCAGTCCTCACGGGACAGATCGGTTTCTATCGATTCGACCGCATGGAGTATCCTGTCCATCTTTCCAGTGCCGACCACGGGGACGATCCCGGAGGGATGCTTCAGGATCCAAGCGAGCGCCAGCCTGTCCAGGGAGGTTATCCCCGAATGGTCGCCGACGGTCTTCAGTTCCTTGCGGACCCTTCGCGGTGCCACTGCGCTTACCACGGGAGCGGACGTTCACCGTTCTGCGTGATCTCGTCCCAGAAGGTCTTGAGCTTGTCGCGATCCTCTGGAGCGAGCGCGTGGCCTGCCGCTTTCAGATTGCTCTGAAGCTGATCTACGGTGCGCATCCCCGGTATCACGCAACTGACCTCCTCGTAGGAGAGCAGGAATCCGATAGCCTTGTGGGCGAGCTCGGAACCGTCCGCCGTCAACCAATCCAGGCGGTCGACCAGTTGGGCCCGCCGGGCGATCTCTTCCTCGCTCCATCGACCGCGGGCTCCGCTGAATCGGCTCCGTGCGTTGAAACGGCCAGTCAGCCATCCGCTGTCCAGCGGGACCTTGGCGATGGTGCCTGCGCCCCGTTTTCGCACGAGGGGAAATGACCTCCGGACATCCTGGTGGAAAATGTTGAACAGTATTTCCAGCACTTTCGACCCGTCGGGCAGGTGACCGAACTTGCTGACGAGCACGACCTGCTGGCGTTTGCCGCGAAGCGCCTCTCCGAGCAGCCGTTCGCTGTTGCCTGATGCATAGTTCGGCGCCGTGTCGAACAGGTTGATGCCTCCATCGATCGCTGTGTCGACGAGGCGGTGCGCCGTCCTGTCGTCCATGCCGCTCCAGGCGCCGTCGTCGCCGAGCTGCCAGGCGCCGAAGCCTATTTCCGAGACTTCCAGTCCCGTGCTCCCGAGTCTTCTCCTTCGCATATACGCTCTCCGCCTTTCCGGGCGGTATGCATCGAACCCGGATA
>Ga0315295_10004035_pt1 | contig 12476 bp, 14 predicted proteins | sample YL17G14_0_MG_FD_204453 | JGI IMG/M metagenome (GOLD analysis project Ga0315295, IMG submission 204453) | Sediment microbial communities from Yellowstone Lake, YNP, Wyoming, USA - YL17G14_0 | ecosystem: Environmental > Aquatic > Freshwater > Lake > Sediment | place: USA: Wyoming | collected... | reverse complement strand
GGACCTCCAGGTGGCCGCTTTTTATGAGTTGCTCCAGGTAAGGATTCACGGTGTGGAAGTTCAGGCCGGCTCGGTAGACTATTGCAGTCTTGTTGGCCGGTTCGCGACATATCTTCAGGATCTCGGCCCGGATTTCATTCGGCTCGCGACGGCGTGCGCGAGGCGGACCGGATGTCAGAGATAGACCTCCAGGGATCTTACGGATCTAGTTAGGGTGAGCATCCAATATCCACCTTCTCAAAGACGAGGCGAGAACTGTGTCGCCTCTTTCGATGCCGAAATACCTGCAATGGCGATGCATTCTCGCCCGAAACGGTGGGCTTTTCTGCACATTTGGCGTTTTGGCCTCTTCCCTGATGAAAGTTACTGATGATTGAGCAATTCCCACGACCTTATCCACTTCCCGAATAGGATTCGGGATAGAAGCCGGATCGTTGCCCGAAATGGCGGCCTTCCAGCCGTCGCCACCTTTCTGGCCGCGCTCAAGCTTGATGGGATACGGTTCTGGATTTGGGCCATAGTTATCCTGGACTTGCCCCATTTCAGCTCTCCTGGAGGGCGCGAAGTGCCGGATAAGTCCCCTTGATCGTGATGATGTGATCCCCCATCCTGTCCCGAGCTCCCATTCTGAAGGGAAACTCGATTTCATATGGGCATCTCAGGTCCTCGATCTCCTGCGCCCTCAGACCGAACTCCTGCAATCTCTGGGCAGCCTCCTCGACGCTCATGATATGCTCACGGCCGTTTAGGACTTTGACTTTCATAGGCATCTTTCGCGCCTCCAAGCTAACCATACCTTCGTAATAGTATTTATATGTATTGGTAACATTGGTAGTATTACCAACAAAAGCTTTTAATAAAGGAAAGGTAATGTATATTACCATGAAAGCCATGCTTATGAGCATGAAGCTGGGAGAACTATTACCAGATGCGCTAGATCGCGAAACGAAAAAGCTCGAATATAGGAAACTCGATAAGTACGGCCGAGTCTATTTTGGACCAAATGAAGCAAATAAAGAATATCTTGTAGCTCTAATAGAAGCCATTCCTGAAGATAAAATGAAGTTCCTAAAAGTAGGCAGAGGATAACCTGAAATCCTAGCCTAAATCCAAATAGGCGGCGGTCGAAAATCCCCACCCCTCCCCGAGATCGAGACTCAGATGTTGTGCAGGTGCTAATCAAAAGGGGATTCCGTTTGTTGAGAAACAAATTTGAGCAGGGATTAAGCGTCAGCGACATTGCCTGAAAAACACCTTTTGACGACGAATCGAAGAAAGTGTATTCTATATACCGGTATCATTGGCGGACGGGATTCGCGCATCCCTACGCTACTCACTGGCTGATTAGGGCTATCCTTCTCACCGTCGTACACACTGAGCATAGATAGAAGTTCTATGACATCTTTAAAATTATATATTAAATGCTATAGAATTAATTGGAATGATACAGAGGGTCGCGTGGAAAGATCTCTGACAGTTCTGCCATGAGAGATGCCCCAAAGACGTAGCAAAGAAAATATTCTTCAAGATCCCATGTAGGGCTTGAAGCCCTGGCGGGTTCTCTCGAACCACTCTCATTGAGCTGATGATAAAATGCAGAGGATAATGATTTCTATGATCGTGCTCGCGGTCGTATCTGCCTCAGTAGCTCACTCTCAGGACCTGGCGGCCTCCGAAGAGGCTAGAGCCAAGCTGAGCCAGGCGGTGGAGAAGGACAGAAGGGAGCTGACAGGATCTGTCCAGGATTTGGTGCGCATAAAGAGCATTAAGGGTGACCCTCAGCCGGGCGCTCCCTTTGGTCAAGGTCCAGCGCATGCCTTGGTTAAAGCCCTGAATATAGCCACAGAGCTGGGATTTAATGCCACAAATATGGATGGATATATTGGCTATGCCGAGTACGGGCAGGGAGAATCTTATGTTGGCGTCTTGGCCCATCTGGACGTTGTGCCGGAGGGAGATGGCTGGACCTATCCCCCATATGCCGCGGAGATTCATCAGGGTCGAATCTATGGCCGTGGCGCAGTGGATGATAAGGGACCGGCTATGGCATCTCTCTATGGATTGAAGGCCTTGAAGGATTCAGGGCTGCCCATATCCAAGAGAGTGAGGATCATCTTTGGCACCACCGAAGAGACCGGCATAGATGATGTCGTATATTATTTGCAGCATGAGAAAACTCCGGTCGCAGGCTTCACGCCAGATAGCCATTTTCCCGTAGTCTACGCAGAGAAAGGAAGTGCCAACTTTCGGCTGATACAAGATTTGACGAATATGTCAGCTGGAATAAGAGTTTTGTCGATTCAGGGCGGAACCGCCAGCAATTCGGTCCCTGATGAGGCATCGGCCGAGATCTCAACAGGGGATACCGTTCACCTGATTAAATCCTGCCAGAGCTTTGCCAGTAGCACTGGCTACCAACTCACGGCCGAGGAAAAAGGTGGAAATGTTCTGGTGAATTCCAAAGGGCTGGGCGCCCACGGCAGCGAGCCTGAGAAGGGAAAGAACGCAGCGATGCAGCTACTGGCATTCTTGGGTACACTAGGCCTCGGAAAATCTGATTTAGCTAAGGCTATTGAATTCTTCAACTCAAGGGTGGGCATGGAAACCGATGGCAAATCCTTTGGAGTAGCCATGAGAGACAATATCTCGGGCAATCTTACATTCAACGTGGGCAAGATCAATGCCACTTTGGACAAAATAGTCTTCGACCTGAACCTGAGGTATCCGGTAACATACAAACTGGATGACATAATGAAGCCGTTCAACCGAACCATAGCCGGAACAGGATTCAGCTTGGAGGTCACGAGAAACCAGAACCCACTTTACTTCCCAATGGATTCTCTCTTGGTTAGGACTCTGCTAAAGGTTTACAATGACCAGACAGGCCAGAATGGAAAGCCTCTGGCTGTAGGTGGTAGAACTTACGCTAGCCTGATGCCCAATATGGTGGGTTTTGGTCCGATCTTCCCAAACCAGCCCATGCGGGAGCACAAACCAGATGAGTATATATCCGTAGATGAAATGGTCTTGATCGCCAAGATCTATGCCCAGGCAATTTATGAGCTGGCCAAATAAGCTTCAGGAGATCGAGTCCTTGCCTCCTTGTAGAGCACCTTTGAAGTACCCAATAGTCATAGCACTTGAGTTTAAGCACCCGAGGAAAGCAGACCTGGTGAAGCGAGTTGAGGGAGATCTATCCATCAGCCGTCTTCGACATGCATCCACGTCTAGGGGTCCCCGCGGACGCTTTGGGGACCGCGCCCCCGGTTGAGCGGAAGAGAAAGGCACGCAGTATTCATGCATCCCTCCACTGCAAATAGGCTTATCAGGGCTATCCTATCTCTCTGCATTCGTACTGAACACGAATAGACGTTCTATGACACTTTTTATATTATCTATTGAGTAACATATAATTAATTTATAAAATGTAGAGGATTGCGAAGGAAATCTTTGACAGTTACACCATGAGAGACGGCGACGGAGAGGATATTCCTGATGAAGGATCTGGCCGCGGTCGAGGAGGCGATGGGCCTGGGAGCGGAAAAGATGGAAGGAGAAGTGACCTTCTGATTGGCTCTGAATCGCTCTTCTTAGAGGCTAGATTCTTATGGGGAGAGGCTCAATTTCTTCGATATTCCAGGGGCAATGCGAGGTATCGTTGAAGTAGTTGCTGATGATGATGATGTCAGGCATATTGCCGATAACAAAGTCGCAGCAGGCTTTCTAAGATGAGCGACCTAGTGGATGCCGGTGGGGGGACGTACTCGAGGATCATAACCGAGAAGATCATTTATTCCTGGAAGACTGACTTGATTCAGATACAGGGCCACGGCAAATTACGGCAATTTTGGCACTCTACATAAGTTTGGGCAGAAGTTAGCGAAATTATCAAGATCAACTTTTCGAAAGAATTAAATCCAAAACTAACATATGATATGAAATGGAGGATACTTATGAAGATACAAAACCCTGCTGTGTCATATGGTAAATTAGATCTATCAAAAAATATTATTTTTTTATTTCTATCTTTATATATATTCGGAATTGGCTTAGGCTTTGCAACGGAAAGCAGTGGAAATATTTTAACTAATGATATGCAAACTAAAGATCAGCCAATTTGGGGGGCTGGCCAAGTAGATAATTTTGGAACAACCCAGATTCCGATATCTAACGTACCTTCGGATATCACTAGACGTGCGGCACAACTTCTCGAAGAAGTGCGCGGCACCGACATGGCACCAGAGTGGCGCGCGAATGCGAAATTAAAGGACAAGGTGACTCCTTTCTATCGACCAGATATGGATGGTATTGCCTATTACGAATTTATGGTCGAGCCCACTGGATTTATTTTGCTTTCTGCAACAGAAAATGATATTCCAGTTTCACATTGGAGTTCTAAAGGTACATCCATTAGCACAGAGCTCGAAACAGAGGCCGAGAATTCTGGAAAGAACGCAGCTAAGTTCTACAAGCTAGATACCTTATCTTATGCCGCAGAAGACAGCTCGGGTGAGCTCATAGCTACATTAGGAGAGCTTCCGCTGAAGCTCAAGGGATTAGATCCGGCATGGTTGAAATCTGATAGTGTTGGAGGTAGTGAATTCATAATGATGAGTGGACAAGGGGAAAGCGATGATAAGGTTGATCCCGAAAGAAATGTGGAAAAGACAGGACCTGAAGAATCTCCTGTTCAAATTCAAAATTGGATCTCGTGGACAGAGCTAAAAGCTGATTATTCCCAAACTTATGCAGTTCTTCTCGATAAACTGAGAATGGATGCAGCGAAGGATTGGGAAATAGATAACCAGGCGAGAAAGTCTGGAGAAGGCCTTACTCCCGGTAACACGTATAAGCTTGCATTCCTTTATCCAAACGCACAATACGACATTAGCGGTGAAGGCCAAGATTATGCCAGCTTTAACTTCATAGACCGGCAAGATATGCCCAGCGTTCTCGAAATCAAAGCAAATGCTGCTCCTCCCAATGGCCAGGCAGAGATTGATATTGTAATCACCTACGAAAAAGAAGGACGGGAATATCTCAAGTTTGTAGTCTTAGATCCTAATATTGTAAAGCAACAACAGGAAGATCAAGCTGTTGCTATGTATCCACGCAGCTATCATCCAGCATCTAATATAGCTGATAGAAAGACTGCAGAAGAATCAGAAAAGCTGAGAATACAACAAGATTGGGGGCCATGGCAAGTTTATTGGGCGGGTTCCGATGAAGATCAAAGGAAGTACAGCCAATTCAGTTATAGGGGATGCCAAGTCGGTTGCGGTCCTGTAGCATGGGCCATGCTTCTTGGATGGGTCGACCACCAGGCGTCGATGAGAAACCCGACATGGACAGGATACTGGGGCCTCTATCGCCAAGGTGGCGCATGCAATGATCCAGATACAGATGCTCCTCAGGATATGGATCCGGGGGTCGAACAAATGATAGGGCAGATCCGTGATTGTGTCGGAACATTCTGTGCTCAAATTAATAACAATGGGGCGACCTGGCCATATGATATGGAAGGCATCAGGAATTATATATCTTGCAGATCCAACATTGGTGTCGATGTATATGTTTCAGTCCCCCCTGGTTTTGTATCAGATAATTCACGTGACAGGGCAATAAACGCGATACAATACCAAAGAGTTCCAGTAATCCTTGGAGTTGGCTTCCTTGCACATTATCCGCTGGGCTACGGTTACAGAGTGCGAACGCGCATAGTTCAACACGATATTCTTGGCATCCCTGCTTGGACAGACACCGAGACCGATAGACAATTCTACATTAATAACGGACACGGAGGAGGAGACAACGGTTGGATTCCCGGCGACACATGGTTTGCAGGTCGAGTTCTACCTCCTCAGGTTGCTCCAACTCAAACTCCTGCTTCAACTCAAATACCTATAGGTCCCATTGTGGGTCAAATAGCTCCAACTCAAACTCCTGCCTCAACTCAAACGCCTCCAGTCACTGTAGGTCAAATAATGGAGAATAATACAGACCTCCCTGGCTCGGACTATAGAGACTTTGATCTAGCAACCCCTGACCCGAACCTATGTTTTCTGGCATGCAATTCCGAATCTCAATGCAAGGCTTATACATATGTTAGGCCTAGATCTCCGGGATCCAATGCTCATTGTTGGTTGAAGAATAACATACCCAATCCAGTTGCTGCTGATTGTTGTATATCAGGCGTTAAGGAACTGACACGCGATACAAATGCCCCTCCATCAGTTGATTACATTGGGGGCGGCATGACAGGCCCGACAAACCTAACTGGAGTCTGGAATTGCGATGATGGCGGCATATATTACATCAGACAGCTAGGGAATAAGATCTGGTGGTACGGTGAGACAGATCCCAACACGCCCGAATGGTCAAATGTAATGTATGGCACTGTCAACGACAGAACCATCATTGGAAATTGGGCTGATGTCCCTAAGGGAATAGTAATGCAAATGGGGGAAATAACGGTCAATATAGAGTCTAACAATAGGCTGAGCGTCATTCAAAAAACAGGAGGATTCGCAGGATCAGTCTGGAGTCGTAGGAGTACAAGCATATAGGCAAATGGTTTCTCCCGGGCCAGCCGGAGCGACGGCTACGCTCATAGAGCATTATGCTCAAGCCACCCCTTCTGGCTCCGGGAGAACTTTTTCTCAGGCTGGCACAGCCCCCTTCAATTCTGGATCTCTCCGATTAGGCCAGGATCTCCTTGGCTATCTCCAGCTCCTGGCGCCTGGGGTTTACGGCGGGCATTGGTGCCCTGGGCCTCTGTCTGCGCCACCAGGGCCACCTCATGAGAACCCGGGATGGTCTGGCTTGCCATCTCCTCCGAGATGCCTCTACCCTGGCTCAGCCCGAGCTCTCGCTGCATATCATAGAAGCAGAAGACCCGGTCGGCGAGCTCGGCCATGGCTTCAAGGTGCCTGTCCAAAGCGGGGGCGTACAGGAGAATGGTCGCCTCCCTCGAGGCCTGCTTCATGGCCTGGGCAACATGGCCCGCCATGTCCCTGGCCCTTTCGTACGCCCGATGCTCCACTATCAGGACAGGGGTGGTGGTTCGCCTCAGTATGGTTCTGAGCTGGACATGATATCTTATGTGTACTTCTCTATGCGAGCTTGCTCTCATGGCACACAAGATCCTCCCTAGGCAAGATTTCTATTTTGTCTGCCCCGACCTCGTTGTCAGGGAACATATGCCAGGCTGAGCTTCCGCCTCTTTCCGGCAGTCAACTTGAGATGATCCGGATTCAGAGCTACTGCCCTCTTCAGAACGGTAATCACAGTCGTCTTGTTCAGGCCAAGTATCTCTACCTGTTCGCCAGTAGCATAGCTGCCCTGCTTCTTGCTTAAAAGATCGATAAGATTCCAGGCATGGCCGTCCAGAGCCTTGCTCTTTTTCTCAATTGGCGGCGAGATTCTCTTTCCAGCCTTCAGCACTCCTTTCAGATCCCTCAGCTCTTTGGATTGCCTGTTGACCTGGTCCTCCAGCTTCTTGAAAAGGGCCTTGTAGCTCTGCATAGAGCTGGACTCTGGAGACATCTTTTTCAATGGTTTCTACCAGCTGGATCATTGCCTGATTTTCGCTCTGGTCCTTCTCATTCTCGGCTACTTTCGTCTTGTAAAGCTCCAATAGCTCTTCGAACATCAAAGATACTTCCTTACTGGATTCAATCTATTCCTTCTTGGTAAAAAGGAATAAATACCTTAAGGAAAAAAGGTAAAATTACCAATAAAAGGAGGAAATCGAATGCTGCCTGGCGTTTACCCGTACTGGATAGGGATTCTAGGAGTACTTTGCATCGCAATGCTGATCTTGGGACTGGTTCGGTAGAACATAACATGAGGCCCTGGCTGATATCTCATGAGTCTGCATCCCTCCTGCCAGGGTTTCACTTTTTATCCCGACTTGAGCAGAATCACGGCTTGATTTGGCCCTGCGTTCCCCGGGAGAGGATCGGTATTTTGCCGTCCGTTGTCGATCAAGACAGCGTCCAGCTCAGCTGCGGTCAGCTTCGTGCGTATGCGTAGCTCGGTCCATTCGGCCTTCCCGCTCATGGATACTAATTTCCACAGGACTCTATCGTATGGGAGCTGCTTGGATCGTTCCATGGAGGGCAATATGAGAGGTAAGCTCGATCACAACCAAAAGTGTGCGCTATGGCCGGGGCGAAAATATTCCTTGATTATCTCTCCCTTAGCCCCAATGCCTCCGCTTTCATTTTTCTGGCCTTCTGCATGGCCGCTTCTTGGCTTATCTTACGGCAACTTCCAAGGTAGACATGCCGAACCCTACCGCTCTCCCTCCATGACGCCATCCAGTAGCTGTAGGTCTTAACCCCATTTTTCGTATCTTTCTCTTTTTTCATCTCCCAGATATGCAGATCCTCGAGCCTGGCCGAGTCCTTCAAGTTCCGAGCATCAAGCAGGGCATTTTCAGCCATTGCCAATATAGTAGCTACCTCAGCGAGCAAGCCAGGACGAGCTCGGGCCGCCTTCTCAGCCAACTTGCCCTCTCGTTTCAGTCTCTGGGCCTCTTTCTGTAGGGCTTTCCTTTTCTCGCCGGCAACCGTCTTGTGCATGAGATATAGTTCTATAACATTTTACTTAATATTTTCGGTAATGTTCTAGAACTAATTGATTGATCATGGGAGTCCTCCCAGGTGGTCTGGCTTGCCAGCTCCTCCGAGATGGTTCTACCCTGGCCGTAGGCCTGCCCCTGCATATCATAGAAGCAGAAGACCCGGTCGGCGAGCTCGGCCATGGCTTCCAGGTGCCGGTCCAATACAGGGGCGTATTGGAGGATGGTCGCCTCCCTCGAGGCCTGCTTCATGGCCTGGGCTACATGGCCAGCCATATCCCTGGCCCTTTCGTAGAGCAGGGGGTTGTGCTCCACTATCAGGAAGGGATGGTGATTCCATGCGTCATCGGTTAAGACCGGGGCATGCATAGAATTGGACCTCTGAAATTTTTCATGCCCAATTCTGCAATAAAGGCTCGAGCCCACAGGGGACTGATTTCAATTGATTTCGAATTTTGGCACAATTACAAAGTGCGAAATGAGATATTAATATAATATCATAAAATCCTTAACCGAAGACATATGGTGGTGATTCCAGAACTGTCACTAATGTTTAGCCTTGATGTCCTTCACTATTAGCTACTAATTCCATGGGGACTCGATAGCCTCTTCTGATTAGAAATTGCGGATTCATTCAGTTAAATAAGAGCCTTGATTCTAGCCTCTATATCATCTACCTCCACGGCCCATATTCGTGCAGCTGTTGCTCCATATATCGCCTCTGCTGCCATAGCACCTATGTCGGAGGCATCCTTTCCTTTGCGTAGTCTCTGAGAATGCAAAACCATCTGGACTCGGTAAAACTTCAAATCGACGTCCTTTTCGCGTTTCACCGAGATATATTCACCTATTCCTGGAATCTGTTCAAAGGCCACGAGTTCAGTATTTTCATCCTTCCATGTTTGGCCAGGTGCCCTGAAAGTTGCAGCTACTCCTAATACCATACTATCTCTACCTGCCTTTTATATTTTAAAGTAATGTGTATCATTTCTAATCTAAATATTTTATGGCGCGAGAGTCAATTCCCGTCTTCTGGGAGCGCAAAGACGAGCTTCTTATTATTTTATCTCCCACGTGTCTATTTTCTCTCCTAGAAATGCCACCGGTGTTCAATTTCATAGGATTCTTAAACACCCTTTGTCCCATATCAAAGTGGTCCGAAGCCAATGGATAATCCCAAAACAGCTTGGTTTCTTCCAGGCCACTCATCTTATCCGCTCCTCGAGAACTGCCGCAAGTGTTGGTCCTATCCTCCTACTGTAAGGACGCAACGCAAGCGTGATCTTCTCGGTGAGCTGGTGGATCATAGCCCCCAGAAATGAGATCTCATCATTTCTCTCCTCGAAGATCCTCAAGAAGATCTTCTTGCTTCATGGCTGGGCAACGTGGCCCGCCATATCCCTGGCCCTTTCGTACGCCCGACGCTCCACTATCAGGAAGGGGTGGTGGTTCTCCTCCAGGATGGTCCTGAGCTGGACAGAGGTGAAGGCCCTCCTCACTATCAGCTCCATGGAGCTGCGGTCCAATCGGTTGAGGACGCCCGAACGGATGCCGGTTATAAAGAGGATCTTGAATTGCTGCTGGTGGGGGTTGCCGTTAAGGGCTCGGGCCAGCATCTCCTCCGGGGCGATGAGGACGCTCAACGTCTCGGGGAGCAAGGAGACGGCGGGGCAGGAGTTCTACTTCCATGATTAGAGGGGAGGGCTACAGATAGGCCTACCCCCTATTGGCGGTGCTCTAAAAAATGGGCACACACGCAGTGCCATTAAAGCACTTTCCTGCCCCGCAGTTGCATACTTTGGTATCTTTGCTTGAGCTTGGACCACAGCTGCATGGGCCTGGTATGCATGTATTAGGGAAATCTGGTTGCGAGGCGCAGCACTTATCGATCTCCACAGTGCCTCCTGCTCAAGTGCAGGGATCATAATCCTCTACTACGACGCAGACCTCATTGCTGATGTCGCAGACTGTGAAGTTGCCGTTGACAGTGATCACTTCGCCGCAGGCGGTGGCAAAATTGCATACCTTGCACTGGCAGTTGTTACAATCCCCGCAACTAGGTCCTATCTTCAAAGTCAAAGTTTGAGATGCAACTGGTGCCAAGAGGGCGATGGTTCCCACATCGCCCCGCAGAGAGTCTTTCACTACGATGTCTTTGATGGAATAGGTTCTATTCATATTCTCTACAATATAGGTGTAGGAAACTTGATCCCCCGCAGCCACATCTATAACCAGTGGATTTGCTGACTTCGTCACATTGATGTATTTATCCGTGCAGTCTATCTTCATTAGCGTCTCAAAGCTATCCAGAAGATTTGATTGTCTCCTGATCAGATCCTCGAAGCTGGACAGGAAAGCCATCCAGGTGTCGTAGAGTCTGGAATTCTCTTCTATCATCTGCTGATAGTGCAGCCAGTCCTCGAACTTCTTGAGGAGCACCACCTCAGACTTCAACCTCGCCTCGAACCTGTCAAGAAGCTCCTTCTTTTGGCCTGGGTTGAGCTTGCAGAAGCCCCTCTTGAGAAGATCTTCATTGCTGGAAAGGATAATTGCCTCTCTTCTCAGGAGATCCTCGAAGCTCTTGGTAAGCTCTATCTGCTGCAGGAAGCATATGTCCGTCCATTGCTGGCTTACCAGATCTTCAAAGCTGTAGATCCCATCTTGCTCCCTTCTCGCCAAGTCGTCGAAGCTGTCCAGGAACATATAGCTCATGCTGGAATTGAGGGTCGTATTTTTCAGCAGGTTCTCGAAGCTGCCTATTAGTAGGGTCTGGCTTCTCAGCAGATCCTCATAGCTGGACATGCTCTCTATCCGGTACAGATTGGCACATCTGATCTCATTGTATAGCAAATCAGGCTGATCCATTATCGCATAGCCCCATTCCACAGTTTGCATCGTAGCAATTACCTTACCTTCGCCGTAATTATAGGAGATAAGGGTGGGAAGTTGGTTGTCGGTTACCATGACCACTGTTGCTCCTGCAGGAAGATTGGTGAAGTAACCGTGGGTGGAAGCACCCCAATTTCTGAGGTCGCTCTCAGTGAGGCCCCGGGCTACACAGTTATCTGGATCCAGGATTTGGATGTCATTTTGACCATCCCATATGTAATCTGTTGCCTCGGTGCCTGGGAGGATTTTAAGACCATGCCATGCCGGTCGCCACGAATAAACACAACAGTGAGCTATCAGGAAACCTCCCTGGTCGATAAATTCCTCTATCGAGCCAATGCGCTGACTGATATTCTGATAGTAGCTGGTTGGCTGAACGGAAGCGTACATAATGAATTTGTACTTCGAGAGATCGGTTGTGGCTAAATCGCCTGAGTTTATAGTATCGTACGGAATTCCAAGATCGCTTAATGCCAGTGCATTTGAATCGGCATACCAGGGCCAAACATCCTGGATCAGAAGTGCTATTGCACTGCCGCCTCCCGACAGAGGTTCAATTTCACTGACAGCCTTGGATTTTTGCTCCAGATTCTGCAATTTTTGGATGGTCGCAGCATCGGAGATATCTTCTATATTGGAATTGCTTTCGGCTATCGCAGCATTACATGGTAAGAGAGTCAGAATTAGAATTATCACTAAGGGTATCATGCTTTTTTTCATGTCTATCCTCCTAATTCAGTTCTTTTTATGTAAAGATGTCATATCAAATATATAAAATTTGTTATGGGCATATATCTTGAATAAACTTCCATAAAAATAATTCATAAATGTCCAATGAACAATGGTTAGCCTACTATTCCTCCGTAAGCGTCTTCTATTTATGTGGATAGAGCGCCACAATTATGCTGATCTCTAGAAGTCCCGGGCAGTGCTTACTGGAAGTCCAAAAGATGCTGAATAATTACGTGATAAGAGTATTGATATGACAATCGCTCTCATCCGT
>Ga0315295_10004034_pt1 | contig 12477 bp, 6 predicted proteins | sample YL17G14_0_MG_FD_204453 | JGI IMG/M metagenome (GOLD analysis project Ga0315295, IMG submission 204453) | Sediment microbial communities from Yellowstone Lake, YNP, Wyoming, USA - YL17G14_0 | ecosystem: Environmental > Aquatic > Freshwater > Lake > Sediment | place: USA: Wyoming | collected... | reverse complement strand
TTGCACAGCAAAGAGCATTTTAACGAGGTATTGGAAATTCCAGAAATATCAGATTTTTTTAAAAATTAAAGTTTTTTCTTGTATCTTCTTTCTATTGCTAGTAAAATCATTGCTCCAAAGATTACAACAATAAAAGTGTAAACAAATTTTCCATTGTTTTTCATATAACTAAGAAGATTTTCATCTTGGTTTTCATCTGGTCTGATTCCCCCAGTTAAAGGACTTCTCTCTGAAGGAGTTTCATCTATCGCCCCTATTACTTTTCCTGTTCCTGTTAAATAAATTCCCTCTTTGATAAGTTCTGTCTCTGAATTTCCGTCATTTACTTTAATTCTATAAGTTCCTTCAGGAGCAACCAATCTATATGAAATTGATTCCCCCACCTCTAATTTGACATTTTTTGTTCCTGTTGTTTCTCCAATTGTTATATAAACTGTCCTTACATATTTTGTATTTCCAATATTTGTAATGATTAATTTATCCTCTTTTATTTCAAATCTGGCTAATTCTTGTATTTTAATCTCAAAAAGGGCTTCTGTCTGGGCATCTCCATATTTTGCGATTATTCTACCTTCACCGTAGCTTGCTCCTTGCATTTCTATTTCTACAATATTATTTGCTTGAATTTTTTTTTCTATTGTTACTTTTTTTATGGAATCTTCTAAAATAACAATAACTTCATCTTCAATTGGTTTTGTATTATTGTCATAGAGGGATACTAAGAATTTTATTTTTTCCCCTGCTGCAAAGCTATTTCCTGATTCAGGGAACTGAATGTTTAGTGATGCTGCTGAAATCGATTGTGGAAGAATAAGTATCTGAAATAGAAAAATCACGCATAAAATTAGAAACGTTTTTTTATTTATCATAATTCTACTTGTTTCTATAGATATTTAAATATTTTTGTTTATATTTTGCTTTTGTTAAGATGCTTTAATAAAGTATTTAAAATGGAAACTGCATAATAGATTATGAAAAAGAAAGGGGTTTTATTTTTGATTTTTATTTTTGTATTTGTAGGTTTTGGTTATGGGCTAAATTTTGAAGATATAACTGAAAGTGATTTTTCTGGAACTTATAACAACACTTTTTATAATTCCTCTGGGTTTATACAATTAAATAATACTCTTAATGGGACTACTTTTGGTTCTAATACGACTGAAATGAATGGTAATGAGAGTGGTTTAGTTGCTTATTGGAGATTTAATGAGTCTGTTTGGAATGGAACGAATAGAGAGGTTAAGGATTTTTTAGGTAAAAATAATGGAACCGCGAAAAATGCCAATACTTCTTCTGGCTTATTTGGTGGAGCAGGGAATTTTTCTGGGACTTCAGGAGTTTACACTAATGAAGTCCAGATACTTAATTCTCAAGAATTAAATCCCCAAAATGATAGTTTTACAATTACAGGATGGGCAAAGTCAAGCCAAAAAGGCGGAGCTAATCAGTGGCATTTGTATGTTGCTAAACGAACTACTATTGCAACGAATGGTTATTATGTTGGGATGTTGGAGGGGAGTGGATTAAATTTTATGATTGGGGATGGGGCATATCGGTATGATACAAGAGATACAAATTATATTCCGATTGCGTATGATCAATGGTTTCATTTTGCAGCTGTTATAAATAGGACAAGCAAACAAATTTTACTTTATATTAATGGAACATTAGGGGCGAGTAGGAGTTTTACAACTTTGGATAATATTTCAAATACTTGGAATTTATCAATTGGAAATGATGAAGGCCAGGCCCAGGCAGGCTATAATTATCCTGTTAAAGGGCAAATAGATGAGGTAGCATTTTGGAATAGAACTTTAAATTCAAGTGAAATTTTTGAATTATACCAAAAGGGAAACATTACTAATTCCACTTCAAATTCAACTTATTTTTATTTTGGAGATTATGAGTCAAATGTAAAAGATGCGAGTTCAATTGTTCAATGGCTAAATATTTCTTGGGCAGAAGAATCGCCTTATGCAGAGGAACTATCTCCTAATAATTTTAATACTGCTGGAAATGTTTTTTTAGGACATTTAAACGAGGCATCTGGAACAATTATTGATTATTCTGGAAATGGGAATAACGGAACACAATTTGGCGGAGTTACTTACAATACTTCTGGAAAATTTAATTCTGCTTTAAGTTTTGATGGAAGTAATGACTATATTGATTTGGGAAATTCAAATTCAGTTAAGATTACGGGCAACCTAACACTTTCTGCTTGGGTGAAATTTAATCAGATTCCAACTGGAGGAATTGTAATGGACATTCTTGCTAAAACAGAAACTGGAGGTTACGGGATTCTTTCTAACTATGCTGGGAGTGGGAGAGTAGAAACCTTTTTTTACATTGGAGGATATAAAAATGCCGGAGTTTCTTTATCTTCTTTATCCGCTGGAAATTGGTATTATATTGTAGGAACTTATAATGGTAGTAGTGTTGATTTTTATCTGAATGGGATTAAACAGCAAAGTGTTGCTGCATCTGGAAGCATATCTGATATTACCTATAATTTAACTATTGGAGCAAACCCCGGGCCTTCTTATGCGGAGTTTTTTAATGGAACAATAGATGAAATTGCTATTTTTAATAGAAGTTTATCTGATTCTGAAATTCTGAGTCTTTATCAAAGAGGGATTATGGATTTAAAATTCCAAGTAAGAACAAGCAATGATAATTCTACATGGACAGAGTACAAAGGAAGTGATGGGACCAGTAATACTTATTATCCTTCACCAGGGCAAACTCTTAATTTGAATTCAAAATATATTCAATATAAATCTTATTTTGAGAGAAATTTAAGTGATTATACTCCTAAATTGTATAATGTTACATTGAATTATGACAATTTTAGCTCTTCAAATGTGGTTGTTACCTTAGATTCTCCCATAAATAATTATCTGACTAATGAATATAACATTAATATCACTTGTTCTGCTTCCTCAACTTCTGAGCTAACTAATATTACTCCTTATTATAATAAATTTGGCTGGATGGCTTCTGAACCAGCCAGGGGAATTTCAGGAACTAGTAATACTACTTTATTTACTTTGAGTGAGATTAGTTCAAGTATTCTTTGGAATTGTTATGCTTGCAATGTTGAAGGAAATTGCTCTTTTGCAAATTTGAACAAAACAATTGTTGGAGATATTTTAGCTCCTACAATAAATTTAGTTTCTCCGAGCGAGAGTTATATAGAAAATTCAAGCTCAACTATAAATTTTATTTTTAATGCGAGTGATAATCGAGCAACTAGCTTGAACTGTAAATTGTTAGTGAATGGTTCAGAGAGTGCAAACAATTCTTCTGTTTTATCTGGAGTAGACACAACACTAACCATATCACTTAGTAACGGAAATTATACCTGGAAGATAAATTGTTCTGATGGAGTAAATTATGATTTAAGTGAAGAGAGAAATTTAAGTGTGAATATCTCAAGTTCTTATACTCCTTTTTGGGCAAAAGCTAATACCCACACGCATACAACAAATTCTGATGGGGACAGTTCTCCCACAACAGTTGTGAATCTTTACAAAAGTAAAGGGTATAGTATTTTAGCAATTACTGACCACGGCTATGTTACAAACTGCACCCCCTTTACAAATTTAAGTGAGCCTTTTCTTTGTGTTAATTCTGAGGAGTGGACTTCTACTAAACATATTACAAGAATAAATATTAGCGCCCCATATAATAATGCTGCTATTAATTTGCAAAATGCAGTTAATGCTGCTATTGCTGAGGGAGGTTTTGCCGTAGCTGCTCATCCAAACTGGAGCTCGACAATATGGACTGTTTCTGAATTAACTTCTTTGCAAAATTATACTGCAATGGAGATTTATAATAAAGTTATAGAAAGATTGTCTCCTGATCCTTATGCTGTTCAAAAATGGGATGATGTTTTGAAAACTGGAAAAAAGGTTTTTGGTGTTGCTGCTGATGATATGCATCAGATTAATGTTGATTTAGGTTATGGGTGGACTAAAGTTTATATGCCAGAATTTACAAAGCAAGCATATGTTGATTCAATGAATGCAGGTTATTTCTATGCTTCTCAAGGCCCAAGCATGGATTCAGGGCCATTTACTCTAACATGCGATGGTGAAGGAGTCTATCACATGGGGCAGACTGCAAATTGCTCTGCAGTAAGTGTTAATGCAACAATCTCTTCAACAAATTCTTCTTTTGTTATGAGAAATATAAGTTTGATTAAAGATGGAGTAATCATTAATATAACGAATTGTTCTTCACAAAATTGTACCTCCAATTACTCTGAAAATGTTTCTTCTTCTGGATATTATAGAATTCAAGGAATTGATAGCAATAATAAGTACATTTGGAGTAATCCGATTTGGGTTAATAAAATAGCTCTTCCAGTAACAATTACTATTAATTTCCCAGAAAATAATTCTAATATAATTGATTATACTCCTTTATTGAATGTTAGTTTAAATCAACAAACAAGTTTGTGGTATAATTTAAATGGAAGTAGCAATTTAACTTTATGTAGTAATTGCAGTTCTTATGTTGGGTATTTAACTTTACAAGAAGGCAGTAATCCTATTCTTATTTATGCAAATAATTCAGATAATATTGTCAAAAGTAGCACCCTTCACCTTGCTCTTAATTTTAATAAATCTATAAGTGATAGTTTTGAGGATAATTCTTCTATTTTTTCTATTGAAAATGTTTATTGGGATAGTGGAAAGATGAGTTTGGGAGTTGGAAATCTTTTTGGGAATTTTATTCTTAAACCAATCAATACGCTAAACAATATAACAGGTTTTAGTATTCAATGGACTGAGAATAATACTGAAAATGCAAGAGGAGAAGGACAAAGGGAGCCAATAGTTTTGAAGTATAAAATTAATAATTCTAATTGGATTTATACTAATGATCATGGCGAATATATAACAAATGGAACTACTATCTCTGGATTGAATGGAAACAATTTTTCCATAATGTTTGATTTTGAAAAAAATAATGATACACCTATAGACTTACTGGACTTTAGATTGAGCTGGACAGAATTTACCATCCCTTTAATCTTAAATGTTGGAAAGAGCTCAATTACTTCTTCGAGCGCAGTTATCTCTTGGAATACTGATTTATCTTCTAACTCTTCAGTTTTATATGGAATGACTAGTTCATTGGGACAAGTGGCTTTATTAAATGATTCTGTTACTAATCATTCAATTACTCTAATAGGATTGTCTCCAGCACAAGGATATTCCTTTAGGGTTGTTAGTTGTACAGCATCAAGTTGCGCTCGATACCCCCAAGAGCCATATACCCCAGATTCATTTACTACTCAACAGATTGTCTCTTCTAGCAGCAGTTCTTCATCAGGTGGTGGAGGAGGGGGGGGAGGAAGTTCCCTTTCTGGAGGCAACAAAACAGTCTCTGGCATAAATAATTTGGAATTACAAAAATTATCAAACCTACTTTTGAAAGCAGGAGACACGCAAAAACTAAATTTGAGAGTTAGAAATGCAGGAACAAATTTTTTAAATGATTGCAAACTTAAGATTGGTGGTGGGTTTTCTTCTTGGTTTAATTCTGGAGAAATAAAAAGTTTATCTCCTGGGGAGATTTATAATTTTGAATTTACCTTAAAAATTCCAAAGCAAACCTTGTTTGGGAGTTATAATTTAGATTTAACTTTAGAATGTAAAGAAACGAATGCTTCTGGAAGTTTTAGTGTTGAAGTTATAGAAGAAAAATTAAAATTTACTTTAATTGAGCTTAAAAGACAGGATGAAAATTATGTTAAGCTGGTTTATACTTTGCAAGAACTTTTTGGAGTTGAACAAAACGTTGAATTACAATTTTTATTGTCTAACTCTAAGGGCTCTGTTGAAGTGAAAGATAATCAAGTTGTTCCTGCTTTTGGTGAAGGAAATTTTGGGATTTTAATTCCTGTTAATGATTCTTTTGAAGGAGCATTAACTTTGTTAGTTAATTTAAATTCAGAGACTTATTCGGGTTTTGTTCAGGAAGAGGTTATTCTTGGCGCTCCGGTTAGTGGTTTTGCATTATTTGGAGATCCTGGAAAAGTCAATACTTATGTAAGTATTGGAATAATAATTCTTTTTTGCATTTTTGCTTTTTTTAAGCTTAGAAATATATTTAGACATAAAAAAGAATTAAATCAGAGAAAAAGAGTTAAGGTTTTGAAGAAAAGCAATAAAGACAAGATAATTTTAGTCAAGAAAAAATCTAAAAAAAGACTTTTTCGATAGAATTGTTTTAAGGAAAATATTTCATTAAATTCTTTTTATTTACCCTTTTTTTTAATTTATATAATAAAAACAAGAAAATTATTATTGCTATAATCCTCATTAATAAAATTATTTTTTCTCTGCTTAGAAATGGCTCTTTACCAACATTAAACCAATCGCTTGCACTTGCAGTTTCTTCATTAATAAAAGGCTTGGAGCTAAAAATCTTGAAAAGATGTTTCTTTATCTTTTTTTGCCGTCAACTACTTGGATTACTTGTTTGAGATTTATTGTAGTAATTAAAATGAATAATGTTAAAGCGAAGTTCATTAACAGATTAACATTTTCAAGATTTGATGTGCTAATCAATCCTAATAATCTTAATAATCCTCTTGCAAATAATATGAAAAGTGCTATTATCAATGAAATAAGTGCATTTTTTAGCTTCCCATCAAATCTTTTTAGGCAGGATAAAGCTATAATTATGCTTATGAAACTAAAGATAATGCTTAAAACTAATAAAATAGTAAAAATCATTGGTTTTATTGCCTCTGTTTTATCATTCCTTTTTTTAACAAAGTTATTTCATTAATATGGTGTTTATAAGACTTTTTAATTTTTGCTATTTCGAAGATTATGAACAACATTAAAATTAATAAAAATGCCGCCACTGCATAAATTCTTATATCTTCTTTTGAAATAGGTTTTTTGCCGACAATAAACCACTCGCTTGCACTTGCAACCGCACCATTGTAAGTTGTTTTTATATAAAGGATATAATTTCCGTATTTCAAATTTTCAGGTATTTGAAGTATTTTTATTTTGCTTGCGCTTGTTTCCACAGCTATTGTTTCTTTTTCATTCAAAATTTCATTTCCTTCTTTGTCCTTTATGATATATTCTACAATAATATCTACTCTTTTCTTTTCACCAAGATTAAATAATTCAACTTTAAATAAAATTTCTTCTCCTGGAAGCACATACTTATATTTTGAAGGAATTTCAACACTTACATCAAATAAAGCTTCTTTACTTTCTACTTCAATTGCCGCAAATATCTGTTTTTTTACTCCATTACTTTCTATAATTATTTCTCCTAAATATAAATCGGGAGTAAGATTTTCTTCAGCAATAAAAGTTATTTCAATTATCTTTTCCTGATTTGGAGCCAATGAAAATGTTTTTTCTCCAATTTTTATTAATTCTTTTAGGGTTGGAGATATTGTTATATTAAAATCACTTGTTTCTGTTCCAGTATTCTTTATTTTTATTTCATCTGCTCTGAATTCACCTTGCTTTAATTTTAGTTTAAATTCTTCTTTGTTTACTGTAAACGAGTTAATTATTTTCCCGCCACCCCCTCCACCTCCAGGGCTCTCTGTAACCTGGCCTGTTGGAGTTTCTTCACTAGAATAAACTGAAAATTGTGTTACATTAAACTTCAAGGTTCCTCCAGAATAATTTTCTTGAGTGCAAATTGAATCTGGACATACAGCCCCATCTTTTAAGATTCTTGGATTAGAGAAGGTTAGATTGTACAACCAAAGTGTTGCTGATTTGTTAAAGTTTGGAATTGCTGTTGAATTTATTTCTATGTTATTAAAAGAGATTTCCGTGTTGTTATTTAAGTTTAGTACATTGTCTCCATAATCTTCGTCATTTGTTAAATTTATTGCTTCGTTAAATCTTATTTTTCCGTAGTTTGGCTGATGCAAGATTAAATTGCTAAAGTTTTGTAATTCTTCATAACTATAATCAAGGAAATCTGTAGAAGAACCTTTTTTTGTATGTCGAGTTATATTTCCTTGTTCTTCATCAGAATCTTCCTCTTCCTCATATTCATCGTCAATTATTGTAAATTTTGTTGTATTTATTGAAAAAGTTATATTTTTTGAAGTGGTTCCATTGCTGTTATTTGCATAAAGATAGAGTGTATGGCTTTCCATACCACTTACATTAAAATATGTTGAAGAGTTTATTGTAATATTGTTCTCAGAATCTACCTTATACCAAAAATTATTCGCGTAACTTGATGAAAAGTTTAGCAATAAATTGTTTTTGCTTAAATATGTCCCATTAGTTGGATTTAATATTGTTAGAGATGGAGGAGGAAATATTACACTTATATTTAACCCCACCTGCTCACTTATGGCTTCTCCTGAAGGATTTTCCCTTTCAATTACCTTAAACAAAAGCAAAACTAGAATAAGCAGCAATAATGAAAAGCTAAAGATCACCCATTTTTTCATTTTAGTCGTGTATATTTTAAATGTAAAGTGTAAGGAGATTATCCAAACTTTTTTATTAGTTAGATAAAGAAAGAAAATATTTAAACTTTTGTAGCTACTTTTTTAGTAGTTTTTGTTTTCTGAAATTTCTTAATAATGATTATAGTAGTTATTATTACAAGTGCTAGCAATAAAATTATAATCCACATGTAGTTTTGCCCTTCTTTTTGAGGAGGTGTTTCTTGTTGTTCTGTTCTTTTTACACTTTCTTCATAACCTACTATTTCAATAGGGAAAGAGGCCATAATACCAGTTGCGAGGCTAACCATTCCCCCTTCTCCAGAAGAAATTTGCTGGAATGAAACACTCACTTGATATACTGCTTGAAGTTCTGCACTTTCTGGAATCTCTACTTTTATATTAACTAGTTTATTCACCTCTCCAGAAGGAACAAAATAATCTAAATTTTCATCAATTAGTGTTGCTATCTCAGAACCAGAGGTTAGGTTTGCTCTAAATGTCATATCTTCATCCCCTGTGTTTTGTAATGTTAATGCTACTATTTTTGATTCTCCTCGAGCTAATTTTAGAGGATACCACTCTGGGCTATCCCAATAAGGAACTGCTACACCAAACGCCGTAACTAAAGAAGTTATGAGCATTGTTAATAAAATAACACTTGCAAAAATTCCAATTTTTTTATCTTTCATCTTTTTTATTTTACTAGGTTTTTTATTTTATATATCTATGTTTATATAATCTGGATTGTCCAAGACCCATAAGCTGCTGATGAATATGATTGCTGGCTTATTCCTGAAGGAAGGCCTTTAAGGCAGAAATAAGTCTGCTCTTGTCCTGATGTTGCATTGTCATAATTCAAAGAGTGATTTCCTCTTTGAAGAATTGCTGAAGTAACATTTATTGAGGTTGCATTTGACATCGCTGTTCCAGAGCAACCTTGAGATGCATTTTCAATAGTAAAGTTATTTGCATAAATATACTCTGTAGTTGTCTGTTCTCCTCTTAGGTTGTATGATGTTACATTAATACTAACATCTACATCATTACCAGTATTATTTACTTGAATTGGGTCATTGTTTGAACCAACATCTGTTTGCCCCATTGTAATACTTGCCCATGTTAATGATGTAGGGGACATTTTCATTCCAGGCAATAAGTTATATGTAAATGTTGTTGTGGAGTTTTCAACATAGGCTCCTGAGTCATCTTGGATTGTAACATTAATTGTCCATGCTCCATTTTGGTCATAATACCACATGAGTATTGTGCAAGAATAATTCGCGCTATTTCCAGAAGTAGTTAATTCAACACAACTTGTATTTGAGCGTGTTGTTTCCCCTGCTCTTTGAAAATAACCCTGCGCTGTTGCAGGATTTAAGTTAGCAGCACCATCTGCATCAGTTGCAGTGAAGTTGAAAGTTATTGAGGTTGTTGTATCATCTGTTGGATTTTTAGCTGTGATTGCTTCAACTGTTCCTATTGTTGGGGGATTGTTTCCCACACTAATATTTAATGATGTGGTGTCTGAGGTGCCATACCCTGTCATTTTTGTTAATAAACCAGAATATCCAAGAATTATAACGATTAATACTAAAACTATTATTGTTGAGTAAACATACACCCCTTTATCCATTTTATTTTAATGTTTTTTATATTTTTAAAGATTGTTATTGTTTTTTCTTTAGTTTTTTTGTTGCTCTTGAGTAAATCGTGTAAATGTTTCTTTGATCTCTGTTGAGAAGTTTAGAAATGTCTACAAATTTCATCCCATTTTTCTTCATCTCAACTATTGTTGATTCTAATATTGTCAGCTTTTTGTCCTTAAATGTTTCAAGAGGAATGTTCAGTGTTGTTTCTTTAATTTCTAAAGGTTCTTTCATTTTCTCTATTGCTTTTTTGTATGCTGTCCAGATAGTTCTTTCATCTCTTGATAATAATTCAGAAATTTCTTTGTAATTCATATTTAAGTTTTCTTTCATGTATTTGACTAACACTTCTAAACCACCTAATCTTTTAGTGAAAATTGTGGCAGGGATTTTTATTTCTTCAGAAGAACGTATTATCTCTAATATTTCTTTTTTACTGGTTTTGTATTTTGTCTTTAATTTTGAAATTATTATTTCAATTATCTCTTTTTTATTTAGAGAGTATTCTTCTTTTAATTCATCTGCAATCAAGTCTATTGCTTTTAAGAGCTTGTCATCCTCAAGTTTCTTTTTCTTTTTTCTTCTTGGAATTAGTGCAATAAGGAGCACCCTTATTTCCCAGGATCCATAAGCTGCTGATGAATATGGTTGCTGGCTTATTCCTAAAGGAACATTTGTTAAACAAAAGTATAATTGTTCTTGTCCTGATGTTGCATTGTCATAATTCAAAGAGTGATTTCCTCTTTGAAGAATTGCTGAAGTAATATTTATTGAGGTTGCATTTGACATCGCTGTTCCAGAACAGCCTTGAGATGCATTTTCAACACTTAAATTTCCAGCTAAAATAAAATCTGTTGTTACCCATTCTCCTCTTAGATTATATGAAGTTATGTTAATGTTTAATGGCTCATCATTACCAGTATTATTTATTTGAATTGGGTCATTGTTTGAGCCAATATTTGTTTGTCCTATTAAAACTTCTTGCCATGTTAATGATGCGGGGGACATTTTCATAGCAGTTAGAACATTATACGTAAATGTTGTTGAGGAGTTCTCAGCATATAAATTGTCGTAGTCTAGAACACTCGTGTTTATTGTCCATGCACCATTTTGGTCGTAGTACCACATGTTTATTGTGCATGTAAAATTGATGTTGTTTCCAACTCCTGCTGAAAGATTAATACAAGAAGTGTTTGAGCGCATCGCTTCTCCTGCACGCTGAAAGTAAGCCTTAGCATTGCTTATGTTTATGTTAGAAGCCCCGTTTGCGTCAGTTGCAGTAAAGTTAAAGGTGATTGAAGTTGTTGTATCATCTATTGGATTTTTAGCTGTTATTACTTCAATAGTTGGAATTGTTGGGGCTACTTGACTGATTATATCAACAACAAAACTATTATTCAACCCAAAATTATTTGCAGAATCATTGGCATAGACATTTATTGTTCTGTTCCCCTCTGCGAGATTTGTTAAAGGAATAGATGTAGTGTTACACCACCCATTAGAAACGGCTAGTGTTGTATTTGTCCCATTTACTTCAATATCGCAGAAGCTAGGGGAAGTTGTTGTGTCACTTACAGAGATATTTAGCGTTAGAGTATCTGTGTTTTGCTTTTGAGTGGCATTTGTGTAAAAAGGAAGCGTTATCGTTGGTGCTGTATTGTCTATTTTAACAGAATAACTATTATTTAATGCAGTATTGCCGAGGCTATCATTAGAATAAACATTAATAATTTGATTTCCTTCAGATGTTCCTGCTAAAGAATAAGAAGTATTACACCATCCACTACTTACAGCAAGCGTAACATTTGAAGCGGTTGCAGTCGCTACATTAATGACACAATACGAAGCTCCAACTCCAGAATCTGTAATAGAAGCATTAATGAATAAATTATCAGAGGACTTTTTTGCAGTGAGATTTGTATACGCTGGTAGTGTTATTGTCGGAGCTGTTGTATCAACCCATACAACATAAGAATTATTCAAAGCCAGATTTCCAGCACTATCATTTGCATAAGCATTTATTGTTTTGTTTCCATCTGTAAGCTCTGTTAATGCATAAGTTCCATTACACCAATTAGAACTTACTGCAAGTGTTTGGTTTGCATTACCATTTACATTAATTGAACAATAACTTGGACCTGAGCCTGAATCTACAACAGAAATATTAAATGTCATACTTTGAGTATTTTTATATTTGGTTGCATTTGTATACGCTGGTAGTGTTATTGTCGGAGCTGTTGTATCAACCCATACAACAAATGAATTATTCAAAGCCAGATTTCCAGCACTATCATTTGCATAAGCATTTATTGTTTTGTTTCCATCTGTAAGCTCTGTTAATGCATAATTTCCATTACACCAATT
>Ga0315295_10004033_pt1 | contig 12477 bp, 12 predicted proteins | sample YL17G14_0_MG_FD_204453 | JGI IMG/M metagenome (GOLD analysis project Ga0315295, IMG submission 204453) | Sediment microbial communities from Yellowstone Lake, YNP, Wyoming, USA - YL17G14_0 | ecosystem: Environmental > Aquatic > Freshwater > Lake > Sediment | place: USA: Wyoming | collected... | reverse complement strand
CTCGGCGCCCACGCGCTGCTCCAGGCGAACCCGCGACCGACACGCGAGCAGATCGTGCAGGGGATGGAAGGCCATCTCTGCCGCTGCGGCGCGCACCAGCGGATCATCGCCGCGATCCAGACGGCGATCGGGCAGAGGGGAGGCCGCGATGAGTGACCAGGCGAAGTCCGCAGCCGGCGTGCCCGCCACGGGTGCGACCGGGATGCCCCGGCGCGACTTCGTGAAGGCGCTCGGCGGGGGCATCCTCGTCCTCGTCAGCCTGCCCTCCACCGGGGCCGCCGGTGCGGCGCCGGAACTCCAGCGCGGCTACCCCACCGACGTCAACGCCTACCTCCACATCGCCGAGGACGGCAAGGTCACGCTCTTCTCGGGCAAGATCGAGATGGGGCAGGGCGTGATGACCTCGCTCACGCAGATGGCCGCCGAGGACCTGGGCGTGGCGCTGGCGTCCATCCACATCGTGATGGGCGACACCGCCGCGTGCCCGTTCGACGCCGGCACGTGGGGCTCGATGACGACCCGGTTCTTCGGGCCCGCGGTGCGTGCCGCCGCGGCGCAGGCGCGCCTCATCCTCACCGACCTCGCCGCCACGCGCCTGGGCGTGCCGCGCACGGCGCTCTCCGTCGAGGACGGCGTGGTCTTCGTGACCGCCGCGCGGACTCGGCGCGTCACCTTCGGCGAACTGGCGCGCGGGCAGCGCATCACGCACACCGTGGACGAGCGGGCGGTCCTCCGTGCGGTGCGCGAGTTCACGGTGATGGGCCGCTCGCCGAAGCGCCTCGACGGCCTGGAGAAGGTGACCGGGGCGGCGAAGTACTCCGCCGACGTTCGCCTTCCCGGGATGCTCTACGCCCGCATCATCCGGCCGCCGGCGCACGGGGCCACGGCGCGGCGGATGGACACCTCGGCCGCGGAAGCGATGGCGGGTGTGCGCGTCGTAGACCACGACGGGCTCAAGGCGGTGCTGGCGCCAGACCCGGAGACGGCCGAGCGCGCGCTGCGCCTGGTGCGCGCCGACTGGGACGTCCCGGCGCCGGCGTTCGATACGGAGAGCGTCTTCGACCACCTCGTGAGCGCCGCCGGCGATGCGCGGGGGACGGAATCGGGGGGCGACGTCGAGGCGGGGCGGGGGCAGTCGGCGCGCACGCTCGACGTGACCTACCGGCACCCGTACGTGGCGCACGCGCCGATGGAGCCACACGCCGCGCTGGCAGAGGTGAAGGACGGCAAGGCGACGGTGTGGGCGAGCACGCAGTCGCCGTTCGGCCTGCGGCCGCAGATCGCCCGGGCGATCGGCTTACGCCCGGAAGACGTGCGCGTCATCACGCCGTACGTCGGCGGTGGCTTCGGCGGCAAGTCGTCGTGCCTTGCGGCGGTCGAGGCGGCGCGGTTGGCGCTGGTCGCGGGGCGGCCGGTGCAGGTCGCCTGGACGCGGGCCGAGGAGTTCATGTACGACACCTTCGATCCCGCCGCGGTGGTACGCATCGTCTCGGGTGTGGATGCGGCCGGCCGGCTCACGCTGTGGGACTACCAGGTGTATGGGGCGGGTGGGCGGGCCACGGAGGTGTTCTACGACGTGCCGAACCGGCGCGTGCGGGTGTACCGCGACGGGGAGGCGGGCTATCACCCCTTCGCAGTGGGGCCATGGCGGGCGCCGGGCGCGAACATGAATCGCTTCGCCGCCGAGCAGCAGATCGACGCGATGGCGTCGGCGGGAGGGATCGACCCGCTCGAGTTCCGCCTCCGGAACACGACGGACCGGCGGATGCTGTCGGTGCTGCGGGCGGTGGCGCAGGCGTCCGGATGGCAACCGGCGGTGGCGCCGCGCCGGACGGGCCGCGGCCGCGGGCTGGCGTGCGGCATCGACGCGGGGACCTACGTGGCGCACGTCGCCGACGTCACCGTGGACCGCGTGACGGGGGCGGTGAGGGTGGAGCGCGTGGTCTGCGCGCAGGAGATGGGGATCGTGGTGAACCCCGACGGCGCGAAGATGCAGATGGAGGGGTGCATCACCATGGGCCTGGGCTACGCCCTCGCCGAGGAGGTCCGGTTCGAGGGGGGCCGGATCCTCGACACCAGCTTCGGCAACTACCAGCTGCCGCGCTTCTCTTGGGTGCCCCGGATCGAGACTGTGCTCGTGTCGAACGACGACCTCGCTCCGCAGGGCGGGGGAGAGCCGGCCATCGTCTGCATGGGGGCGGTGCTCGCGAACGCGATCTTCGACGCCACCGGCGCGCGGATGCGCCGGCTGCCGATGACACCGGAGCGGGTGCTGGCGGAGATCAGGAGAGGCTGAGGCCGGCGCTCGGCGCGCTTGACGTGCAACCGTGAGGGCCGCACCCTTCACGCTTGCGATTCCATCTCGTTCTGACGTCGGCACTCCTCTTCGGCGCTGCCGTGCCGGTCGTGGCGCGCGCCCAGCAGTGCCCCGACGGCTCAGCGCCACCGTGCGCGGGGGCGGCCGTGCCGGCGCGCCCGGCGCCCAACAGCGTGGCCGTGCTCACCTTCGAGAACAGCTCCCGCGACACTTCGGCCGAGTACCTCGCCGAGGGGCTCGCCGACCAGATCTCCACGCGCCTGGGCGGCGTCGCGCGCCTCACGATGATCTCGCGGACGGCCGTACGCCGGCTGCGCAGCCCGGAGCAGCTGTCGGTCCAGCAGATCGGCCGGTCCCTCTACGCGGCGTACCTCGTAAACGGTACCATCCGCGCTGCCGGCGGCCGGGTGCGGGTGAACGTCGAGGCGGTGCGAGCGGCCACGGGCGAGGCGGTCTGGTCCGAGGTCTACGACCGCGCCAGTGACGACCTCATCGGCCTCGAGGAGGCCATCGCCACGGAGGTCGCGGCGGGGGTGGCGGGGCGTCTCAGTCCCCAGGAGCGGCGTGTCCTGCAGAGCCGTGTGACCGCCAACAGCCGCGCGTACGAGCAGTTCCTGCGCGGTAACGTCCTGCTGGCTCGGCGCTCAGCGGGGGCCCTTCAGGGCGCGATCGCCGCCTACCAGGCGTCGATCGCAGCCGACCAGGACTTCGCCGATGCCTACGCCCGCCTGGCGTATGCGTTGGCGTTGTGTTGGAGCTGGCAGTGCCGCAGCGATGGGGATTCGCTCCCAGGGCTATCGCGGCAGGCTTCGACCCGCGCCCTCCGCCTCGACCCCCGGTCCTCCGATGCGTGGATGGGTCGTGCGTATCTGCTCGCCGTATGGGCTTTCTACGCTGGAGTGGCCGGTGACGACACGTTGCTGGCGTCCCTCCCGGCATTCCGGCGCGCAGTCGAGCTGAATCCCCGCAATGACGAAGCGTGGCATCAGTACGGCGCGACCCTGGCCGTCGTCAGCGACTCAGCCAGCCTCGACGCGCTGCGCCGTGCGCTGGCGCTCGACCCGGTCCGGGCCGTTACGTACCACGACGTCTCGTGGACCTACTACCTCATGGGCCGCAACGACCGTGCGCTGGCGACGATCGACAGCGCGGTCGCCCTCGAACCGGATGGCCCGTTCCGCAACGTGCGCGTGGTGTACCGGCTGACGGCGGGCGACACGCCTGGCGCGGTGGCGGATGCGCGCCTGACGCCGGGCTGGGTTTGGAGCCCGGCTGTCCTAGCTGTCTTCGGGCACGACAGCGCGGCGGTTCGGGCGATGGAGGCGAGGGTGGAGCAGCCGACCTGTGCCGGCGCCGCCTCCCCCGTGAATCCCCTGTACCTGCTCTGGACCGGCCGACGCGAGCAGGCGGTGCAGTGGTTGCTGCAGTGCGGGCCGTCGCTCTGGACCCGGTGGACTCTCCGACTGCCGATCCTGGCGACTCTCTCCGACGACCCGAGGCTCCAGGCGCTACGGGCGGAGACGGAGCGCATCCTGGCGAGGGCGCGATGGCGGTGACGAGTCGCCAGGCGAGCGCCCTGGTCGCGCTGGCGGTCATCGCGCTCGCGGTCGCCTACACCTACAATCATCGCGCCAAGCAGACCGACGTGGACGCGGCGCGGGCCTCAGTTCCCTGAGGCCCGCTCGCTCGAGCCGGCGGGCTCAGTTGAAGAACGAGAGGCCGAGCCGGGCGCCGATTGTGATGACACTCGCCGTGACCGTGGTGCCCTGCTTCGGCGTGAACCCGACGAAGAGCTCGCCCCGTGAGGCGGCCGTGCCCATCGGGCGCCGCATGCCGAGACCGGCGTTGAGGGAGAAGGCCGTCTCGGTGTCCTCCCCCGTGCCGCCCACGATCACTACGTCCCCGCCGACCGTGACGTAGGCGCCCTTGTTGTAGGCGCCGCCGGGCAGGCCGACCAGCACATTCAGCCCCGGATTGAGGGCGTGGAAGCTGTCGCCGCCTCCTGACATGAAGGCTGCCGTAAACCGCGGTTCCAGCGCGAGGTTGCCGCTGAGCGGAAACGCGATCCGGACGTCCACGGGGGTGTGGATGTTGAACACCCCGCTCCCGCCTCCCGAGCTCTTGGTGTAGGCGATAGCCACGTCCACGCCGAACTCGGTCTTTCGGGCCTGGGCGAGGGCCGGCGCCGCGAACACGGCGCCTACGAGTGCGACTCCTGCGAGGGTCCTGAACATGCGTACGCTCCTTCCCGCCGCTCCGGCGGGTTCCAGGGACACCACACCATCCGTTCGCACGGCGAGAATATGGAGCGGGCGTCAAGCAGGCGTCAATTGGGACTCCGCGACCGGCGATTGCCGGCGGTCGCGGGCCGCGCGATTGCGCGATCAGCGCCTGGGCCGTACTGTCGGAAACCGGCGGCCGTGGCGGACACCGTGTCCGGCAGGACGTCGCGAAGGGGGCCCGGACCATGACGGGCATCCGGTTGTCGTTCTCGTGCGTGGTGTGCCTGGCGGTCCTCCAGTCGGGCCCGCCCCGTCTCCCGGCTCAGAATCCCGATTCAACGCGGGCGCGACCGCCCGATTCGGTGCAGGTGCGGACGGCGCTTCGGTTCCTGTTCCGGCCGATGGCCGCCGAGTCGACCGCGGCCCGGCGCGCACTCCAGGTGCCACGAGCCGCTCTCCGTCCCCCGTCGCCCGTGGCCGGGATTGCTGTTGTGCTGCAGCGGCCCAGTGTGCTGAGCGGGCTGTTCACGGGCGTCGTCGCCGGCGCCGCGTGCCCCCAGGGCTCGCCCACGCTGCAGATGTGGGATCCGTGTAGGCAGGTAGAGGAGTGGGACCTCGGCGGGGCGTGGCGTCTCTTCGGCGGCTTCCTCGGACAGGCGCTGACCTCGGATCGCTGGCGCGAGTTGAGGAGCCTGCGGGATAACCGCCCGGTCCCTTGAACGACCCGGCTTTCGATCCCTGCCGGCAACACCCGCGCACCTGGCACGGTGTTCCTCGACACCACACCGTGAGGTGGTCATGGGTCGCATGAGGAAGCTCTTGATCTCGGCGGTCGCGGTGCTGGTCGTCCTTGGGTCGGCGCAGGGCGTCGCCACGCCTCAGGCCGCGCCGGTGCGCATCCGGCTGGGGACCCTGGCGCCGCAGGGGACCTCGTACCACCGCATCCTCCAGGAGATGGGCGAACGCTGGCGAGTCGCCACCAACGGCCAGGTCCAGCTGACGGTGTACGCCGGGACGATGGGGAGCGAGATCGAGCTGGTGCGGCGGATGCGGGTTGACCAGCTACAGGCCGCGACGCTCACGGTGCAAGGGCTCCAGACGATCGACCCCGCGGTGAAGGCGCTGCAGGTGATGCCCATGATGTTCCGCACGCTCGACGAGGTCGAGTTCGTGCGCGCGAGGCTCGAGCCCATGCTCGCCCGGCGCATAGGCGAACGGGGCTTCGTGGTGCTGTTCTGGGCCGACGCGGGCTGGGTGCGCTACTTCACCCGCCGCCCCGCGCTGCACCCCGACGACTTCCGGAGACTGAAGATCTTCGCGACGGCCGGCGACAACGCCCAGGCCGACCTGATGAGATCCGTGGGGTTCCCGACCGTGTCCCTGGATTGGTCCGACGCCCTGACGGCGCTCCAGACCGGGATGATCGACGCGATCCCCACCATCCCGTTCGCGGGGCTGTCGTCGCAGCTCTACACCGTGGCCGACAACATGCTGGAGCTGAACTGGGCGCCGCTCGTGGGGGCTACGATCATCAACCGGACGACGTGGGACCGCCTGTCGCCGGAGACTCAGGCGGCCCTGCGGGCGGCTGCGGCTGAGGCCGGCACGCAGTTCCAGGCGCGCGGCCGCATTGAAGGCGACGAATCGGTGGCCGCCATGAGACGGCGCGGCCTCACCGTCGTTCCCGTCCCACCGGCTGTCGAGGCGGAATGGCGCACTGTGGCCGAGAGCTTCTACCCGCGAATCCGTGGCACTTTGGTGCCGGCAGACATGTTCGACGAGGTGCAACGCCTGCTGGCCGAGTACCGGACATCGCGGGCACGGTGACAACCCTTCCACTAGCGTTGCGGCTTCTAGGGAATCGCGACACTTGAATAGGGTGTGGCGTGCCCCGCATGGCAATCATATGTTAGGGGCAGGCAGCGCCCACGGCGCGATGGCGGCGACGCGTGCCAAGGCGCCGGCCCACGCGCGAAGAGCCTGACGCCGATCACGATCGCCCCACGTACCCTACCACGGAGGTCCGTATGCGCTCACGGGGTCTCTATGTCGTTGCCGCACTGTATGTGGTCCTCGGAAGTACGGGATGCGCCTTCTTTGCCCACCGATCGAGCCCGTGGGAGTTCGGTGGCGGCGTGCGGGTCGCGCCGGGGTTTCCGGTCGGGCAACGGGGCATGACGGTCCACCCCGTCGTGTCCCTTGGGTATCTGAAGTGGGATGGCGGCCACGACGAACTCTACGAGGTGGGCGGGCAGGTCCGTCGGCCCCTCGCTCGGCCGGGGAGTGGGTCTACTGGCGTCTGGCTCGGCGGCGAAGCGACGTTCTCCGTTCTCCGCGAGGTGAGTAGCAACTTCTCCGAGAGCGCAACAGGCTGGTCGCTCAGCGCCCTTGCAGGAATCCCCGTCGGCAAGAGCAAGTGGGGCCTGAACCTCTACGCCGCCGCGGGTCTCAGCCACTACGGTGGCAACGGCGTGAACGTTCGCTTTGGAGCGGACCTGCAGCCGTGGTTCCTGAAGCGATAGGAGAAGGGGCGGGCCGTCGTGGAGTGCGTTGGCAGGATGCGCTAGAACCTTGGTTTGTGCTTCAAGCTCGAAGCATTTCGGGCCGTGCGCTTCTGTGAGCAATTGGCGACTATTTGACTCCCGATTGGCGCGGCAGTACACTTACCGGACCTTCGACAAGGGCAAACCCGGCGAAAGCCGGGGGCACAAGGCTACGGGTCCTCGCTCTCCTCCGCGACGCTGGCCTCAAGGGCCGCGAAGGAGTCCCAAGACCGCCGAGCTACCGAATAGGTAGCTCGGCGTCGCTTCTTCTCGGACCGCAGGCGCGGGTGCGAGATCACTGACGAGAAGTGGATCCCGAGCGCTCAGGCAGTGCGGTCGTGAGCGACCGCCGCGTCCGACGTTCTCGGGCGACGGCCACATACGTCTTCCGGAGAGAAGGAGACGATGCCCCAGATTCCGGTTCCGGTCACCGACATCGCCACACGTGGGTACGCGCACCCCGAAGTGCTCGTCTCTACACAGTGGGTGGCCGACCACCTCGATGACCCGGCCGTTCGCATCTTCGAGTCGGACGAGGACGTCCTCCTGTACGAAACCGGGCACCTCCCCGGCGCCGTGAAGATCGACTGGATCGCGGACCTGAACGACCCGCTGATCCGCGATTACATCGACCGTGCGCGCTTCGAGCGACTGCTCCGTGCCAAGGGGATCAACCCCGACACGACCATTGTCCTCTACGGCGACCAGAACAACTGGTGGGCAACGTACGCCTTCTGGGTGTTCCGCCTGTTCGGCGTGGAGCGCCTGCGCCTGATGGACGGCGGGCGGCAGCGCTGGGTCGAGGAGGGGCGGCCGCTCGAGACGGCGGCCGTGATGGAGGGTGGGCGGCTGCGCTGGTCCCAGGAGCGCCGGGTCAAGTCGGAAGGGACGATCACGGTGCAGGACCGGGACGACACGCGCATCAGGGCGTTTCGCGATCAGGTGCTGCAGCAGGTGCAGGCGGGCCGCCCGCTGGTCGACGTGCGCAGCCCGGAGGAGTTCCGAGGCGAACGGCTTCACATGCTCGAATACCCCAACGAGGGCGCGCTCCGGGGCGGCCACGTTCCCGGCGCCCGCAGCATCCCGTGGGGGCGGGCGATCAACCCGGACACCCACACGTTCCGTCCCGCCGGGGAGCTGCATACGATCTATGAGGCTGAGCACGGGTTACGGCGAGACGAAGCCATCGTCGTCTACTGCCGCATCGGGGAGCGGTCCTCCCACACGTGGTTCGCGCTGACATATCTACTGGGCTTCCCGAAGGTGCGGAACTACGATGGCTCGTGGACCGAGTGGGGCAACCAGGTGGGGGCGCCGGTAGAGAAGCCATGACGGACATGGATCGGGAGACGCGGATCGCCTGGCTGGTGGACCACGCCAAGCGGCCGCGGCATCGGGGAGCGCTGCCGGACGCTGACGTCCGGGTGCCGGGCGGCAATCCCGGGTGCGGGGACATCGTCACCCTCTATCTGAAGGCGGACGCCGCCGAGGACCGCGTGGCCGCGGTCAGCTTCGAGGGAGCGGGGTGCACGCTGAGCCAGGCGGCGGCGTCGATCCTCGCCGAGCGCACCAACCGCCTCCGCCCCACCTTCGCGGAGGTCGAGCGCTTCACCGACGAGGAGATGATGGATCTGGTGGGGCGGGACGTGGCCGACGCCCGGCCCCGGTGCGCGACGCTGACGCTCGTCACCTTGAAGGCAGCGGTGAAGGTGGTGGCGATGAACTGGAAGCTGAAGGCGGCGGGGCACTCGGCCGCAGGGATCGCGGAGCTCCGCAGGACGATCGCCGCCGCAGCGACCGGCACCGGGCTGGTGCTGGGCTAAGAGGCCGAACCGGCCGCTGACTACCGACTACCGACTGCTTGCCTCTCCAGCCACTGGTTGAAGAGCCACAGCGACGCCGCCGACAGCAGACCGATGGCCGTCAGGATGGCCCAGCCGAGCATGTTGTTGGCCGGCACGAGCTCGAGCAGGCCGTCGGGCCGGGTCGTCGCGCCCTTCGCCATGATCTCGTTGAACAGGAAGGCGCCGGCGAACCCGCTGATCAACGCGCCGAGCGCCAGCGGCAGGTTGGCGTAGCCGAGGAACAGCCCCTCCTGGCCCTTGGGCGCGAGCGAGCCGATGTACTCGTACATCCGCGGTGAGGTGAACAACTCTCCCAGCGCGACCAACCCGACGGTCAGGATGATGAAGATCGAGCCGAGCGGCAGCCAGTGGGCCATGACGGCCTGTGGTCCGCCTGCGGCATAGATCGGCATGACGTTGATCAGCATCGCGACGCTGATGACCACGGTGCCGACCACCATCGAGCGGATCGGCTTCATCTTGCCGAAGGCGTTCGAGAGGATCAGCTGGAAGCAGACGATCACGAAGGGATTGGCCGCCGTGTAGAGGTCCATCGCCGGGGCGGCCTCGACGACCCGCTTCACGTACAGCGGCAGCACGTTGTAGACCTGGTTGTAGATGAAGTAGAACCCGGCCATCACGACCAGGTACAGCGAGAACCTGCCGCTTCGCAGGACCAGCACCATGTCGAGCAGGATGCGGCCGATGGACCGTTTCGGCTTCGACGGGACGGCCTCCGCGGCGGGCTCGCGGTAGAAGAGCAGCACGACGAGGAACGCCACGGCCGAGGCGAGCGCCGAGACCGCGAAGATGTAGGAGAGGCTGGAGGCGCCGACGCCGGCTCGCGCCGCCACATCCCTGCCGAAGAGCCAGGCCACCGAGAGGGCGGCCAGGACGACCGCCGCGGTGAAGCCCGCGGTGGCGACCCAGATGTCCTTCCTCGTGCGCTCCGCCTTGGTCGTATGGCGGACCAGCATCACGATGGCGGCGGCGGCGAGCGCCAGCACTGCGACGGTCGCGACGATCGTCCCGAAGCCGGCCCCGCGCCGCACCACGAACGCGGTGCCCCGGCCGAACAGCGAGCCGATGTTGATCACCATGTAGAAGATGGCGAAACCGAGAGTGGCCCTCGCGCCCGCCGTCTTCTGCACGGTCCCGGCGATGCACGGCTTGATGACCGACCCGCCGATGCCGATCAGCAGGATGGCGGTGACGACCAGGACCGCGTCGCGCACGCCGACGGTGACCTCGTTGTGGATCTGGGGGGCGAGCGTGCTACCGCCGAGCCAGACGGGGTACCCCATCAGGAAGTAGCCGGCCGCCAGCAGGACGAACGCTATCAGGAGCGCCTTCCTGAACCCGATCTGGTCGGCGATCGTCCCCGAGAGGATCGGCAGGAAGAAGACCAGGAACCAGAGCACGCTGCTGCTCAGGAAGCTCGGCCAGTAATTGCCGAAGCCGAGCTGGCCGAGGTAGATGACCAGGAAGCTCGCCATCGAGTAGTAGGCGGCCCGCTCGAACAGCTCCGTCACGTTCGCCGTCCAGAAGACGGTCGGGAACGGCTTCACCTCGCTGGCCATGACACTCCTCAGTGGGGGAACTTCCCTCGTACCGCTCCGAGTATCGGGGCGCGGCGTCGGCGCGTCAATGAGGATCCAGCTGAGTCGGGTGTCTTCGGGGCCGGCACGGGTCCCTGCGCCGCTTCCGGCGCGCCCTCGCCGCACACGCCCTCTGGCCCTTCCGCCCCCCGGGGCCGTATCGTATGAGCCGTTCCGCCGCCGGGAGATCGCCCGCGGCCGTGCCCGACCGCCGCGCCCCGAGCGGTCCGTCCTCCGCCAGGCCCAAGAGATGTCTCCTGCCACAGCAGCTGCCCTGACCGGCCAGACCGAGGACCACCTCTGCTCACCCGCCGACGCCGAACGGCTCGGTGCCCCGGTCCACCGCGACGTGGTCGAGCCGTTCGAGAGGCTCCGCGAGGAGGCGCGCAAGGAGGGCTTCGACGTCCGGATAGACAGCGGCTTCCGAGGCTTCGAGCGGCAGCTCGGCATCTGGAACCGCAAGGCGACGGGCAAGCAGGCCGTGCTCGACAGCAACGCCGTCCCCCTCGACATCGCGAAGCTCACCGAGCGCGAACTCGTCTTCGCGATCCTGCGCTGGTCCGCGCTCCCCGGCGCCTCCCGGCACCACTGGGGCACCGACCTAGACATCTTCGACGAGGCCGCGCGCCCCGAGGGGTACCAGGTCGAGGAGATCCCCGAGGAGGTGAACCCCGGCGGGATGTTCGGGCCGCTCCACCAGTGGCTCGACGAGCGCATCGCCGAGGGGGCGTCGTTCGGGTTCTTCCGCCCGTACGACCACGATCGCGGCGGCGTGGCCCCGGAACGCTGGCACATCAGCTACGCTCCCCTCGCCACCTCCTGGCTGCACCAGCTCACCACCGACGTCCTGCGCGAGACGGTCCTCCGGGCCGACCAGATGCTCAAGGAAGTGGTCCTGGGGGAGCTCGACGCGATCTACGAGCGGTTCGTCATCAACGTCAACAGGCCCGGCCGATGAACCTCCGACCCCGACAGCAGTGGGGCTCCATCCCCTTCGAGCCCGACACCTACGGGCGCTCCGTCCTCGGCTGCCCCCTCGAGGTCTGGCGGCCGGAGGGCGAGTGCAGGATGCTCATCTTCGCCGGCATCCACGGCGAGGAGGCGGAGACCACCTTCGCCCTCTCCCGCGCCCTCAGGCAGCTGCCCGAGCGCTCGCCGCAGTGCGCGGTGGTCCTCGCATCCAACCCCGACGGGAGCATCCGCGGCACTCGCGGCAACGCCCGCGGCGTCGAGCTGAACCGCAACTTCCCGACGCGCGACTGGCAGAGGGACCCGGTGCCGCACCGGTCCACGCTCGAGGACCCGCGCGACGTGCTGCTGAGCCCGGGCCGGCACCCCGGCTCCGAGCCGGAGACGCAGGCGCTCATCGCCCTCATCGGCGACCTCAAGCCCGAGGTGGTGATCTCGCTCCACGCGCCGCTGGCCTGCGTCGACGACGCCAACCAGAGCGCGCTGGGCCGGTGGTTGGCCGAGCGGACCGGGATGCCGCTCGTGGCGGACGTGGGCTACCCCACCCCCGGCTCGTTCGGCACGTGGGGCGGCGAGAACGGGGTCCCGGTGATAACGTACGAGTTCCCGCTCTCGGACACCGACGCGCTGGTACGCGATCACGTCCCCGTGCTGGTGGAACTCCTCACCCGCGCGGACGGGTAGGCGCCCATGACCCTCAACTACATCTGGATCGGGTTCTTCCTGATCGCACTGGTCGTCGGCCTGGTCAAGCTGATCTTCCTCGGCGACACCCAGGTCTTCACGACCATCGTCGCCAGCACCTTCGACACCGCAAAGGTCGCCTTCGAGATCTCGCTCGGCCTGACCGGAGTGCTCTCGCTGTGGCTGGGGCTGATGAAGGTGGGGGAGGCGGGCGGCGCGATAGACGTGCTGGCCAGGATCGTGCGGCCGTTCTTCACGCGCATCTTCCCGGGCATCCCGGCCGACCATCCGGCGCACGGC
>Ga0315295_10004031_pt1 | contig 12480 bp, 9 predicted proteins | sample YL17G14_0_MG_FD_204453 | JGI IMG/M metagenome (GOLD analysis project Ga0315295, IMG submission 204453) | Sediment microbial communities from Yellowstone Lake, YNP, Wyoming, USA - YL17G14_0 | ecosystem: Environmental > Aquatic > Freshwater > Lake > Sediment | place: USA: Wyoming | collected... | reverse complement strand
GTAATGAGCTGCGGGCCGCCGCCTGCGGCACCGGCCCCTTCAAGCTGGAGAAATTCGAGCCGACCAGTGTTCTGCACCTCAGTCGCTTCGGAGGCTACTGGGATCAAGCCAACATCCACCTGGACGAGATCCGGGTGATGATTGTGCCCGACGAAAGCTCCATCATCGCCGGGCTGCGGTCGGGCACCATCGACATCGCCGCCTTTGAAGACACCAAGAACTATTTCATCGTTCAGAAAGAGAAGAACCTAGTCACCTATCGCAGCCCCTCGGTGCGCTGGGAGTTTCTCGACCTGATGGGGGACACTCTTCCCGACAAGGAAACCGGCAAAGTCACCAAGTACCTCACCGCCGATTTCCGGGTGCGCCAAGCCATCAAGCTCTGCATTGACAAAGATGCGATCCTGCAGGTAGCCGGAAACGGCATCGGCCAACCCGCAGGTATATTGCCGCCGGCGCTGAAGCTTTGGGCGCTTGATCGAGAAGAATTGCCGCTGGAGACCCGCGATGTTGCCCGGGCCAAACAGCTGCTCAAAGAGGCGGGCTATGGGAGCGGGCTGGACTTGACCATTCGGAACATTGTCGGAATGCCGCAACTTGCAGCCGCGGTTCAGATCATTTCGGAAAACTGTGCCGAAGCTGGCATCAAGGTGAAAATCGACACGGTCGACATCGGCATCTGGATCAAGGACTACATGGGGGGCAAAGCGCCATGCACCATGAACTCCGTCGGCAACCTCATCGATCCGGATCTCGCCCTCTACCGGCATTTCCACTCGCGTCCCGGCGGGTTTGATCCGCGCCGCTTCGGCAATCCTTATACCGACGCCTTGCTGGATGAAGGCCGCCGGGCCATGAACTTAAAGCAGCGCCAGGCGATCTACCGATCCGTACAGGTGATCCTAGCCCAAATGGCGTGCGTCATTCCGCTCTACTCTGCGGACATGGTGTATGCGGCTCAAAAATATGTCAAAAACCTCAGGCTGCATCCCAGCGGCTTCTATTATGGGTTACGCAACGCTAACCTCGAGAAAGCCTAACCCGGACAAGCCGGAAGCAAACAGGATGTTTCAGGGGTCCCACCCCTGGCGGGATGGCCGCCCGCAAAATGGGCAACCCTGCGGGGGTGCCCCTACAATTTTATACCATGTTGAGATCAACTAAACTTTTAAGGGGTCCAAAGGTGCTCTTAAAACAGCGAGGGAAGATCGATTCAGCGCCGGCCGCAGCCGAGTCGTAAACCCTCATCCAGGGACCGCGGATTGACCGCAATGCGTCCCAGGCTCGGAAGGTCCCCCACAGAGATGCGTGCATGAGTTCAAATATCTGGGGATATCTGGTGCGCAGGATCCTCTCCACCCTTCTCACCCTGTTCGGCGTGAGCATCCTGGTTTTCCTGATGCTGCAGCTGATTCCGGGCACGGTCGTTGAGCAGATCATGGGAACGGACGCCATGGTCACCAAAGAGACGGTGGAAAGCCTCAAGACCTTTTTTGGCCTGGATCAGCCGATCCACATCCAATATCTTCACTGGGTGCAGAACATAGCCCGGGGCAACTTCGGCATTTCCTGGCGCACGGGGAAAACCGTCCTGGGGCTCATCCTGGATCACCTTCCGGTAACCGGCGAGCTGACGCTTCTGGCCCTGGGGGTGGCGTTTCTGATCGGTGTGCCGGCGGGGGTGTTCTCCGCCACCCGGAGCAACACCGCGCCCGATAACGTGACCCGCGTGCTCAGCCTGCTGGGGCTGTCGCTGCCGGTTTTCTGGCAGGGCACCATGCTGATTCTTATTTTCAGCCTGTTGCTGCGGTGGATGCCGGCCTTGGACTACGTCGGCTTTTTCGAGGACCCGCTGCGGAATCTGCAATTAATGGCCATGCCTTCCATCTGCCTGGGAACGGCCAGCGCGGCCATGATCATGCGCATGACCCGCGCCTGTCTGCTCGAGGTGCTGGGGCAGGATTATGTGCGCACCGCGCGGGCCAAAGGCCTGGGAGAGCGTATGGTGGTCTACCGCCACGCCTTGCGCAACGCCATCATCCCGGTCATTACCGTTGCCGGGGTGCAGGTGGGCTACCTGCTGGGCGGGATCGTGGTGGTCGAGGAGGTGTTTACCCTGCCCGGGGTGGGCCGTCTGGTGCTTTCGGCCATCTTCAACCGCGATTATCCACTGGTCCAGGGGGCGGTGCTTTTCATTGCCCTGGTCTTTATGCTGACCAACCTGCTGGTGGACTTGCTATACAGCGTCATTGATCCCCGAATCCGGTATTGAACGGCCGGAAGGGCGAAGGGGCTCTGTTTCCCCCCGGCGGGCCGAATCATTAGGATGGGAAAAGATGTTGACTCAAGGAAGGGAGCAGTCACGATCGGGAACCGGCCGCCGCATGGCCGCCAGGATATTCTTGAGGAACAAGCTCATCTTTTCTGGGCTGATCATTTTCCTGATCATGATGGTTCAGGCGTTGGGTGCCAACTGGATTTCGCCCTATGAACCTTTCAAGCAGAACTACCGGGAGACCTTGCAGGGGCCCAGCTGGCAACATCCTTTCGGCACCGACCGCTTCGGGCGCGACATCCTGAGCCGGGAAATCCACGGGGCGCGTATTTCCCTGCGGGTAGCGGTCATTTCCATTCTCGCGGCCCTGGTGGTAGGTGGGATGTTCGGCCTGGTGGCGGGATATTTCGGAGGCTGGATCGATCTGGTGATCAGCCGCTGCATGGATATTTTTTTCAGTTTCCCGGCGATGTTTCTGGCCATCGCCCTGGCCGCCATGCTGGGCAATGGCGAGGGCAATGCGACCCTGGCCATCGCCATCGTCTACATGCCGTTGTTCGCCCGCATCATCCGGGGATCGGTCCTGACCGAGCGGGAGCAGGAGTATGTCACGGCCTCCATGGCTCTGGGGGCATCGACGGTCCGGATCATTTTCGGTCAAATTCTGCCCAATGTCATCTCGCCCACGGTGGTGCAGGCGGCGATCTGCATGTCCTATGCGATTCTCATCGAAGCGGCGCTGAGCTACCTGGGACTGGGGATTCAACCGCCCATCCCCTCCTGGGGGACCATGCTGAACGAAGGCCGGACCTATCTGGAGGTCGCGCCCTGGATCTCCATTTTCCCGGGACTGGCCATCATGCTGGCGGTGCTGGCGTTCAACCTCATGAGTGACGGGTTTCGGGACGTGCTCGATCCGCGAAGCCGACGCCGGCCGGGCGCCCCGGCCAAAGGGTGATGCCTGGGCGGTCCTCGTCGCCGCGGTGGAAGGGGGTGAGGGTTTTCGCGGAAGATGCACCCCGGATGTTTTCCCCCCCCATCGCTGAAACCTCTCCGGGCCCCCCCCGCCCCAGGCGGAAAATTCAAATCATTCCTCAGGAGGAAAGATCCATGAGATACCCCCGGCTTTGTGCTCCCATCACGATCCGCGGCCACGAAATTCCGAATCGCTTGGTACTGGCCCCCATGGGCACAAAGTTTAACCATCACGACGGCAGCATATCGGATCGCTACGTCAACTTCCTCCGGGCCCGTGCCCGGGGGGGTGCAGGCCTGCTGTTAACTGAGAATACCCATCTGCGCCACGAGTACACCGAGAGCACCTCGATGGGCGCCTATAACGACCGGCTCATCTGCGGGTTGAGCCAGCTGCCACACGCCGTGCACCCCTTCGGGGCCAAAATCATCATGCAGATCTCTATCCACGGCGGCACCGCATCGCGGCGGGTCATCGGGAAGAGACCGGTGGCTCCCTCGGCCATCGAAAGCCCGCTGTACCCGCAGGTCCCCCGGAAACTGACCCTGGAAGAAATCGAGAAACTCATCGACGCATACGTTCAGGGAGCCTGGCGGGCTTGGCGGGCGGGGTTTGACGGCGTGGAGGTGCACGGCGCCCACGGGTATCTCATCAGCCAGTTTATCTCCCCCCATACGAACCGGCGCAACGACGCCTATGGCGGCAACTTCGATCGGCGCATGCGGTTTCCCTCGGAAATCGTGCGGCGCATCCGGGAGCTTTGCGGGGAAGGCTTCATCATCGGCTTTAAGTACAACGGCTTCGAAAACCTGCCCGGCGGGGTGGACCCCACCCTCGCCTGCCGCATCGGGGGCCGCGTGGAGCAGGTGGGCGTTGACTACCTTCACGTGGCGAGCCTCGGCGGACCCATCAAAATGGGGGAGGTGCCGGAATATCCGGCTGTTCCCTCCCTGTACACCCTGGAGCGGAATCCGCTTTTAGTCTTGGCCGAGAAGGTGAAAGCCGGGGTGCAGGTGCCGGTCATGGCGGCGGGCGGTTTCAACCGTCCGGAGGAAGCCGAAGCTGCCCTGGCCGGAGGGGCTGCTGACCTGATCGCCGTAGGTCGGGCGCATCTGGCCGATCCAGCCTGGGGATATCACGCCCGACACGGCCGGCCCGAGGAGATCCGGCCGTGTATCAAGTGCAACCAGTGTCATCTGGTTATGCGCAAGGGTCATCTGACCCGATGCACCATCAACCCTGCACTGGGGGAGCTGGACGAATGCCGCCTGGATCGAACGGAACACCCGCAACGGGTGGTGGTGGTGGGTTCCGGTCCGGCCGGGCTGGAAGCGGCGGTCACGGCCGCAGCCCGGGGCCACCGGGTGACGCTGTGCGAAAAGGACAGCGAGGTGGGTGGGAATCTTCGCCTCGGGTCGATTCCCTTTTTCAAGGAGGACCTCCGGCGGTATTTTGACTATATTCGCCGCCGGTTGGAGCGCAGCGGGGTCCAAGTCGTCCTCAACCGGGAAGGAGATGTCGAATTTCTCAAGACGCTGGCCCCCCAGGTCGTCGTTGTTGCCACGGGCGCGGAGATGACCCCGCTAAACGTCCCGGGCGGTGAAAAGGCGCTTCCGGTCGTAAGTGCCCTCGTCAATCGAGCGCCTTTGGGAAAGCGGGTGCTGATCATCGGGGCCGGGTTCGTGGGATGCGAGGTGGGCTGGCACCTGGCCCACGAGGGCCGACAGGTGCAGCTGGTTGACCTTCTCCCCGAGGCAAAGCTGCTGGCGGAGGAGCACTTTGTGAACCGAGCCACCCTCTTCTATCAGCTGAATCGAACGGGTGTCTCTTTGCTCTGTGGCGCCTCACCGAAGCAAATCACCGATCGGGGAGTTGTGGTAAACCTATCGGACGGTGAGGAGAGACTGCTGGTGGCAGACAGCGTGATTTCCTGCGTCGGTTTCAGGCCGCGCCGGAAGCTCTATCAGGAGCTCCTCCGGGAGGAAAACTCCTGGGATGTCTACCCCGTGGGCGATTGCGTCAAAGTGGAGAATCTCCATCACGCCATTCAGGCGGCGCATCAGCTGGCAAGGCATCTATAAGACCTTCGAAAAGCCCGGCTCGGGTCCTGCCGGTCATCGGTTCTTGCCGTGTCTTTTTCAGAGGCCATTGGCAGCGATCACGGCAAAGGCAGCATACACTCTGGTTGCCTGCAAAAGCTGGGAAATAGGAATGCACTCGCCGTCGCTGTGGGCCAATCCCAAGTCCCCTGGCCCAAAAACAACCGCGGGGATCGCTGCATCCTGAAACAAGGCAGCGTCGGTGAAGGCCGGCATGGCGGATAAAGCAGGCCTGCGGCCGGTAACCCGATGAACCGCCATGGCCAGCGTGCGGGTGAGGGGGTGATCGGGAGCCAGTTCAAGCGGGGGATGGGGCACCCGCTCCATGTCGGGCTCCCGAACGATGGAAACCTTCGCCTCCGTCTCGACCTCGCGAATGGCTTTTTCCAGTTCCCTTCGGATGGCCGCAGGCGAATCGCCGGGCAGCCATCGTTTGGAGATTTGAAAGGTACACCGATCGGGGACCGTGTTCCGGCTGACCCCGCCCTGGATGGTCCCGATGTTGTAGGTGGCGGGCCCCAAAAGAGAATGCCTTCCCCGCCTGACCTTGGAGAACAGATTCTGTTCGAGTGCGGCGATCAGATGCGCAGCGGCAACAATCGCGTTCGTGCCCCGCTCGGGCAAACTCTCATGCGCCGCGCGTCCTTCGACCTGGAAGAGATACCGGTCAACGCCTTTGTGGGCGATCACCAGATCAAGCCCGGTGGGCTCACCGACCACTGCCCATTTGCCTCTCAGGCCCTTTTGGATCAACGTCGCAGTCCCCCGATTGCCCTGCTCTTCGGAAGCTACGGCGGTAAAAATGACGGGGCGCTTGAGCGGCAGATTGGCGTCGCGAATCATAACCAGGGCACAGGCCATGGCTGCCAGGCCGCCTTTCATATCACATGAGCCGCGCCCCCACAACAAGTTGCCGTGGACCACAGCCTCAAACGGCGGATACGCCATGGACGATGAAGGGGGCACCGTATCCAGGTGGCCATTCAGAATCAGCGCCGTCTCCTCGCCCTCACCCGGCAGTGTGGCCATGAGGTTGACCCCCACATCTTCAACCCGTTGACATTGAGGGGTCAGGCCGGCCTGTTCCAAGAATCGCTCCAGCACGGCGGCCGCTTCCTCTTCACCGGCAGGCGTATGACTGGGCACGGCAATTAACTTCCGGGCAAGATCCAGTACGGTATCGGCGTTGAAATGTTTGTCAAGACTCGCGAGAAGATCATCCACCCCTTCCATGAACGTGTCTCCGGGAATCTCAGGGAATTACCTTCGGGCACAGAACTGCAAAATTCGGCGGAATGGAAAGACCGTGTAATGCTTCCAGGGCTCGGTTGAGGTGTGCTTGAGCATGCCGCATGACAAAGATTCCATGACCGGGAAGGAGGATATCGGCGTCCAACCCGGTGAGTTTGTCGATGTCACGCCGGTACTCGTCGAGACTACAGCCGGGGATGTTTTGCAGAAGCAGGCTGCCACCATAGAGAACGGCATCCCCGGAAAAAAAGATGCGTCGCCCGTCCATATCCGTCCGATAGCAGGTATGATGAGGGCTGTGCCCGGCAATCTCGATAGCGCGCAGATGCAAAGCGCCGAACCTCAGGTCATCCCCATCATGAACCCCCACGTCGACCTTTATGGACGAGAGAACATAGTCGGGAGGATAGATCTTGGCTTGCTTCGCGGTTTCAAGAACCTGGGCACTGACCGCATCGGTTCCTTCGACGGCTCCCCGTTCTCCTTCGGGCGCATAAATCTGACACCCCGTGCGATCCTTCCACCACCGACAGCCACCCGCGTGGTCGGCATGGGCATGGGTGAGAACAATCGCCGTCACCCGCTTGATGTCAATGCCATCCATTTGCAGATTGGCCTCGACAAGTTCCGGTTCAAGCCCACAACCTGAATCAACCAAGATGACCCCATCTGCAAAGTCAATGGCATAGATACTGCAATCATAGGGATTGGAAAGTCCAAATCGGCCGCCTCCGACAAGTGAAATATGCTTTGTCAACCGCATTAGCGTTTATTCCCTCCGCTGCCAAAGTGCGAAACGCTGCTTTAAAAATCTAGAAAAGTAAGTAGGAAAAGCGGGGGCCCCCTTTTCTCCCCATCTGCTTACAAAATTGCCGCTCCCTCCGGACCGACTAAAGAGCAATCAACAAAAAAGACTTCAAAACCCGTTCGGGGGGAATTGAGAGACGGCTGGCGTGGAAATACATTTCATCGAACAGGGGGGAAAGGCGCTTCAACTCCTTATCAGCCACAAACTTGATCTTTCGCAAAGCATGATCTTGGGGAACTCGTTTCTCCAAATTGATATTAGCTATAAACTGCTAAAATCCGACATCTAGCATCTGTCATCTGGCATCTGTCATCCAACATCCTTTCCCCTCAAACCTCGTTCCCCGGGCCTTTTCCCTTGCACCCTGCGCCCCGCCCCCCTGGGCCTATAGACCCAGGTACGCTTTTTTGATCATATCCGTTTGCAGCAGATCCGCCGGTTTTCCCTCCATGACCACCCGGCCGGTCTGGAGCACGTAGGCGTAGTGGGCGATCTCCAGCGCCTCCTGGACGTTCTGTTCCACGAGGAGAATGGTGAGGCCCTCCTCCTTGTTTACCCGCTGGACCATCTCGAAGATCTCGGTGATCAGTTTCGGCATGATCCCCATGGACGGCTCATCCAGCATGAGGAGCTTGGGCTTGGACATGAGGCCCCGGGCGATGGCCAGCATCTGCTGCTCCCCGCCGCTCAGGGTTCCCGCGGCCTGGTTCTTGCGCTCCTCCAGGACGGGAAAGATCTTGAAGATCTTCTTCAGGGTGGATTCCCGGTGCTCGGGAGACTTTCGGGTGTAGGCCCCCAGGGTCAGGTTCTGGGTGATGGTGAGGCGGGCGAAGAGGCGCCGTCCCTCGGGGACATGGGCGATCCCCAGGTCCACGATCTTGTGGGCGGGAGTCTGGTCGATCCTCCGGTCCTCAAAGTAGATAGCCCCCTCGTCGAGGCGCATGACGCTGGAGATGGTCTTCAGGATGGTGGATTTTCCGGCGCCGTTGGCGCCCACGATGGAGACGATCTGCCCCGGCTCCACCTTGAAGGAGACCTCGTGCAGGGCCGGGACTTCGTCGTAGGAAGCTTTAATGCGCTCGACGCGAAGCATGGTATTTATCTCCCAGATAGGCCTTGATTACTTCGTCGTTGTTGATGACTCTTTCCGGTGCGTCCTCGGCGATCTTCCGCCCGTAGTCCAGGACCACGACCCGATTGGAGATGGGCATGACCACTTCCATCACGTGTTCCACCAGGAGGACGGTGACCCCGGATTTGCGGATCTTCTTCACCAGTTCCACCGCTTCGGCGGTCTCGGTCTGGTTCAGCCCGGCCATGGCCTCGTCCAGCATGAGCAGGGTGGGTCCGGTGGCAAAGGCCTTGGCCACCTCCAGCCTTTTCTTGTTGGCGATGGTCAGGCCGCCGGCGAGCATGTTCTTTTTCCCCATCAGCCCACAGAATTCCAGGACCTCCAGGGCTTTCTTCCTGGCGTGGGCAGCGGAATGGGTGCGGTTGAAGGCCCCTACCATGATGTTGTCCAGAACGGGCAGGTCCTTGAAGACCCGGACGATCTGGAAAGTCCGGGCAATCCCTTTCAGACAGACCTCGTTGGAGAGCAACCCGGTTATGTCCTCCCCCTTGAAAAAAACCTTCCCGCCGCTGGCCGGATAAAAGCCGGCGATACAGTTGAAGAGCGTGGTTTTGCCCGCCCCGTTGGGACCGATGAGTCCCACGATCTCCCCTTCATTGACTTGCAGGTCGATGTGGTCGTTGGCCATGAGGCCGCCGAAATTCTTGGTGAGCTCCTTTACCTCGAGAAGAGCCATCACGCAGCCTCCTTTTTGCGCAAACGCCGGATCAAACCGATCAGGCCGAAAGGCTGGTAAACCGAGATGATAATGATCAGCAATCCGTAGAGAATCAGGTCCGTCCCTTTGCCCCCTCCGCCCAGGTAGATCCGGGTGAACTCCGAGATGGGGATCAGGATGAAAGACCCGATCACCGGCCCCCAGATGGTGCCCACCCCGCCCAGGGTGGCAATCAGGCAGGGAATAATCGAGAGCATCAGGGGAAAGACGCTGTCCGGATCGATGAAAAGGACGTACTGAGCGTAGAAGGACCCGCAGATGGAGGTGAAGAAAGCGCTCAGGGCCAGGGCGTAAAATTTATATTTCGTCACGTGGATACCCAGGCTCCGGGCCGCTTCTAAATCTCCCTTGATGGCCTTGAAATAATATCCCAGCTTGGAGCGGTCGATCCAGAAAGTCGCCAGGAGCGCCAGGATCAGCAGGCCGAAAGCGATGTAATAGTAAGGGGCCTTGCTGGAGTGAAACTCCAGGTTGATCAGCGACTCGGGGAGAAGGGGGAGGGTCAGGCCCACCGCCGCCCCGGCCCAGTCCCAGTTGAGCATCCACACCTGGGCGATCTCGGCGATGGCGATGGTGGCGATGGCGAAATAATGGCCGGCCAGCTTGAAGCAGGGGTATCCGATGATCAGGGAAACCCCGATGGAGATGGCCCCCCCGGCAAGCATTCCCACCCAGGGACTCACCCAGAGTTTCATGAGCAGGAGGGTCGAAGTGTAAGCCCCGATCCCGAAGAAAAGAGTGTGGCCCAGGGAGATCTGCCCCGCATACCCCCCGATCATGTTCCAGGCCAGCCCTAGGGTGGCGTACAGGAAGATCATGATCATGAGGTGGCGCGGGAAGGGCAGGGTGAAGATCAGGGGGTAGAGGAGGAAGATGACCGCCCCGATGCCCAGCCAGATATATCTATTTTTATCGGTTCCCATGAAGGTCCTCGCCAAGAGAGTCGTTTAATACCTGCCCCACAGCCCCTGGGGGCGGATGAAGACGACGAGAAGATAGATGAGAAATACGAAGGCGTATTTAAAAGAGGGGGCGAGGAGGAGCCCGCTCACGAACTCCACCTGTCCGATGATGATTCCCGCCACAAAGGAACCCACGATGGAGCCGAATCCGCCAAGGGCCACGGCCACGTAGGCGATGAGGGCGAAATTGAAGCCCACCTCGGGGAAGATATAGTAGAAATTGGACATCAAGGCCCCGGCCACGCCCAGGCAGGCCGCCCCCATGCCCCACCCCAGGGCGAACATCTTGTCGCTGTTGATGCCCATCAGGGAGGCCGCTTCCCGGTCCTCGCTGGTGGCCAGGAGGGCGAATCCGACCTCGGTCCGGTTGATGAACCAGTAAAGAAAGATAAAGGTGGCGATGCAGACCAGGCTGGCCACGAGCTGGGGAATGCCGATGGAGATCCCTCCCAGGTAGACGTTTCCGGAAAGAATGGGGTTCTTGATGGTCCGGAAATCGGGGGAGAACATGAACTGGGCCAGGTACCGCAGGAAGATCCCCAGGCCGAAGGTGGAAAGAATCTGGGCCAGGAAGGGCGCCTTGATGATCTTTTTGATGATGATGTAATAGGTCGCCACCCCGATCAGGAATAAGACGATCATGCAGAAAGGAAGGGAGAGGAGGGGGTCCAGGTGGAAGAGGGAGAAGCCCCAAAAGGAGGTGAACATGGCCAGCATGAGGAATTCTCCGTGGGCGAAGTTCACGATTTCCATCAGACCCCAGATCAGGCAGAGGCCGATGGCCACCAGGGCGTAGATGCAGCCCATGAGCAGCCCGCTCAGGATGGTTTGCCAGATGATCTCGGAAGTGAGCATATTTTTTCCCTTAACAATTCAGAGTGAAAATGAAAGGCAAAGCCCGCCTAGAGAGCCAAAGGCGACGCGGCGAGGGGGAGATGCGGTGACGCGGCAAAACTGACGCGGGGACACGGAGACGCGGAGATGGGGTGAGAGAATGCTTTTTCTCCGCGTCACCGCGTCCCCCTCTCTCCGCGTCAGCTTTGCCGGGTCACCCCCTCCCCGCGTCTGTTTTACTTCCTCTCCGCCCACTTGGGAAGGGGGAAGACCATCTCGGCCCCGGCCAGGTTGTAAGGCCAGATGGCCCGCTGGACCTTGTCCTGGTACTGAATGACCAGGGCGTCCACCAGGATGTTCTGCCCGTTGGCGTCAAACTTGACCCCGCGCCAGGGGGTTAGGAGCTGGTCGGGGGGGAAGTTGGTCTTTTTGAGGGCGTCTTGGATGGCTTCTGGTTTGGTAGATCCGGCCCGGTTGATGGCGTCGCACAGAACCAGGAACCCCACGAAGCAGCGGACCGACGTCCCGGAGAAGTCCCGGCCGCCGGTGCGCTTCTTGAATTCGTCGTTGATTTCTTTGAGGAAGGGCTTGGCCTTGATCAAATCAAGGGAGAACTCCGCCCGGGAGCAGATCCCGTCGGCATCCTTGCCCACCGCTTCCACAAAGGAGGGATCGATGTGCCCGGCGTTCTGGGCCATGATCACCTTGGGGTTGTAGTCCAGTTTCTTGGAGGTCTGGAGCATGAGGATCGCATCGGAGGTGTAGGAAGTGGGGAAGAGGACGTCCGGATTGGCGGCTTTTAGTTTCAGAACCTCCGAGTCCAGGGAGGTAGCGCCGCGGCGGTAGGGAATGTCGGCCACGACCTTGTAGCCGGCCTTGGCGGCCAGCTCTTTTTCGATCCGCGAGCTGTCCTTGCCGTAGAGGGTGTCTTCATAGGTCACCGCGATGGTCTGGAATTTCATGTTCTTCTTTTTTTCCAGGTCCTTGAGGGCCTGGAACATGCCCTCGGAGAAGGTCTCGTCGTGAGGGGAGGTCCGGAAGAACCATTTGAAACCGCGCTGGGTCAGTTTGGGGGAGGAGGACTCGGCGTTGAGGAAGGGGAACTTCATCCGCTCGGAGACCGTGCTGGCGGTCTCGGTGACGCTGCTGTGGTAGGACCCGAAGAGGGCGATGACTTTTTCCTGGGTGATCAGGCGCTCGGCCTCGCTCAACCCCAGCTCCGGTTTGCCCTGGTGATCGGCGAAGACCGCGGAGACCTTGGCCCCTTTTAGATTGGGAAGGCCCATCGTCTTGGCCAGGGGCAGGTTCCAGTTTTTGTATTTGTCCGTGTTGACGATGTCCATGACCAGCTCCACCGCGTGGCGGTGGTCAAGGCCGATTTGAGCCGTGGGTCCGGAGAAAGGATAGATGACTCCGATCTTTACA
>Ga0315295_10004030_pt1 | contig 12481 bp, 8 predicted proteins | sample YL17G14_0_MG_FD_204453 | JGI IMG/M metagenome (GOLD analysis project Ga0315295, IMG submission 204453) | Sediment microbial communities from Yellowstone Lake, YNP, Wyoming, USA - YL17G14_0 | ecosystem: Environmental > Aquatic > Freshwater > Lake > Sediment | place: USA: Wyoming | collected... | reverse complement strand
TTCATCGGTCCACGTCAGAATCCTCAGGGCTGCAGTTCCGATGGAGACTCTTCCCCTCCTCGCACCAAACCCAGAACCCGTGATTGTAAATTCTGTGCCAATGGTTCCGTTTTCTGGGGAAACCGGGCTTAGACTTATGAAGGTCATATCATGAACAAGGTAATTCCCGGGCGATCCGACCTCTTGCCGGGTGCCCGTTACTGGGTCGAGTGTAAAAATTCTGTTATCTTCGTTTTTCCAGTCGTAGCTGGCGAAGATCGTGCCGTCAGTCGGCCGGACCGCAAGACCCATATAACAGGTACCTGAATCCAGGAGGACTGTCGATGAGGTGATGACAGCGGTCGCAGGATTCAACGTGTGTATGAAACCAGGATTACTCCAGCATGGCGTGAAATAAAGAGTACCGTTCGGGGCAAAGGCAAGTCCCCCGCTCGAGTTGCCGAGAGCCGCATCACGTCCGATCACGGTAACCTGAGCGGTTAAGGTATTGATGGTGAGCAGGTAACCACCCGGGTTGCCATCTATTCCGCATCGAGGGGCAGGTCCTTGATTCCCGAGGATACCGAACAGGACGTTCGTGCCGGGCTGGAAGCTCAGGTCGCCGATGTAGCAGTCGTTACCTCCCGCTGTTTGCAGACGCCCAATGTCCGCAAACAACGCCCCCGTCGCCGGGTCGATCTGAATGAGGCGAGGCCCATCCGTCGCGGAATTGCTCGTTCCAGTAGAAGCGAACACCCTACCCAGTGAATCGGTTGCAACGCCAGTCACTCCCAAACCCGGCAGCGGTGTTGCCAACACAGTCCCAGCGCCGGTTGTCTGATCAATCGAGAGGACAGCGCCCGGCGATTCGAAGCCCAGGTCACGATCTGAACTGCCGCCATTCACCCCGATGAGCGTTTGGCCTGACGCCGACGACAAAAACAGTGCCAACATGCCTCCGAACACGAAGCTGGAATATTTCATGATTTTCTCCCCTCCTCTTGGATTGGACTGCTTCAACCACGACCAGTCCGGGCCATATAGTGTGTCTAAACCAAGCCTTCCCAGTTATATAAAGGCCCCCACGCACAAAAAACTGCGATTTTTCATTCGTACCGGATCGGGTGAGCCTCAGTCATATGAACTCGCTTTGTGTTGGATTAGGATACCAAAAGAAAAAATAGTATGTCAAGAAAAATCGCCTACAGAAAAATCGAATCGCAAGATATGGCAGTGCTGTCCTCATACTTTTGAGCGCCAACCGGGGAAGAAGAAGGACACTGATGATTACCAATTCAAATCATGCATACTTGGTCGAAAAGTTAGATCGTTGACTTCAGGAAGAAGTCAGCAGTCCGAGTTTTGGGCGGTATCAACATTTTTGGCAAAGCCCGCATTAGGCCCCCTCATCTGCGAATCCTCATCAGTGGACGCTGCAAATTCTCTTTATAGCCCGTATTCTTTGATCTTGTTCTGGAGGGTGCGGCGGCTGATGCCCAGCAATTCGGCTGCCTTCGTCCGATTCTGGTCGGTCTTATTCAAAGCCTCTATGATCATCTGTTTTTCTGTCACGCGGGAGATATCCCCGATTTTTTCTTTGAAGGAAGAGCTGGCAGGTTCCGGGTCTACTCCTCGAATCTCGGGTGGCAACTGAATAAGGCCGAGCGTTTCGGTTTCGGACAGAAGCACCATTCGCTCCACCACATTCTCCAGCTCCCGGATATTTCCGGGCCACTCGTATGCACCGAAGGCGGCCATCACCTCCAGTGAGGCATCGACCCTTCTCCTTCGATGCTGATCTCCAAATTTCTTGAGGAAATAGCCGACAAGGGGAATGAGGTCGTCCTTTCTCTCCCTCAGAGGGGGGATGTGGATGGGGACGACATCGAGGCGGTAAAAAAGATCAGCCCTAAATTTTCCGGAACGGATGGCGGATTGGAGGTCGATATTAGTGGCCGAAATGATCCTCAGATCGATCTTGATCGTCTTCATTCCACCCACCCGCTCCAATGCCTTGTCCTGGATCACACCGAGCAGCTTCGCCTGAAGGTGAGGGGACATCTCTCCGATTTCGTCAAGAAACAGAGTGCCCTGATGGGCAATTTCGAAACGCCCGGGCTTGCTCGTGACGGCGCCCGTAAAGGCGCCCTTTTCATAACCGAAGAGTTCACTCTCAAGAAGATTTTCCGGGATCGCGGCACAGTTGACCTTTACAAAGGGATGTTCTTTCCGGCGACTCGCCAGATGAACTGCCCGGGCTATGATCTCTTTGCCGACCCCTGTTTCACCCGTGATCAGCACCGTGGAATCGGTTGGAGCGACCTTCTGGACGATTTTAAAGATCTGCTGGATGGCGGGCGTGTTGCCGATGAATCCAGGTATGAAATGGGTTTCAGGATCGAAATAGGCGGAGAGGAGTTCCCGATTCTTGTTTGATTCAGAGAGGGCCTTTTGGATCACGGTGAGCAGCTCATCCTCATCAAAAGGTTTCGTGATAAAGTCGTAGGCCCCCTTCTTGATGGCCTCTACGGCAAACTCTATGTTCCCATAGGCCGTCATCATGATGACAGGCGTGGCGGGTTTCTGTGCCTTACTCAAAGGCAGTAAATCCATCCCGCTCTTGCCGGGCATCTTCAGGTCCGTCAGGATCAGGTCCGGATCCTTCTCTTTGATGACGGGAAGGGCGGAGTCCACGTCATGGGCGACGAGGACGCTGAACGCCGATTTTTCCAGGATGCCCTTAAGGATTCGGCAGAGGTTCCGGTCATCATCGACAATTAAAATAAGGGACATACAAACTGCCTGATGGGTAAAAGTGCCTAAAGTGCCTAAGATGCCTAAAGTTAAAGTCAACTAACTGTTAGCTGTGGAGCGTGAGAGCGATTGGGGGCAAACCCCTTACGACTTACGTTTCACGCCCTTACGTAATTTCTTCACATTTGCAACAGTATATTAAACTCCGTGCCTTTTGGCAATCTATTTTTTGCCCCTGTTTTTTCTTGACAGGCGGTGCCCCTTTTTGTATAATGAACCCATCCCAGGCAAGTTCTTATCACAAGATGTCATTGCGAGGCCTTGGGAAGTCGTCTCGTCAGTATTGGGAGACCGCTTGGCCGAAGGCAGCCCGCAATGAAGAGTGGTCTGTTATTTCCGAAACAATCCATAACAAGGAGGCCTACTATGAAACGTGGAACCATTGTCCTCATGATTGCGGCGCTGGCATTGGCGGTCTTGGTTGGATGTGGTAAGAAGGGTCCCGAGCCGATCAAAATAACCGTGGGCCAGGGCACCGACCCGGTCATTCTCGATCCGCCCATGTACAGCGACACGCCCACCCACAACCTCAACCTGGTGATCTATGATCGGCTTTACGAGCTGACCAAGGACGGCCGCGTCGAACCGAACCTGGCCGTCGATCTGCCCAAGGTCGAGGAGAGCGGGACCAAGTACACCATCAAGATCAGGGACGGGGTGAAGTTCCACAACGGCAACAAGCTCACCATCGACGACGTGCTGTTCTCTTTTCAGCGCGGCGCCTTTCACGAAAAATCGCAGATGAAGTCGATCTTCGCCATGATGTACGACATGCAGAAGGTGGATGAGTTTACCTTCAGCTTCCGCACCGGCAGGTTCGACCCGGGCAAGGCCCCGGCCAGCACCCAGGACGGAGACCTGAAGAGCTTCGAGGCCCGCGCCAAGTACTACAAGCCGGCCGCGTTCGGCTCGCAGCTCAACCAGCTCACCTGGCTCGGCGCCTCGATTCTCGATAAGGAGACCATGGAAAAGGCGGAGGCCGACGGGAAGGCCAAGGACTACGGCGTCACCTGGGCGGTCGGCACCGGTCCCTACAAGTTCGAGTCGTGGACCCAGGGCGATAACGTGACCCTGGCAAAGAACCCGGACTACTTCGACAAGACCGTCAAGAGCAATGCCGACAAACTCGTTTTCAAGACCATCAAGGACCCCTCGGCCCTGAAGACGGCCTTCCTCAACAAGGAAGTCGATCTGATCATGAACGTGGTGCCGCTCGATGCGCGCGAAATTGAAAAACAGGGCGCCAAGATCCTCACGACCAACGGCTACTTCGGCTATCATTACCTGGGCTTTAACATGAAGTCCCCAAGGGTCGGCCAGGTCAACAAGGACGGCTCGCCTGACCTGGACGGCGTGTACGACCTGAAGGCCGATTCGACCAAACTGCGCATGGCCATCTTCTATTCGATCAACCCCTCGGACGTCGTCAACTCGCCCGACATCATGGACAAACGCGGCATCGTCACCCTGCAATACGTGGAAACCCTTCCGTTCGGCCACATCAACGACCCTGCCGGCACCCGCATCACCGAGGGCAACAACCAGACTGGCTACTTCAATCCGCAGAAGGCCAAGCAGTTGTTCGATTCCCTGCCGGCCTCGTACAAAAAGCCCGCCTCACTCAAGTTGACTGCGCTTTCGGGCAGCGTCTACGTCAAGGAGGCGCTGGTGGTCAAGGACCAGGTGAAAAAGGCCCTGGGCGTCGACCTGATAGAGATCGAGCAGGTGGCACTGTCCGAGCTGGCCACCCGCCGGCGCAACACCGATCCGAAGGTCTGGGACATGCTGGTGAACTGGACGCAGACCGACGATTCGTATTACATCTTTGTCGCCTTCGACGGGTTCAACACCTCCCTGCTCCATGACACCAAGTACTACACCAAGGCGGCCCAGGAATGGATCGAAAAGGGCAACTCCCTGCCCAACGGTCCGGACCGCAACATCGCCTACCAGAACTCCCAGAAGGCGATCCTCCAGGATATCCCGCGCGTTCCGCTGGTGGCCATCCAGGGGATCTCGGCCAGCCAGACGAACGTCGACGGCGTGGAGATCATGCCGTCCGGGTCCTTCAGGCTGAGGAACACCGTGAAAAACCTGCCGAAGAAGTGATTGATCGGTAGGGTCTGACTTGTGGGTGCATAAACGGCCATGTTTGTCTGGTCAGTATTCTGCAGTATTAAGGTGTATCCTGCGGCGGAAGGTCCAGTGGCTGTCACCGCCCTGTCCGGCTTCTCCGCCGCTTCCGTCAGCGAGGGTCGTCCATGCTCAGCTACATCATCCGCCGGATCTTCCAGCTCATCCCGGTTGTGCTGGGGGTGACCTTCATCGTTTTCACTTTGACCTACATTTCACCAGGCGACCCGGCCCGTATGCTCCTGCCCCAGGACGCCAAGGACGAGGAGGTGGCCGCGCTCAGGAGCGCCATGGGCCTGGATCAGCCGTTCATCGTGCAGTATTACCACTTCCTGTTCGGTTACGACGGTCCCGGAGACTCCTTCGATTACAAGGGCCTGTTTCTGCTCGACCTCGGCCGCTCCTACGTCTCGAACCGGCCTGTCTTCGGCACGATCCTGGAGCGCTTTCCCAACACGGTGCTGCTGTCGCTCCTGGCGCTCTCCCTCTCGGTCGTTGTTGCAATTCCCTTCGGGATCCTCTCGGCCACGCGCCAGTACTCGCGCACCGACATGGCGGTGACGGTGCTGGCCCTGGTGGGCATCTCCATCCCGGCCTTCTGGCTGGGCATGATGTTGATCTGGGTCTTTTCCGTCAAGCTGCACCTCTTCCCGTCGCTGGCCGTGCCGTCCAACCCCGGGTCGATCGTGCTGCCGGTTATCACCCTGGCGGCCTTGAGCATGGCAGTCCAGGCACGCATGACCCGCTCTTCCATGCTGGAGGTCATCCGCCAGGACTACATCCGCACTGCCCGCGCCAAGGGGCTGTCTGAAGAGAAGGTCATCCGCAAGCATGCTTTGCGGAACGCGCTCATCCCGGTGGTGACTGTGATCGGCCTGCAGGTGGGCCAGCTCCTGGTCGGAGCGGTGCTAACCGAAACGGTCTTCTCCTATCCCGGCATCGGGACGATCATGGTGGACGCCATCCAGCGGAAGGACACTCCGCAGATCCTGGCTTCGGTCGTGTTCATGGCCCTTGTCTTCGCTGTGGTCAACCTGTTCGTGGACGTATTGTACGCATTCATCGACCCGCGCATCAGGGTGCAGTACGAAGGAACCGCCAAACGCGGAAAGAGAGGACTCCTCAGTGTCCGGAAGCGTGCCTAAAACAGATCCGGGGTCGGCGATTCATGGCTTTCGCCAGCACCGGGGACCGTTCGAAGAGTTCTGGGCGCGTTTCAGCAGGAACCGGCTGGCCGTGGCAGGACTAGCGGTGGTCCTCGTCTACATGGCTGTGGCCGTTCTGGCCGACGGGTTGTATTCCTACGATTTTATCACCGGAAACCAGATCCCCAATGCATTCGCCCCGGTCGGTACAACCGCCAGGGTGGAGTGGGCCGGGAAGGAGAGCAATCATCTCTACATCTGCGGTGCAGACAACTTCGGCCGCGACGTGCTGGGCCGTATCATACACGGCGCGCGGGTTTCCGTGATCATCGGCTTCACCACCATCATTTTCGCAGTCGCCATCGGCGGCGGACTGGGCGCCGCGGCCGGCTACTTCGGCGGCACGCTCGAAACGGTAATCATGCGGGGAGCCGACATCCTCCTTGCCATCCCCAACATCCTTTTCGCCCTGGCCATCGTCGCCTCCCTCGGGCCGAGTTTCAAGAACTTGCTCCTGGCCATCGGGGTCACCTCGCTGCCGGTCTTCGTCCGGCTGGTTCGAGCCTCCGTGCTCACCGTCAAGGACCAGGAGTTCGTCGAGGCCGCTCTGGCCCAGGGTGCCGGAAACCTGCGCATCCTCTTTCAGCATGTGCTGCCGAACAGCATGGCCCCTGTGATCGTCCAGGCAACGCTGGGCATGGCCCAGTCCATTCTTTCGGCCGCTTCGCTCTCGTTCCTGGGTCTGGGCATCCAGCCGCCCTCGCCTGAATGGGGCAATATGCTTTCGGAGGGCCGGCCTTACATCATCATCGCCCCACACACGCTCATCTTCCCCGGCCTGGCGATCATGACCGTGATCCTGGCCTTCAACCTGATCGGCGACGGCCTGCGGGATGCCCTCGATCCGAAGCTCAGACGGTAGCTACTTGATCAGGTCCTTGACTGGCGCATAGGTCTCGTCGGCCGTGACCGCGAGGAATTCGCTACGGGCCTTTTGCAGCAGATCAGGGCGGATCATGAGATCGTAGGCTGCACCTGCCAAGACCTTGGCTGCGTAGAGCATGCCCTTCATGCCGATTCCCGATCCCGAGGCGGCCGTGGCCTGCCACGTGTGTGACCCGACCCCCACCGGCCAGGTGGCGGTGTTGATCTGGGCGGTCGGCGCCAGGTGCGACACGTCGCCGACATCCGTCGACGCCGGGATGGTCCAGCCGATGCCCCAGTAGCCGACGGACTCGTGGAGCGGCGAATGGATGATCGTGGCGGCTGAGGCCGGATCGATGCCGAACATGGCCAGCGTGGCGCGCTTCTGGTCTTCATCGAAATGGGCAGCCAGTCCGGCTGCCAGATCGCGATCAGCCGCGTCGAAGACCGGCAGGGGTACGGCTTTCAAATTATTGTATAGGACATCCGAAATGACCGGGTTCGGAACCACGTCGTAGCAGCCGTGAAGAACCTCCCATTCGGCATGGGTCCCGGTCATGAGGCCGGCTCCCCTGGCCACATCGATGACCCGCCGGACGAGCGGGACGACTTCCCGCATGCGCGGCGATCGCACCTGGAAATTGCCCTCGGCGTCCTTGGGAACGATGTTGGGCCGGTCGCCGCCCGAGGTCACGATGTAATGGACGCGGGCGGACTGCGGCATGTGCTCACGCAGGAATTCGACCCCAACGCTCATCAGCGTGAGCGCGTCCAGGGCGGACCTGCCAAGGTGCGGCACCTGGGCGGCGTGAGCCGGCACGCCTTTGAAACGAAATACCAGTTCGACTGAAGCGTTCGTTGCGTAGGCCGCCACGGTGTTGATGTCGGCCGGATGCCAGGACAGCACGGCATCGAGTCCCGCGAACACGCCGGCCTTGGCCAGCACCGGCTTGCCGACCTGTTCTTCGGCCGGACAGCCGTAGTACCTGACCGTGCCTTTCAGGTGGCCGGTATCGAGGGCGGCTTTTAGGCCGGTCGCGGCGGCCAGACAGGCCGTCCCGAGCAGGTTGTGTCCGCAGGCGTGGCCCGGCCCGCCGGGGACTACTGGTTCCTGAACCGTGGAAACCTTCTGGGACAGTCCGGGCAGGGCGTCGTATTCACCGAGCAGTCCGATCACCGGTGAGCCGGAGCCAAATTCAGCGATGAAAGCGTGAGGCTGGATCTGATCGAGCTCCTCAACGCGGAAACCGAGCTCGCGCAGGGCCGCTTTCTGCAGTCCGGCCGACTCCCGCTCCTGATACGCGATCTCCGGGTGATACCAGATTTCGGCGGCCAGACGGAAGAAGCGCTCCCTGGACGCCTCGATAACGTTCAAGACCTTGTCCTTGCTCATGCGGCCTCCTGCTGCAATGAATTTTGTAACCCCGCTGTCCGGAAGGTGTGAATTAATCACATCCATGGTCCTTTACACGGGTAACAGTATCGTAAACTCGGTGCCTCTCGGCAATCTATTTTTTACCTCCAAGCGCCCCCCATGGGCCTGAACGATCCTCTGGCAGATGGCCAGCCCCATTCCCATCCCGCTGGATTTTGTCGTAAAAAAGGGCTCGAAGATCCGTTTCAGATTGCCGGATGGAATGCCCGAACCGTTATCAGAGAAGCTGGTCCTATACCATGAAGAGACGACTTCGGTTTTGATCATTAATTCGCCCTCCGGATCACAGGCCTCATTCGCATTTTTGATCAAATTAAAGAAGACCTGCTTCAATAGGGAGGCATCTGCCTGGATCTTCGGTGAGTTATCGGCAAGCTCCTGTATGATTTTGATCTTGACTGAACCTATCTCAGCCAATTTGACGGTTTTTTGAATTACTTGGTTAACGGAGACGGGTTCTTTTTCGACCTTCAAGGGTCGGGTGAAATACTGGAAGTTGTTGAGGATCTGATGGAGCCGTTCGATTTCTTCGGTGATGATCTCGTGATATTCGTGAAATTTTGGAAGATGAATCTGTTTTGATTCGCTTGCGAGAAGGGTAGAGGCCCCCTTGATGGAGGTCAGGGGATTGCGGATCTCATGGGCAATGCCGGCGGCCATCTCCCCCATGAAGTTCAATTTTTCCTGCATCTGCGCAAGGATATCATAGGCTTCACGATGCTTGAAGATGCCGATCGCTAAGATGGAAGAATAGATCAGGCAACCGAGATGTCCCAGCCTGGGGATGGGAATTCCCAGGAATTGAACGGTTTCGGTCAGACCGGTAAAGACGCCGATGATTGCAGCCAGGAGAATATAAACGAGTCTTTCTCGCTCGTCTTGGAGATTCGTCCGTTTCATTCCAATAAGGGCCAATACGATCCCTGCGAAGAGGATCGGACCTAAGACAACCAGATAGAGGATATTCCTCAAACCCGTGTCTATCACCCATCGGAGGTCAGGAAGAAACAGGGTCAACAAGGCAACTAAGCCGAATAGCCCTGAGAGGACGTAGGCAACCCTGACCCAGGTGCGTCTTCTGTGTTCTGCCCCCAAAAAAGCGATAATGAGATGGAACATAAGGGCGGGCAGCATGCTTGACCCAATCCGTGAGAGATAGAACCAAAGATGATTTCCTGTGATGTACTCCATAAAACTACCAAGGTTCCAGACGATATTGGCAATACAGATGAAGGCAAACGTGATATAAAGGGTGGTTCGTGAGGTTCGGACCATGACGAGGATCAAATAGAAAAGGTTGATCAGCGCTGCAACGAAATCTAAGGAAGCGGCCAGGGTCAGAGGAATGGATTTCATTATTTCATGAAGACCATGGAAAGATGTCTATGTTGGGTACAGTCTATAAAACCTGTATTAAGAAGTCAACAGAAATTGAGACGGAAATTGGTCCAAAAAGCTCAGACATTGCTATTTCAGCGTCTCTGTGGTAAAAAATATACGTGGATCAGGGCCTAAACGAAAGGGAATTTGTCGTTCTTCTCAGTGGCGATTGCAGGATTCGCCATTATCATAACAGGACAAGGTCGCAAATCCTGGAGTTTATGGTTCAACTGGAAATCCTTAGCAAAGGTAGATGGACGCCGATTGTCAGATATGATACGGCGCATGATCATGCCCATCGGGATATCTTTCATGGTGATGGCAGGGTTGAAAAAGTTCCCTTATCTTTCGGGGATTACAATAGTGCTCTTACTTTTGCCGAGATGGACATCCGTTCGAATTGGGAACAGTATCGGGAAAGATTCCTGAGGGAGGAACGCGAACATGACCGATAAGGAATTCTTCGACAAAAGCCTAACCTTAAGTTTTGAGTTCAGTAGGTATATCATAGCGCATCCGGAGATTGAACAAGATATTCCGAAAGGCGCTCTTGTCGTATTGCTCCTCGAAGATGATCCTGAATTCAACAAAAGGGCAATGAACCTGGCTCAAACCAAAAGAGAACCGGACCAACCTCTCATCATCGTAAGAATCCAGAAACTTCTTCCCCCCATGGAATCCCGACTTGTCAACCCAAGGGTCGAATTGGTTTCAAACCAGTAGCACCGACAAGATGGAGGGCAGGTCGTCCGCTGAGCCGAGGCTCTCGACCACCTTAATCCGGATCTGGCTAATGTTATTCAAACCATCAACGATCGTTTATGCGGGGTCTCTAAAGAATAGACTCCGGCATAGGGCTGTTTGTCTTCTTGTGCGAAATGTTCTTTGGACAGATATTCTCATTCAATTTCCTGCTCAGAGCTTGAGCACGCCTTTGTCCATGACAACCTTCCCATCGAAGTAGATGGTTGTTTCTTTATACATCGCATCGATATGGTTCGGCGCGAGGACCTTTCCTCCGATCGCAAAATTGCTGCCGATGCCGACGTGGCAGTTCCCGAGCCTCCCGAGGTCTTCGAGGTTCGTTGCGCAGAGGCGGGCCTTCGGATTGAGGCCGATTCCGAATTCCGCATAGTTGTAAGCCTTTTCATCGTTGAGGACTTCCAGGATCTGCCGGAGCTTCGCCGCAGACATTCCGCCCTGGATGTCCGTGATCTTCCCATCCCTGACGATCAGCGTGACGTGATCATAGAGCGTGATCCCGACGCTCATGATGCTGACATCACTGACGATCTTTCCCTCTGAGGTCCCTTCAACCGGCGAAATATTGATCTCGCTGTCCGGAAAGGCGGCGAACTGTCCTGGTTTCTTAAAGAGACCGGTCTCATATTGGACGGGCCTGCCCTTGACAAGGCCCCTGACATCGGTGCCGAGGAGGGTCGTTATCCGGATTTCCGTCGATTCGGCGAGAGCGGCGCCGAGGATACGGCCGACCCGATCGCATTCCTCATAGTCGGCCTCGATGGCTCCCACGCAGAGGGCATCCTCCGTGACCTCGCACATGGTGCTTCCCCGCTTGCCTGCCTTGATAGCCTCCACACGGGCCCTGGTATGCGTTTGAGACCAGGTGGTAGGCTGGAGGAAGACGTCAGCCTCGCGAAAGGCCGCAACAATGGGCTCGGGGAGCTGTGCACCGTGAACCCCCACCGGAGGGATCATGATGATGATGGGGGTTGCACCCACGGCGTAGGCAGCACCGGCCAGCGCCTCAGCGATCCTCAGTTTGTTCGTATCCGTCGAGATCAGGACCGTCTCACCTGCCTTGACATCTCCGCATACCATGCATTTGAGGGCTCCCCTCATCATCTGGATGGGACTCGACGGGCCGGGTGTGTAATGCCAGTATGAAATAGGCCACTCTCTTGTGCTCATACGATCACTCCTTTCTTCATAGACGCTGACGAAGCTTCAAATTCCCCCATCCTCCCCGAAGGTGAAAAGGACAGACCGGACAGGAGGTGTCTCCAAAATCGTAGGATGCGGACATTGAAAATGTAAGGGTAACGAACCATCTTAGTTTAACAATCTTATGAAACTTCATGATCCTTATCATATAATTAGAATATAAACTATATTTCCCTCTCCCCTGGTGGGAGAGGGCGAGGGTGAGGGGGAACGCCAATGTCCACCCCCACCTTAATCCTCCCCCGTCGAAGGGGGAGGAAATTAGATCGAGCATTTTCATGTTTCGTGCCTGCACACCGAAGTGGCGTTTCGGCACGCAGGCGTGGGCGCCCTCCGGGCATGGGGCATTAGTATGAAAAAGGTAGCCGCCCTACAATTTCTCCGACAGCCCCTGTCCGTTCTTTGGATTTTGGGATTCTTTCACACCTTCCCTTTCCAAACGGGGGTGAGGGAGAATCATTCTTATATTGTGCTTCCTGCGTCAAACCCTTCCCGCACCGCGTCGAGGAGCCTTCTGGGCTTGACGCAATCCCCTGCTTTGATGATGGGAATTCCAAGAGAGGCAAGCTCTGCGTCCAAGGCGTCATGCGGCTGAGCCCCAACAGCAAAGACCATAAAATCTGCCTCTACGATTATTTCGTTCTGGTTCTGCCTGATTCGCGCTTTCCGGCCCTCCACCCGGAGGACCTCGGCCTGGGTGTGCACC
>Ga0315295_10004029_pt1 | contig 12482 bp, 7 predicted proteins | sample YL17G14_0_MG_FD_204453 | JGI IMG/M metagenome (GOLD analysis project Ga0315295, IMG submission 204453) | Sediment microbial communities from Yellowstone Lake, YNP, Wyoming, USA - YL17G14_0 | ecosystem: Environmental > Aquatic > Freshwater > Lake > Sediment | place: USA: Wyoming | collected... | reverse complement strand
CGGCAGAATTGTTACAAACAGACAGTGAGTATAACAGTATAACTCCAGTTGTATGTAATATCGGAAATGAAAATGATATCAGGGAACTTGGTGAATTTATCACGTCAAAGAATATGATTGTTGAATATCTTTTCAATAATGCAGGAAGGGGACTCTTTGCCAAAGCTGAAGCATCTACCGAATTGATGGTTAACAGTATATTTGAGGCAAATCTGAAGGGAATGATTCTTCTGACCTCCGAAATCCTTAGGATAACAGGAGAAAATGAAGAGCTGACTATAGTCAATATAATGTCTACCTCCTCGCTTTACGGGAGAGCTGAAGAGACAATTTATTGTGCCGCGAAATGGGGCGCAAGAGGTTTTACCGAAGCTCTTAGGGCTGAACTTAAAGGTACAAAACGAAACATCATTGCAGTTTATCCAGGAGGTATGAAAACTGATTTCTGGAATATTACAGGTCAAACCAGGAATATCTCAAACTTTATGGAACCTTCAGAGGTTGCGTAAAAAATCGTCAATGCAGTTTTGGTATCAGGTAATCTGATGGTTGCGGACATTACTATTAACAGGAAGAAATGATGGGACTATGGGTTCATCCGTTCAAGTCGGATCACCCCGACTTCATGCGCCGGAATAACGATTTATTGTTACAAAGACGGTTTTTTGTTTTCGTCCGGATTAAAACAATTGTTCCGGAGCGGACCATGAGTAAGCTTTCTTAAGATCCTGGAAAGGCATGCTGTTATAATCATACTCTGGGATATTACCGAAAGAAACTTTATCGGCAAAATCTAAAAGAACAATCCATTTGTCGATATTATGATTATGCCAGGTATTAGCAAAGAAAATACCCATTTTGTCATGCACTCCTTGTGCAATGAAGACCTCCCTGGCTGCGAGATGTGCTTGTGCTGTGCTGCGTGGATTCGCCCAGGCATCCTTCATCTGTTCTTGTTAGATCTTTTATCATCCGATCTTCGGAAACATTTATCAGATACTCAATCAATATGTTCAGCAGAAGGTGGCACAGCTTCAGGCGAGGAACCCCACAATATGTTTGCTTTATTTCCCATCTCAAGCTCCAGAATGGCGCCATCCTTTATGTCATCGTGACTGAACCAGGGTTTATTCCAATTCTTGCCATTAAGCTTTGCTGATTGGATATACTTGTTCTCTTCGGAGCAATTTTTCGCTATGATTTTAAATTCTTTCCCATTTCCAATTTTAACAGATGATTTAGTATAAACAGGACTTCCAATGTTGTATGCAGGTGAACCGGGGGTAACCGGGTAAAATCCCATCATGGAAAATGCCACGAAAGCGGACATTCCTCCTCCGTCTTCATCGCCAGAGACTCCCATAAGATCATTTCGAAACCACATCGTAAGCAGAGACCTGATAAGTTTTTGCGTTTTCCACGGCTGTCCGGCATAATTATAAAGATAAGGGATATGTAACGACGGCTCGTTGGCCATCGTGAATTGACCAACGTTGCCTGTTTGATCCGGATACTGTGAATAAAACTGATATTTATTTCTTCCAAGAGATTCGACGAACATGGAATCCAAATTCGCGACAAATGTCTCTCTTCCTCCCATTAGTTCAACCAGGTCACCCACATTGTGCTGCACCTCCCACCTGTAAGTCCATCCGGTGTTCTCGTCATAATAGTCGCGGGCGCCAAACCCGCCCGATAATATATAATTGAAAGGTTTTATGAACTCACCTTTATTATCTTTTGGATGAAAGAATCGAGTTTCGGGATTGAAAAGGTTCCTGTAGTTATATGAGCTTTTCAGGTAATAATTGTAATCATCAGTTTTACCCAACACTTTAGCTATCCGGGCCAGACACCATTCATCATAAGAAGTCCCCAGTGTAACAGCGACCGCCTGACGTTTTTCAAAGGGATCAACTTCAGGAATGGTTTCGCGTTCACCTTCCCTCAAAGCCGGAAAATAACCGCGTGCTTTGTAAAAACGATCAAGTTCCCCCGCGGGTTTCCCCGACCATGGAATCAGCGTTTTTTCTGTAATAGCTCCCTTACAGGCTTTATAGGCCTTTTCCAGATCAAACCCTCTTAGTCCTTTCAAGTATGCGTCTATAACTGAAGCTACAGCATGGTTGCAGTTCATGGCGTGGGCATCGCCCGTTATTCCGGGGAAAGTAGGCATCCAGAAATTATCCGATTGTTCGGCCATCAGGATATATGAGCATAAAATATTTTCTTCCATTCCTGGTTCCGTAAGCACCCGTAACGGATGGGTGGCACGATAGGTATCCCATATCCAGTCGTCAGTGTAAAAAGGTATCCCGTTATCGTTATGTACCTTCCCATCAAAAGGGCTGAAATACCTGCCATCTTCAGAGATGTTAACAGGCCTCTCATAAGTACGATAAACTGATGTATAAAAAACAGATTTATTGTCTTCCGATCCTCCTTCGACAATAGTTTTGCTCAATGATTCATTCCATATTCTTCGCCCGGCTTCCAGTAACAGCTTCATATTGAAGGATCTGATTTCCCGCTCCATGTTTCTTTTTGCCTGCTTCTCATCAATAAACGAGATACCATACCTCACACGCACTACAGATGCTTTATTGCCAAAGTTCAGTACAATGCAGGAGTTTCTTCCTGATATTCCGGTCTCACCTGTTGCAATTTTACCTTCTCTTAATACACCAGTATTTAGTGGTTTGCTCTCAGTTTCAAGATAAATAAACACTTTAGTATTGTTCTGCAACTCCTGATGCCCGGTTACAGCTACACCATTCCATTTCATCTCACCGTCGCCGGAATTGACCTCCAGGTAAACCGTCTTGCCCGGTACAAAGGTCATTTCATAAAGGGCTGACTGATGTGAAGGTGCAAACTGCACACCTATTTTCTGGTCATCCAGAAAAACTGAATACGAGTAAGGAGTTATCTTTTCAATGTCATAACTGTATGAAAATACCGGTTTGATTTTCTCAAGGTCTCCCTGGAACGGACTTATGTTGAATGCAAAGCTCCCACGATGACTGGTCAATATTACAGGCAATCCCCGAAGCAATCTGCCGGTATACTCATCCCTTTCGGGATAAACACGCAACAAACTGTTGGGCAAATGGATGGTCGGATAAGTTGGTACTAAAATGTGGCTGATGTTCCCTATGTACGGGTTGACCCAATCGATCGGTTCTCTTAACCTGTCATTCCTGAAACAACCGGAAATCAAGAATGCAATTATCGTCACGAAAATACCTATTTTGTAGATTCTCATAATAATACACTGTTAATCAAGGTCATACTTAACATAAAATATTCCTATTCTTATGAGGTAAAAAAAAATAATATTATATCTCTCTTTATCTGTATTTTACATATCAACACAAAATTATAATAAGTATGGATAATTGTATGACAGCAAGACAATCAGACAACAAGACCCTCCTCAACCAAGGCTTCGGAGGGCAAGGTAATCAGACACTACGACAATCTGCACTTATAATCCTCATATCCGAATTTCTTCAAAAGTTTGAACTTTCCTTCTTTTGTCCAGATTCCGATAGAAGGGTGTTGAACGCCATTAAAGGTTGTCGTTTTTACCATTGTGTAATGTATCATATCTAAGAAAACTATCCGGTCACCAGGCTTAAGATCCTGTTCAAAAGCCCAGTCACCCATGAAATCTCCTGAAAGGCATGAATTGCCCCCCATCCGGTAAACATACTTTCCCTTTTCAGGTTCCAACGATCCTAATATACCGGGCTTATAAGGCATCTCAAGACAATCAGGCATATGTGCCGTGAAAGAGACATCCAGCAAAGCAGTCTTTATACCTCCGTTTTCAACAATATCCTCAACTGTAGCTATAAGCTCTCCTGTCTGCCAGGCGAAAGCGCTGCCGGGTTCAAGAATAATTTTCAAACCTGATCTTTCCCTGAATCTTTTCAGAATCTCAATAAGATGGTTTGTATCATAGTCTTTCCCGGTAATCAGATGGCCACCGCCCATGTTGATCCATTTCAGATAAGGAAAAAACCTGCCAAATCTTTCTCCAACAATTTTTAAGGTTTTTTCAAGCACATAAGAATCATTCTCAAAAAGAACATGGAAATGAAGCCCCTCAATCCCATCAGGAAGTCCGGATTTAAGCGCACCGGCAGTCACTCCCAATCGTGAACCTGGAGAACAGGGATTGTACAGTTCATGACTAATTTCAGAATATTCCGGATTAATTCTGAGTCCTGGTGAGATAGCTGATGAAGACTTTTTCAATAATGGAATAAACTTCCTGTACTGTTCAATTGAATTAAAGGAAATATGCGAGCTGTACCTGAGAATTTCAGAAAACTCATTCTGTTTAAAAACAGGACAATATGTATGGGCTTTTGAACCTATCTCTTCAAAACATAAGTGTGCCTCATTTAATGAGCTTGCTGCAGCTCCCGAAATATATTCCGCCATGATATTAAAAACTCCCCACATGGCAAAACCCTTGAAGGCCAGTATTATCTCAGCTCCGGATTCTTCCGAGATATGCTTGATCAGGGAAAGATTTTTCCTGAATCTTTCCTCGTCAATCACATAACAGGGTGAGGGTAATATGCTATAATTAATAGACACTATATTTGAGATTTGGAGGTTTAACTAAACAGGCAGCAGGCAGCAGGTATTAAATAGCTTATAACCTGAAGTTATTTACAATTCCAGATCAACATCAAACAACTCGACCCATGGAAGTCCGAGCAAATTGAGTTGCTCCATAAACGGATCCGGATCAAACTCCTCAACATTGAATACGCCAGGGTTTTTCCATATACCTTTCAGATACATCATTGCTCCAATGGCAACCGGAACACCTGTGGTATAGCTCACTCCCTGCGCCCCTGTCTCAGCATAAGCTGCTTCATGGCTACAGTTATTGTACACATAATAAGTTTTCTCTTTACCGTTTTTAATACCTCTGATCCGGCATCCGATCGATGTTTGTCCCGTATAATTCTCTCCAAGCTCCCCCGGATCTGGAAGAACAGTTTTCAGAAACTGTATTGGTATAATTTCCCTGCCATCGAACATAACAGGTTCTATACCGGCCATTCCAATATTCTGAATTACCCGAAGATGGGTAAGATATTCCTGCCCAAAAGTCATCCAGAATCTTGCCCTTTTAAGCTTCGGAAAATTTTTTACAAGAGATTCCAGCTCTTCATGGTAAATAATATAGGACTCTTTCTGACCGATATCAGGATAGTTCAGCGGCTTGTGAATTTCATGAGGTTTGGTAAAAACCCATTTGCCATTTTCCCAGTATTTTCCTTTCTGAGTAACCTCCCTGATGTTTATTTCCGGATTAAAATTGGTGGCAAAAGGTTTACCATGATCACCGGCATTGCAGTCAACTATATCGAGGTAATGTATTTCATCAAAATGATGTTTTGCTGCATAAGCAGTAAAGATTGAGGTGACCCCCGGGTCAAATCCGCATCCAAGAATAGCTGTTATACCTGCTTTTCTGTATCTGTCAAGATAAGCCCATTGCCAGCTGTATTCAAATTTAGCTTCCTCAAGAGGTTCGTAATTAGCTGTATCGAGATATGCAACTTTAGTTTCCAGACAGGCATCCATTATATGAAGGTCCTGGTAAGGCAGGGCAACATTTACGACTATGTCGGGCGAGAAAGAATTGATAAGTTTAATGAGCTGTGGGACATTATCTGCATCGATCTGAGCTGTGTTAATCCGGTTATTCCCGATCTTTCCGGCGATCGCATCGCATTTAGATTTAGTACGGCTTGCCAGCATTATTTCAGTAAAAATATCCGGCAGGGAAGTCATTTTATGAGCAACAACTGTTCCAACTCCACCGGCACCGATAATTAATACTTTTCCCATAAATGCTCGAGTTTAATCAGATTAAATCAGAATGATGTAAAAACATTGAAATTCAGTTTAAGTTCATTCATTTCCATGCCTATATCGAAGATCATAACCCTGTATCAAATATAATATTAATAACTGATCCCGCATTGATTAAACTGTAAACAATACAGTTTTATTTTTCTATTTTCAATTGCCTTATTTTTGATATCAATATACATGAATTAATCAGGGGATTGCCGGGTCCTGATATTTTAAGTCTGTCTGCCGATGGATAACCTGTTGATTGTGTTAATCCCTTATGCTTCCCATTTAAAAGAAAGACCGTACTAAAATAAAAACTATGCCGGTTCCCGAAGATTCCGGCTAAATTCTGAACATGGGTTAGGACATAATTATCAGCATTAATTATCTTTGAGCACTTTAAGCCTGTTATGAGACTGATTAATCCATTGATTATTCTGAGGATACTTAGCAACGTTCTTCTTATTGAGACTGTCTCATATCTTTTATGCCTGCCGGTTGTATTTATATACAGGGAATCGCCTGATGCGTTTTTATGGTCTGCAACAATAACTATCATATTATCAGTAATTTTCTATTATATTTCCAGAAAAGGTGAAATAAAAAAGATAAGCACCAGAGATGGTTATCTGGCAGTTACCCTGTCGTGGATATTATTCTCCGTGCTGGGAGCTTTACCATACCTGATAAGCGGTACAATTCCATCATTTATAGACGCTTTCTTTGAATCAACATCGGGTTTTTCCACTACCGGATCATCTGTTCTGACAAATGTTGAAATACTTCCGTTTTCAATTCTTTTCTGGAGAAGCCTGACCCATTGGATTGGTGGTCTTGGAATCATTGTGCTTGTTATAATCATATTGCCTTCCCTGAGGGTAACCGGCTACCAGCTTTTCAGCCTAGAATCGTCACTTAAAGAAAAGATCCATCCAAGAACCAATGCTATCGGGTTCAGAGTAATGTTCATTTATCTTGGTCTCACTGCAGCCCAGATCCTTCTTCTGTCGTTTGGTGATATGAACCTTTTTGATAGCTTCTGTCACTCTTTCGGGACTGTAGCAACCGGCGGATTTTCTACCAGGAATAACAGTCTGGCTCACTATTCATCATATAGTCAATACATTGTGATGATATTTATGTTTCTTGCCGGTACAAGTCAACTGGTCTATTACTATCTATTCAAGCTTAACTTTAAAAAGGTAAAGCAGAATGAGGAACTCTGGTTTTATATTGCCGTAGCAGTCATAGCCGGAGCAATTGCCACATTTATACTTCTTGTCAATACCTCAAAGACATTTGAGACAGCTTTCAGGGAGGGATTTTTCCAGGTCATCTCAATAATGACATGTACAGGTTTTGCTTCAGCAGATTATCTTCTCTGGCCAGTAACGGGTATGCTTCTTTTATTCATACTGATGTTTTCAGGGGGTAGTACCGGTTCAACAAGCGGTGGTATTAAAATGGCAAGACACCTTATTGTCTTGAAGAACATTAAAAATGTTTTTGTAAAGCTCAATCACCCTAAAGCGGTTTCGCTGATAAAACTAAATGGAAAGGTAGTTGCAGAAAATACCAACATTTCAATTATCTCTTTTGTGGCATTATATCTTTTCATATTTCTGCTTGGATCAATCTTCCTGGTAGCAAACGGAGCCGATCTTATCACATCGGCAAGTTCAGTTGCAACATGTATGGCCAGTATCGGACCGGGGCTCGGAACCGTTGGCCCCATGAGCAATTTTGCGCATCTCCCCGATGCAAGCAAATTTGTATTAAGCTTACTTATGATACTTGGCAGGCTCGAAATTATAATTGTGTTTACACTTTTTACCAGGACATACTGGAAACGTTGAAACTCCTTCTATAAACCCCTTAAAGATCCTGATTGTAATACTTTCTGACATTCTCAAGATTTTCTGATGTTCCGATATCAGCCCAATAACCTTCATCGTGTCTGAAGGTATAAATTCTATGATCCGATGCCAGCTTAAGATAAAGTGTTGTCATAGAATAAATACCGTCATACATAAAATTAAATATTCCAGGATCAACAACATGCACACCTGAAAAGGCTATTTCCATGAGCCCATCCGTAATGCCACCTGCACTGACCATTTCTCCTGTCGTCTTGTTACACCAGCCTCTCATTATTCCTTCGCTGTCCACAAGAAAAAACCTGTTACCCGGACGGTTTCTCACTGCCAGGGATGCCAGTCCTCTCTTTTCAGTGTGGAATCTGTAAAGGGCTGTTAAATCAAGATCTGTAATAATATCTGTATTATAAAGGAGGAATGGATTGTTATCGAAGAACCACCTGGCTTTATATAATCCTCCACCTGTTTCAAGAAGAATATCCCTTTCATCGGAGACGGCGATATTAAAATCTTGTTTCCTCAGGTTTTTAATCTCTTTTTCTACTTTGTCAGCGAAATGGTGAACGTTCACAATGATATCATTAAAACCATGATCTGCCAGCTTCTCAACAGCCATCGCCAGTACAGTTTTCCCCTTCACTTCAATCAGAGCTTTTGGAATGCTTTCAGTTAACTCGCCCAGCCTTTTACCAATACCGGCTGCAAAGATCATTGCTTTCATCGCTTACCTGTGGATTTTAATCAATTCCTGATGTTATTATTGCCTCCTTTTCATCCGATTGCATCAAAACAGATTCTGAAATATTACCTGATCTCATTGTGAAACAATAATAACTCAGCTGCTTTATTTCCCCTGAGCATAGTTGAAATCCTTTCAGCACAATATACCGACCTGTGTTGACCCGTGACGCATCCAAAACAAACTCTGAGAGTGTTAATGTTTCCTATACCCGAAGATTCCAGATAACCGGTTATTAAGTGATAGGCATTTTCCACCATATCCTGAATATCTTTTCTTCCATCAAAAAATCCGGCAACTTTCTTATCTTTCCCGTTGAGTGGACGAAGTTCTTCAACATCATATGGATCAGAAAGATGCCGGCAATCAAACATGAATCCACCCTCAGTAATAAATGTCTCCGGAATCCCTTTTCTGAAGCTGAAACTCTCAATTATAATGGTAGTTTTCTTCCTGTGATCCATGTCAGATTGAGCCCATTTACCATATAATGAATTAACTATACCTGATAATTCAGGTAAGTCACTTCTTATCTCTTCGATTTCAAAAATCCGGCTGAGCTGCCTGACTGCCGGAGGTATGCTATCTGTAAAGTTGGGTTTTCTTTCGTACAATCCTCTGAATCCATAAGCTCCCAGAGCCTGAAGCAGTCGTACTATGCCAAATATTCTGTACCGGGAAATGAACTTCTTTTTGTCTACTGATATTTCAATGCTTAATAAGTTGATATAATAATCCAGAAGTCTGTCATGCAGTCGCTTATCAAGTTCCACATATGGGTCAATCAAAAGCGATGCAACGTCATAATGCGGTGCACCTTTACGTCCCCCCTGAAAATCAATAAACCATGGTACCCCATCCTTTATCATTATGTTTCTTGACTGAAAATCCCTGTAGAGAAATCCTTCTGGCCCTGTCTGTTCAATTTTGTCTGCAAGCTTAAGGAAATCCTCTTCAAGCATCTGTTCGTTAAAACCCGTTCCTGATAGCTTCAGAAACATATATTTAAAGTAATATAAGTCCCACATAACTGAGCTCCTGTCGAATTTCTTCCTGGGGTATGAAAGGCCATAATCAAGTCCCTTATCCGCTTCAAAATGAAATCTGATAAGCTCTTTCAGTACACTCCTGTACATTTCTTCAGTTTCCATCATATTCCCGGCAACCTCTTTTCGTTCCTGCACCCATGAAAAAAGATCCAGATCACCTAGATCCTCTGTGAGGTAAACCATCTCTTCAGGAAGATATTTAAAAACAACAGGAACTTTCAGTCCGATAGAATTAAAGTGTTTCGCAAATCCTGTAAAAGCATCATTTTCCTTCCTGCTGGGGTTCCAGACTCCCAAAACTGATAGATCACCTCGTTTCATTCTGCAGTATATCCGGTCTGATCCGGACTTGGGGAGAACTGTAAGGCTTTCAGGACTATTGCCGGTAAAATCGCGGAAAAGCAGGCTCAGAAGCTCATCTTTAGTCATCTGCTTGCAGGTTAGATATTAAAAGTAAAAATAGTCAATTCAATTGTATTAATAAGAAAGGTGCAATGCCTGGTACATTATCTCGACAGGATGAAATGCATTTTTCCCTGTCCCGTCAGCTATCTGATGCCTGCATGATGTTCCCGGGGCAACAATGGCAGTTTCATTTGAGGCTGCTCTTACAGCAGGGAATAACACCAGTTCACCGATTTTCATGCTAAGATCAAAGTGCTCCTTTTCGTATCCGAAAGAACCTGCCATACCGCAACATCCACCCGGAATTTCTTCAACCCTGTAATTCTTAGGGATTGAAAGCATTTTCTTTGTAGCCGCGGTAGATGCTATCGCTTTTTGCTGACAGTGGCCATGCAGTTTTATCAATCTTGATTCTTTGGTAAATTGCTCCGGCTTGATCTTTCCCCTTTCTAATTCTCTGCAAATAAACTCTTCCAGCATGAGTGCATTTTCACCCAGGTTTTTGGCATCATCCCGTAAGTCTTTATCTACTATTTCAGGATATTCGTCTCTGAATGTCAGGATGGAGGAAGGTTCAATACCTATAAGCGGGGTATTCTCTGATATAATTCCTTTAAGTAGCAGAACATTTTCTTCGGCAACCTTTTTCGCATTTTTCAATAATCCTTTGGATAAAAATGTCCTGCCGCTTTCCCTATGTTTTGGAATGATTATTTCATAACCAAGCTTTTCAAACAATAAAATTGTTTTTATTCCTATATCACTTTCATTATAATTTGTAAACTCGTCAGCAAAAAGATAAACCTTACCATTTATTTTTTTCTCATTAATATATGTATTCCGGTGCTTATTGTTCCAAGTGCGCAGTGTTATCTTTGACAGAGCCGGTATTTTCCGAATGGATGCGAAACCAATCATTTTCCTGAAAAGTAGCGTACCTGTCAGAAAGTTGGCCAGTGGCCTGATTATTATCCCCAGGCTGTTAAGTTTTGGCAACCATGCAATAAGCCAGGTTCTGAAAGGAATACCATGAGTTTCATAGTAATGTTGAAGAAATTCCGCTTTAAACCTGGTCATATCCACATTTGACGGGCATTCAGATTTACAGGCTTTGCATGAAAGACACAAATCCATCACCTGATAAATCTCCTCATGATCGAAAGGATTGCTCTTCTCTGATCGGGTCAGATATTCCCGCAGAACATTAGCTCTTCCCCTTGTTGTCTTATCCTCATCTTTTGTGACCATGAAGGTGGGGCACATCGTTCCCCCGATAAGCGAACTTTTGCGGCAATCGCCTGATCCACTGCACTTTTCTACTGCATAAAGCAGGCCATCCTTCTCAGGAAAACTAAATGTTGATACCGGTATCTCCGGTTGTTTTCCAACCAGGCATCTCAGGTTTTCTTTTAATGATGGTGTATCTATGATCTTGCCAGGATTGAAAACATTTGTTGGGTCCCAGGTTCTTTTGAGTTGCTTCAGAACCCGGTAATTATGTTCCCCAAGCATATAAGGAATGAATTCACCCCTTAAACGTCCGTCACCATGTTCACCACTCAGTGAACCACGGTACTTCTTCACAAGAACTGATATATCATTTGCCAGGTTGCTGTATATCTTTACATCCTCCGGATCTTTCAGATTCAGGAGAGGACTCAGGTGTAATTCTCCGGTAGCTATATGGGCATAATATGCACAGTTCAGTCCATACTTTTGGAGAACCTGTTCAAATTCAGCAATATACTCCGGAAAAACTTCCGGAAGCACTGAGGTGTCCTCAATCACCTGGACACTTCTCTTCTCTCCCGGGATATTTAGCAGTACGCCAAGACCTGCTTTGCGTAATTCCCAAACTTTTCTTATTTCTTCCTCATCGGTGTACAGGGGATAATGATATCCGTAACCGGCATCCTTTAGATCCTTCTCCAGCCTGATCACCGTTTCTTCAATTTCTTTTTCTGTATCTCTCAGAAATTCAATCAGGAGAATTATTTTCGGATTCCCCCTGATGAAAAACCGGTTTTTCCTCTGTTCAATATTGTCTTTTGTACAATTGAGAATAAAATCATCGATCATTTCAATTGCAGCCGGTTGATGCTTCAATGCAATGATATTTGCCCTTACAGCCTCCTGAAGGTTTGAAAAATGTGCGCATACAAGCCCGGTTTTCTTTAAGGGAAGGGGAACAAGAGCCAGCTTCATTCTTGTTGTAAAAGCAAGTGTTCCTTCCGAACCTGCGAGCAATTTGCAAATATTGATCATATTACCGTTTCCGGTGAAAGGATCTGTTTCAAGCAGGGCATCAAGGGCGTACCCGTTATTTCTTCGTCTTATTCGGGGATCAGGATATTGATTACGGATCTCTGCCCGATTCACCGGATCGGATAATGCATCCAATATATTCCTGTAGATTAATGTTTCAAGAAGATCGGGATTCCCATTGCACTTTGAGCGGAATTCTTCCGAAGAGATCTCTTTAAAATTTGCTTCAGAGCCATCAGAAAGGATAACTTCCGCTTC
>Ga0315295_10004027_pt1 | contig 12483 bp, 13 predicted proteins | sample YL17G14_0_MG_FD_204453 | JGI IMG/M metagenome (GOLD analysis project Ga0315295, IMG submission 204453) | Sediment microbial communities from Yellowstone Lake, YNP, Wyoming, USA - YL17G14_0 | ecosystem: Environmental > Aquatic > Freshwater > Lake > Sediment | place: USA: Wyoming | collected... | reverse complement strand
TTTGTTCCGCCGGCCTGGAAAGGAAAGCCTTGAGGCCTAAATAGCAGAGAAACAGACCACCGATAACGCGAAACCATACTTGCTGACTGATGAGCAGGGTTGAAATAAACGTCAATCCGAACCCGGCAATGCAACCATAAATGGCATCAGCCGTGGCCGCCCCAAGGCCCGAGACCAGACCGACGGTGCGCCCTTCTGCCAATGTCCGCCGGATACACAATAGACCGATTGGCCCGACAGGCGCCGCAATCGAAAAGCCGATAATGACACCTTTTAGCAGGAAACTGATGTCCACTTCTCCTCCACAAATGATGTGTGATGCAAAGGAAACGGGTAAAGACTACTCGTGGGTTGCAAAGGTTAGGGAGTCGGTTGCATAGGCTGATGAAACCTTACAGTTGCATAAACGGCCATGGGTAAACCGCTCTTCAAGGCTTCGGATGGCGGTCGATAGGATGTCTTAAGGGAATGGAAGGACCCAACCTAAAGTGAACTCCAGCAAGGGTCGGAAACGTAAGTGCTCATACCATTAGAGGTTCGCCCCGAAGCCTTTCCGACCGGCTCCCCCATGTCCGTTTAGTTATTTTTTACAGCATTAAGGTTAACTCCCCGTTACCCTGCGATCTTCTCTCCCTTCGATAGATAGTGATTCAATGCACGTTCCCAGCGTTCCATGAACTCTCGATACCCATCCTCTGTGAATGTCTCGAGAAAAACATCGCCTTCCGGTCCGAGGGAGGTATACGTATAGGCCACCTCGGCACGGGTGCCACCGTCTCCGGCATTCAATAAAACGACCTCCAATTTCCCTACGGTGTGGTTTGGCGTTACCTTCAGCATCTCGATTCTGTAGTCGTCCGGATCATAATGGGTGATGATCCAGACCGAGTTCTGTGGAGAAGCCGGAGTGGTGAACACACAATCCTTTTCAGCGATACCCGAATGGGAGATGACGCACTCAGGATCCCAGCCTGGCACCCATTCTGTTTCCCGGACAGGGCAAAGGAGCGGGAACACTTCCTCCGGCGGAGCCATTAGGGACTGGGTAAAACTGCGCCTGACGCGTCTTGGGCTCAGGATCCTCACTTAAAAATCCTCTTTCGCATTCCTTCGTTCCTTACTGGGCCTGACGATTCAGGCCAGCGGTGGCTGTAAGCCACCCCTGCCTGGGTTCGGTATTGCAACATCTGGGTAAACCTGGCAAGTGATGGGTAAACCCAAGCCCTCTAATCCTTTTTTTCACGGTATCCACCCGCAAATATAATAACACACATGGTGCGATAGACCGGATGTGGACCGCAAGCAACACCTACGACATGGAAATTAGGATTCAAGATATTTTGCCGGTGGCCGCGATTGGGAACGCCGTCGTCAATGATTAAGGATAGGATGGCATCACGTGCGTGCGCGTATCCATAAACGATATTTTCTCCAACTATTTTCTCCCAGCTTCCGTAAAGACCGATTCGTTCGTGAGGCCGGCTTCCTTCTGCGGAACCGTGTCCAACAGATCCAGTGGTTTGTTGAACCTCGACGTGATCACGGGCTCCTCGGGACATGCCCCCGGATCGTCTCAACTTCGGAACAGGAGTCGCTTTTTCCATAAAACGAATTGCCTCAGTCAGAGCTGAAACACCCTCTTTTGTCAAAACCGGTGATTCACCCGGTCGCCTCAATTCTTTCCCGTGAAAATACTTTCTAATCTCCTTGAGGTGGGATGCAAACAGTCGCGGGGCCGTCCGCGCAAGGTTCGTTTCCTTTAAAACCTCGGCCTCCAGTTCTCGAAAATCAATCATTTCTGATCCGGCCCCTTTCACACCAACGAGAGACATTAGAATAAAAGTGCATAATACAGTTGTCTTCATGGTCTGTTTCATGGCGCCTTCCCGGTAACTTCTACGCTTTTTTCCTCTCAATACAGAGCAAAGACGGTGTCCTCTTTTCCTTTTATAAAACAACGATAATCACCTTTAATAACGATTGAACATAAAAGTTCTCAGGTTCGTTCAGCACGCCTGCCCTTTTTCTCTAAAATTATATAAGAGAGAGGTTGGGTTGTCAAAACAGGAAGCTTCTCCTATTTCGTGATGACAGAATAGACTCCAGAGGGGCAGGTGGGGCTTCGTGCAGTCAGACCTAAATCTTTCTCCGCTGGCCCGCCTACCACTCTGGATTTGGCATTCCCATGGATTTCTATCACAGAAAAAGAGATGCTTGCAGACAAGGTTATTTCATAACTCCTCACAATATGGTATAAAATTGCTATGACGAAATTCCTATTGATCCCGTTAGGCCTTTTTTTGATCTTCGCTCAAATCCCTTTCTTTGGTTCCCCTCAGGAAAAACCCGAAGAGCCTAAATCACCGGTCAAGGGCTGGTGGGAGGTGAAATATTTTTCCATTTCTCCCACCCAATACTCAAAAACTGGCAAAGGAATCATCAAGGCGGAGAGTGTGGGCAGTCGCTCTTCTCTCTATAAAGTTGTAGGGGAAAAGGAAAGGAACCTTCCTGTCCTTGCCTGGGGATGGAAGGTCTCAAATGTGGTCCACTCTTCCATTGAAACGAGGAAAGACCGCTTCGATGCGGCGGCCCGGGTGATGGTCGTCTTCGGGAAAGAAGGGCCTTTCCAGAGGATTGGAAAGGGAGAACCTTCTGGATTTAAAATTGAATATATCTGGGCAACCCGTCTCCCGAAAGGGCATCTTTTTGACCATCCTGGAGAGGCGAACTGTAAAATTTTTGTTCTGGAGTCAGGCGAAGGCAAGGCAGGGCAGTGGGTCTATGCCACGCACAACATCCATAAAGATTTTAAGTCGGCTTTCGGAAAAGAGCCTCCGCCGGTGATGGCCATCGGCATTCAGACCGACACCGACCAGAGCAATGAAATAGTCACTGCCTACTACTCCGAACCCCTCCTGAAGAAAAAGTGAGCGAGAAGTGAGTTTTGAGCCTACTGAAGAACTTGGACCCGGAATTTGATTCAGACACAGGGACACCCCTTAAAAGAGGGTTTTGTATCCAACCGTGATAAAGATCAGACTCAGGAGGGAGAGGAGAATCAGACGAAGTGATTTAACACGGGTCTTTCGACTGACATAAGCACCCACTAAGGCGCCGACGACTGAACCTGAGATTACAAGAAGGGTGATGAATAGATGGACATGGCCCACTCCGAACTTGGCGGCGAGGGTCCCTATCGAAGAGATCATAATGATGAGGAGAGATGTGCCAATCGCTACCCGAAGTGGAATCTTTAGGAGATGGGTCATCAGGGGAATAATGATAAATCCCCCTCCGATGCCCAGAAGACCGGCCAGAGAACCCACTCCAAGGCCCATGACCATTCCAGCAGCCTGATTAAAATTCCCCTTTTGATAGGTTTGATCATCGAGCTTTTGAGGAATGAAAAGCAGGATGATGGCCAGCCCGACGACGAAGAGGTAGATGAGTTGTAAGGAACGTGTTGAGAGCGAAACGGATAAAAGGGATCCCATTAATCCCCCAGCAACACCAGCCATTCCCACGGTAACGCCTGCCTTTAAATCCACCATTCCCCTTCGATAGTGGGAGAGCATCGCCGTTGCAGAGGCTATTAATACATGGACCAGATCTGTTCCCGTGGCAAGCTTCAGGGGAACCCCTCCAATAAAGGTGAGGAGGGGAAGCATGATCACCCCTCCTCCCAATCCCAAAAGACCGGAGGCAAATCCTCCGATCAGTCCGATGAATGGCAGGGTTATAAGAAGGGTATTTCCCATTTTCTCCCTGAATGCTTAATTCTTGCCTGCTGCATATGGGTGCAGGGGGATCTCCTATTTTCCCTCAAGGCGCTGGTAATAATCAATCAGGATGGAAAGAACCTCAGGACGGCTGAATTCCTCCGGGACGGAGACTCCCTCTTTCAACATCTTCCGCAACAATGTCCCGCTCAGCGTGAGATGATCCTCTTTTTCATGGGGGCAGGTCTTGGGAGAGGCCATTCCTTTACACCGATAACAGTAGAAGGTCAGGTCAATCTTCAGAGGCTTGATGGCCAGCGCATCCGGCGGGACCTGGTAGAAAATCTCCTGGGCTTCAAAGGGGCCATAATAATTACCGACACCAGCGTGATCCCGCCCTACAATTAAGTGAGTGGCTCCATAGTTCTGTCTGAATATGGCGTGAAGCAATGCCTCCCGTGGTCCGGCATAACGCATCTCCAGGGGGTAACCTTTCTGGATCACCCGATTTTTTGGAAAATAGTTTTCAACCAAGACATCAACGCTTCTGACTCGTATTTCGGCTGGAATATCTCCTTTCTTGAGATTCCCAATAAGCTGATGGATGAAAAGTCCGTCCGAGATCTCCAGGGCAATCTTGGCAATATATTCATGGGAACGATGCATGGGATTTCTGAGCTGGAGAACGGCAATGGTTTTCCATCCCCTCTCCTCAAAGATTTTACGGGTCTCTTCTGGTGTAGCATAGATACCATTAAACCTTTTTGGATACTCACCTTCACTCAGTACCTTAACTGGACCGGCGAGATTGACTTCTCCCTGCGCCATCACCTTGGCCACCCCGGGATGTCGGATGTCATCGGTCTTAAAGACTTGCTTGCATTCGTATGCCTTATCGATCTTGTATTTTTCTTCAACGACCATGACGCCCATTAGTTCGTCATTTTCTCTATCGAGCAGAGCAACTTCCTGTCCTTCCTTCAAGCCCTTAGCAACCCCTTGGGTCACGGACAGGGTGATGGGAATAGGCCAAAAGATTCCATCTGCCATCTTCATTGCATCGCATACGCCCTGCCAATCGGACTGTCCCATAAATCCGCGAAGAGGACTGAAGCCTCCGATCCCCATCATGATCAGGTCATCCCGCTCCCGGGTCGTCATCCGAACCTGTGCAAGAGCCCCGGCCTTACTTACGGCCTCTTTTAACGCTTCTCCGGCAAGCAGCAGAGGTTTGAGTTTTCCGCCATGAGGGGGTATCAGTTTGTTCATTTTGATTCTTTTCACTCGGCCTCTTGAATCCTCGATTCCCTGACCCCTGAATTAAGATCACATATATCCCAACTTCCTCATCTTCTCCATTGCTTTCTCTTTATCTTGTCTTCTTCCGGCGCGTTCTTCGGTATTCTCCAAATCCTGCTTCCAGGCAGGAACTCCTTCCTCAGAGATGTGGCTGGTTGTCTTGGCCCCTAAAGAACGATATCCCCGTTCATAAAGAGGACAGTATGGAATCTTGAAGGCGGCATAGGTATCCCAGAGGTCCTTCTCCGTAAAATGAAGGATCGGACGGATCCGGGTATGCTCCGGCACCAAATGAGATGCCTCCTTATGCTCAAAATAGGGATCGTCAAATCGGGCAGGATGCTCATCCCAACGGAGCCCCTGAAAGATCCCCTTGATTTTATTTCGCTCCAGAAACTCATTGAAGACCACCGTCTTCATCAGGTGATTCCCCGTATAAGACTCTGCCTCAAAGGGAAACTCCTCCTCATCGAATCCGATCCGTTTAAGTTCTTCACGGTTGCGTTCACTCAAATCCTTCACCTTCACTATCGCATTCAGTGTATGATTGGCCACCTTCAGAACATCCTCATTCCGGCAGACCTCTAAAGGGACCTTCCATTCCTTTTTCATCCTATCAACAAACTCGTCAATCTCCTCAAATTCATCCCCTTCACCAATGATCATTGCCTTGGGGAGGGGAATGTTTTTCTCCTGGCAGACCTGCTGGATGATCCAGAGCCCCAATCCGCTGTCCTTTCCCCCCGTCCAGGTGATCCCCAGTTCCTCAGGCTTAAACTTATCGAAGGCCTGTCTCGCAATATCTTTGGAAATCTCAACCAGTTTTGCACACTGTCGCTTTCTCTTCTCCCCGATCACTCTGTCAAGTGTCATTATTTATCCTCCTCCATTTTGTGTGATGTCAAACGCTATATGAGGTTTATCATGATATTTCTTATGAAGACCTTGCCGCTGTGGTTAATGGCGAGTCGAAGTTGGGCGAAGGTGGATTTAGGGGGTACTTTAACTTCGAATATTTCATGGGTCCAACCATTCGTTCCGGTAAAGTATTCACCCGATGGCATTTCAGTGATATCGCGATAAAAACTTCCTCCGAAGTCATCATAGAAATCGATGTGGAGGCAAGCCGCCCCCTTAACATCGATCGTCTTAATTTCTGCGCCCAACCGATAGGTTTCCCCAACTTTTACGGCAATGTTCTGTTGGAGGAAAAGAGCACCGGGTCGGTCATATTCCAATCCTGGACAGGGATAAGGTTTATTATCTTCATCCCAGATAAGCCTTCCACCCCCTTCGGAAAGCCGGGTTGCCAACACCCAATATTTTGGTATTCCATTCTCCTCCAATTCTTTAAAAAAACCATTGGTCAATCGAGCATATACAGGTGCGGGTCTTCGGTAGTTACGGAATAACCAAACAATATTCCCGGTCCGGTCTATTTCAATCACCTGGTGGTGGCCGTCTGTGCAGGCAATTAAAAAGGTCCCTTCTTTTGTAACATGGGTGATATAAAATTTATCCACATGTTCTGTTTGAAACTTCCAGATTGTTTTTCCGTCAGGAGATACTTCAATTATCCGATGGTTTTTACTATCCGTAATCAAGGTGTTTCCGTTTTCCAATCGAATGGCACTTCTTGGCCACCATAATGTCTTAGGTGCCCCATCTCCATAAGACCATACGATCTCTTTTTTCCGATTGACTTCAAGAATTCGATTGCCATCAGAATCTGAAATGAGAATATTCCCATTAGGCAAAGGATTGGCATTGTGAGGGTGCTTGATTTCTTTATCATAAAGCCAAATCACATGACCCTTCCGGTCCACCTGGATGCAACGGTCATTGTTTCGATCGGTCACCAAAAAGGTTCCATCTTCCAATTCAAAGCCCTCATTGGGATAGTGAAGGTGTGATCCATCCGAAAGCTTACCGGTCCCTCCTCCCCATTCATCAGAAGTCATCACGATCCTTTTGTCGGGTGTGACCTCAATTAAACGATTATTGGTCGTATCGGTGATCAATGTATTCCCATTTTTCAACCGACGACCGCTATGAGCAAATCGGAGGCCTTCATTGTAATTCCAGACGATATTTCCCACAGGATCCACTTCAATAATTTTGCTTCCAAATCCAGCCTCATCTCCAGCATCAGCGATAAGCGTATTTCCGTTAGGAAGCCTCTCGACTGCAAGTGGCATCTCCAAATTCCCCGGGATTCCCCTTGGACATCCTGGGCTGATGATCTCTGCCATAATCTCCTCCAAAAACTTTATGCTTTCTCTGTATTTTAAAGAGGTGCTTTCCAACTCTCGGTAAGCCTTCTTCCTCTTTAAAAAGCCTCAATAAACAACCCATTTGACCTCTTGTTCTTTTTGCTCTCGGGCCAAATGGACTGATAATTTGAAAAGTTCAGAGCGGGTAAAGGTGATTTGAAAGAGGATGGGGAGACTAGTCTCATCAAAAAAGACCCTCTCCATATAGAACAAGGGTGAGCCCATTTCTATTTGAAGAAGAGAGGCGATTCGTTGGTCTGCAGTGGAAGACTCGATCGTCTGTGTGGCTTCCTGCAGAACAAATCCCTTTTTTTGGGTTAAGATAAAATATAAAGATTTTGTAGATTTTTTATTCTTTGGTAAAGTCCCAATCAATGATTGAGGTGTATATTCCTCTACCACCATAAATGGGATTTCTTTCAAATACCTTACCTTTTCTATAAAACAGACTGGATCTGCTTGATTCAACTCCAGGAACCGCATGGGTTTGTCAAATCCTTGAATGACTTCTGAACGGAGAACCCTCGTTTCACTCTCCTTTCCGATCAGGAGAAGTTCATCCATTTTCCCTGAGAGTGTCAGACCGATCTTTTCATCCAGATTCTTCTTAACCATCGTCCCTACTCCTGGTTTTCGATCCAACAGCCCTTCTCCCACTAGGGAGGATAGGGCCTGTCGGACGGTCAATGGACTCACTCCAAACTGTTTTGAGAGTTCATTTTCCGGAGGAAGACGATCACCTTCTTTCAACTCACCTGTGAGGATTTTCGATTTGAGAACCGACTCAATTTGAAGATACAAAGGCAATTTCTTTCGTAGCGTCATTTTCATCTCCATTTCACCGCTCTTCCCCTTCCTCTTGAAATGCGCCCTCCCGTCTCCGACGGATCGCTGGGACTGTAACAACGACTAACATGGCGAGGGCCATCAGCAGGAATGCAAGAGACAACGGACGAGTGAAAAAGACCGATGGATCCCCCCGCGAGAGCAGCATGGCTCGTCGCAAGTTCTCTTCCATCATCGGTCCCAAAACGAAACCTAATATCAGCGGTGCCGGCTCGCATTCAAGTTTTGCGAAGAGGTAACCCAGAAACCCGAGAAGCGCAGTTAACCCGATGTCAAAAGTATTGTTGTTGACGCTGTATAGACCGATACAGCAGAACAGCAGGATGGCAGGGTAGAGGACACGGTAGGGGACCGAAAGGAGCCTCACCCATATTCCGATCAGCGGCAAGTTCAGGATGACCAGCATCAGATTGCCCAACCACATGGATACAATGAGACCCCAGAAGAGCGTGGGATTGCTGCTGATAACCCTGGGCCCCGGTTGAATGCCGTGGATGATCATGGCGCCGGCCATCATCGCTAAAACCACATTGGGCGGTATGCCGAGTGTGAGCAGAGGGACGAAGGAGGTTTGCGAAGCCGCGTTGTTGGCCGACTCCGGGGATGCGACACCGCGGATGTTGCCTTTGCCGAAGCTCTCGGGATCACGGGAGATCTTCTTTTCGAGCATGTAGGAGATAAACGATGCAAGTATGGCACCCCCGCCTGGCATAATCCCCAGCAGGGACCCGGTAAGTGTACCACGAACTACGGCCGGCGCAGCCGCCTTGATCTCCTTTTTTGTCATCCAGAATCCTGAGATTTTACTTTTAAGAATGTCGCGTTTTTCTCTCTGTTCAAGGCTCTTGATGATCTCGGCTATACCGAAGAGGCCCATGGCCAGAGAGACGAAACCAATGCCGTCTGCCAGCTCGGGAATCCCGAAACAGAAGCGCTGTGTGCCGCTTGTAATATCCGTCCCCACCACCCCAAGGAGCAGGCCAAGCACAATCATCCCTACCGCTTTGATCACCGACCCCGAAGCAAATACAATGGAACCGATCAATCCAAAGACCATCAGGGAGAAGTACTCAGCCGGTCCAAACTTCAAAGCAATTTCCGACAGGGGGACAGCCAAGACGGCAAGAAGGAGTGTGGCGAATGAACCCGCGACAAATGAACCGAGAGCCGAGATCGTGAGAGCGGCCCCGGCTCGACCCTGAAGGGCCATCTGATAGCCATCAAGACAGGTCACCACCGAGGATGCCTCCCCCGGCACATTCACCAGGATAGATGTCGTAGACCCGCCATACTGGGCCCCGTAGTAAATACCGGCGAGCATGATCAAACCTGTAACAGGAGGCAAGGCGAAGGTTGCTGGGAGCAGGATGGCGATGGTCTGGACGGGCCCAATTCCTGGTAGAACGCCAATAAGCGTCCCTATCAACGTTCCGAGGAAGCAGTAAAGAAGATTCTGCGGAGAGATTGCCGTCTGAAAACCGAGGGCCAGATTGGAAAGTAGATCCATTTTTTCTCTCCCCGCCTGCGCTAAAGTCGGCCGGCTAAAAATGAGGGCCAGACCGGTATCTGGAATTTGAGGAAGTAGATGAAGATGATCAAGACGATGGCGAGCAACACGAAGGCATTCAGGATGGCCTCCTTCTTCTTAAACTCGTAGCTCGCCATGCTTGAAACGAAGACAAGAATGAATGTGGAAAGTAAGAGGCCAAGCGGTCGAAGGAGCAGCCCGAAGAGAATAACGGAGGAGAGCACGAGGATGACCGGCTTGACCCGATAGGAAAGTGCCTTTCTCAACCCTTCTCCCCGGGAAAGGCTTCTCAGGGAAATCACGAGGCCTATCACCGTTAGCACGCTTCCAAGAGTGAAGGAAAAGTATCCGGGCCCCATCTTTGCGGCTGTGCCGATCTGGTAACTTGCAGCGAGAACCATTGCCGCTATGCCAAAGAACAAGAATACCAGACCGGCATAGAAATCTTTGGTATTTCTAATGTACATCACAGACCTCATGCATCGTGCTGGGGGATCAATCGACCTTGAACCCTGAGGCCTTGATGATGGGTCCCCATTTCTCCCGATCCTGTTTGATAATCCTTGCGAATTCTTCTGCTATGGTGCCGGTCGCGTCAGACCCAATCTGCTGGAGCTTCTGTGTCACATCGGGCATTTTGATGGCTTTGACGATCGCCTGGCTCAGCTTGTCTATGACGGCCTGGGGTGTCTTAGATGGGACGACAATCCCATTCCAACCCACACCCTCAATGTCCTTGTATCCCAACTCCTTAAAGGTTGGGATGTCAGGGTGTTTACGGGAAGTCCCTGCAGTAGCCAGGATACGGATTTTATCTGGATGATACTGGGACTGGGCATCATAGGTATCTACTCCCATCGGAATCTGCCCACCGATCAATGCGGTGATGAGGGGACCTGAGCCATTGTAAGACACATGAACCATCTCCACCCCTGCATATTTGCCGACCATCAAACCAAAAAAGTGCGGAAGACTACCCGTAGCAGGGGAACCATAGTTGGCCTGCTGCGGATTTTTCTTTATCCACTCCATCAAACTTTTTACATCCTTAATAGGAGAACTCGCCGGAACAGAGAGGACGAACTGATAGACTTGGACTTGGGATACGGGTTTGAAATCGTTGTCAGGGTCGTAGGGCAGCTTCGAGTAGACGAGAGGGCTTACGACGAAAAGTGCAGGGTTCATGACCAGCATCGAACTTCCGTCCGCTGGCTGACCCTTGGCATATTCAGTGCCGATTCGGCCGCCAGCGCCTGGTTTGTTCTCCACAATGACCGTTTGGCCCAAAATATCCTTCAACTTGTCCGCGATTAGACGGCCCACGATATCCGAGGCACCACCGGGCGTATAGGGAACGATAATCTTGATGGGTCCCTTGATCTCTTGGGCTGTTCCCAACGAGACACTGAAAATAACAGCCATTACTGCAATAACAACGATCCAAACTGACTTTGAAATTATAGACCGCATAATCGCACCTCCTTGTGGTTTCTATGTTTCTATAGTTATACATAGAAATAAATAAATGTCAAGAAAAAAAGAAAGAAAATTGTCATTTAAAATTCAAGAGCAAAGTGAATGACTCCAGATCCACCGCCTATTATGCAGGACCGGTTTTGAAGAAGTGAGGTTGTGAGATTGAGAAGAAGAAGATTAGTTTTAAGAGGGAATATTACCTCGTTGGTATGTAAGCCTGTGGGACTGTGCCGCCCCATTGCCATTGAATGGAGCCATCGCCATTTTGGTCGGCACTGAGAACCAGGGTTCGGCCATCTACCTCTGCACCAATGTCCCAAAGAGTAGCCTCTATTGTTCTGGTTGCCTGATCTATTCTGGCGTCGCTGATCCTGAGACTACTCAACCCAACCCCCAGGCTCGTCCGAATGGCAGCCATATCCGGACAATCGGGCCAGACTGCTGCTCCTGCCTCATCCTGGAAAATCCCCACCGCGTTTGCAAGATGACCGAGAGCATTGACCACTTCGGTCATTCTTGCCTTGGTTGTGTGCGACTTATACATGGGGATGGCGATGGCGGCAAGGATTCCGATAATCGCCACAACAATCAATAATTCAATGAGTGTAAACCCTCTTTTTCCTCTCATTATCATGTATATCCTTGTCAGTTCTTAAAAGACAATCCAAATAGATAACGATAGATATTAGAGCATAATTTGTGCCAATTTTTTTCTGAGGCGGATAAAGAAGTATTTTATTGATATCATTAAGAAATTTCAAAATTTGAAGACATGATAATTCACTCGACAAAAAAGACAAAAAGTCAAAGAAAGACGTTTTTTGGCATTATTCGGAAAGAGAGTAAAGCAAGGAATGAAAATCTGATGAAGGGTAGTATTTTGATCCTGGATTAAATATTCTGTTCTCTTAAGGCAGAGGCTAAAGCCATCTTTCCAAGAAAGAAGGTTAGTCCGATCATTCCAATTCCCAAAACGAATGTGAGCGAGATAATTGCAGTGAGTAGTAATTTCATTTTTCCCCTCGATTACTCGAAGTCTGGATTTATCATAGGTTTTATAAGTTAATTCAGCAATTTTAGTGCCAGGTGTGTCTTGATTAAATAACTCCTTGATTTTAAAAAGCTTTTCCATAAAACTAAAGTTCAAAAAAGAGAAAAGTGCCATTTATTGAACTTTTTCCTGAAAATTTTACAATAGGCGAGAGGTGAAAAGGACTGAGTAATGGTATCAATACGATACATGGTCATAACGATCCTGGACCCAGGAGAAAATAGCTTCATTATGCACCTAATCACCGATTCCATTTGCTTGACAAATTTGTGTTTGCTGGTTAATATACTT
>Ga0315295_10004026_pt1 | contig 12483 bp, 13 predicted proteins | sample YL17G14_0_MG_FD_204453 | JGI IMG/M metagenome (GOLD analysis project Ga0315295, IMG submission 204453) | Sediment microbial communities from Yellowstone Lake, YNP, Wyoming, USA - YL17G14_0 | ecosystem: Environmental > Aquatic > Freshwater > Lake > Sediment | place: USA: Wyoming | collected... | reverse complement strand
GAGCGGGATCTTTAAGAAATACAGCGGTATTATGGCGAGCCATCACGCATTTAACTTTATTTGCGATAACCTGAAAGTGATCATCACCACCAATGTCCCTTCCTATGAACTCGAGAACCTCATGGATCTCGAGATAGAAACTCACCACCATGAGGCGGTCATTCCATCTCACAGCATCTCAAAAGTGGCTGATGCCCTGCCCGGACTCGGAATCGTCGCAGCAGTTCTCGGTGTCGTCATCACAATGGGAAAAATCGACCAGCCCCCTGCAGTCCTGGGACACAGCATTGGAGCAGCTCTCGTGGGTACGTTCCTCGGGGTACTGATGTGTTACGGCTTCGTCGGACCCATGGCAACAAATCTCGAACACAAGGCAAAAGAGGAGGGCATTTACTTCCAGGTGATAAAGGTATCGCTTGTCGCTTTTGTTGGAGGGGCTGCTCCACAGATGGCGGTGGAGTTTGGGAGAAGGGCGATCCCCGGCAAAGAGAAGCCGACCTTTAATGAGCTCGAGCAAGTGCTCAGGGGCAAGACGAAGTGAAGGACCAAAAGGTCATCATTAAAAAGGTAAAGAAACAGGGAGAAGAAGGTTCGCATGGGGGATCGTGGAAGGTAGCGTATGCAGATTTTGTGACTGCTATGATGGCCTTCTTCCTACTTCTCTGGTTGATCACTATGGTAGCTCCAGAGAAGAGGGCGAGGCTCTCCTCTTACTTCAAGTACTTCAGCCTCTTCGAACAGGGAGGCACATCCTTTGTAGGAGATACCAGCCAGATATTTAGCGAGACGGGGGAGGGAAAGAGAAAGGTCCCGAAAGAGATGCAGGGGAATTTCAACACAAAGCCTCAGGAATTCAAGGAAACGATCAAGAGGGCGATTGAGGAGAAACTCAGCGATATCAAAGACCAGATATTACTCGACATCTTTGAAGGCGGCGTGAGGATTCAGCTCGTTGACAATGAGGGGAACCCAATGTTCGACCTCGGTGCCACTAATCCTACTGCGATTGCAATGCGGATACTGCAGGTCATCGGTGAGAATATTAAACACTTGCCGAATCTTGTTGCCATCGAAGGACACACTGATTCTCTCGTGTATAAGGGCACCTCATACAGCAACTGGGAGCTCTCCACAGAGCGTGCCCTCATGACGAGAAAGATCCTCGAGAGGTTCGGACTCGACTCGTCTCGTCTCACGAGGGTTGCGGGATATGCTGACACAATGCTTCTCATAAAGGAAGACGGCAAGGACCCGAGGAATAGGAGGATCAGCATTATTCTCCTGTTCCCCCAAGGCGATAAAACTATATCTCCTCCCATAACTTCACCACACATCCCCGATCAGAGAAAGTCCTTTGTAGATTGAAGGTGCTTTGCTGTTGTAACTTCCAATGATCCGCTGAGGATGCGCATCATGCCGTAGTGCAAAGTCCTCATAGAAAAGAACCCCTCTTTTTTATCTGATATTTACCTGGAGAGTTTATGGATTTTCAAAGAGTTATAAAAGTCCGGGGAAAGATGTCAGGGATATCCTGTGCTCGTGAAGAGAATTTTTTTAAACTTTGAGAGTTCTGTTAGAATAGGGTATCTGGAATCTATAAAGGAGAAGAAGTATGAAATACATAAGGCCTGTTTCCCTCGTATGCATTGTACTCTCTTTGATACTCATTACAAAAGCGTCTTCAGGAGAAAAGGAGGCAACATCGATGGTTAAGGACATTCACTGGCTTGGACATGATACATTTAAAATTACGGGAGAAAAACTCATATACACTGATCCCTATAAGATCAAGGGATCAGATAAAGCTGACATCATCCTCATCACCCACGAACACTTCGACCACTGTTCGCCTGATGATGTGAGAAAAATCCAGGGGAAAGACACCGTCATAGTTGCAACAACAGACTGTGCAGGGAAATTATCCGGGAACTTCAGGTTCGTGAAACCCGGCGACAAGATCATCGTGGAAGGGATCGAAATCGAGGCTGTCCCTGCCTATAACACGAACAAACAGTTCCACACAAAAGACAAGGGATGGGTAGGGTATATCTTCACGGTGAAGGGCCAGCGTGTCTATCATGCTGGAGACACCGATTATATTCCAGAGATGAAGTCGTTCAAGGCCGATATTGCGTTTCTCCCCGTGTCAGGCACCTACGTGATGACAGCGGATGAGGCAATCAAGGCGACCCTCGATATTAAGCCCAGGGTCGCCATACCTATGCACTATGGCGCGATTGTCGGTTCCAAGAACGATGCCCAGAGGTTCGCCGCTGGCCTGAAAGGGAAGATCGAGGTGGTGATACTGCCGGAGGAGTGATTGAAAATGGTACAAAGCCCGATGGGAGAGCTCGCCTCGCTCATACAGGGCAATATCGGGAAAAATCTCATCTTCCTCGAAATGGTCGAATCAACAAACACCCTCGCCATGGAGCTCGGTGATCGTAATGCCTCACATGGAACCGTCGTAATCGCTGAAAGCCAGACACATGGGAGGGGAAGACTTGGAAGGGAGTGGGCATCTCCACCGGGCGGTAACATCTATATGAGCATCCTCCTGAGGCCGGGGATTGCGATAAAGGATGCAGCGCTCCTGACACCTTTGGCTGCAGTTGCATCGGCAAGGTCCTTGAGAAGGTTGACAGGACTCAAGATCGAGATCAAATGGCCCAACGATTTGATGGCATCCGGAAGGAAACTGGGCGGGATTCTCACTGAGGCAAAGGGTATTGATAAGAAGGTAGTCTTTGTAGTACTCGGAATAGGGATCAACGTGAATATAGAATTAGGAGACCTCCCTGAAGAACTGAGAAAAATTGCAACCTCAGTCATGCACGAGACGAAAAGAGAACATTCGAGAACCATGCTTCTTGCATCCATCTTGAAGGAGATCGATTCGTGGTACGCTATTTTTTTAAAAGGGGGAAACGGGCCTCTCCTATCGGAATGGAAGCGGCTCTCATCAACACTCGGGAGGACCGTGTGTGTGGAGACCGGAGGGGAGACACTCTTCGGCCTCGCTGAGGATATCGATGGCGATGGCAGGCTCCTCCTCAAATTGCCCTCCGGTCAGGTGAAGAGGATCTGTTCGGGAGACGTAAAGACCGTACGATAGGAATGGCAGTACTCCTCGTAGTCGATGTAGGAAACTCAACAATCCACCTGGGTCTCTTTTCAGGTGAGAAACTTTCATACAGATATAGAATGCCTGCCTTCCCCCACCATACAGAACAGTGGTACAGTAAGGAAATCAAGGGCTTCCTTTCGAGACACAGCATAACGTTGCCTTTGAAGGGTGTAATCATAGCTTCTGTTGTCACTGAGCTTACAGGGGTGCTCTTGGGGGCGATCAGGGGGTTGAGCAGGGAGGCACCGCTGGTCGTCGACGCTACACTCGATACAGGCTTTAGTTTTGAAGTTTCCCATCCCGAGGAGATAGGCGCCGACAGGATCGCCGACATGGTTGCGGCACTAAAGATGTTCGGACAAACTGCCATCGTGGTCGATTTCGGCACAGCGACGACCATCAGCATCGTAAAGGATCTGAGATTCAAAGGAGGGGCAATCCTGCCAGGAGTATGGTTGATGAGTGAATCCCTCCACAGGCGGACATCGAAACTTCCTTACCTGGATTCAGTAACTATAGATGGGGACAGGGGGAACCGCATCAGTGCAATAGGGAGGGATACGATACGGTGTATGGTTTCTGGTATTATATACGGTACCGCAGGTGCGGTGGAGAGGATTATCGCAGAGACGGAACATGAGGAAGGGTGTCCCTTTGACATGGTGATCACCGGTGGTTACGCGTCTGCGATCGCACCTGTTCTGACGAGGAGGTTCACTCTCGAACCCGATCTGGCATTCAAGGGTCTGAAAATAATCTATGAAAGGAACATCCGATGTACGAGTTAAGGAAAGACCCTTTGCTGGGGAGATGGGTTGCAGTGAAGAAAGAATCACGCGCTCCCTCGGACTACAATATCCCCGTTGAAGATTACAAGGAGAACTCCTGTATCCTCTGCCCTGGTCAAGAGAGTAGGACTCCGCCTGAAATAACTGCACTGAGAGATGGTGGGTCATGGTCGGTAAGGGTCTTCCCCAATCTCGATCTTGTATTCCATATAGAGGGCGAACTCGGCAGGAAAGGGGTGGGCATGTATGATAAGATGAACAGCATCGGCGCCAATGAACTGATCATTGAGAGCCCTTACCATAACAGGAGGCCTGAGGACATAGGAGTTACACAGATGACGAGGGTGATACAGATGTATCAGGACAGGATCACTGACCTCAAAAGGGACACAAGAATACGGCATATCCTCGTTTTTAAAAACTCTGGGAGGTCTGCGGGAGCTATCTATACTCATCCCCATGCAGAGATCGTTGCAACCCCTGTAATCCCGAAACGTATCAAAGACGAACTTGACGGTGCAATGCAGTATTATTCTTATAAAGAGCGGTGTGTGTTCTGCGATATGATGAAGGAAGAGATGAAAACCGGTGAAAGGGTAATCTTCGAGACGAGAGACTTCATCGCCTTCTGCCCCTTCTCTCCCAAGTTCTCCTTCGAATTCTGGATACTGCCGAAGAGACACCACTGTGCCTTCGAGGAGATAAAGACATCGGAGATCGAGGACCTTGGCGCGATGTGTACTACTGTACTGAAAAAGATAAGGCAGGTCCTGAGGGACCCGCCATTCAATTATGTAATCCATACCGCTCCTTACAGGATCACGAAGCAGAACATGTGGCACACCCTCGGTGAGGATTATCACTGGCATATCGAGATCGTACCAAGGCTCACAGGGATGAGCGGGTTTGAGTGGGGTTCAGGGTTTCATATACTGTCGACATCCCCTGAGGATGCGGCAAAATATTTAAGGGAGGCGTAATGATGGAGATTAAGAGGATTCTTTTCCCGACTGATTTTTCGGAAGGCTCGGCTGATGCAATTCCATTTGTGGTGGACATGACGAAACACTACGGTGCGAAGCTCTACATCCTTCATGTTATGCATGACATCGCAAAGGCGACGGGATGGTATGTCCCCCACATGAACATGGATGAACTCTACCGGGATATGGAGGCGAGCGCAAGAAAGGAACTTGAAAGGTGCTGCCTTGAAGAGCTGAGGCTGTATAAGGATATCGAACGAGTGGTCCTGCAAGGCGTATCTCACGAGGAGATCCTGAAGTTCGCCAATTCGCATGATATCGATCTCATCATCATTGGGACGCACAGCAGGAAGGGGCTCGAGAAGGTCCTTTTTGGGAGCACTGCAGACAAGGTAGTCAAAAACGCGAGGTGTCCTGTACTGACCGTGGGGCATGGAGCAGCAAAGTGAGACTTCTTCAGAGGCCTTCTCCCTAAGATGTAGTTGTGTCAATTCCTGCCCTCAGGTAGCAGGGTCATGAACTTTCGCTTACCAGTTTAGAAGAGGAGGGTATCCACACCGAGGCCTGACACTGCCCCGGTCTATGCCGGGGCAGTGTATTTTGTTATTATTAAAAAAGGTTCAGTGATGCTTAGGACCAAGGTGCTTGTTATTGGCGGGGGCCCTGCAGGATCGACCGCCGCACGATTCCTTGCAAAGGAGGGTGTCGATACCCTCCTGGTGGAGAGGAATTTCTCCTTCGTCAAACCCTGTGGAGGGGGTATCCCTTCCCCTGCCTTTGAAGAGCTTGATCTTCCTATGGATGCAATCAAAAAACTCGTGAATTCGGTCAAGGTCGTATCTCCAACGGGGGAAGAACTGCAGATACCTCTCTCCGGGGGCACTATCGCAATCGTCGAAAGAAGCAATTTTGATCCCCTTCTCAGGAAAAAGGCAGAGGAGGCCGGTGCAAGGCTCCTGGAGGCGAGATTCTTCCGTTTCATAAAGGTCGGGAAGACTATGACTGCCGAGGTAGTTGCAGTGGATGGACATATCGATATCTGTGCAGACTATGTGATTGCTGCAGACGGGGTGAATTCGAGGGTAAGGACGGCCCTCGATATCAAGCCGGTGCCATCTATTATGACCATGTCTGAGAGGAGAAGGGGAGCACATACGGATTTCTGTGAGTTCTGGTATGGGTCCAACCATGCGCCGAGGTTTTATTCCTGGGTTTTCCCTGCCAGTGGAGGCATTTCTGTGGGTACAGGATCCACCGACTCCCGTGCTGTGAAGATCTTCCTCGAGCGGTTTATCGAACGGAGGGGATTAGGCGGCAGTGGAGATCGGAGGGAGAGAGAAGGGCAAATATCCCTAAGGGCCTACAAGATACCCTTCTGGCAGGATGACCTCTACTGCAGGGGGAGGGTGCTTTTTGTCGGTGATGCAGCGGGACTGGTAATGCCGATGAGCTATGAGGGAATCTACTATGCCATGAAGTCCGGGGAATTCGCTGCGAGGGCGATACTCAAAGGGAAGATGAGGGATTACCGGGCCTTATGGAGGAAGAGGTTTTCAAAGAGTTTCTTTATCATGAAGAGACTCTGGGAATATTTTCTCAAGGATGATGAGAGGGCTGATACGCTCGTCCAGCTCTTCAAGAGACCCCAGATTCAGGACGCGGCGATGGGCCTGTGGCTGAAGAAGGACGTGAAAAAGGAGACTTTCCTCTCTTATCTCTCTCTCATCAAGGAATTCCTTGGATAAGGACGAACCCGAGTTTAGCTTCCTTTCCTTTGACAGGCCTTCAGCCCTCAAATACGCGGTGCTCCTCTCTATCCTCGCACATCTTCTCGCCGGGCTTTTCGTCATCTTTCTCATCCCTCAAGAGAAGAAAGAGAGAGGTACCCCCTTTGTGACGAGGCTCATCACACCTGAAGAGCTCGAAAGTAAAAGCCCGCCGAGTGGGCAGGAGGCCGGACCAATCCCCCAGCAGGGAAAGCCGGCACCAGGGCCTCAGAGGCAGGCTGTACCGCAGAGACCACTGTTCCCTAAAACGCAAAAGTTTCTCAAAGAGCCGAATGTGCTCAGGCCCGTAATTCCTAATGTTACATCTGAACACGGAACCGAGAGAGAAACCGGTATGAGCAAATTACATACAGCTACCCCCTCTATTCCAGAAACGGGGAGGGGGCAGGGTGAAACACAGAGGGGCACAGCAATGCCTGCTCAACCCCTTGGAAAACCTCTGGAACCTACAGGTATCCCCCCAACTCCTTCTTTGAGGGAGAAGCTTTTTGACAGGGAAGTGGTTGGGAAGATAGCCAAAAAAGAAGACATCAAAAAGGATAACAGCCTCACCTTCGATACTCAGGAGTTCAAATATTACACCTATATGATAAGGTTGAAGGAGAGGATTGAGAGTGTGTGGAAATACCCCCAGGATGCCGCTACAAGGGGAGTCTACGGTGACCTCTACATAAGGTTCACAATACGGAAGAACGGGTCACTCGAAGACGTCGAACTGATGAGGACTTCGGGCCACAGGAACCTTGATGAGGCGGCTCAACGGGCATTAAAAGACGCCCAGCCTTACTGGCCATTGCCGGATGAATGGGGCAAGGACAGCCTCACCATCACAGGACACTTTGTCTATTCGATTTACGGAACACTCATTCGGTAAAGCTGAAGAGGGGTGTTATATAATAGACCATGAATCCGAGACTCTATCTCAAGGCCGGCGATAAAGTCAAGCACATCAGGTATTGGATCTGGGGTGATGGCCATGTCATCGAAGAGGTTCACTCAATCCTCCCCGGAGGTTTCTGTTTTGTGAGGGTTCTTTTCGATGATGGTGTGGAGCGGTCCTTCATCAATGACCTCGACCATGAGTGCTGTTGCTATTATGCAGGACTTCGTCTCGTCTGCAAAGGGTCCACCTCGCATCTCATATGACCAAGAAGGTCCGCACTCTTTCCCTTTCGTTCGATAAGTTCCAGAGCCCCCTCGGCATCCTCTCTCTCGTCTTTTCCGGAAAAACTCTGGTGAAGATAGTATTCGAGAGGACTCACGGCATTGAACCTATATCTCCCATCTCCCCTGATAGGGTATCGCATTCTCTAAAGATGCAGCTCGGGGAGTACTTCAAGGGCAACCTAAGGGAATTTACCCAAGAGGTTGTCCTACTTCAAGGCACGGATTTCGACAAAAAGGTTTGGCTTGCCCTAAAAGAGATCCCCTACGGGGAGACGAGATCATATCGATGGCTTGCTGAGAGGATTGGGAACCCGAAGGCAGTGAGGGCAGTCGGACAGGCCCTTGGCAGGAATCCAATCCCGATCATTCTGCCCTGCCACAGGATCATTGAATCAAACGGCTCGATCGGCGGATACTCTGGAGGGATCAATATCAAGAGGAGATTGCTTGATTTGGAGTACTATTACACAATTGGCATGAGATAAAATGTACACTTTTTCCCAGGACTGTTGATTCCATCTAAGAACTGAACCACAAATTTTTCGCCTCTTGATATCTCACATCAGAAGGAATCTGTGAAACGTGAATCAGGGGCTTAAATCTGCCGGCAGGGATTACTGGGGGTACAATTCGGAAATTGACGAATGTCAATGCTTGGTGCTCTCCTTGATGCGGAATACCTCCAGGATTTCATCGATAATGCTGGTAAACTCGTTGATGCCCTTGAAGGCGAGCTCCTTGAGTTGGTTCTTCTCATTTTCTGTAAACTCATCGGTCATGTACATCTCGAAGGCCGTCCTGATTGAGGCAATGGCGTTCTTCATCCTGTGAGACGAGATCGCGACACCATCAATCTCCAGTTCTATGAGACTCATAATCTCCTTGATCGTATACCGGGCATTGAGTGAAAGCTCAATGAGAGAATGAATCAGGGTGAGTCTCTCTTCGGAGAAGCAGGGCCTTTCCTTGCTCTCGCCAATGATCAGGAGACAGTGGTAACTCCCGGGGGTGTAGGAGATGACCTTTTTGTGGATGTATGAAGTGAGACTTTCCACGGGGGATTCATCCTCCCTCATGGCGTCGTCCATGCTGAAACCGAATCTTTCCCTGAAGTCTGAAGCTGTAATGAGATCTTCACGACAGGTATTCCCTGAGACCTCAAAGAGACAGATCTGTTCATCCGCCAATGTCCTTCTCCTGTAAGCAAAGGAAACCGATGAGGACTGCAAGAGAGTCGATAGTCCGGAGAGCATGACCCTTTCGAAACCACCTCCGATGAGATGATCATTGAGTTTCCTTATAAACTTTGGAACTTCCCACATCGTATCATTATTCATCGAGTCCCTCATAACTGTGGATGATGTACCCCTTAAAACTCCTGAAGGGAGGTACCCGCTGTATCACACCCTTCCATTGCCCTCTTTTTTTGTGGAATGTTAACTTTTCTGCCTTTACCTCGTACCGTCTCGTCAAAGGGACAGTGTCACGTATGTCTTTTTTCAGCACAAGCATGGTTCCATCATCTGAAAGGAAGTCCCTCAGAACCGTTTTTTTGATCACGAAATGCTCCTCGTTGGGCAACCTTGTGATCTCGATGCCGAGGAAGAGCTGCTTGCCGACGGAAGAAGCATAACACAATTCACTGTATGCAGACTCTGCAATTGCATCATAGTCAGTCCGGTAACTCATGATAACCACCTCATCAGCGATATCAATGACCTTATGGGACAATGGCTTTTCTCCAGAATTCAGGGTGTCGAACCAGAAGGGCAGGGCAAAGGAGAGCCTGAACTCATCCCCGACATATGCCTTCAGTGCATAGGCCATCTGCACATACTTCTGCACATAATACGCTTTCTTGAGGTTGAAGTCCTTCTTCAGGTATGGCTCCACGTCTACCTGAAAGCCATCAAAGGGAAACTCCTTGTGCTTTCGGTTGAAATTTCTGATCCTCTCGATGTCATCAATGAGCCTGTGGTAGTCATTGATATATTCCGGAGTTCCATCGAGTCCGAAGACCTCTATCGATGCTGCCTTTGCCTTGTGTACAAATGTTACGAGTGCCTCAAGATCATCCCCCAGTTGGAGGTAGACCCTCCTCATATTCTCTTTCTTCAGCCTCTCCACGATCTCCTCTTCACGGCCTGCAACCTTTCTGTAATCCCACATCCAGACACCGATAAGGTAGGGAGACGTTTCTCCTGTATGGTCAGGACATGAAACCTTCTTCTGTTCTTCTCTGAGATTCTCTTTCGTGAGATAGCTCACATAGGAAAACATGCCGTCTTCATAGACGAAATCGATATCATCGCTCTCCTCGAAGAGTTCCCGCTCAAGGGATACCTGACTATCAAGCGGACTTGAAAGTGTAGTTACACAGGCAATCGTCATGAATGCCACAAGTGCCGACGCAAGGTTCTTACCCAATGTGTTTCCTGCTCCTATTCTGCAATAGCGTTTCCTCATGACACAATTAACCAAATATTACAAAAACTCTCTCAACCGTTAGATCCTTTTGTCCCGTGTCGATCAACCCCTCCTTTACCAGCCTCTTTCGCACAAGCCCTGTCCGGTGTCTCCCCAGGTAACAGTGAATATATACAGTTCTGTCCCTGTTCTGGCGAAGAAAGGCAACACACCTTTTGATTAACTCCTCGTTCGACTCACTTTCCAGATACAGGTACCCCATAGGATAATTGACTACCTCCAAACCAAGCTTCTCGGAGTTGATCTTCTCCTTCTCATAGAGGGCCTTTTCCTGAGGGAACTTCACATTCAGCAGGCTCACCACGATCTCTACACCAAAGCTGTTTCTTAGTCTCTCAAGTTCCTCATATCGTGGGTAGGGGCCCAGAATGATACGTTCTGTAGCTCTGGAAGCCTCACCACGGATAAACTGGAGCGGGTAGATGTAGGGTTCAAAGAAATCAAAGTAAGAGAGAGTGATTACAGTCATGTAGATAAAAAATACGGAGAAGAGGACCAGCCGAACCGTGATATAAAGAATCCTCTCAAGCATTTCTCTTAAACACGTCGGTCTTTATTTCTTGTCTTTTCGCTTTCCCCCAACCCTTTTTCCAGAACTGGAACGTAGCAAGGAGCCTTTCGAGGACAATGAGCTGCCTATAACCGAGGAACTCCAGTAATCCATAGAGACACAGTGTGAAGATGTCCCTGAGCCCCTTGTATCGCTTATAGATCAAGTTGTCGAGTATGATAGAGCCAAGGTTGATCCACATACCCCATAGGAAGGCGAAGACAAAGAAGAGCAGTGCAAAGTCCTTGCTCACGAAATCTAAGAAGTAGAAGAGGATGAACCCGAAGTATCCCAGGAACTCGATAGTCGGACCAAAGGCCTCCACAAAGACGAAGTAGGGAAACCCGAAAAGCCCCACGACTCCGTATTTCGTGCTGAAAAACATCCTCCTGTTATACCACAGGCTGTCGATCAATCCCCTATGCCAGCGGTTGCGTTGTTTGAGGAGCGACATGGTGTCGGAGGGTACCTGAGTCCAGCATACCGGGTCGGGCACAAAGATGATCTTGTATCGGATGGCTTTCTCCTTACAGTGTTTGTGGAGTCTCACGACAAGGTCCATGTCTTCACCAACTGTGTGCCTGTACCCGTGTATCGCGAGCACCATGTCCTTCCTGAATATCCCGAAGGCACCAGATATGATCAGGAGACTGCCAAAGAAGTTCCACGATGTCCTCCCGGAGAGAAAGCCCCTTGTATATTCCACTGCCTGGAAGCGTTCCAGCGCTTTCTTGGGGGCCCTCACCTCCGTCACCACCCCGTCTTCAACAACACACCCATTCAGAACCCTGACGATCCCGCCTGTGGCGATGACCTCCCTGTCTTCAACGAAGAGCCTTGACGCCCTCAGCAAAGATTCATTCTCGAGGAGTGAGTCTGCGTCGATACAGCAGAAGAGAGGGTACTTCGAGACATTAATCCCTGCATTCAGGGCATCCGCCTTACCCCCGTTCTCCTTGTCAACAACCATAAGGTGGGGATAATCGAGAGATATGTAAGTCCCCCGGATCGGCATATGTGTGAGAACCATGCGTATGGGTTTCTCGATACTCACAAGACCGAAGGCCTCGGTCATCTTCTCAAGAGTTGCGTCTGTCGAACCGTCATTCACAACAAGAACCTCAAACTCAGGGTAATGGAGTGAGAGGAGGGACTTTATGTTTGCAACGATCGTCTCTTGTTCGTTGTATGCGGGAACAATGATTGAGAGTGGCTTGTAGAATATCCCCGAAAGAATGTTCTTGATGTTCTGGGATGTCACGGTGAAGGAATGAATCCTGATATCCTTCAGAGAGATGAGGGTGAAAATAGTATAGAGCCCATTAATGATGGTGAAATAGAGGATGATCAGGACCTGAATCCCTAAAAGGAAGATACCTGCAGCTTCAAGCATAGATCAAAGCCTCGTTCACGATATACCGTGACACATCCCTTGTAAACCTGTCCGGGCTCTGCATCTCCTCCCTTAGGGCTTGTGCAAAAATAACTTCACATTCTTGAGGGGATCAAAGTGTAATTCCAGGCCGGTAGCGTCTTGTGGTATGTGAGCCTAATGCTCTTCATTTCTGCGTTCGAAATAGTCTCACCTTTCTCG